>Ga0070734_10001246_pt1 | contig 38807 bp, 31 predicted proteins | sample Coa_R1_8_FD_66444 | JGI IMG/M metagenome (GOLD analysis project Ga0070734, IMG submission 66444) | Surface soil microbial communities from Centralia Pennsylvania, which are recovering from an underground coalmine fire - Coalmine... | ecosystem: Environmental > Terrestrial > Soil > Unclassified ...
TACGTCACCACCGGCTACCGTCTCGTCGAGCTCGATGCCAAGACCGGCGACCCGGTGCGCTCCTTCGGCACCAACGGGTTGGTGGACCTGAAGGTCGGCGTCGTGAAGGGAGTCGATCAGCAGATCGATCTCGACAGCGGCGAGATCGGGCTTCACTCTACACCGGCGATCGCCCGGGATGTGATTGTCATCGGTTCCTCGATGCGTGAGGGCGCCACCGTTCCGTCGCACAACAACACCAAAGGCCTGGTCCGGGCTTATGACGTGCGCACCGGCAAAAAGCTCTGGCAGTTCAACACCATTCCGCGGCCGGGCGAACCGGGCATTGATACGTGGGAGAACGATTCCTGGGCGGTGAACGGCAACACAGGCGTGTGGACGCAGATCAGCATCGACGAAGATCTCGGCCTGGTCTATTTGCCGGTCGAAACCCCGACCTCGGATTATTACGGAGGCCACCGGCCGGGCAACAATTTATATGCCGAGAGCCTGGTGTGCGTCGACCTGAGAACCGGCCAGAAGAAGTGGCACTACCAGCTGGTGCACCATCCGATTTGGAATTTCGATATTTCGTCAGCGCCGCTGCTGGCCGATATCACGGTGGCCGGCCGCCCAATCAAAGCCGTGGCGCAGCCCAGCAAGCAGGGTTTCCTATATGTTTTTGACCGCGTATCCGGCAAGCCCGTGTGGCCGATCGAAGAGCGCGCCGTGCCGCAGTCCGACGTCCCCGGCGAGAAGACCTCGCCGACGCAGCCATTTCCGACCAAGCCTCCGGCCTACGCACTGAACACCCTGAAGGTTCCCGATGACCTGATCGACTTCACGCCCGAGTTGCGCGCGCAGGCTCTGGATATTATCAAGCATTACAAGGTGGGAGATTCTCCTTTCACTCCGGCGATTCTTGGAGATGCCAACGGCATATTCGGCGCGATCGGCGCCGGCACCGCCACCAACTGGCCGGGCTCCGCGTACGATCCTGAAACCCATACGGTCTTCGCGCAGGCGACGTATCATGCGGTGTCGGCGCGCTCGCTGGTCGCGCCGCCGCCCGGCTTCTCCGATATCCGGTATGTGCAAGGCATGGCCGGGCGTTCGTTCCGTGAAGTGCTCGGCCCCGGCGATTGCTGCGCCGCCGACGGCACGCGCAAACAGGCCGGCCAGCCCGCGCCGCGTGCCGGCGGGCCTCCGCCGAATCCGCTGGCCGAACAAGGCTTGACCGTCCAGGGCCTGTCGATCTTCAAACCGCCCTACGGCGTGCTCTCGGCCGTCAATCTCGATCGCGGCGACATCACGTGGCAAGTGCCTGCCGGCGACACCCCCGACAACGTCCGCAATCATCCCGCGCTGCGAGGCCTGAATATTCCGAAGACCGGCCAGCCGGGCGTCTCCGGAGTCGGCTTGCTCGTCACCAAGACGCTGGTGATCATGGGCGACAGCCAGGTGACCACCACGCCCCAGCATCCGCGCGGCGCGATGCTGCGGGCCTACGATAAGGCGACCGGCCGCGAAGTGGGCGCCCTCTGGATGCCCGCCCCGCAGAGCGGTTCGCCGATGACTTACATGGTAGACGGCAAGCAATACATCGTGGTCGCGGTGAGCGGCGGCAATTACACGGGAGAATACATCGCCTTCCGTCTTCCCGACCAGTCTTGACGGGGCGCAGCTTCCGGTAAAGTAAGCTGACTTTAGTTAGTGCGCGTGCGATTTTGCACGCACTGTCGCTGAATCTGCGCCCCGTCCTACCTGCCCAAATTTCTTGTTACCTTTGGCGGCTCCGTGGCATCATTTAATTGTAGGCATCGTTTCGCCCACAGCCACGGTACTCCGTAGTTCATTGCTTCAGCTAATTCGACGAGAAGGATTTAAGGAGAAAATACGCTTAATGAAATTGACAAAGATGGCTTTCTGCTTTGCTACGCTCGTTCTGGGTATTGCCAGCGCCGCATCGAGCTATACGATTAACTTGTCTTCTGAAGCTTCGGCCGGCTCCAAAACTCTGAAGCCCGGCACGTACAAGCTGCAAGTCGAAGGAAATCAAGCGGTTTTCAAGCAGGGGAAAGAATCCATCAGCATCCCCGTCACTGTGGAAAAATCGGCGAACAAGTTTGCGTATACCTCGGTAGACACGATGGGCTCCACGCTGCGCGAGATCGATCTGGGCGGCACCAACACGAAGGTGGTCTTCGGGACAGCCCGGCCCACTTCCACATCCACCGAGTAAGCTGTTTTTCGCAACTATCTTACGGCGCCGCCTCGCCGCGGCGCCGCATTAAAATCTAATAATGGACGAGTGGCACTTCATCGCCGAGCGCAAGATTCGCGAGGCGCTGGAAGAGGGGGTATTCGATCATCTCGATGGCGCCGGTAAGCCGCTCGATTTGACGGAAAACCCGTTCGAGGATCCATCTTTGCGCATGGCGCACCGCTTGTTGAAGAACAACGGCTTCGCGCCCGGGTGGATCGAGGAGGCCAAGGAGATCGAAGCCGAATTACGGCGTCTCGAGATACGGGCCTCGGTTCCGCCTGACGATTATGATTGTCGCGTGGCTGCTCTCAATCGGCGCATCGAGCTTTTCAACCTGAGGGCGCCGGCCCGCACCCTCCACAAGCGGCGCTTCGGCGCCTAAAGATAGCTCAGCCACCAGTCGCGCCGGCGCGCCTTCACTCCGGCGAACCACCGGCAGGCCGGATAGAGCGCGGCCACTACCGCGGCCCACACCGCATACACCACCCACAAGTCATAGCCGAATGCGGCCGGAAACAACTCGCGCGGCCCGCCCATCGACGGCAGAGGCTGAAAGAGGAATGCCGTCGACTCCCGTCCATACCGGAGCCAGGCGAGCAACGCCGCAACCACGCGGGCTGCATAAAAATGAAGAACGAAGTAAAAGAAAGGCACGCGTCCGAATACGATCAGAGGATTCACTGCGGTCAGCCGCGCGCGTTCGGACCAAGCCAGCGCCAGCAGCATTGGCCCGAGCGTCATCAGCAAGAAGGCAAGCGACGGCGGGTATTTTGTGCAGTTCAAGAATGAGAGCACGGTAAAAATCCCGGTTTTCTGCGCGGACCACGGCGCCGGATCTCCATAGACGTGCAGGCCCCGGACGATCACGAATGCGAGCGCTGCCGCGGTTCCGGCCGCGGCCAGGATGCGCCGCCGCCTCGCCGGATCCATCAGGAGGACCGGGCCAAAACAGAAACCCGCCGTCATGACCGCGATCCACGGCACGAGCGGGTATCCCACGATCACCGTCTGCGAGGCCACGCGGAATGCGCCCGGCTCGTGCAGCAGGTTCCACAAACCTGCTGCCTTGCCGAAATTGGCAGCCCGCAGCGGATCGAGCAGATGGTGTAACCCGATGACTGCCAGGCTCAGCACCGCCAGCCATCGCAGCGGAAGCCACAACAGCCCGGCCATCCCGATCATGCACAGCCCGATTACCCAGAGGATGATCAGGAGAACCGGCGGCTGCGACGAAAAATTCAGGTCGTACGCCAGCCGCATGACGGTCAGTTCGAGCAGAATCAGCCAGGCGCCTCGCGCCAGCAGGAAGCGCGAGAGCTGACCCCGGCTTCGGCCGCGCTGCCACCACAGGAATGCGCTGACCCCGGCCAGAAATAGGAAAGCCGGCGCGCAGAAATGCGTGACCCACCGGGTCAAGAAAAGCAAGGGCGTGGTGCGGGCCAGATCGGTCGGTGAAAACTGCATCGCATCGCGGTGCACGAAATCGCGCACATGATCGAGCGCCATCATGATCATGACGGCTCCGCGCACGGCGTCGATCGATTGCAGCCGCTTGCCCGTTTCCATGGAATCCTTTCCTTATATGTACTAGGCCAACAGGCCCGTTGTCGCGGGGCCGGGCGTGTCAGCCCGGATGCAGCACACGTGGCAGCCATGCCACGCGCTTTTCAAATTTTCAATGGTTGCAACGAATTAACCGGTGGAAGGCGAATTGCCAATGGCATGGGCGGAGGTGCAACCCCATGTTCGACAATCCTTCCAAAGCGAAAACAATTCTTGGCGCCGCTTGTGTCCTGGTGGCGTTAGGCGCGGGCTCAGCGGTCTGGTACGCGTTCCCGATTCTCAAGCGTCACGGCGCGATGCTGGCGCAAAACAAGGGCGTAAAGCAGTCGGTCGAAGCGCTCGGCGGGCGCATCGAGCAGCAGAATTCCAAGCTGACCCAATGGTCTCAAGCCCAGGAGGCGCTTCGCACGGAAATCGCCGGCCTGCGCAAGGAAATGCGATCGCGCATCGAGACCGCCAAAAAGCAGGCCGGCAAATCCGCCGAACAGTTGATCCAGCGCGCCCAAGCTGAGATCAGCAGCCAGATCGACGGGATCAAGGAAAAGATCGCGGGGCTCGAGACGTCACGCGACGCGGATCGCGCGCAGATCGCGGCCCTCGAAAACGAGCTGGGCGCGGTGCGGAAGGAAATGGCCGAGCAGACCAAGCAATTGAATGACAAGATTGCGGAAAATGGCGCCGGCGCCGAGCGCCAGATCGCGAGCATCGAGGCATCACAGGAGCGCGACCGCGCCGATGTAGACACGCTCAACCGGAAATTGTCCGTGCGGCGCATCGATTTCGAAGTGACCAAGGGGCACAGCTACGAGCTGTCGCCCGGCATTTCGCTCCAGATTAACGGCACCGATATCGCCTACCGGCGGGTGACCGGTTGGATGTGGGTGCTGCCGGATCGCCGGACTATCTGGCTGCGCGGCCAGGGTGCGCAGGAGCCGGTCGTGTTCTATGGCAACAGCGATGGCCAGAAGCGCGAACTCGTGATCACCAGCGTCACCAAGCGCTCGGCGGTCGGATATCTGCTGCTACCGGAAAGCGCCCCGGCCGACGCGAATGCCACTGCGTCAGAGTAATGCAGCCGCTGATTCCCCGAGGCCGGAGGCTCCCGTCGCCGGCCTTTTTGATACGATGATCCCCAGGACGCATGCCGATTTACGATTACCAGTGCCGTCAATGCGGGGAGGAATTCGAGCTGCTCGTGCTCAAGAACACCGTGGCGGCGTGCCCGTCTTGCCAGAGCCACGATCTGGAGCAGCGGATCTCGGGTTTCGCGGTGAGTTCGGCGTCCATCCGCCAGGCCAATCTGCAAGCCGCGCGCCGCAAGTACCAAACGAGCTCCACTTACAAAGATAAAAAAGTCGCCGAAGCCGATGAGATCCGCGAGCACGCCCCGCAATATTTCGAAAAGAAAAAGAAAGATTGAGACTCAGGGGGCAACGTGCTCAGCGGAAGCCTGTGTCCCGCTCCTGGTGTAATCGAATCGCAGTATCCAGTTTTCCGGGTCCGGCGGCCGGCCCGGCGCGAGAGCGTCGAATTTCCAGCGCCGGGCCGCATCCAACGCGCGATTCGCAAAATACCGGCTCGGTCCCGGCTCATCCAACTTCGCGTCCACCACGCTTCCGGAAGCATCCACCCGCACCTGGATCCGCACTTGCAGCGTTCCGCGAATCGTAGCGCGCGAGTCTTGTGAAACATCCGGGAGCACCTGCGCGGCTACGCTGCGCGTCAGCGGCGGAGGCGGCAGGGCGTGCGGGGGGGCCAGTGCCGGCACGGGCGCGACTGCGGGAGCCGCCGGAGGGGCGACCGCCTTCACGGTCTGATGCGGCCGCATCAGCACACCGGAAAAGGCCAGCCCCAGCGCCATTGCTGGTACGGCATACGGCCAGAATCGCAATAGCGAGCGCGGCGCGGCAGGCGCGGGTGCTGATTCGGCGGCCGGGGCCCGGCGCAGACGGTCAGCCAGGTGCTCGACTGTTTCGCGCCGCTCGGGATCGGGCTGCAGGCACTGACGCGCAATATCCAAAAACAGGGGCGGCAGCGTCACCGGGATGGCCGGCGTCTTATGCTGCGGCCGCTTGGGCACGAGCGGACGCTGCGTCAAAGCCTCGACCAGAGTTATCCCGAGCGACCACACGTCGGCCGCCGGCGAAAGGAATCCGGCCGTGGATTCCGGCGCCGCATACGCGCCAGCATGCTCCAATGCGGCCGGTTGTTCGCCGGCCGGCCGCAGCCCATCGCTGGAAATTTTCAGTTGATCGGCCACCGCTAGAATATTCGACGGTTTCACATGGCCGTGCACGAGCCCATGTCTGTGAAGGTAAGAGAGCGCGTCGAGCACCGGCTCGAGCAACTCGCGCGTCTCGCTGGCCGTGAGCGGCCTTTGTCGCAGGACATCGGCCAGGTTCTCCTCGGCATACTCCATCACCAGGTAGGACACCGCGGCGCCCCCGCACTCCGCGCTTCCGATATCAAACACGCGAATCAGTCCCGGATGCGAGAGCCGGGCCGCGCGTTCCCACCGCGGCAGCAAGACTTCGCGATCGACCACTTCATTCAGAACGACGCGAATCGCGGCGGCGTCTTCACCGTCATAGCCGCGACGGGTGAGGAACACCGCGCTTTGCTCGCTGCCGCCCAAGCAGCGCTCCAATTGAAACCGGCCGTCAATCGTGCGGCCTTCCCATTCTTTCCAAGCGGGGGCTTCGGTCCGCCCCGCGCGCCACACCAGGGCGCCCGCGCACTTGCGCAACAGAATCGAATTTTCAAAGGCGGCCCCGAACAGGCTCGCGGGCAAGAGCTCCTCGACGTGCTCGATCCACTCGCGAAGTTTGCCGTCGTCATGGCGGTCCGGCTTCCTGCAGCAGAGATCCACGCGAGCGGCGATGCCGGGCAAGCGACTCTGATCGCCAATTAACGCCACGACTCGCATTTGACTATGGGCCTGCCGCAGAGTCTCGATCCACTCCGCGGAATCCGCGAGCCCGGCATTCAGGATCAACAGGTCGATTTCGGTGTGCAGTTCGGCGCGCAAGGCTATCGCGTCCGCGACGCTCTTCGAGGGATACGCCTGATATCCAGCGTGATCCAGCCCTCGCGCCAGCCAAAAGCCGAAGGCTAAGTCGGAATCGACAATGAAGGCAGTCTTCATCCGCGGCGCACAACTGTGGCAAGCGATCTGCCAAACGGGGCGATGCGGTTTACAGCAACTTAGACGGTGAGGACATAAAAATTACTCTGTGCGCACAGGCCAACAAGGAAGTTTTGACCTCGGAGTTCCGCCTGATATCGATGGTTAGTGTGTTCGTGGGGAGCGCGCGAACGTGAGTGCCACGTTCAGCGCGAACAGCGTCACGGCCGTCATTTCGATGATTGCGGAAACTGGAAGCCACCGCCACGCCGCGCCCGCCATCCCCTGGTACGCCAGAATCTCGGAAGTGACGCGGACCAGGCAGCCGGCCGCCAGCAGCGCCAGCGCAAGAAACATCAACTTGGTGCTGAACAGCAGGCGCATTCCCGAAAACGCCGGGAGCACGCGCTGCCCGATCGCGAAAACCATGGTTGCCAGGAAGCCGACGGTCAACGCGTGGCGCGAAGCGCCCCAGATGCCTTGCGAGTGAGAGGCCACGGCGGCCCACACGCCGAGCACGGCCGCAACCACGGCCCACACATACGCCATGCGGACGAAGAACGGGAAACTGCGGCTGACGCCTTTGACCTTGGCGAGCCCGATGGGCCGCTCCAGAATGCGAAGCGCCTGGACGGCCACCAGAATTCCGGCGAGCAGCAGCAGCACCGAAGGAGCCATGGCGCCGGCCAGGGCCGCGATGACGCCGGCTGAATTGAGCGCAACCGCCCACCACAGCCGGCTGCCCCGAAGCGGACGCAAGGCCAGGAACACCGGCAGCCATTTCGCACTGAAGCCCCAGACGAAGGGAACCAGGAAGCCCCACGTTTGCAGAACCAGCAGCCGCTGGTCGAAGGCGGCCGGCAGTTCGGACGAATTACCGCGGAACGCGAGGAACAACGCGGCGCCCAGATTGGCGAGCAGGGAGAAGAACAAACCGAGTGAACCAGCGATTACCACCAGCACCCATCGCTCGAGTTTCCCGCTGCCGGATTCGCCGGGCCGATGACCCGATACGCAGCGCAAAAAAATCAGGAACGCAGCAAGCTCCAGAAGCGCGGAGAGCGGCCCGACTGTCCGCAAATGCGATTGAGAAACGCCGGTCCACCAGCGGAGAGCCGCGCCGCCCGTCCACAGCGCCCAAGCCGTCCAACCCGCCGAGAGCGCGAACGGGTCCAGGCGCCGCAGTTTCGGGATGGAGTAGAAGCCGATACCGAGGATAAAGCTGCCGATCCAGCCGAAGATCTGTGCGTGCCCATGCGCTTGAATCCAGGCAGCGGAGACCGAATCGGCCGCGCGATGGCTGCTGATGGCGAGCAGATTCCAGACACCCAGAAACGTTCCGGGCAGGAGCATGAAAAACAGCCCGGTCGCGATGTAGGTGGTGAGGAGCCTCGAAAGCCTGGTCTCGCGGGTAATCAGCAACATGGTTTGCCCGGACTCCATTCGCGTTACCAGGGGACTTTCAAGGCCGCTGTTCACGACCTCAAGATAGCCCGGAAGCGCGGCGCAACCCTATGACTTTAGTCACGTCGAACGCGAAGCGTGTGGGGTCATTGGGATTTCGCAGACCGGGCGAAGTGCGCTACGTGCGGCTCACCGACGGTTTGGTATATACTCACACACACCGAAGGGTGGAGGTTTGTCTGATGAAGAGTGGTGTCACAGCCGCATTGGGGTTGGTATTAGCCGCCGCCGGCCTGTATGGCCAGGCGATTTCCACGTCGCAGATCAATGGCGTGGTTCGCGACGCCAGTGGTCTCGCCGTTCCGGGCGCGGAGGTCAAGGCCACGCAGACCGAAACCGGCCAGGTCCGCACGACGCTCAGCCAGGCCGACGGCAGCTACGTGTTGGCCAATCTTCCGGTCGGGCCCTACCAGTTGGAAATCAGCAAGGAAGGGTTCACGAGATACGTGCAGTCGGGGATCGTGCTGCAGGTGGGCAGCACCCCGACCGTGGACGTCGCGATGAAAGTGGGCGCGGTCACTGAGCAGGTGCAGGTGGAGGCCAACGCGGCCCTGGTGGAAACGCGGTCGGCGGGCGTGGGCTCGGTAATGGACAATCAGCGCGTGCTGGAACTGCCGCTGAACGGCCGTCAGGTGACGGAACTGATCTTTCTTTCGGGCATGGCCACCATGGTCAACGGGGCCGGCCTGAATTCCGGCGTCCGCAACTTTCCGACCGTGGACATTTCAGTCGCGGGCGGACTCTCCAACGGGTTGACCTACCGGCTGGATGGGGCGACCCACAACGATCCATACAATAACCTGAACCTGCCGCTTCCGTTTCCAGACGCGATGCAGGAGTTCAAAGTCGAGACGAGCGCCTTGCCGGCGCAATACGGCCATCATTCAGCGGCGGCTGTGAATGCGGTGACCAAGTCGGGCACAAACGAGTTCCACGGCGACTTGTTTGAATTTATCCGCAACGGTGCGGTGAACGCCCGCTACACCTTCGCTTCCACGGTGGACTCACTTAAGCGCAATCAATTCGGCGGAACGCTCGGCGGGCCGATCGTCAAGAACAAGCTCTTCTTCTTCATCGGCGAGCAGAGCACAGTGCTGCGGACCGCGCCCAGCACCAACGTTGCCTTTGTCCCCACGGCGCAGATGCTGGCGGGCGATTTCACGGCTATCACGGCGCCCCAGTGTAATACCAGGGGGCAGCAGATCAATCTTTCCGCTCCTTTCCAGAACAACCGGATTTCCCCGGCGCTGTTCTCTGCGCCGGCCCTGAAGATCTTGCAATTTCCGGGATTCCCGACCTCCGATAATCCGTGCGGACAGATCCAGTTCGGCCGCAGCACGCGAAGCAATCAGTACGATTCGCTGGCGCGGACCGATTACCAGAAGAGCGAGAAGCAATCCATCTACTTCCGGTACCTGAATGCGCACCTGGATCAGCCTTCGGATTTCGATCCCAAGAACCTGTTGGCTGCTTCCACCGCGGCTTTGAATTTCCAAACGCAATCCGGCGTGCTGGGCGACACGTATCTGATCGGGCCCGACATGGTCAGCACCTTCCACGCAACCTTCAACCGGTCCGCGGTCCCGAAGACGAATCCGACGGTCTTCGGCCCGAACGATGTCGGGATCAATATGTGGCCGGGGGTTCCGGGGCTCATGCGAATCACCGTCACCAACGGATTTGCGTTGGCGAGCAACAACGAAACCCCGAGCACCTACAACACGATGGATTTCGAGTTCGCCGAAGATATGAGCCTGGTGCGCGGTCCTCACCAGATCGGCTTCGGCGCCGATTTCATCCGCTCCTACCTGAACGGGACCTCGGGGCTCAATGCATCGGGGCCGTTCACATTTAACGGCCAGGTATCCAGCGGATCGGCCGGCTTAGGATTGGCCGACTTCATGATCGGCAAGCCCTCCGCATTCACACAGGCCACCACGACGCTCGCCTACGATCGCATGAATTATTTCGGATTATACCTGCAGGATACCTGGAAGCTCACGCCGCGGCTTACTATCAACTATGGGCTGCGCTGGGATCCGTATCTTCCGGTTAGTTCGAAGTACGGCTGGACGCCGCATTTCGATCCCGCGCTCTTTCCCCAGAATACGCACAGCACGGTATTCGTGAACGCCCCCTCCGGGCTGCTTTTCCCCGGCGATTCCGGATATCCGGGCAATGGCGTCGCCAAACACCGATGGGACAATCTGGCCCCGCGAGTCTCGCTGGCGTGGGATGTGAAAGGCGATGGCAAGACGTCGGTACGCGCCGCGTACGGACGCTTCTTCGACTTGCCGGCGATGAATAATTACGTCGGCTTCGGATCGACTCCGCCAATCGGTAATACGACCACCGTGAATTTTCCCACGAGTTTCGCGGATCCATGGGCGGGTATTCCGGGAGGCAATCCGTATCCGCTCGGCGTGAGCAGGAACTCCCCGTTTATCAACTACGGCACTTACGAAAATTTTCTGCTGAATCCGAAGACGACTTACTCGCAGCAGTGGAATCTGAGTATCCAAAGGCAGTTGGGGCAGAACTGGCTGATCGCCGCGAACTACGTGGGTACGAGCATCATTCATCTGTGGGGCGGCAACCAGATCGATCCCGGCATTCTCCTTCCGGGTGCGACTGCGGCGAACGTCAATTCGCGCCGCTTCTTTTACCTGCAGAATCCGGCTCAGGGCATTTTCTACGGCAGCATCAATCAGCTCGACGATGGCGGCACCGGCAACTACAACGGCCTGGTTCTTTCGGCACAACACCGCATCGCCCGCGGATTCAGCATCCAGGGCAACTACACCTGGTCGCATTGCATTTCCGACCTGGCGAATCCCGAGTTGGCGGTGGCGGGATCGAACTTCACGATTCCCAACAACCGCCACTACGACCGCTCTAATTGCATCCTGGCGGACCGGCGCCAGCTCTTCAACCTGTCGGCGGTTTTCGAGATGCCGAAGTTCTCTGATAAGGCGCTGCGGACCATCGCCAGCGGCTGGCAATTCTCACCGATCTTCAAAGCCGAAACCGGGCCCTACATGACCGTAACCAGCGGGCTCGATCAGGCGCTGACCGGGCAAGGCAATCAAAGGGCGGTTCAGGTCCTAGGAAATCCTTATACGCCGAACCGGAGCGCGACCAGCTATTTGAATCCGGCCGCATTCACGCAGCCCGCGCCGGGCACCTATTCGCCCATGGGCGCTAACAATGTTCTGGCTCCTGGGGCGTTTTATTTCAATGCCGCGGTCACGCGCACCTTCCAAATTCACGAACGCAAGAGCCTGCAGTTCCGCTTCGAAGGGTTCAACATTCCGAACCGCGCCAACCTGGGGCCGCCCAATGGGCTGTCTGGAAATGGAACAGCCACGTCGGCCTCGGGCTTTATCACACCGACAGCCGCGATCAACAACCCGTTGTTCGGCAAGATTCTGTCTTCGGATGACCCGCGCATTCTGCAGGGCGCGCTGAAGTTCGTGTTTTAGACTCGGCGAACTGAAGTTTTTGCGAACCGGGACGGTGCGCTCGCCGTATTGGTTACTATGGCGGCGTTCAAACACCTTCTGCGGCGGCTCGCGAAGGCCCCGGGTTTCACGTCAATAGCGCTCCTGACGCTGGCCCTCGGGATCGGGGCGAACAGCGCCATCTTTAGCGTCATCAACGGAGTGTTGATCAAGCCCTTGCCCTACCCGCGCGCCGAGGAGTTGGTCGGCGTCTGGCATGTCGCGCCTGGTTTGCCCGGATTCCAGGGCAACCTCAACTGCACCCCTGGCATGTATTTCACCTACAGCGAAGAAAACCGGACGTTCCAGACGTTCGGCTTATGGTCCAACGGCGGAGCGAGCGTCACCGGCCTGGCCGAACCGGAACAAGTGCGGGTGTTAAACGTGACATACGGCGCGCTCGACGCATTGGGCGTGCAGGCCGCGCTAGGGCGCTGGTTCTCGCGCGCGGACGACACACCGGGAACCCCTGAAACCGTGATTCTCTCCTATGGCTATTGGCAGCGCCGCCTCGGCGGAAGCGCCTCGGCCCTCGGGCAAGCGATCACGATCGATGGCAAGCCGCGCGTCGTTATCGGAATCATGCCGCGCGACTTCCGTTATCTGGATTCCAAAGCCGAACTGATCTTGCCGCAACGCTTCGAACGCAACAAGGTCTTTCTCGGAAACTTCAGCTATCAAGGGGTCGCGCGCCTGAAACCCGGCGTCACTTTGCGGCAAGCGGATGCGGACGTCTCCCGGATGCTGGGGATCTGGCTCAATGCGTGGCCGCCGCCGCCCGGCTTCAGCCGGGCGCTGTTTGCGAATGCGCGGCTTGCCCCCAAACTGCAACCGCTCAAGCAGGATGTAATCGGCGATATCGGCGCGACGCTCTGGGTGCTGATGGGAACGATCGGCATCGTGCTGCTGATTGCGTGCGCTAATGTGGCCAACCTGCTACTGGTGCGCGCCGAGGGTCGCCAACAGGAGCTCGCCATTCGCGCCGCCCTGGGCGCCGGGTGGGGGCGCATCGCGCGAGAGTTGCTGCTCGAGAGCATGACTCTGGGGCTGGCGGGCGGTGCTCTCGGCCTGGCGCTGGCGTATGCCGCATTACGCGTGCTGATCTCACGCGGCCCCGAAACGCTGCCGCGGCTTGGGGAAATCGGAATCGACCCGTTGGTGCTCGCATTCACGCTGGCGATCTCGCTGGCCTCCGGCCTGCTGTTCGGATTGATTCCCGTGGCCAAGTATGCCGGGCCGCACTTAGCGGGCGGACTGCGCGGCGGAGGGCGCACCATGAGCCAGGGACGCGAGCGTCACCGGGCGCGCAACATGCTGGTGGTCGTGCAGGTGGGTCTGGCGCTGGTTCTGCTCATCGGCTCGGGCCTGATGATCCGCACCTTCGAGGCGCTGCGCAATGTGCAGCCCGGGTTCACCCATCCCGAGCAGGTCCAGTTGATGCGCATCTCGATTCCCGAAACCCAGGTGAAGGAACCCCAGAGTGTCATGCGCATGCAGAAACAGATGATCGAGAAGCTGGCCGCGATTCCCGGCGTGAGCGCGGTGGCGTTTGCCAGCGGAGCGCCGCTCGAAAATTTCAATTCGAACGATCTGGTCTACGCCCGGGACAGGGACTACACGGTCGGAGAGATCCCTCCTATCCGGCGCTTCCGATTTGTCACGCCGGGGTTTTTTCAGGCGACCGGCACCGGGCTCATCGACGGGCGCGATTTCACCTGGACCGATCTGTATGACCAGCGGCACGTGGCGATTATTTCCGAAAACATGGCGCGCGAGGTGTGGGGCTCGCCCCGCGCGGCGCTCGGCAAGCAGATCCGGGAGGGGATGAAAGATCCGTGGCGCGAGGTCATCGGCGTGTCCCAGGATGTGCGGGATGAGGGCGCGCAGAAGCCTTCTCCTTCCTTCGTCTACTGGCCCGCTTTGATGGATTCGTTTTGGGGCGACCCCGTGCGATCGAATCGGTCCGGCGTGTTCATCATACGCACCAATCGCGCGGCCACGGAAAGCTTCCTGGCGCAGGCGCGGCAGGCCATTTGGTCGGTGAACTCGAACCTGCCGGTGTTTCTGGTGCGCACGCTGAAGGAAGTCTACGACCAGTCCCTGGCACGCACTTCCTTCACCCTGGTCCTGTTAGGGGTCGCCGGCGTGATGGCGCTGGTGCTCGGCGTGATCGGAATTTACGGCGTCATCGCGTACGGCGTCTCGCAGCGAACGCGCGAGATTGGAATCCGCATGGCTCTGGGCGCCCAGCCGGCCGGATTGCAGGGCATGTTCGTGCGCCACGGGCTCTTGCTGGCGGGCACCGGCGGGGTGCTGGGAATGCTTGCCGCCGCCGGAGCGACGCGGTTGATGACCTCGGTGCTGTTTGGCGTCAAGGCTCTCGACCCGGCGACGTACAGCGCCGTCGCAGTGCTGCTGGGGGCCGCTGCCGCCGCGGCCAGCTATGTGCCGGCGCGGCGCGCGACCGCCGTGAATCCGCTGGACGCGCTGCGGGTCGAGTGAAACGCTACTCGAGTAAGTGTCCCATCCGGTCGCGCTTGGTGCGCAGATACGCTTCGCGCGTCTCCACCACCGCGGCCAGGCACGGAACCCGTTCGGTCACCTCAACGCCGGCGCGCTCGACCGCTTCCACTTTCTCCGGATTGTTCGATAGCAGCCGTACCTTCTTGAGAGCGAAGTATTGCAGGATTGAGCCGGGCAGTTCGTAGCTGCGCAGGTCGGAGTCGAAGCCCAGCCGCTCATTGGCTTCCACCGTATCGGCGCCCTGGTCCTGCAGTTCGTACGCGCGCAGCTTGTTGAGCAGGCCGATGCCGCGCCCTTCCTGATGCTCGTAAATCAGCAGGCCCCGGCCCTCACGCGAAATACTGTTGAGCGCGATCTCCAGTTGCGCGCGGCAATCGCAGCGCAGGCTGTGAAAAACATCACCCGTCAGACACTGCGAGTGTATGCGAACCAGCGGCGGCGCCCCGGCCGTCAACTCGCCCATCTTCAGGACGACGGCTTGCTCGCCGCCGCCGCGAAAACCGTAGATCCGAAACACCCCGAATTGGGTCGGGAATTCGGCTTCGGCCACCTTCTCCAGCCGGACCTCGGATGAATTATTCATACGGACTGATTGGGAACCTGTAATTCGTTCTATTATAATGGCTTCCGGACCTTCAATGCCCGATCTGAATTCGTTCCTGGTCTCGCTGCTGTTCAAGCTGGGCATCATGGCGGCGATCGCCAGCGTTTTGGCGCGCTCCAACCGCTTTAAATCCATGTTGATGCGTGAGAGCCGCACGCTCAACCAGCGGCTCGCGTTCTCGCTCTGGCTGGCCGGCGTCTTTGCCACCGGCGTGACCGCGCGCCTGGTGAGCCGGAACTACCAGGCGGCGGATTTAGGGCTCGAGGGCAGCTTGCTCGCCGGGTTGCTCGGCGGCTACGTAACCGGACTGCTTTCCGGCGCGCTGATCTCCATCCCCGCGCTTTTCTGGGGCGAACACCTGGCGCTGCCGCTGCTGGCCGGCATTGGCGTGCTGGGCGGATTATTGCGCGACCTCGCTCCGGAAGCCGAAGAGATCTGGCGCTTCTCGCCGTTCTTCGACCTCAGCATTTACCGCTTCTTCAAGGAACGCAAGAATCACCGGCGTGCCGCTTTCCACCTGCTGCTGGTCGCGGCGATCCTCTACGCGGAATTTCTGCGGCAGATCCTCGGCCAGTTCTCACCGCACGTCTTCCGTCTGGTGCCCGGCTGGCCCCATCCGCATCCGCTGACGATTGTCGCTTTGTACGCGGTAACTCTGTTCGCGGTGGCGATTCCGCTGAAAATCTGGAACAGCGTGCGCACCGAAAAGAAGCTGGAGGAACAGGAACGCCTGCTGGTCGAGGCCCGGCTGGCGGCGCTCACGAGCCAGATCAATCCCCATTTCCTGTTCAACACGCTGAACTCGGTTTCGTCGCTCATTCGTACGGACCCGAACCAGGCGCGCGTCATGGTGGTAAAACTCTCGAAAGTGCTGCGGCGGCTCTTGCGAAAACACGAGAATTTCAGCGCGCTGCGCGACGAACTCAGTTTCATCGAAGACTACCTTTCCATTGAAGTGGTGCGTTTCGGCGACAAGCTACGGTTCGAGAAGGATGCGGCGGAAGACACACTGGATATGCTCGTGCCGAGCATGCTGCTGCAGCCGCTAGTGGAGAATTCGATCAAGCACGGCCTGAGCAACAAGCTGGCCGGCGGTACAATCCGTATCCGGACACACCGGAGCGAATCGAAACTGCACCTGCTTGTCGAAGATGATGGTGTAGGGATCCCGGAGGCGAAGCTGGCGACCCTGCTGGAGCAGGGCATCGGCGTAAGCAACGTGAATGAGCGGTTGAAAGTGCTGTTCGGAAATCAATATCGCATGTGGATCGACAGCCAGCCGGACGGGGGGACGCGGGTGCAGATCGAAATGCCCGAGCTGCAGACGGATTTGGCGGCGGCTTCTTGAGGCGGTTGCGTACAGGTGGATGAGGAGAACACGCTCTTGAACAGACTCGAAGAATCGATAGCTGCATGGCCGATGCAGGGGCTGCCGACGACGCTCGCGGACCGAACCCGGCGCGTGTATGACCGGATGGCCGCGGTATATCCGGTCTCCACGATGCTGTTTCACTCGCGGGCGCACCGCTGCGCCCTGGAGGCCTCGGGGTTGCGCGACGGCATGCGGGTGCTGGAAGTGGCCACCGGCAGCGGAGAGATGTTCCGGCGTCTGCTCCGCGCCAATGGGCGCGGCGCCACCATTGGAGTGGATCTTTCGCCGAACATGGCCGCGCGCACGCAGCGCGTGGCGCGGCGCAAGTTCCCGTCGGCGCACGCGCACTGCCAGGCTGTGGATGCGCGCCAGATGCCGTTTCGCAGCGAAACCTTCGACGCAATTTTCTGCTGTTATCTTCTTGAATTGTTATGCACCGAGGACATCGCCCAGACTCTCAGCGAGTTCCGGCGCGTCTTGCGAGACCGCGGCCGCCTCGCATTGGTCCTGATCGGTCAAAATACCGCCATGTTTAATTCGGTGTATCGCGTGGCCGGCAAAGTGGCGCCCGCGTTCTGGGGCCGTCAGGTGGAACAGAGAGTCCCGCAGCTTGCCCAAAACGTGCGGTTCGAGATTCTGGAAGACCGTACGGTGCGGCAAACGTTCTATCCGTCGCGCGTGCTGGTCATGCGCAAGTAGGCGCGCGGTGCGCATTACCATTTCGAAAGAAAACTACCTCAAGGCCATCGCGGAGGCGGAGTCGGAGGGAGAGACCGTCAAGGCGGTCACGCTGACGCGCTGGCTGCAGGTCTCGGCTCCCGCCGTAACGATGGCAATCCGACGCTTGCAGCGCGACCGGCTGATCCGGGTTGCCGAAGAAGGGAAGATCACGCTGTTGCCGGCCGGTCGCAAGATCGCCAACCGGCTGTTGAACCGCCATCACCTGATCGAGCGCATGCTGACCGAAATCTTCGGCCTGGAATGGTACAAAGTGCATGATGAGGCCGAGCAGTTGGAACATGCCGTCTCCGCCGATTTCGAACGCAAACTGGCCGAGAAGTTGGGCAGCGGCAACTGCTGCCCGCACGGCAATCGTGTCGGCATGGACTCGCCCCGCGAACGCCGGCGTCGCGGTCTGAAATTGTTGGAGGAAGCCGAGCCCGGCGAACGGCTCGACATCGTGAGCGTGTTTGAACGCGACCGGCGCTTTCTGGAGTATCTCGACAGCATTGGTCTTCGCCCTGGAGTTGCCGTCGAGGGGGCCGGGAGCCCGGTCGCCGTAGTGATTGCCGGGAGAACCGTGCCATTGCAGCCCAACGCGGCCGCGCAGATCTGGGTGCGCACCACCCACTCGTAGGTCGCAGCCATATTCACTTCCCGGTAGGACTTTTCTCCCAAAAAGCGAAGTGTAGCGCTCCGCCACATTGTAAGTGATAGAAAAATAGACTATTCTGAAGTGAGAACAACCCCTTTTCCACGGCACTAAAAGTGCTCACCGGGGCGGGGACGAATTGTCTCGCACGCGCGAACGGCGGCTAGCATGTTTCAGGAACTCAAGTTCCAACTGTCTACAGCGATCCTCACCATCGTGACGCTGGCGGCAGGTGTGGCTGCCTTCATCAATTTCCAGCAACAGCATAAATTCCGTTTACCCGATGACGGTGTGATCTGGGTTGATCGGCACGGCGGCGTGGAAGCCCTCTCGGTTCCCGACCGCAGCGAGGGCGAACGGGCCGGCCTGCGCGTGGGCGACCGGCTCTCGGCCATCAATGGCGTTCCGGTTCAAAAAGCGGTGGATGTGGCCCAGGTGCTGGTGAATATCGGGTCGTGGAAGAAAGCCACCTACACGGTTTCGCGGGCCGGCGTCGAGTTCCCGATCAGCGTGATCGTCGGCGAGGTGCCGCTGGACCGGGCCGTGGTCTACCAATACCTGGTGGGAATGGCATACCTCATCATCGGGTTATTCGTGTATTTCCGGCGCGGGAGCGCGCATAAGGCCCAGCACTTCTACATTCTGTGCCTGGTCTCCTTCATCTTCTTCTCGTTCCACTACACAGGCCAGCTGCACAGCTTTGACACGGTGATCTATTTTGGAAACGTGGCGGCCGGCCTGCTGGCGCCAGCGGTATTCCTGCACTTCTGCCTGACCTTCCCCGAACCGCGCAAGTGGCTGAATGCTCCCGCCCGCGCCAGCATTTTGTACATACCAGCTCTGCTGTTGTTCATGCTTTATGTGGCGTTTGCCTCCGGCACCCTCTCGGTGGCCGTCCCTACGCTGGAATTGCGCTGGGCGCTGGACCGGATCTGGATCCTGCTGGCCACGCTGCCGTATGTGATCGGAGCCATCGCTCTCAGTTTCGAATACCGGCAGACCGAAGACCCGATCGTCCGCCAGCAGGTGAAATGGCTGCGCAACGGAACGTTCTGCGCGATTCTGCCGTTCGGCCTGTTTTACGTGATCCCCTACGCGATGGGCTCGATTCCCAACGAGTACCTCAAGATGTCGGTGCTCTCGCTGGCGCTGATTCCGCTAACGCTGGCTTATGCGATTGTGCGCTATCGCCTGATGGACGTCGATATCATTTTCCGCCGCGGGTATGCGTATACGCTGGCCACCTTGTGCGTGTTGGCGGCGTTCTACGCGATCGTGTTCTCGCTCGGCTCGGCGGTGCAGAAGAATTTCAAGGATCTCGGCAACACGGGTCTGATCACGGTGATGTTGGTCACGGCCTTCCTGTTCCAGCCGATCCGCAATTGGATTCAGGAGCGCCTGGACAAGCACTTCTATCGCGATCAGTACGATTACCGGCGAACGTTGATCGAGTTCGGGCGCGAGCTAAGCTCGGAAACCGATCTCGATGCCATGCTGGCGTCGGTGGGCGACCGGTTGCTGCATACCCTCTCGATCAAGCACCTGGCGTTTTTCCTGGATGAGGGCGGGGAAAGCCCTTCGTTCCACCTGAAGAAAGCGATGGGGCCGAATGCGAGGCTGTCGAATGTCCGGCCCGCCGAGCTCGATCTGAGTTTTCTCACCTGGAAACTGCCGGACGCGTACCTGTTCTTCGAGCGCACCAGGCACCAGCTGGACGCGGTGTCCCGGTCGTGGCCGGCGAGCGTGCGCAAAACCATCGGCGACCTGGACCTGACCTACTATTTGCCGTGCACGATTCGGGGCCGCACTATCGCCTACATGGGAATCAGCCGGACCACGGATGGCGATTATCTCTCGAGCGTGGATCTGGAACTGCTGGTCACATTGGCCGGCTACGTAGGCATCGCCATCGAGAACGCTTCGCTCTACAGATCACTACAACTTAAGGTGGAGGAGTACGAGCGCCTCAAGGAGTTCAGCGAGAACATCGTCGAGTCGATCAACGTCGGCATCCTGGCGGCCGATCTGGACGACCGGGTAGAAAGCTGGAACTCGCAAATCGAGCGGCTCACCGGGATTGCGCGCGCCGACGCCGTCGGCAAAACACTGGCCGAACTTTTTCCGTTAGACCTGGTGGAGCAGTTCGAGCGGGTGCGCGGCGATACCGGCGTTCACAATGTCTATAAGTTCGTGTTGAAACCGCTGTCGGTAAATGGGAATGGGGGCGGGGTCAAGCGGCGTGAAACGATCTTGAACCTCGCGATCGCGCCGCTGGTTTCGAAAGATCAGCAACAGATCGGAAGGTTGGTGATCTTCGACGATATTACGGACCGGTCGGAGCTCGAGCAGCGCCTGGTCCAGGCGGATAAACTCTCGAGCATCGGCTTGCTGGCGGCGGGAGTGGCGCACGAAGTCAACACGCCGCTGGCCGTGATCTCGACTTACGCGCAGATGCTTGCCAAGCAGGTCGGCGAGGATTCGCAAAAATCGCTGATCCTGGACAAAATCGCCAAACAGACGTTCCGGGCGAGCGAGATCGTTAATTCGCTGCTGAATTTCTCGCGTACGTCCACCACGTCTTTCGGCGATGTCAATGTGAACCGCGTAATCCAGGAGACGCTCTCGCTGCTCGACCATCAATTGCAAAAGTCGGGAATCCAAGTAACGGCCCAATTGGACGCCGATCTGCCGGCGGTCCACGGCAACGGCGGAAAACTGCAGCAGGTCTTTCTCAATTTATTCCTCAACGCGCGCGACGCCATGCCCGGAGGCGGTACCCTGGAAGTACGGACGTGGTCGGAAGATTCGAGCGCGAAAATCGAGGTGGCCGATACGGGCGGCGGCATAGCCCCCGAGCATCTGAATCGCATATACGATCCGTTCTTCACCACCAAGGCGGCGCGCAAAGGAACGGGCTTGGGCCTATCGGTAACGTACGGCATCATTCAGGAACACGGCGGGTCGATCGAAGTATCGAATCGCCGCAGCGGCGGCGCGCGCTTCCGCCTGGATCTGCCGCTTTCGCGGAACGGATCCGCCAAGACCGGCATGGGCCGGAAACCGGTAACCGTTGCCTGAAATGACGGCGCCTTCTTCCACCGCGATCGATATCAAGGGCAAAGTGCTGGTGATCGACGACGAGTCGGACATCCGCGAGAGCCTGGAAGTGTTGCTGGGCACCGAGGGCTACGCGGTTGACCTCGCGCAGAACGCCACCGAGGGGCTCCACAAGATGGAGTCCTACGGCTATGACCTGGTGCTGCTGGATTTGATGATGCCCGACCGCTCCGGCATGGAGGTGCTGCAGGAAGTCCGGCAGCGCGATCGCGAGACCCCCATTTTCATGATTACGGCCTACGGCTCGGTGGAAGCGGCCGTCAAGGCGCTCAAGTTTGGCGCCAACGATTATTTTTCCAAGCCCTGGGACAACGAGAAGCTGCTAATCGAGATTGACCGGATGATCGCCCGGCGACGTCTCGAGTACGAGAACACTCACCTCAAGCGCGCGTTCAAGCAGCGATACAGCTTCCCCAACATCATAGGCAAGAGCGAGCGGATGGTGAAGTTGCTCGACGTAGTGAGCCAGGTGGCGCCGGCGCGCTCGACGATTCTGATCACGGGCGAAACCGGCACCGGCAAGGAACTGGTGGCCAAAGCGATTCATGCCAACTCGCCGCGCGCCGATCACTTGTTCGTCGCCGTGAACAGCGGCTCGCTACCGCCGGACCTGCTGGAATCGACGCTGTTCGGACACGTGAAGGGCGCATTCACCAGCGCCATTCAGTCGAAGAAGGGATACTTCGAGGTCGCCGACCAGGGAACTATCTTCTTCGACGAGATCGGCACGCTCGGTGCAGAGACACAGATCAAACTGCTGCGCGTTATCCAGGAGAAAGAATTCATCCCGCTGGGCGCGACGGATCCGATTCGCGTGGATGTGCGCATTCTGGCCGCGACCAATGCCGACCTGTACCAACTGGTGAAGGAAGGCAAGTTCCGCGAAGACCTGTATTACCGGCTGAACGTGATCAACATCGCGCTGCCGGCGCTGCGCGAGCGCCGCGAAGACATTCCGCTGCTGGCCGAGCATTTCTTCACGCATTATGGCCGCGAGAACAACAAATTCCTCGATAACACGGGGCGCTCGCTGCTGCACTTCCAGCCTGATGCCATGCAGGTTTTGATGGAGCATGCCTGGCCGGGCAACGTGCGTGAGCTGGAGAACGTGGTGGAGCGAGCCGTGGTGCTGGCGACGGACTCCTCGGTTCCCCTCGACGTGCTGCCGGATTCGCTGCTGCAGGCCAACGGTGTGCGGCTGATGCGCGGAGACGGCGGCCCGTTGCCCCCGGACGCATCGCTGTTCGAGATCGTCAACGATTTCGAGCGGCGGACGATCCTGGAGCGCCTGGAACAATTCAGCTGGAGCCAGACCGATGCGGCCGAAAGCCTCCACGTCCCGCTCTCGACGCTGAACCAGAAGATCAAGCGGCTGGACATCAAGATCCGCAAAAAATCAGACGGGTAGACCGGGCGGCGCCGCGCCGTGGATATCGGTGTCTTGAGCCGGCGGCGGCAGGCAATCGTGGACTCCACCAAATCCAGAATCTTCGCTTAACGCGCCGTCCACCCGCCGTCGATCAAAATGTCAGTACCCGTGATGTAAGCCGCCAGCCCGGAGCACAGATAAACCGCAAGGGCGCCGAGCTCTTCCGGATTGCCGGGGCGGTCCAACGGAATTTGCGCCAGAAACTGCGCCCGCAGTTCGGGGTTTTCCGTGATGGGACGCGCGAGTTCCGTTTCGAACAAGCCGGGGCTGATGGTGTTTACTGTGATGCGCTCGGGCGCCAACTCGAGCGCCAGCGAGCGCGTGAAACCGAGCAGGGCGGATTTGCTTCCGGAGTATGCGGTGCGGCCCGGCAGAGAGATCCAAGCCATCGTGGAGGCCACATTCAAGACGCGCCCGTAGCCCTTTCCTTTCATGTGCGGGACGAAGTAGTGGCACATCAGGTAGGCGGAGGTGACGTTGGTGTCCAACACGGCGCGCCACTCATCGAGCGAGAGCTCGGTGACGTGGCGGCGAATGTTGAGCCCGGCGTTATTGATCAAGATGTTGACGGCGCCGAAGCGGGCGAGGACTCCGGCTTGCGCGCGCCGCACCTGCTCTTCACTGGTGACATCGGTCGGGAAGACGGCCGCCTGTCCGCCCGCCGCGGTAATTTCAGCAGCGGTACGCGTGAGTTCCTCTTCGCTGCGCGCCAGCAGCGCGACCCGCACGCCCTCCGCCGCCAGAGCGCAGGCCATTGCTTTACCCAAGCCTCGCCCCGCGCCGGTGATGACCGCCACCCTACCTTCCAGACCGTTGGGATTCACGCGGCAGGAGTCCCGCTTTGGGACCGGTTCAGCAGCTCGTCGCAAATCTGCTGCGGCCGGTCGACGTTGGGGATGGTGAGGCGGCTGGTCTCCCCCGACGTCTCGATCGAGATGTTGCCGATATTCATCATGCGCTGAAAGATGCCTTGATCGACGCGGATGTCTTGCACCTTGGTGAGCTGAATGTTGCGCGTGGTTTTGGAAGTCGCGCCGACCTCATAACGCAAGCGGTCGCCCGTGACCACTGCTTTATTGAAGCGGCGGCGAATGGCGCGGGAGACCGGCCACAGCAGCAGCACCAGCGGGACGAACGGAAACCAGGTAGGGAAACCCTGATCGCGCCAGAGCTTAAAGTAGGCGACGTCAAGCGCAATGATAATGAGCACGACCAGCACGAAGCCGGCGTTGATGAATTTCGCAGTCGGCCGGATTGTCAGATCAGACACGCGGCTCCACCTCCGACCCGGCTATTGTAACGCGGGCGGAGCGGTTACTCGACGACGACGCGCGTCCCCTTCTCGTGCTGGCGCGAGAGGTGCTCGATGCGAGCATCCAGGATGCTGCGAATTCCCTTCAGGAATTCGACGCGCGAATTGCGGAAGTGCTGGCGCGTGTTCTCCGGCCACAACTGCTCGAGGAACGGCAGGGCGACGTTGCAGATCAGGCATCCGGGCGCTCGCGGTTCGGCGGCGGTGGTTTTCTCTTCCATATCAACTCTCCCTCATTTCCACGGTCAAGATCTTATTTTCCAGCCTGGCGCGAGCCGGCGAAAGCGCTGCCATCGAAGTGGGCAGGCCGATGTGGCGCCGCAAAGTACCGATTTCGACCACCAGTTCGTCGCCTTTCTTGAACAAACCGACTTCGCCCTTGACGGCAAAGGGCAAGCTGACTCGCACCTCGTAATGGCCCTCGCGCTTCACGAAGCTGAAGGGCGCCTCGGTACGCGTTACGGCGGCGGGGTCGTCTTTATCCCCGTAGAGCACCTGCGCCAGTTCCCGCAATCGCTCGCGGCCCAAAACTTCATGCGTAAACAGCGCCACGCGTTTGACGGCTACGGGCGCGAAGTACGCTTCGATCTCGTCGAGAATCTGGGATTGCGAGCGGCGCCACTCCTGGAAAAACGAATCGCTGACCTCGGCCGGCAGCACGCGGTTCACGATGATGCCGTCGACGGTCAGCCCGTGCAGCGAGAAATACACATAGGCGCGTTGGGTTTCGCGCAGCACCATGCGCTCGGGATTTGTGACCAGGCGCACGCTCGTCATTTTTGGGTTTTCGAGCAGTTCGTCGATGCCTTCGAGCTTGGCGAACAGATCCTGCACGTTGGCGAAGTAGCTGTCGGTGGGCAGTTCGATGGGCGAGACGCGGTTGGCGATCGGACGCACGGCCTTGATGACGCTGCGCTGAAACGGAAAGATGTGGCGCATGTACCACTCGAGCGTGGTCGGCATACTGACGAAGCGCATCGATTCGGCGGTCGGGGCGCAATCGAGCACGATCACGTCGTAGCGCGCCTCACGCCGGAACTGGTTGACGTACATCATCGCGCTCAGTTCTTCCATGCCGGGAAGGATGGCCAGTTCCTCGGCTTCCACGTCGCTGATGCCGGTGGTGCGGAGCACCGAAATCACGTATGACGAAATCTCACGCCAGTGGCGTTTGATCTCTTTCTGGATGTTCACCTCGTGGATGGCAAGGTGATCGTCGATAGGATAGGGGTCGCCGGTTTTGCCGTGGAACAGGTCGGTGCCTAGATCGAAGGCATCAGCCAGACTGTGCGCCGGGTCGACGCTCATGACCAGGGTTCGGTACCCCAGGCGGGACAACTGCAGGCCGGTCGCTGCGGCCAGGCTGGTTTTGCCGACTCCTCCCTTGCCGCTGAACAGAAGGATGCGCATACCCAATCCGATTTTAGCAGCGGCTCGGCCCGCAGTTCTTTACACCTGTGAACTGCGCCGTTCCATCAGGATGGTGTCGCGCCAGCGCCCATGCATGCAGCCGATGCGCTCGCGAGTGCCCACCACGCGGAACCCGGCGCGTAGACACATGGCGAGGCTGGCCGCGTTCTCCGGGAAAATCGACGCTTGCAAGGTCCAGATGCCTTCGCGTTCGGACGCTTCAATCAGCGCGGCGAGCAGAGCCGAGCCGATGCCCCGCGACCGAGCCCCCGCGGCCACGTAGATGCTGGCCTCGGTGACGCCGGCGTAAACACGCCGGCTCGAGACGGGGCTCAATGCAGCCCAGCCCAGCACCTCGGAGTCGCGCCGCGCGACCAGCCGGCACGCGGGATGACGGGCCCGATCCCAGGCTTGCCAATCCGGCGCTTCGGTCTCGAAGGTGGCGTTGCCGCCGGCGATGCCCTCCAGATAAATGGCGCGTACCGGTTCCCAATCTTCTGGTCTCATGGGGACTATAGCGAATTCGTTGAAGCCTTCGGGCATAATCCTAGAGTGGCATGAGAAGCATCGCCTCGATTTCTGCGCCGCGCCGCGGCAGTCGGCCAGCTAAGATAGTGATCAGGAGCACTATTTGAAAAAGTGGTTGTTGGCAGTGCTGGTGGTGGCGGCCGGCGTGGTCGGCTGGGGCGTCCTGCGGAAGACGGCGCCGCCCAAGATCAGTTTCACGCGGGTCAAGCGCACCACGCTGATCAGCACCTTGCCGACCAACGGCAAAGTCGAACCATTCGACTGGCAGGCGATCCGGGTCGAACGTGCGGGCATTTTGAGCCGGGTGCTGGTGCGCGAGGGGCAGAGCGTGAAGAAAGGCGAGTTGGTAGCCTCGGTTTCCGATCCCTCCCTGCAGGCTGACCTGCAAGGAGGTGAAGCGCGCGTGGCGGAAGCGCAGGCGAACCTTTCGGCGCTCGAAGCCGGCGGCAAACCCGCCGAAGTGGTGGAAATCGAGAACAGCCTTCAGCAGGCGCGGCTGCAGCTTCAGCAGGAGCGGAAAGATTACGAAGCCTTGCAGCGGCTGGTTTCCAAACAGGCGGCCACCGCCGTGGAGCTAGAGGCCGCGCAGCAGAAGGTGAAACAATCCGAAGCTGGGATCCAGGGCCTGGAGCAGCGCCGTAACGCGCTGGTTGGCAAAAGCGAGTTGGCGGCGGCGCGGGCGCGCCTGCAGGATGCGCAGGCCGCGTTCGATCTGGCGCGCGAGCGCGCCACGCAAAGCACGGTGCGGGCGCCGATGGCCGGGGTGATCTACGGGCTGGCGGTGCGCACCGGCGCCTACGTAAATCCGGGCGATCTGGTGGCGAACGTCGGCAACCTCGACCGTCTCCGCATTCGCGTGTATGTGGACGAGCCCGAGTTGGGGCGGGTCGCGGAAGGCGAGCCGGTCACGATCGCCTGGCAGGCGCTGGCCGGCAGGCAATGGAGCGGCCGCGTCGAACGCAAGCCCAGTTCGATTCAACCCCTGGGCACCCGCCAGGTCGGCGAGGTTATCTGCCTGATCGACAATCCCGGCCACGAATTAATTCCGGGGACCAATGTCGATGCAACGATCCGCACGGCGGTGGTAGAAAACGCGCTCGTCATTCCCAAAGAGACGCTGCGGCACGACACCCAGGGCAATTATGTGCTGCTGCTCCGGGACCAGGCGGTAGAGCGGCGGGCGGTGACCACGGGGGTGGCCAGCATCAGCCAAGTGCAGGTCATCGAGGGGCTCGCGGAGGGCGACGAGGTGGCGCTGCCTTCGGAAACGCCGCTTCAGCCGGGGGACCACGTGACGCCGGACACAGTCGTAACGTAACGAACAGCGGGGCCCGGCGGCCCCGCTCCAAATTCGGTTAAACTGTAGGTACTTAAGGTAGATTCGCTTGAATCGGTTCGTATGCGCAGCCCTGCTGTCGATGGCCGCCATGCTGCCCGCCGCCGGCGCGGAACTGGGGCAACTGGACGCCAGCCCCACACTCTTCACAGTCACGGCGGCAATCAACGCGGCCGGATATAGTGCGGACCTTTCTTCGCCGAACAACTCTCCGCTGCGCGACGCCATTCGCACCGAACTGGCCCAGCGTGACATACCCTCGCTGCCGGCCCTCAAGGATTTCTTCGCGCGGCACCGGAAAAGGAATGATGTGCTGGAGCTTAGCCAGTATATTTCTTTTGCGCTGACCACCAGCGGCCCGCCGACCTTCGAAATCAAGCTGCGCGACGTGGATGTGCCGCCCGACGTAACGCCGATGCGGGAGTTGTCACCCCTGCTCGCGGCATTCTACAAGGAAGCCGGCATCGAGAACTTGTGGAAGCGGTCGCGGCCGGCCATCGATCAGTACCTGGAGTTGTATCACGCGCCGGTGTCGCAGGCGGTTTTGCAGGTGAACGCATATCTGAGGCAGCAGACCTCGGGATTTAAGGGCAGGCATTTTCAGATTCTGATCGAGCTGCTGGCGGCCCCCAATCAGATCCAGACGCGCAGCTATGCCGATGACTATACGATTGTCGTGACGCCCTCGCCGGAGCCGCGGATTTTCGATATTCGGCATGCGTATCTGCACTATCTGCTGGATCCGCTGTCTACGCGCTATGAGGAGATTCTCGACCGCAAGAAGCCGCTGGCGGACCAGGCGCAGCGCGCGCCCGCACTAGACGATTCCTTCAAGCAGGATTACCTGCTGCTGGTAACCGAATCGCTGATTAAAGCGATTGAAGCCAAACTGGACCGCCGGCCGGACGGCATTCAGGAGGCGATGCGCCAGGGATACATCCTGACGCCGTTCTTTGCGGAGCAACTGCCGATTTACGAGAAGCAGGAACAGGCAATGCTGTACTACTATCCGACGCTGGTGGGCGCCATTGATCTGCGGATCGAGGAAGCGCGGCTTTCGAAAGTGGAATTCGAGAAGGAGCCGCCGGCCCGTGCCGCGGTGGCCACTCCGGCGCCGCCTCCGCCGCCTGCTCCAACCGGCGCCGCCAAAACCCTGGACGAGGCCGAGCAGCTTTATACGGCTCGCGACCTGGATAAAGCGAAGAAACAGTACCTGGATGTGTTGCAACAGACAGATAACCAGACGATGCACGCGGCGGCGTATTATGGCCTGGCGCGCATTGCCACCCTGGAACGGGATCCGGAGCTGGCGGAGCGGCTCTTTAAAAGGACGCTGAATCTGCAGCCGGAAGCGCCGGTACAGGCGTGGTCGCTGGTGTATCTGGGAAGGCTGTCGATGGCGGCGGGTGACCGCAAGCAGGCAGCGCAGTACTTTCAAAACGCTTTGAAGGTGGAAGGCGCGTCGCCCGCGGCGCAGCAGGCTGCCTCGCAGGGCGTGGAATCTACGTCAAAACCATAGGATCGAATAAGGAGTCTGGACATGAAGAAACTAATTCTTGCCGGTATCGTGCTCGTGCTCGCCGGCGCCCCCGGCCTGATGGCGCAGAAGGGCAAGAAAGGGGAGGCCGCGGCCCCCGCCGCACAGGGAGACCAGCCGCGCGGCCCTATGCCGAAATCCAAGGGCGAGCAGGACGCACTGGTTGCGATGTTCAACGCGCAAGGCAAGCCCGATGATCTGATCGCCGCAGCGGAGAACCTGCTGAGTAAGTATGCCGATACCGAGTTTAAGGACACGGCGTTGTTCTTCGAAGCGACCGCCTACCGCCAGAAGGGCGATCGGGACAAGGCGCAAGTTTTCGCGGAACGCGCCTTGACGGCCAACCCGAAGAATTTTCAAGCTTCGCTGATGCTCGGCGAGTTGATTGCGCAGGGCACGCGAGAGAATGATCTCGACAGAGACGACAAGCTGGCCAAAGCCGACAAGTACAGTAATGACGCGATCACGACGCTGAACGCGGCGGCCAAGCCCAATGCGCAGATGAGCGACCAGCAATGGGAAGACGCCAAGAAAGATTTGATCGCGGAAGCGCATGATTCCCTGGGTATGTCGGCGCTGCTGCGCAAGAAGTATGACGTGGCCATCAACGAGTTCAAGATGTCGGTCGACGGCGCGGCGCACCCGGAGCCGGCGTTCCAGGTGCGGCTGGCCTCGGCGTATAGCAGCGCGGGCAAATACGATGAAGCAATCGCTGCCGCGGACAAAGTCATGAACGACGCGCAGACGCCCACGCAGATCAAGCAGGTGGCGCAATCCATACGGGCCGGGGCGACGGTAGCCAAGCAGAAGGCGGCCGGAGGCGCTAGCGCGGCGGCTCCCCCGCAGGTCGATATCAAGAAGCAATAGAGCCGTGTCCGTCCATGCGCGCGGAACTGGCTTCTCTGGAGTCGCGAATCAACCACCGGTTCGCTCATCCGGAGATTCTGCTCCGCGCGCTCACGCATAGCTCGCACGCGAATGAAGCCCGCGGCCAAGAGGCGGTCCGGGACAACGAACGGCTCGAGTTCCTGGGCGATTCAATTCTGGGATTTCTTATCTCAGAAGCCCTTATGGAGCGCTTTCCCGAGTATCATGAGGGCGATCTTTCCCGGTTAAAGGCTCACCTCGTGAGTGCGGTGCACTTGTACGCAGTAGCACGGCGGCTCGACCTGGGAAACTTCCTCCAGCTGGGGCGCAGTGAGGAGATGGGCGGCGGGCGCGCCAAAAGAACCTTACTGGTAGACGCTTTAGAGGCGGTGATCGCTGCAATTTATCTGGACGGCGGGATCGGCCCGGTGCGCGAGTTTGTTGCCTCGCACGTGCTAGATACGCCATTCGAACAGCTAGAGGGTACGGACGCTTCATCCGGAAACGCTAATTTTAAGGGCGCCTTACAGGAACTGGCTCAGGCGCGCAAATTACCGCGCCCGCATTACGTTGTGCTAAGGGAGAGCGGCTCGGACAACTCCAAGACCTTCACGGTGGAAGCTCGAGTCGGAACTTTGACCGCGCAGGCGGAGGGCCGCACCAAGAAGATCGCGGCGCAGCGGGCGGCGCGCAGCGTTTACGAACGGCTTCTACCGGGCACTCACTCCCCTTAGCTATCAATAAGTTAACCAGAATTAAGAGCAGTGCCATTACGGGAACGGTACCGGTGGGCCTGCCCCCGGCGCCCGAGTTGGGTCACTATCGCACTAACCGGGAAATCCTGTTTGAGCGGAGGGCAGTTTTTCAATGGTAGAAAACGGCGTGCCGGATACGGCGGCCCAGAATGCAGGATCACTTCGTTCCCACGCATTGCGGATCCCGCTGTTGCAGCGGCGATGCCCGCGCTGTGACTCCGACAATATCTTTCGATCGCACCGGCGGTCCTTCGTGGAGCGGATGGCGGGGATCGTCGTGTTGCCGCATCGATGCGAGTCTTGCAGCTTTCGGTTCTTCCGGCTGAAGTGGATCGGGCGGTAATTCTCCACTCGCTTCCGATCTGTTGGCGCAGTCAGGAGCGGCTGTCCAGGTTGGCGGGTTCCAGCCTGGGCACGAGGAGATGGATGACCAGCAGGGCGATCAGATACGCGCAGCCGGCAATCACGAACATAGGCACGTAGCTACCCGTGAACTGGAGGACCAGGCCGGTGAACGTGGCGATCAGCATACCGCCGATCGCGCCGCCGAATCCGCCGATGCCGATTACCGACCCGACCGCTTCGCGTGGGAACGTGTCGGAAACGATGGTGTACAGATTCGCCGACCAGCCTTGATGCGAAGCCGTGGCGAGGCCCACCAGGGCGACCGCCAGCCACAGACTGCTTATGTTCGCGGCGAAGACGATCGGAACGACGGCCACGGCGCAGACCAGCATGGCGGTCTTGCGCGCGCGGTTTAAGCTCCAGCCCATTTTGAGGAACCATACCGGCAGCCATCCGCCCGCGACACTGCCCACCATCGAAAGGTTGTAGACGATCACCAGCGGCCAGCCGAGTTCGGTGAGCGTCAGCCCGTATTTCGTATTCAGAAACTTGGGAAGCCAGAACAGAAAAAACCACCAGATGGGGTCGGTAAGGAACTTGCCGAGCAGGTACGCCCAGGTCTGCCGGTGCGGGATCAGGCGCGCCCAGGGCACTTTGACACTAGGGTCGGCCGGGTCGCTTTGAATGTAAGCCAATTCCGCCGGCGACAGCCGCGGATGCTGCGCGGGGCGCCGGTACAACATCATCCACGGAATCACCCATAACGCGCTGAGCGAGCCGAGGATGATGAAGGCCCATTGCCAGCCCAGCGTGACGGCGATCCAAGGCGCGGCCAAGGGCGCGATGATGGCGCCGATGTTGGCGCCGGAATTAAAGATTCCTGTGGCGAAGGCGCGCTCCTTGCGCGGAAACCATTCGGCCACGGTCTTGATCGCGGCCGGGAAATTCGCGGCCTCGCTGATCCCCAGCACGAAACGCGCGATTCCGAAGCCCAATACGGTGCGCACCGCGGCATGGCCGATGGTGGCGAGGCTCCACAAACCGATGGCGGAGGCGTAACCGCGACGCGTGCCGACGCGATCGATGAAACCTCCCGCCAGCAGCATGCCTACTGCATAGGCGGCCTGAAAAGCAGTGACGATGTCGCCGTATTGCAGCTCATTCCAGCCGATCACGCGCTGCAGTTCCGGCGCGAGAACCCCCAGCACCTGCCGGTCCACGTAATTCAAAGTGGTGACGAAGAAAAGCAGGGCGCAGATGCGCCAGCGGTAGCGACCCACGGTGGCCGAGAGATTCCCGGCCGCAGAACCGGTCAGCGGTTTGGCGTCAGTTGTTGCCATGCATCCGTCGCTTTTTCCGAGGCGGAGAAACGGCCGCTGTGAGCCCATAGGCCCAAGGCGGGATTCGAGACGAAGAAGACCTCGTCTCCGTCCACAATATTAAACCCATCCGCGAGCTTGGTGGGGTTGTAGCGCTCGCGCATCGCGGAAAGCGGCGCATAACCGAAGCCGGCGCTCTCGATCTCGTGTTGGGTGAGAGACCCCGGGCAGTAGGTGACGGTGAAGCGGCCTTCCGAAGACCCGTGGATCAGGTGCGCCGCGGCGCTGAGGTTCGCCGCCAGATCCGCATTCCCGGCGACGGCCTGCAGTACGGCCGGCGTGCCGGTATATCCGTATTTGCGAATCAGCGCGTCGATCGCGGCATCTTCGCCGAACTGCTTGACTCCCGGCGCCAGCACGATCAATTCGCCGCCATCCGCCATAGCCATGCGCAGGCGATAGATTGCCTTGTTGCCGATCCATGTGCTTTTGAACTCAGTGGGATCGAGATAGACGACCGCTTTGCGGATGGGCCGATCGACCATCGAAAAATTCACGTGCAGGCTCAGCGCGGCCGCTTTTTCGAAGCATTCGAGATCATCGCCAATAAAAATGCCGCGCGTCGCGCTTCGGTCGACCACAGTAAGCACGTAGAGGATGGGCAAGCACCCGGCGATGCGGTCCGATGCATAGTTCAAGACGCGGCGAACGGGATTATCGGCGCGCCCCATGATACGCTCCATGCCATAGACGGCTCCGAGGTAATGGCTGCGGCTGATGCTCTCCGCGCCGCCGGTACCAATCAGAATGTTCTTGTTGTAATTGGCCATGCCGGCGACTTCGTGAGGAACCACCTGGCCGATCGAGAGGATCAGGTCGAAGCCGCCGTCGACGAGCAAATGATCAACCTGCACGGGCCAGGAGAAATCGAGGCGGCCTTCGGATTGCTCGTGGAGGAATGCGGCCGGCACTTCGCCGAGAGCCGCCAGGCCGCCGCGAAAATCGTGGACGGAGAAGCGCTCGCGCGGCACGCCGGGATACATGAGCGCGATTTCGCGATCGCTCATCGGGGTGTGAGTGCCGGTGGCGGGCAGGATGCGCGCGAGGCGGTCGCCGTAGTAATCGAAAGCGAAGCGGGTGAGTTCGCCGGCGCGGGAGTGGTAGCGCGTGATGTCGGGGGGAACAGCGATGATTTTCCGGCGCGGACCGAGGGTGTCAAGAGCGCGAACCAGAGCTTGCCGAAGGTCTTGCGCGGAAAGGGCGTGCGAAGGGGAGCCGCAACTATAAAAGACGCTCATGACACGCGGCCGGCGGCCCGATCGCCGGCGCCTCTAGCTGTTGACACCCGAGGCAAGAAAACCTCCGTCGACAACTATACACTGGCCGGTGATGAAACTCGCGCCGTCGGACGCCAGCAGGATCGCCGCCCCAATCAACTCCTCGGCGCAGCCGAAACGCTTCATCGGGGTGCGCATCAAAAGCTCGCGGCCGCGCTCGGTTTCATCCAGCAGTTTGCGATTGAAATCGGTGCGGAATACGCCCGGCGCGATCGCATTGACGTTCACACCCGAGGGGGCCCACTCGACTGCGAGGCTGCGTGTGAGCGACAAAAGCGCGGACTTGGATGCCGCGTAGGCGGCCACCTCCGTCAATGCCACGAACGAATTCAAGGAAGCGATATTGATGACGCGGCCGCGGCGGAATGCGGCGAGCGGCTCATAGAAGGATTGGCAGGCCCGCAAGGCGCCGGTGGTGTTGACGTCCATGGTGTCGCGCCACTCCTCTTCGCTGACCGCGAGCGTGGGCCGGCGCGCCACGCGGCCCGCTGCGTTTACCAGGATGTCGACCTGCCCGAAACTCTCCAAAACGCGGTCGCGGAGCACGTCGACGGAGCGGCGGTCGCTCACATCCGTCACCACGGCAAGGCTGTGGCGACCGGCGCGTTCGATGTGCTCGCAGGCTTCCTGGACCAGCGCTTCGCGGCGGCCTGTGGCCACCACGTCGGCGCCGGCCTCGGCGAGGCCGAGCGCGATCGCGCGCCCCAGGCCCGAGGTGCCGCCGATGACCACCGCGACGCGCCCGCTGAGGTCCAGCGATTTAAGCATCGAGCCTCTTACCGTTCACCGTCACGTCGGCGAGTTCAAGACCTTCCACGTTCTCAACGATATTGGACTTGGCGGCCGATTGCACGGTGCAGCGCTCGAGCCGGACGTTGCGAATTTTCGCGTCGGGAAAGCCGCGGATGTCGAGCGCGCGTTCCACCTTCCCGCAGGCCACGTCGCGGATGTCGATATTGCGCACCACGGGATGCTCGGGGCCATTGCGGCCTTCTTCGTAGTTGAAGTCGATCTGCAGCACGGCATGCGCGATCTGGCCGATTTTCAAATTCCGAAAGTACACGTTCTCAATGGTGCCGCCGCGCATGGCATTGGTCTTGAAGCGCAGCGCCTGGTCGAGGTTCGGGCTATCCAGGTGACAGTTCTCCGCAAACACGTTGCGGACGCCGCCCGACATTTCACTGCCGATGGTGAGCGCGCCATGGCCGTCTTTCATGGTGCAGTTGCGGATGACGATGTTTTCACTGGGCACCGCCACGCGCCGGCCATCCCGGTTGCGGCCGGATTTGATCGCGATGCAATCGTCGCCCGTATCGAAGACGGTATTCTCGATCAGAACGTCGCGGCAGGAATCTGGGTCGCAGCCGTCGTTATTCGGGCCGTGGCTCGCGATCTTCACGTTCCGCACCGTCACGTTGGTGCATAGCACCGGATGGATTTCGAACATCGGCGAGTTGATGATGGTGACGCCGTCGATGAGAATGTTGCGCCCGCGCACGGGTTCGATGAAATTCGGCCGGAGATAGCTGCCTTCGCCGAATTTGCGGTCCCGGAGCGGAGTGTCCTTCTGGCCCATCGCGTTGAGCGCGTTGCGAGCGGCTTGCTGGCTGGGCTGCCCTTTGCTCCAGCCGCAATTGGTACGGCCTTTCCACGGCCACCAGTGTTCGCAATCGCAGTTGCCGTCGAGCGTGCCCTCGCCGGTGACTGCAATGTTGTCCTGGCCGTCGGAATAAATGAACGGCGAGTAGTTCAGGCACTCCAGACCTTCCCAGCGGGTATAGACCAGCGGGAGATAGCGCTTCGGGTCGCGCACAAAGCGCAGTGTGGCCCCGGCGGCGACGTGGAACTCCACCTTGCTCTGGAGGCGAACGGGCCCGGTCATAAAGATGCCTGCGGGGACCACGACGCGGCCACCGCCTGCCTGGCTGCACGCGGCGACGGCGCGGGCGATCGCATCGGTACAGTCTTTGGCTGCATCGCCCGCAGCGCCGTACCGGGTGATCTCGAAGTCGCGCTGGGGGAAAACGGGAGGCCGGATGCGCGCCAGAATGTCGCCCACCTGCGCCCATCCATCCAGGCCAGCTGGATCCGCTTTCCCGTTCCGAGACCACGCCAGCGCCGACAAGCCCGCCGCGGCCCGCAGGAAAGCGCGCCGATTTCTACCTTGCATAATCCTCCCCATTCGCCATCCCGACTATATGATCCATACCCCCCGGTGTCAAATTGAAATCCTTAAAGGAATAGTTCAATCGTATTGAACGAGGCGGGGTTTGCCGGAACCATTCATTTCGTCTGAAGCCAGGGTTCAGGATTTCTGGTTTGACAGCGGCCGGGCTTTCTCCGTACCGTCGAATTGAGATGCTTACTGAAACTGCCACTCTACCCAGCCTGGCGCCGCAGGAACTTGCGGCGGCAGTAGAAGAGGAACTCGCAGGCACTCCCTTCATCGATGTGCATACGCATCTGTTCATGCCGTCGCTGGGCCGGCTTGGCCTGTGGGGCATTGACGAACTGCTCACCTACCACTACCTGGAGGCGGAACTGTTTCGCTCCAGCGGGATTACTCCCGAGGCGTATTTCAAGCTCGGCAAGCGCGAGCAGGCGGATGCGATCTGGCGCACTCTGTTTGTTGAGAACGCGCCCGTTTCGGAGGCGACGCGCGGCGTGGTCGCGGTTCTGAAGGCTTTCGGCCTGCCCACCGACTCCAGCGATTTGAAAGAGGCGCGGGCGTGGTTCACGGCGCAGGATCCGGTGAAACACATCCGGCGCGTCTTTGAACTCGCGGGCATCAGCGAAGTGGTGATGACCAACGACCCGCTCGACCCTCAGGAAGCGCCGCTTTGGGAAGCGGGGGCGGCACGGGATGCGCAGTTCCAGCCCGTGCTGCGCCTGGATCGCATCCTTAATAAATGGGCCGAGCACTGGAAGGTCCTGGTTTCCCAGGGCTACGCCGTGGATGAACAGGCATCGGGGCGTTCGGCGGCCGAGATCCGGCGCTTTCTCGCGGATTGGTGCGCGCGCATGGAACCGGTGTACATGGCGGTCTCGCTTCCGGATACGTTCCAGTTCCCCGAGAGCGGCGTACGCGGCCGGCTGCTCGCGGAAGCCGTGCTGCCCGCCTGCCGCGAGGCGCGCATTCCGCTGTCGCTCATGATCGGCGTACGCTATCAGGTCAACCCCGCGCTGCGGTTGGCAGGCGATGCGGTGGGACGCGCCGACCTGCGGGCCTTGGAGAACCTGGCGGTCGGCTATCCCGAGAATCGGTTCCTGGTGAGCGTGCTCAGCCGCGAGAACCAGCATGAGCTCTGCGTCTACGCGCGAAAATTCCGCAACCTCATGCCGTTCGGCTGCTGGTGGTTCCTGAACAATCCATCGATCGTTGAGGAGATCACGCGCGAGCGCCTCGAGATGCTCGGAGCGAGTTTCATTCCGCAGCATTCCGATGCGCGCGTGCTGGAGCAAGTCATCTACAAGTGGCGCAATACACGCCGAACCCTGGCGCCAATCCTCACGGGGACCTATCGCGTGCTGATGGAGGACGGACGCGCCGTCACGCGCGCCGAGATCCGGCGAGACATTCGGCGGCTGTTCCGCGACAATTTCGAGCGCTTCGTCCGACACGAGTAGCACAGGCTCTCGCCTTTTCGTGCCCCATGGTCCGGGCGGGACCGGTTGCGACCGGTGGAGTGTTCCGTTTATCTTGAATGTTTCCACGTATGCCCACCAAGGTTCCCATTACCATCGCCCATGGCGACGGCATTGGCCCGGAAATTATGGCCGCCACTCTGCAAATCCTGGAAGGCGCGGGCGCGGCTCTCGAGCCCGAGACCATCGAGGTTGGCGAAAAAGTCTATTTGCGCGGCAACACGTCGGGCATCGAGCCCCGTTCATGGGAATCGCTGCGGCGCACCAAAGTTTTCCTGAAAGCGCCGATTACTACGCCGCAGGGCGGCGGCTACAAGAGTCTGAACGTGACGACGCGCAAGACGCTGGGCCAGTACGCCAACGTGCGGCCGTGCGTGTCGTACCACCCGTTCGTCGACACCAAGCACCCGAATATGGATATCGTGGTGGTGCGCGAAAACGAAGAGGACCTGTACGCCGGCATCGAGTACCAGCTCAGTCCGGAAATGACCTCCGCCATCAAGCTCATCTCCCGGCCGGGCACCGAGAAAATCGTGCGCTACGCGTTCGAGTACGCGCGGCGGCACAACCGCCGAAAGGTCACCTGCTTCACCAAGGACAACATCCTGAAGATGACCGACGGTCTCTTCCACAAAATCTACGATGAGATCGCCGCGCAATATCCCGACATTCAGAAGGAGCACTGGATCGTCGACATCGGCGCCGCCAAGATGGCGGATACACCGGAGGCGTTCGATGTGATCGTCATGCCGAATCTCTACGGCGACGTGCTCTCCGACATCGGGGCCCAGATTGCCGGCTCGGTCGGGCTCGCCGGCTCGGCGAATATCGGCGATAACTGCTCCATGTTCGAAGCCATTCACGGCTCGGCCCCGCGGCGCGCCGGCCAGAACCTGGCGAACCCGAGCGGCCTGTTGATGGGAGCCGTGCTGATGCTGGTACACATCAACCAGCCGGACGTCGCCGAGCGCGTGCACAACGCCTGGCTGCGCACCATAGAAGACGGAATTCACACCTACGACATCTACGCCGAAGGCGTCAGCACCCAAAAAGTCGGCACCAGGCAATTCGCGTGCGCGGTGATCGCGCGGCTGGGCCAGAAGCCGAACCGGCTGAAGCCGGTGAGTTACGCGAAGATGGCATCGATGGCCGGGAATTCCAAGATCAGCGCGCCAGCGGACGTCAAGATGGATGTGAAGGGCATCGACGTCATCGTGCAATGGCCGTCGCGCGCGCCACAAGAGTTGGCGGAGTTGGTGGGCAAGCAGGCCGGTGACGGTCTGAAGCTGCAGATGATCGACAATCGCGGGACTATCGTATGGCCGGCCCCGTTAGCCGCCGCCGAGACATTCTGTACCGACAGCTTTCGCTGCCGGTTTCTGTCCGAAGGCAGTGCCGATAAGGACAAGATCTTCGCGCTGCTCAAGCGCATCAGCGACGCGGGCGTCGACATCGTTGCGACCGCTTCGCTTCGTACCTACAATGGCGTCGAGGGTTATTCGCTCGCACAAGGACAGTAGAAGGAATGGCAGCCAATCCGCTAGTTGTTGTGATCATGGGAAGCAAGTCGGACTGGGAGACGATGCGCCAGGCCGATGAGGTGTTATCGAAGTTCGACGTGCCGCACGAGTGCCGGGTTTTGTCGGCGCATCGCACACCGGTGCAGACGGCGGAATATATCGGCGGCGCCGAGTCGCGCGGGGTGGAGGTCGTCATTGCCGCCGCCGGTGGCGCGGCGCACCTGGCGGGCGTTTGCGCGGCCCACACGGTGCTGCCGGTGCTCGGCGTTCCCATGGAAAGCGCTTCGCTCAAAGGCATGGATTCGCTCCTTTCGACTGTGCAGATGCCGGCCGGTATCCCCGTCGGCACCCTGGCGATCGGCCCCGCGGGCGCGCGCAACGCGGCGCTGCTTGCGGTGGCGATCGTGGCGAACAAGCGGCCGGAACTGCGCGAGAAGCTGCGTAAGTTTCGCGTCGAGCAGAGCGAAAAAGTGCTGCGGGAAACACTGCCGTAGGACTTCCGGCCTAGAACTCTCAGGCCTCATCCCTTGCCGCGAGCTTGATATAATTCCTCCCGGCTCGCGCCATGGATTCCGAACGGTGG
>Ga0070734_10001250_pt1 | contig 38732 bp, 33 predicted proteins | sample Coa_R1_8_FD_66444 | JGI IMG/M metagenome (GOLD analysis project Ga0070734, IMG submission 66444) | Surface soil microbial communities from Centralia Pennsylvania, which are recovering from an underground coalmine fire - Coalmine... | ecosystem: Environmental > Terrestrial > Soil > Unclassified ...
GAGGTGCAATAGAAGAGCTGGTCATCAGCGATCTTGGAGGTCGTGGCCTCGTGCTCGATCCGCGCCGTGCGATTGCGGCATTCGATGTAGGGAACGGTGTGCGCGCCGCAGTCTCCGCCGATCAGAAGCGAATCGCACTGGGTATGATTGCGCGCGTTTTCCGCGCGCGCATGAATGCTGACGAGGCCGCGATAGGTGTTTTGCGCCTTTCCCGCACTGATCCCCTTAGAGATGATCCGCGAGCGCGTGTTGCGCCCAAGATGGGTCATCTTGGTGCCGGTGTCGGCCTGCTGGAAGTGGTTGGCAACGGCGATCGAGTAGAATTCGCCGACTGACTCGTCGCCGCGAAGAATGCAACTCGGATATTTCCAGGTGATCGCCGAGCCGGTCTCGACCTGCGTCCATGAAATCTTGGAGCGGGCGCCGCGGCAATCGCCGCGCTTGGTGACGAAATTATAGATGCCGCCCTTGCCGTGTTCATCGCCCGGGTACCAGTTCTGTACGGTGGAATATTTGATCTCGGCACCTTCGAGCGCGATCAACTCGACCACCGCTGCGTGCAACTGGTTCTCGTCGCGCTTCGGTGCGGTGCAACCTTCGAGATACGAGACGTAAGACCCCTCGTCGGCGATAATGAGTGTGCGTTCGAATTGACCCGTTTCATTGGCATTGATCCGGAAATAGGTCGAAAGCTCCATCGGACAGCGCACGCCCTTCGGGACATAGACGAAGGAGCCGTCCGAAAAGACAGCGGAATTGAGCGTGGCGAAGAAATTGTCGGTCACGGGAACGACACTCCCGAGATATCTCCGCACAAGGTCGGAATGCTCGCGGAGCGCTTCCGAAATCGGACAGAAGATCACGCCTGCTTCGCTGAGCTTCTGCTTGAAGGTCGTAGCGACGGAAACGGAATCGAATACCGCGTCGACGGCAACGCCCGCGAGCAATTTCTGCTCGTGCAACGGGATGCCGAGCTTGGTGTAGGTTTCGAGCAGTTTGGGATCGACCTCGTCGAGGCTCTGCTTCTTCGCCGCGCTCTTCGGCGCGGCGTAGTAATAGGCGTTCTGATAATCGATCTTAGGATAATGAACGCGCGCCCAATTGGGCTCCGCCATCTGCTGCCAGCGCTGGAAAGCGCCGAGCCGCCATTCCAGCATCCAGCCGGGCTCGCCCTTTTTTTCCGAAATGAAGCGGACCGTGTCCTCGGAGAGCCCTTTTGTGGCGCGCTCCATCTCGATGTCGGTCACAAAACCATATTTGTACTTTTCGCCGAGTTGCTCGAGCTGCTGTTTCTGTTTGAGCGCCGCACCAGACATTGCTGCTCCTACGCCGCACGCCGCGCGATACGCGCGCTCAGCCGTTCGATAGACGCGATGGCCTCTTCGATATCCGTCTCGGTGGAATTCCAGCCAAGACTTACCCTCAACGCACAACGTGCGAGCGCGTCGGCGACGCCCATAGCTTGGAGGACATGGGAAGGCTCGACCCGGCCGGACGAGCACGCTGCGCCAGAGCTCACCATCACGCCGTCGAGATCAAGTGCGATGAGCGCTGTTTCCGCGGGGATGCCCGGAAGCGCGAAATTGGAGGTGTTCGGAAGCCGCGGACTCTCCGCTCCGAAAATGACGGCGTCGGGAAACCGGCTCCGGAGTGCGAGTTCAAAGGAATCCCGCAATCGGCCTACGCGGCCCGACTCTTCAAGATTCTGCGCGGCTTTCGCAGCGGCTCCGAAGGCTGCAATGCCCGCGAGATTTTCCGTTCCGGCGCGACGCCCGCTTTCCTGACCGCCCCCGGCAATGAGCGGCACAGACGGCGCGTTGTCGTTCATCACCAGCGCGCCTGCGCCCTGCGGCCCGCCGATCTTGTGCGCCGACAGCGTCAGATAGTCCGCACCCATGGAAGTGAAATCGAGCGGGATTTTCCCGGCTGCCTGGATGGCGTCGACCAGCAACAAAGCGCCACATTCCTTCGCCAGGGCCACGACGTCGGCGATCGGCTGAATGACGCCGGTCTCGTTGTTCGCAAGCATCACCGCGACCAGAGCGCGTCCGGTTCCTTCGCGCAGCGATCTGGCCAACTCCGTGAGATCGACTTGACCGCCTTGGGTAGCGGGAACCGCCGTGACTCTGAGACCGGCGAAGCGCCCCTCCAGTTTGACAGCATTGGCCATCACCGACTCATGCTCGATGGCCGATACGAAGAGCCGCGAAATGCGCGCGCCCTCTTCGGCTCCGCCATGAAGCGCACCAGACAGCGCAGTCACATTCGCTTCGGAGCCGCCGCTCGTAAACGTCACCGATTTGGCCTGGGCGCCTGCAAGGGAGGCGACTTCTTCGCGCGCATTTTCGATGAGGGCTCTCGCCGCCCTTCCTTCACGATGAATCGAAGAGGGGTTCCCACCGATGGTGAGTGCGCGCGCGATCGCCGCGCGTGCTTCGTTGCGCATGGGTGAAGTGGCGTTATGGTCGAGATAAGCCATGAAAGGCTGATTGGCCTACGCCGCTTCGCGATTGTCGTTGGTTTGATCCGTCTTGCTGTCGAGCGTGTGTGCGCGGCCCAGAACGCGCTTTTCGATGACATCGGCAAGCGAGACCGACGAAAGAAAGACGTGGATCTGCCGGCCGAGTTCCTCCCAGAGGTCGTGCGTCACGCAGCGCGCGCCGGTCGCCGTGCAGCCCTTGCTGCTGCCCGACTCGCAGCGCGTTGCGGCAATTGGTTCATCGACCGCAACGATGATGTCCGAGATGCGAAGTTCGGCTGCAGGCCGGCTTAGGCGATAACCGCCGCCGGGTCCCCGCACGCTTTTCACGAGACCGCCACGCCGGAGCTTTGCGAACAGCTGCTCGAGGTAAGACAGGGAAATCTCCTGCCGGCGCGAAATGTCGGCGAGCGAAACCGGTTTCGCGGCTTCGTCATGGGAAGCAAGGTCGGCCATGGCCATTACGGCGTAGCGACCCTTCGTACTCAGACGCATGTCTCGGCCTCCTTGCTCGTCAACGGCACACCAAAGCCGATTTGGCTTGCGCAGACATGGCTCGCTCGTAGTAAGAACGGCACTCGCCGGCGTGGCTCCGAACGGGATATAGATTTCCTGACTAGGGTGGTCAAGTATTGGCGGCGTTCGGGCAGGCATCCTCTAGAAAACGTGATAAGTGATTGAAAATGAGATATTTTTATACCTGTTGGGTTACCGAAAAATCCGACAAGGCGCCTATGCATGCGACACGTTGCACCTGCGCTTCAGGAGCGGGGCCGAACCATGCCTGACGTCATCCTGTTAGGCCCAGCGGGGCGCATCGAAGTGCGCTACCAGCGCCAGAAGGCGCCGGCGGCGCCCATGGCCGTTGTTTTGCATTCGCATCCCCAATTCGGCGGGACCATGAACAACCCGCTGGTCTACGACCTGTTTCACATGTTCCACGGGCTTGGCTGCACTGCAGTGCGATTCAATTTCCGCGGTGTCGGACGCAGCCAGGGAACATTCGATTCTGGCGCGGGCGAGCTCTCGGATGCTGCCGCCGTGCTCGACTGGATGAACACGCTATACCCCAATCCCTCCCACGTCTGGGTTTGCGGTATTTCCTTCGGGGCATGGATCGGGATGCAGCTCCTGATGCGGAGGCCGGAGATCACCGGCTTCGTATCGATCGCGCCGCCGGCCAGCATGTACGATTTTGCGTTCCTGGCCCCCTGCCCTGCCTCGGGACTGATCGTGCATGGCACGAAGGACTCGGTCGTCCCCGAGCCGGACGTGCAGAAGCTCGTCGACCGGCTCACCGCGCAAAAGGGAATCAAGATCACGTACGAGAAGATCGAGGGCGCCAATCATTTCTTCGACAAGCACGAAGGGGAAGTCCTCGAGGCTGTCGAAAACTACGTCTCGAAGTCGATGGGCGTGAAGCCGCGGGCGAAAACCAAGGACTAGTGCGGCCATGACCTCCGGCCATCGCTTTCGCTCCGATTTCATGCAGACCTTTGTGGCGCGGGGCCATTTCCATAGCTGTACGGATGCGGAAGCGCTCGACGGGCTTTTCTTGCGTGAGCGCGTCACCGCCTATATCGGTTTCGACTGCACGGCGCCGAGTTTCCATATCGGCAATCTCGTACAGCTGATGACGTTGCGCCGCCTGCAACAATCGGGTCACCGGCCAATCCTGCTCATGGGTGGTGGAACGACGCGGATCGGAGATCCTTCGGGAAAAGACGAAATCCGGCAACTGCTTTCGCCGGAGCAGATCGAAGCAAACAAGCAGAGCATCCTGAAGGATGTAAGCCATCTACTGCATTTCGGAGACGGGCCCGCCGACGCGATCATGGTTGACAACGCCGAATGGTTAGGCCAACTCGAATACGTGCCCTTCCTTCGTGATGTCGGACGGCATCTCTCGATTAACCGGATGCTATCGATGGAGAGCGTGCGCCTCCGGCTGGAGCGTGAACAACCGCTCTCGTTCCTCGAGTTCAACTACATGGTGTTACAGGCCTATGATTTCGTCGAACTGGCGCGGCGCTATGGCTGCCGGCTCCAGAGCGGCGGTTCGGACCAATGGGGTAACATTGTCGGCGGCGTCGATCTCGGGCGTCGGATGGGTACGCATGAGCTCTTCGGCCTGACGACGCCACTCATCACCACGTCGTCTGGCGCCAAGATGGGCAAGACCGCCGAAGGAGCAGTCTGGCTCAATCCCAAGATGCGCAGTCCTTACGAATACTGGCAGTATTGGCGAAATGCCGAAGATGCCGACGTTGGACGCTTCATGCGCATCTTCACCGATTTGCCACTCGACGAGATCGCAGCGTTCGAGAAGCTCGGAGGTTCAGAGCGCAACGAGGCGAAGAAGGTCCTCGCAACTGAAGCGACGGCGCTCCTGCATGGCCGCGAGGCGGCAAATGATGCTGCGGAAACGGCGCGCCGCACGTTTGAAGAAGGCGTCGTGGCTGATGGACTCCCGAGTTTCACAGTCGCGCGTGCCAAGCTTGCGGCCGGCGTCGCCGTGACGATGCTCGCCCGGATGTCGGGTCTTACTGCCTCCACGAGCGAGGCCAGACGCCAGATCGAAGGTGGCGGGCTCCGCGTGAATGACGAGCGTGTCGAAGATGTCAATGCTACCGTCGGACTTTCCGACCTCGGCTCGGTGGGCGCAATCAAACTTTCGCTTGGAAGAAAGAAGCACGTGCTGATACGGCCGGAATAGCGTCCTGCGTTTACCGCGGCGTTGGCTTGGGCGAGTTCTGCGAAGAGGCGACCGGGGGCGGAGGCGGCGCGGTGGGCATCTGGCCCTGGAATATTCTTCTCAAAATGCCCGGTGTCAGCATCGCCAGGGGATTCACGGTGACACTGGGCTGCTCGGCGTTGCCATTGACCGCATAGGTCACGGCGAGAATTCCTTCGCCTTTTTTTGACGTGAGGATATTTCCGAAGAGCGGGATCGCGCTCAGGATGCTGTTGAAGTCAATCCCGAGCACTGGAATGAGCGAGCCCTTCAAAGCCACCTGGTCGGAAGGACGGTCGATATATCCGTCGGCCGTAACGCCGATGGTTGGACCGGATGCAATGGCGCCGTGCACGGAAATGACATTATCCTTCGACGAAAACGGCACCTCGATTTTTTCGATCTGAAGTCCGGAGCCTTGCAAGAGATTTCCGATTCCTGCGAAAGACGCCATCGAGAGTAGGCGCGCGACAAAAGGCTGATGCTGAACGGTGACGTTCTTGAGCAACACCGTGCCCGAAAAATCGGCGGCCTGCGTCTTTGGATCTGCCTTGGCAGCGTCCGGCAAGAACGTGGCCGCGATACTGAGTTTTCCGCCGCGCAGTCCGTCAACACCGAAGAGACCGCGTGCGAGCTGCGCGGCGTCATCCGTTTCGAAAGTAGCGTGACGTGACGGACCCGGCACTATAGCGCCGGAAACCTTCGCACCGCCGCCGAGATTGCCCTTCAGGGATAGGGATCCGATCTTGGACCCTGCGCCATTCGCCTCGAGCGCAAAGGGAGCGATGCTGACACCATCGCGGAGGACCACGCGATCGAGCCTGGCCGAGATGTCATAAGGCCCGTCGAACAAATCCTGTCCCGAAGAGAACGATGATCCCCGTGCACTCGATGTCCCCGCGTGCGCAAATCCCGAGCCGTCGAGCGAACGGCCGCGGATCACGACCGTGCTCGTGTTCCCGATTTTCGCGAGGTGAAAGGAAAAGTCGTCGGCGCCGTAGTGCACGACTGGCAAGTTGGCAACCGCAAGAACCCCATCGTCTCCATAGGAGAGCAGCGCGTCAACGCTCCCGCCCGGTCCGATGAAGTGGATGTCCTCCTCGCGAATGATGTTGCCCTTGCTGAAGCTGACGGTGACGCTTCCGCGTGCGCTTTGGCCGGCAGGCTTTTCAATCCCGATCGGATCGAACGCCAATGTTGTGCTCGTCAGATCGAGCGCTACGTCGGCGTGCGAGAGTTGGCCATGCCGCCCCGTGATCGCGGCTTCGAAGCCCACGGGCCCCTTGAGAAATTGCGCCGTTCCCAGCCCGAGCGTATCGCGCGCCGGATCGTCAAGCAGACCCTTGGCGTTGATATGCGTCGTGACAGGCGCTGTCGATTCGAAATCCTCTTTCCACGCGAGCGTCAGAGGGGCGCCACCCAATCGTGCGGAGCCATCGGCAGACATTCCTTTGTTATCAATGACAAAGGTCAGCGCCGCATTCGTGAGCCGGGCCCTCTTTCCGAGCGCGATGTCGAGATTTGTAACTGCCGCCTTGGCGCCGATCTTCACTTGGTCAACCCCAAGATCCTTAATGAGGGGCAATGCGACCATAAGATCGAGCACGGCATTGCCCTTCGTGTCGGCGGGATCGATGCCATATTTCGTGGGATATCCGAGCGGCTGTTGATCGAGCAATGCGAGAAGATCGTGCATATCGCCTTCGACATGGGCCGCAATGGTGGCAGGCGAACCGGGCGCGCTGAGATCCGCAATGCCGAAATGCGCTTCGGTGACCCTGACAGGACCGATGTCGCCGCTCACGAGATCGGCCGTGTAGCTGTTGCCGGTAAGCGTGGAGGTCGCTGAGACGTGCGAAAGCGGCGTCAGTTTGCCGAGATAGTGCAACACGGCATCCGTGACAGGAATCGTCACGTGGAGCGCGTTTTCGGGTAGCGCGCGCGCGCCAAAAATACCGGCCGGCAGATCCATGTCGAACGTGACCGGCCCTACCCTTCCGACAATAAAGTTCTTGAGAACCCAATCCCGCGCGCCTTGTCCGATCGTAAGGGGCCAATAGTGGAGGAGTTGGTTCACGGGCAGCGCCCCCATCTCTCCTTTCAACGCGATGTACGGAGACATTCCGGGAACAAGGCCGATCTTTCCACTGGTCTCGGCCGAAAACGCATCGCCCCGGAGCGCGGCCCGCTCAAGATCAATCTCTCGCGCACCAGGAATGTAGGTGCCGCGGATTGCAAGACGCGAAAAACCAATTGGGCTCTCCACAAGCCCGCGTGCCGCTAGGGTGATCCGGTCGCCGGTCGATTCGAAAACAATGGCGGTCAGATCGTGCGCGAGATCGTATTTGAGGATGCTGTCGCCGACGAGATGGAATGCCGCCGCATCCGATTGAAAGCTTCCATCGTCGATCACAATGCGTCCGGACGCGCCATCATAACGGCCGACCAACTTTGCCGACCTGACGTTGATCGGTGCCTTAAGAAGTTGCGGCATGCCGATCGTACCATGTGCATCGAGACCAAAATCTGCAGACGAAAGATGCGCCCCATGATCGATCACAAAGGAGGACGACAAGTTTGCCGTCAGGGCGATTCCCTTCAGCAGTTCGAATGTCCTGGCATTGGCACCGAGCGCACCGACATCCAGGCCTTCCACCAGCAGATCGCCACTCACCGGTCCTTTGCCGGGTGGAATGGTGATGCTCGCGTGCACATGCGCGGGCCGACCGGATATTTCCACAGCGGCATCGAACGCCGAAGTCAAATTCCGACCTTCACTCTTGATGATCAGGTTTGCGCTCGGAGCGATGACAAAGAGACCCGTGACCTGGTCGAGAATAGCGACACGCGCGTCGCGGATCGCGAACGCCTGCAGTGAAGACGTCTTGCTGCTGGTTGCGGTGATAGCGTCCGTGATGTTGGACAGAAAATCGCGCTCACCGACATCGCGCCCGACGCCGAGGCGAAGCCCGCCGTCGCGCGTGCGCACGAGAGTCAGTTGCACGCCCACCAGGGTGATGCGTCTGACTTCCGGATGCCCGGAGAATACCGATCGGGCCGTCAGCTCGATCGCCGCCTCGGGTGCCTGTGCGATAATCCGGCCGTCTGCATCGAAGACGCGAGCGCCCAGGATGACGAGCTCAACGCGACCCTGGTCGCGCGACCACTCGACCGCGGCCTGGTCATATTTTACCGAGACGCCCGGCAACGCTTCCGCCAGTGCGCCGGCCAACGTCCCTGAGAAAGGGCCAAGCGAAACGGGGCCCACCAGAAGCCGGATCGCGGCACCCACAAAGAAGAAGACAAGCGCAGCGGCAAGGCCGAGGGCGACGAGGCCCGCCCGGGTAATGTGGTGAGCCTGTAAGTATTTGCCGAAACGCAAATTCAGGCTCGTGAAAAACTTGGAGAAACTCACCAGGACGGCCTTTCGAACCTCTCTAACCACACGCTGGAGCCCAAAAAGGGGCGTTGAACCAGCCCGCGCGCGTAAACCACGAAGCTTGTCGCGACAGCGATGGTCTTGGTAAAGCCGACCACGCCGGCAACCGGCTCCAGACAGGCACTAGATGGCACTCAATCCCGGCGACAAGGCTCCGAATTTCAAACTTGCGACCGACGGAAGCGGAAGCGTATCGCTCAGCGCCCTCAAGGGCAGACCTTTTGTCCTGTATTTCTATCCGAAGGACGATACGTCAGGCTGCACAAAAGAGGCGATCGCCTTTTCCCAGATCGCCAAAAAGCTCGAAAAACTGGGCGTTACGGTGATCGGCGTCTCGAAGGACACTGTCGAAAGCCACAACAAATTCAAGTCGAAATACAGGCTCTCGATTGTGCTTGGCTCGGATCCGGAGACCAAGACCGCAGCCGACTACGGGGTGTGGGTGGAAAAGAGCATGTACGGCCGGAAATACATGGGGATGGAAAGGGCGACCTACCTCGTTAATGCGCAGGGCCGGATCCATGCGCTTTGGCGCAAGGTAAAGGTGCCAGGCCACGCCGAAGCGGTTCTCGAGGCAGCGAAAACACTATGAGCGCTCACTTATTTGTCGATCTGGCCCCAAAGGATGGCCCTCTTCTTCACGTCTGTCGTGCGGCCAGGTCGCGGCCGGCCACTAACGTCTTGATCAGGCGCTAACAATTGAGTGAAATGCCGTTGGTTGGGGTTGGCGCCAAAGACGCCGCAGAGGGAAGTTCTAAAATGACAGAGCCGCTCGGGGAGCGCGTCTGGGCGTGGCTGCACGAAACTTTTCCTGAGCGGCAGATCTACATCCGCAGCGATGGCCGCGTACAATTCTTCACCTTCGGTCCATCGCTCCAGGCGACCATAGCGGGCTTGTCCCTGATCTTTCTTGGCTGGGTGGCATTCGCGACCGTCAACGTCGTGTTCAAGGACCGCATCATCGCCGCGAAAGATCATCGCTATCAGGAAATGCAATCTGCTTATGAGAGCCGCGTTTCCGATTTGCAGACGTCTTACGATGAACTGAATGGTGCTCTGGTCTCTGCAGAAGACCGGTTCAAAGAGACCGCAGACGAACTCGAGACCAAACAGAACACGATCATCAAATTCATCAACCGCAAGGGACAGATCGACCAGACATTGCAGACGCTCGCGAGTGGTGGCGCTCCGCAGGCGCAGACGGCCGGGTCCATTGTGCTTGGCAATGCACCACCAACTTCCGGCTATACGGACTCTGATTCAGACTTCCAGCCAAACGAGACCGTGAGCCCCGCACCGCCGCGAGCGGCTCCCCGAATTCGATCGATGCGAGCCAGTTTTCTCGATCTCGGCGGCGCGGTGGGCCGTATCTCCGGCTTTCTTTTCGGCTCGGCCGGCCACGTTTCGGATTCACCCGCACCGGCGATACTGATGCAACATCCGGCGTTGAGAGCGATCGCCTTCGAGACGGACCGCGTGAAACAGATCGGCGTTTCCGAGGCGGAATTGCTGACCGGGACCGAACAGCGTCTGTCTGAGCGAGTTGGCGGATTGCAGAACATCATCCGCCGAACCGGCATCAGCCCTGAACAATATGAGCGGAAGTTCGGCGAGGCTGAAGGCGTCGGGGGACCGGAAATTCCGCTTCAGTCGGTGCAAATCGAAGGAATCGCCGACGAATCTTTCAAGAATGCCTATCTGAGCGCATCGGCTGTGCTCGAGCAGATGAATTCCATCATGGCCTCGCTGCGTCACGTTCCGCTGACCACACCGGTTCATGGCTTGGGGTTCAACCGAACGAGCGGATTCGGACCGCGCGTGGATCCTTTCACAGGCCGGTACTCATTCCATCCTGGACTCGATTTCGCCGGGCCTTATGGAGCGCCGGTTGCAGCGACCGCCGCGGGAACCGTGGTCTGGGCGGGGCCGCGAGGTGGTTACGGAAACCTCGTCGAGGTCGATCACGGCTACGGAATCCATACACGGTACGGTCACCTTTCGCTGGTAATGGTTCGTCCGGGCGCAAGAGTCTCCCAGGGTACGATCATCGGAAAGCTCGGTTCGACCGGCCGCAGTACGGGACCACACGTGCATTACGAGGTCTGGTACGAAAACACCGTGCGCAACCCGGGCAATTTCATCGAGGCCGGCCATCATGTTCTCGAATAGGTCAAAAGAAACACCGCAAGCCCCCCCACTACCGGTCGCACCACCTCTGTCTGCACAGAAGCAACGGCCCACCCGCACAGCGATCACTCAATCCGTCATAAGTGCAGATCTTGTAGTAAACGGCTCACTGACTTCCCCAGGTGACATCCAGATCGAGGGCCGCGTCGAGGGAAATGTGCGAAGCGCAGGACTTGTGATTGGCGACCAGGCCACGATCACGGGCGATGTGTTTGCGGAGGACCTGACAGTCCGCGGCCGGATTGAAGGCTGCATCCACGCCCGGAAGGTGCTCCTCTGTTCGACCTGTCATGTCGAAGGCAACATATTGCACGAAGCCTTTGCCGTCGAAGCGGGAGCATTTTTCGAGGGTAATTGCCGCCACTCGGATGATCCGCTGGCCGAACCCATTGCGCCAAGAAGCTCGGGCTCGGAGTACGCTGGCCGGACCACGGCCGGTCCCGGTTTCCCCCTCAACGGGGCAACGCCATCAAATGCACCCTTGCCTGCAAAGACGGCCGGAACGACCGGACCAACGCCGCAAAAGGCCTGAGCAAACTACGTCGCGTCCTTGGGTTTGTATTCGGGGCGCGCGCAAAGGACGATCCGGTCCTGGGCGGAACATTCGCAGCAAACGAGCGTTTCCCCGCGGGCACGGAGATTCGTCATGAGCGCAGCTGCAACCGAAGGCGAAGCGTTCGTCGCCCGATCGGCCCTCCTGAAAGAGATGTTTTCCTGGCGCGCCGTGTCCGGCGCGTCCGTTGTTGCCGTCGCGACCACGATCACACTGCTCATTCTCGGATCGGGCATCGGACTCGCCCTCACCCCGAGGCAGGGAATTCAACCATCGTACCTGACGCTCGGTGCCATCTTTTTTTTGTGTTCGGAAGCGTTTGGCCTGGCCGTCGGAGGTCATGTGGTAGGACGTCTGATCGGACCGGCGCTCGAGACCGCCAACGAGGAGAACTTCCGTGCGGGCGCACATGGACTGGCCGTCTGGGCGCTTTCGATAGTGATCACGTTGCTGCTGGTTGCAGCGACAGGGTCAGTTGCCGGCAAGGCAACAGTCGATCTCGGCGTCCTGTTTGGATCCATTCGTGACGGTGTGGGAACCGACGCCGACCAGACTTCCTATCTGGTCGACGTGCTGTTTCGACCGGACGCCCATGCAAATGCCGCGCACGCGTCCCTCGATTTCGCGCAATTCGCCCAAGTTACCAACGGTACGGCGAGCGACGCCGCTCAAAGCGGAACGCCGGATCAAAACGAGGTCACGAATGCTCCCACGCCGCTCCAGGGATCGACGTCCCCCACGCAAGGTAATGGCGAACAGCAGGGAGGCGAGTCCAACTTTCCCTCCAACACCGATCAGCAGTCGCCGACCGAACAGTCCCGTCCGCGAGCGCCGCAAACCTCTCCAGGTGACCTGGCTCCAACAAGGCTGCAGGCAAATCCGCCTGATCCCGCACAACTGGCCGCCGACAAGGCGGAAGTCGGCCGCATTCTAAACGTGGCGTCACAGCCAAGCGGGTCCCTTGCGGTGGATGACCGCGACCGGATAGCGCAATTGGTCGCGCAGGACGCAAACATCTCCTACGAAACGGCAACGGGACGCGCCAATGACGCACTTGGAAGAATGGAGCGGCTTCACAGCTCCATTGCACAAAAGACGCGCGCTGCCGCGACGTTCATCTCGCTCTGGCTCGCGGCATCCCTAATTTTCGGCGCACTTGTCTCCGTGATTGCGGCTGTCTCAGCGCGCTGGGAAGACGACATGCAGGCGATGTTTCTGTTCCGGCAGCTGTTGAAACGATAGGGCTGCTTCCCTCACTCCAGATCTTCGATTTTCTCCCGCGGCTTTCCGCCGATAGCTTGCGCGAGCGCAGCGCTCATGAAGCGGTCGAGATCGCCGTCGAGCACGTCGTCCGGCGCGCGGCTTTCTACCCCGGTACGGAGATCCTTCACCAGGCGGTAGGGCTGCAACACGTAAGATCGGATCTGGTGACCCCAGCCGATATCGGTCTTCTCGCCGATGAAAGCACCGGTTTCAGCCTGTTTTTTTTCGAGCTCGATTTCGTAAAGCTTCGAGCGCAGCATGTCCCAGCAAAGCGCGCGATTTTGATGCTGCGAGCGCTCGGACTGCGAAGACACGACGATTCCAGTCGGAATGTGAGTCAATCTGACAGCGCTTTCGGTCTTGTTGACGTGTTGGCCGCCGGCACCTGACGCGCGGTAAACATCCACGCGCACCTCCTTCTCGGGAATATCGATCTCAATCGATTGGTCGATGACCGGAAACACCGTCACGCTCGCAAAACTCGTGTGTCGACGTGCATTCGAGTCGAAAGGAGAGATCCGCACGAGCCGGTGCACGCCCGCTTCAGTCTTGAGCCATCCATACGCATTGTTGCCCTTCACGAGCAGCGTCGCCGATTTGATCCCCGCTCCTTCGCCGGGGCTCTCTTCCACGAGCTGAAGTTTGTAGCCATGCTTTTCCGCCCAGCGCGTGTACATACGGAAAAGCATCTCGGCCCAATCCTGGCTTTCCGTTCCACCGGCCCCTGCATGGATTTCGAGATACGTATCGTTTGCGTCGGCCTCGCCAGAGAGCATTGATTCGAGGCGCAGGGCCTCGGCCCGGCCAGCAAGTTCGCCGATGGATTTTTCCGCCTCGGTGACCATTGCCGCATCGCCTTCGGATTCAGCGAGTTCCATGAGGCCCGTGGCATCCGCGAGCTCGGCCTCCAGCAATTGGACAGCTTTGGTAGAGTCCTCGAGCCGCTGGCGCTCACGCATAAGCTTCTGCGCCTCCTGCGGACTGTCCCAGATACGCGGGTCTTCGGCGCGCGCGTTCAGTTCGTCTAAACGGCGGAGGGCGCGATCCCAGTCAAAGATGCCTCCTCAGCAGGATCAACGCCTGCCTGATCTCTTCGACGGAACGCTCGGTTTCGGGACGCATGATCCGTGGATATAGAGAGCGGGCCGGTGAGCGTCAAAGCCGCATCAATAGAGACCGCCCGTACCCTCGCCCACGTCGCTCGGATTGTGACTGGCAGTGGCGGTCGCTGCCGGCGCGCTTCCGCCAATGTCCATTGAGGCGCCCGGCGCGTTGGGACCGCCAGGTTCGGTACCCGCCTTAAATGCCTCCATAATCGAGCCAGGTGAGCCCGGGGGCGCGAGCACGCCCGCTTTCTCGTTGATGGAGATGAGTTCAATACCCTGCGCAACGCGAAACGGCGTTGGCGGCACACCCTGGAGAGCACCTTCCATAAAGTCGCGGAACACCGGCGCGGAGACGGTCGCGCCCTGCTCGAGCCTGCCGAGCGTGCGCGGATTGTCGAAGCCGATGAAGACGCCTGCCGCAAGATCCGGCGAAAACCCGATGAACCAGGTATCCTTGGCTTCGCTCGAGGTGCCCGTTTTTCCTGCCAACGGCTTTCCAACAGCCGAAACAGCGTGGCCAGTTCCGCGTTGCACCACCCCCTCCATCATCGAAACGAGCTGGTAGGCCGTGCGCGGATCGATGATCTGCTCGCGCGTGTCGGGAAGCAGTGGCTCCTGTTGCCCGTGCCACGCGCCCGCATTGCAACCTTCGCAAGGCCTTGTGTCATGCCGCCAGATCGTAACGCCGTTGCGGTTCTGAATTCTGTCGATCAGGCTCGCAGTGATCTTCTTCCCTCCATTGACGAACTCGGAATATGCCGTGGTCATGCGCATCAAGGTCGTCTCACCCGCTCCGAGTGCGTTCGCAAGCAAGGGCGAGAGATGGTCATATGCGCCAAATCGATCGGCATACGGAACGACTTTGTCCATGCCGAGTTCGTTTGCCAGCCGGACAGTCATGACGTTTCGCGAGAGCTCGAGCCCGCGTCTCAACGTCGTCATGCCCAGAAAATGTCCCTTTTCGAAGTTTTCCGGCCGCCAAATGCCGATACCGGGGCCCTGGTCGAATTCGAAAGGCGCGTCCAGAACCTTGGAGACAGGCGTGTAACCATTGTCGAGCGCAGCCGCGTAAACAAAGGGTTTGAACGACGAACCAGGTTGCCGCATCGCCTGGATGGCGCGGTCGAACTGGCTCGAGGCGTAACTGAACCCGCCAGACAACGCGAGAACGCGACCCGTGTGCGGGTCCATCGCGACAATCGCTCCGTTCACTTCCGGCACTTGCCTCAAACCGAACTCGCCGGGACCAACCGGCTCGACATAGATCACGTCGCCGCGTTTGAGTACGTCTTCAGGCTTGGTCGGCGAGGCGCCGACGCTTGCATTCCTGAGTTCTCGCCGGGCCCATTGCAGCTGCTTGAAGGGAATCTTTCCAGTGGTGCCGCCGACGAGACCGATGTCCGTCGACTTGTCGCGATTGAATCCCAAGACCACGGCAACACGCCAAGTATCGATTCCGGACTGATTATCCGCGCGCGCCAGCATGGCCGCCCAGTTCCCGTTGATGTCGATGTTCGTAACCGCGCCGCGCCAGCCATGGCGCCGGTCATAGCGCACCAAACCCGTGCGTAGCGCGCTCACCGCAAAGTTCTGCAACCTGGTGTCGAGCGTTGAACGAACCTGCAGGCCGCCGTCGTAGAGCGCCTTGTCGCCAAACTCCTTGTAGAGCAGACGCCGGACTTCCTCCACGAAGTAGTCGACGTCGACAGCCTGGGCGCCGAGAGGCCGCGTTTGCACATTGAGCGGCTCGGCGATCGCCGCTCGCGCCTCTTCTCCGCTGATATAGCCATTGTCGGCCATCTGGCCGATGACCCAGTTCCGGCGGTCGAGCGCAGCCTGTCGCGTACGAGGATGCATGGGATCATAGTTGCCAGGAGCCTTCGGCAAGGCGGCGAGAAACGCCACTTCAGCAACATCCAATTGATCCAGCGACTTTCCGAAATAGTTCAGCGCGGCCGCGGCGACACCGTAGGAATTTTCACCGAGATAGATCTCGTTCAGATAAAGCTCGAGGATCTTCTGCTTGGAGAAACTTGCATCTATTCTCACCGCGAGGACGGCCTCGCGAATCTTTCGCGAAAACTTCACCTCACTATTGAGCAGAATGTTCTTGGCAACTTGTTGCGTGATGGTGGACGCACCCTCTAGCCGCCGGTGCTCGAGGACATTTATGACGTCTTTTGCCGCGGCGCGGATGATGCCACTCGGATCAATACCAGGATGACTGAAGAAATTGCGGTCCTCCGCCGAGGTAAATGCGTCTATGACCAGCTTTGGTACAAAGGCGATCGGTACGAAGATCCTTCGCTCGCGCGCGTACTCGCCGAGTAGCGTTCCATCACCCGCGTAAACGCGCGTCGTGACCGGTGGCTGATAATTTTCGAGTGCCTCGAGCGAAGGAAGATCGCGAGTGATCTGCCAAAGGTAGAAGGCGATCACAAGCCCGAAGGCGCCAGCCAAGACCCCCAGCCCGAGGCCCCCGTAAAGCAGAATTCGGCGCCACATTTTTCAAAAGCCCTTAGCGCGAACTTCTAGCGGCGGAATACGACGCTGGGAAGGCCGGATGTGTAGTCCTAGGGCCGCGCCGATGAGCCAAAATCAGCGGCGGCCTGGGTTGAGAATTGGCGATCGACTGCGCGGGCGATCGCGTCCGCCGTCCTCCCGCGCCAGACAGTCGACTCCATTCGCGCGGCGTCACCTTCGTTCGACAAATACCCAAGTTCAATGAGGGCGGCCGGAATGTCCGGTGCTTCAAGCACGACAAAGGCCGCCGAGCGATGCGGTTCTCGTGCAAGCAGATCCGTCACTTCTCCCAGCCGGTCCAGCGCGGTCAACGCAAACCGGGACGACCGATTGAGGGTATCGCGCTGGGCAAGATCGATGAGAATGGGAGCTACCTGGCTGTTTGCCCCGCTCAGATCCACGCCGGCCACGATGTCGGACTGGTTTTCCTTGCGCGCAAGGGCAGCCGCCTCCCTGTCTGAGCCACGCTCCGACAGGGTGTACACGGACAATCCCGAAACGCCGGAATCGGGATTGGAATCGGCGTGAAGCGAAATGAACAGATCCGCGTGCCATGATCGCGCGATCCGCACCCGCTCGGACAACGGCACATAAGTGTCGGTATCCCGGGTCATGTGAACAAGATAGGTTCCCTTCTGCTCGAGCGCGCGGGCAACGCGCAACCCGACGTCGAGCACCACATCCTTCTCCATCAGGCCATTCGTGCCATTGGTACCTGAATCAATTCCGCCGTGTCCCGGGTCGATGACGATCACCTTCCTCTGGGACGTCAGACTTGCCGGATGGACAGGTCCCAACGCCAGTTCTTCTGCCGCAGCTTCGCGCGCCTTCAGATCCGCTGGCCAACCCGCCCCACGCTCGAACGCCTCACGAGTCGTCGGAACAAGATCGATCACCGCCCGAAAGCCATAACCCTTTTCGGGCGGTAGAACGACGGGCTCTGCCACAGCCACGGGTTCCGAGAGGTCGATGACAAATCGCGAATTTCCGGAGCGGAAAATGCCGAACCGATAACCCCTCACGCGGCCAAGCACGCTCGGCCGCGGCACCTTTTCGATGTGCCATTCTACAGCAGGCATGTCGACGACGACCCGGTCAGGATTGGTCAACGTGAAAGCGCGCATCGGCACCGGGTCCGACAATTCGACAACGAAGCGCGTTCGATCGGAGCGCTCGCTAATTCGCGCGTTCATGATAACGGGGAGCGATGGGCCCTTCTGGTGTGCCAACACGCCGTCAACGATGGCGTCGAGAGACCCGGCGGCATGCTGTGACGCGAGTGCGAAATTGCATGCTGCCCCAAGGAACAGCGCACTTATTATGAACGCAGTACAGCGCACGCTTCCGCCCACCCGGCATCAGGGATCGAATCGCCCGAAGTATAAGAATCACTCAATGCCAACCAAGTCAGCACGAATCGAGCGGAGGCGAATACGTGTTAACCCCGAGTTAAGGAGACCGAGGTCCAACAGCCGTGAACCCTAGATTCCGGACCAAGCACACGCCGGCTGCCAACCTCCCCTTGTGGGCAACCGCCTTCACTCATAAAAGGAGGGCGGCCTTTGGAGGTTCAAGGGGTCCCGTCAAAGGGATTGCCCTGCCCCCTGCGCAGGCGCGGAACTGACCGCGCGCGCGCCACCCATGGTATGGCCAGTCTTGAACCGGCGCCGCGTGAGAACGTGGAACCGGGCGGTAGTGAAAATGAACGGCAGACAGACGTCACTGAGCTTGGATGCGGCGACCGCCACAACCAGCGCTGGCGCCCCTGCTTCCCAGTCAAAAACCAAATTGCGTCGCCCGGCGACTCGAACGGTCACGCCCGCACGGAAATGCGCGCGTAATCGCCTCGCTGGCGTGCGGCGCCTCGGAGATTTCAATGTCAAAGCGCATGCTCATCGATGCAAGCCACCCGGAAGAGACCAGGGTCGTCGTTCTCGACGGTCAACGCGTCGAAGAATTTGATTTTGAAGCAGCATCAAAACGGCCGCTAAAGGGAAATATCTATCTCGCGAAAGTCACGCGTGTAGAGCCTTCGCTGCAGGCGGCATTTGTCGAATATGGCGGCAATCGCCAGGGCTTTCTGGCCTTCTCTGAAATCCATCCGGATTATTACCAAATCCCCGTTGCCGATCGCATGGCACTGATCGCCGAAGCGGAGGCGGAGGCGCGCCGCCGCCAGGAAGCCGATGTGGAGTCGTTCGAAATCACAAGCGGGCCCAAGCCCTCCTCGTCAGCCGAAAACGAAGATGACGTTTCCCTCTCTGCGGAAGAGGAACCGGTCGACGAACTGCCTCCGCACGCCGAGGACGTCGAGCCGGAAAGAGCACTCGAGCAGCACACAGAGCTTTCTGATCATTCCGCCGCCGATGAAAGCGATGAGTCCGGGGATGAGGAGGTGTTCACCAATCATCCGGATCACGCGGAGAATCTCTCCGGTCTCGGGCAGCAGCCTGAAGACGACGTCCCTTTGCCCGACGGAACGGATGCCGGCAACGCCCCCGCAACAGCCGAAGAAGGCGGGGAGGACGCGGGACCAACGGAACAAATCATCGATCCCCACGCGACTGTCGATTCAAGTTTGGAACCGGGCACGCCCTCTGAAGAGCCAGTCGCACGCGGCGCATCCGAAATCGCCGTTACCACTTCCGCGGATACAACGAGCGTCTCGGCGGCCGAGGATGATTCGTCCGCGGCCCGCGCCCTCCACGCACCGCGACCGCCGCAAAGATGGATGCGGCGTCGCCACTACAAAATTCAGGAAGTCATCAAGCGCCGGCAGATCATCCTCGTGCAAGTGGTAAAGGAAGAGCGCGGGAATAAGGGAGCCGCGCTGACCACGTATCTTTCGCTTGCCGGGAGATATTGTGTCCTGATGCCTAACACGCCGCGCGGCGGTGGGATCAGCCGCAAGATCACAAGTCTCGAGGACAGAAAACGCCTCAAATCTGCGGCCCAAGCTCTCGAATTGCCCGAGGGAATGGGCCTCATTATCCGCACCGCTGGAGAGAATAGAAGCAAGATCGAGATTCGGCGAGACTACGAGTACCTTCTCAGACTTTGGGACACGATCCGCGAACTCACTCTGAAATCCAACGCGCCCTCCTGCGTCTACGAGGAAGGTGATCTCATCAAGCGCGCGATCCGCGATCTCTACAACAAAGACCTGGGCGAAGTCCTAGTCGAAGGCGAAGACGGCTACCGTAACGCCAAAGAGTTCATGCGGATGATCATGCCGAGCCACGCCAAGAATGTGCGGCTCTATAAGGAACCGGTTCCGCTCTACCAGCGGTTTCACATCGAGCCTCAACTTGATGCCATGTTCTCGCCGACGGTTACTCTCAAATCAGGCGGCTACATTGTTATCAACCAGACGGAGGCGCTGGTCTCGATCGACGTCAATTCGGGCCGCGCGACCCGCGAACATTCCATCGAGGAAACGGCGCACAAGACCAATCTGGAAGCAGCCGACGAGATCGGACGTCAACTGAGATTGCGCGATCTCGCAGGCCTTATCGTCATCGACTTCATCGACATGGAGGATTCGCGCAACGATCGGGACGTGGAGAAACGGCTACGCGACGCCGTGAAGAATGACCGCGCGCGCGTTCAGATCGGCAAGATCAGCCAATTCGGGCTCTTGGAAATGTCGAGACAGAGGTTGCGCGCCGGCGTTATCGCCGGCTCGACCGTTCCGTGTCCGCATTGCGGTGGCCAGGGAATCATCCGCTCGGTCGAATCCACGGCACTGAGGGTCTTGCGCGCGCTGGAGGAGGAAGGTCAGCGCTTGCGCGCCGCCGCCGTCGTTGTTCACGTTGCCGACGATGTCGCGATCTATACCCTCAATCAAAAGCGCAAGGAATTGGCCCGGCTCGAGAGCGATTATGGGATGGAAATCGCTTTCGAACCGAAGCCCGAGATGCCGGCTGGCACCTTCGACATTCAGCGTACCGCGCAAAAATCTGATGAGGAGCGCGCGCGCTATGCGGTCTCCGTGGAAGCGGGCTTTGCTCCACCTGCCTTAGGGCAGGACCAGGATTCAGACCCTACCGACGACGAAGTCGAAGATCAGATCGAACAAGAAGAAGCCCAGGAGGACGAGGCGATTGCCGCGCCTTCAATGCAGGCGGTGCCACGAAACGATATTCAAGGTAACGGGGGGCGGAGACGTCGCCGGCGACGCCGCGGTGGCCGCGATCGCCATCACCTCGAGCACCCCCGGGACATCCATCAGGACCATTCTCAACACGCGCGAGCCAACGAAGTGCCGCCAGATTCATTTAGACAATCCGAGTCAGCTCCGACCGAAGAGATCACCGATGCTTCGCCTCCAAGTGGCCATCCGCATGCATCATTAGGTGGCGACCTTGTCGGTGGCCGACGCCGACGGCGCCGTCGCCGGCGCGGGCGGCGGGGACAGGGAAACGGGGAGCAGCCCAACGCTTTGCCCAACAATGGAACCGCCGTTGAGCCCACGCCCGATCAGGCATGGGTGGACGACCGCTTTGGCGACGGTAATGAAATCGACACGACACCGCGCGAGGAGCCAACGCGATCTGTTCCCAATGCGGCGTCGGCTCCCGATTGGTCGCTCGAACCAGAAAAAATTCCGCATGCCGAAGGCCCACAGTCAAATCGCACGGCACATGAGCCGGAGACTTCTCCCGCCTCGGCCGATAAGAAATCGGAGCAGCCGGCCAAACGCGGCTGGTGGCAGCGCGCGTTTCGTTCGGAGTGAAAGCACAGTCGCGAACGGATAGCTCTTCTCCTTCTTCGTGTTCCGCCACGCCGCCGTGATCAGACTGTTCGCGATCCTTGCGCTCCCTCTCCTGGTCATCGCGACAGCGCAACGCGCGCATGCCGATCAGCCTGCCCGTGAATTCAAGGAGTGTGCGCTCTGTCCAATCATGGTCGCAGTCCCCGCGGGCGAATTCGTGATGGGAAGTCCAGCGAGCGAGCCTGGTCGCTTCGATGCCGAGGGGCCGCAACACCGTGTGGCTATCAGGGCTTTTGCGCTCGGCAAGTACGATGTCGCCACGGACGAGTTCCTGCGGTTTTTGCGAACCACTGGATATCAGCCGAAGCCATGCAACCCGATTCTCAATGAAGTCTGGCATTCACCCGGACACGGTCTTGCTTATCCGCCTTATGATACGGTTCCCCCGCGTTGGCCCGCCGTGTGTCTCGATTGGAATGACGCCAACGCTTACATCGACTGGATCAATCAGCAGGTTAGGCGCGAGCATCCCTCGCTGAATGCCCGCAAGAGCGGCCCGTATCGTCTGCCCTCCGAGGCGGAGTGGGAGTACGCAGCCCGAGCCGGCACCACGACAGCGCGATGGTGGGGTAATGATCCGGGATCCGGTCTGGCGGTTTGCAATGGCTGTGGCAGCAAGTGGGACTACAGCCAACTGTCAAACGTCGACAGTTTCAAACCGAATGCTTTCGGTTTGTACGGGATGCTTGGAAACGCATGGCAATGGACCGCCGATTGCTGGCATATGACCTACGTTGGCGCCCCAACCAACGGGCGCGCATGGACGACGGGCGGCGACTGCGCGCGCCACGTGGTGCGTGGCGGCTCGTGGGACAACGTCCCGATATTCGTGCGCTCCGCCGCGCGAACAGGCGCTGAAAATGATGGCAAAACTTACGACTACTCCACGCTCACAGGCTTTCGAATCGCGCGCGATCTGCCCTGATATCCATCAGTGGAATGTGTCTTTTGGATCGAAAATCAGCGTCATCTCCATGGTCTCGGGATAGTCGCCAGGCGGCAACTGAATGGGCGACGACAACGTAACGGCGTTTCTGGCACTGAGCGAAATGGACCGGTAGATGGGATCGGCATTGTACCGGGCACGGTCCACAATCTGGACGCTCACAATAAGACCGTTGTTCCTCATGGTAATACGAAGGGGAATTGCATATCGGCGCGGGCCGAGGCTTTTGAAATCGAGATTCCAGTGACGCTCGGCCGTTGCCCGTACGAAGTCCCTCACAGCATAGGCAGCGTCATCATCTGAAACCGCGCCATCGCTGGTCGCGTTTTCCTGCGCAGCATTGTCAAGCGCTGGAAGACTTGCTGGCTGCTGTCTAAGCCGCGACAGCGCGCGCAACCTCGCTTCGATATTGTCGATCGGCTGCTCCCTTGTCGATCGCGCCTTAGTTCCCTCCACGGGTCGCGGGTTTGCCTGCTCAGCCTTGGAGAACCCGCCTGCTCTCCTTAACGGCGCGGGCGCCCTTCTTTCGGCAGGCAGGGCCGTCGTCTGATCCGCAAGCTTGATCACAACATCAATCGGAATTATCCGCGGACCCGGAGGCGCGTGGTCAGCACGCAGAAGCACAAGCAGCGCAAGCAACAACGCCGAGAAGTGAAGCAACAGCGAAACGGCGAGACCCGGAAAATTCTCCTTTAGGAGTCCGTTCCACCGGTCCGCTTCTATCGATTCGGGGGAAATACTCTCCGCCTTCATGAACGTATTGAAGCATTCACCCGCGCAGAATGCACCATGCCGCAATGGTGTCCGGCATGTATGTGAGTCATTCGGTATGCTCGACGATCTTGCAACCATCGTCGACGCAGTGGATTGCGTTGAGCGAGCCCGGAAACCGTGCGCCAGCAGACTCAACTCGCGCTTCGCCAGATCTCATTACGATGTTGGCGAGCGCGTTTTCGGCTTCGTCACTACCGGATGCGCCGCCGATCAACCGTACATTGCCCGCCTCATCGGCGGCGAGTATCGGTGCCAAAAGCGAAAGGGCATTCGCGCCCGAAACTGGCGCGCGAGCAAGCGTGACGCCCGTGCCCGGAACGGTGTGTCCAGAGCCAAATGCGCCATTCATAGAAACGGCACACGCAACCGCTTCGCCTGAGGGATCTACGGCGGCGAATGTCGTACTGCCGTCGTCGATGGCACCGGAATCGAGGGCGGATCCGGCACCGGTGACCACGGCGGCCGTTGCAGACTCTAGTGCGCGCGACAGAGCAGTGGAGGCCCCGTTCAATGGATCCGGAATCCAGATGACGCCAGGGGCGACTTTCAATTTTCCGGGCTGCCGCGCCGTCACGCGGTTCTGGTCCAGGTCGGACTTCTCAATGGTTTCGCCCTGCGTCCTCAAATATTGGAGGATGCGCGCACCGACGAGCCCTCGCACGAAACCATTCGCCCCGCTCGTACGAATTCGCGCGAGAGTCTCGGCGAGCTGCGGCAATACGATCACTGATCCCGCCGGCTTGAGCCGTCCGCTTTCGTCGAGGAATTCGCCTGCAAGACTCGCATCCAGATGAATGGCTTTCTCCGAACTGATGAGACGCGCCTCCAGCACGTCCGAGATCGGATACCCAAGGCCTGCGAGTTTTTCCGCAGGGACTATATCTCTGCGCCAGGCCAGTTTTCCGAACGCCGCCTGGAGCGCGGCGAAACCGCCAACATTGGCTCCGAGCCCGAAAGCTCCAGTCGAATGCGGGCTCGCAACAGGAAAATCGTATTCACTTACGCGGTTGGCTTGGGCGTCGCGTATCAGACAAATTCCGCCTCCACCTATTCCGGCGGCAACCGGGTAGGTTACGGCAAGTGTGAAGTACATAGCTGTGGCCGCATCTGCTGCGTTTCCCCCTTCGTTGAGGATCGCCGAGCCGGCCTGCATCGCTGAAGGTTCATCTGCGACGACGGCAGCACGACGGAGAACAGCCGGAGCTGCGGACGTGCCGTCGCCGTCAGGCGTCTTGTCGAGCGCAGTACATGCAGCAAGCGCAGCCACGGTCGCGAAGAGCGAGACAGAGCGCAGATGACGTATGAAAGACTTGTAAGTCACGATCGAAGTCCCGGATTCACCAACGTGCGTTGACGCCAGAAACGCACTTTCCTAGGTTCCAGCGGGGTCCGCGGGCGGGCACAGAGGAGCGTTCAGGACGTGTCGAAGTTTTGCTCAGCATGGCGCGCTCGCGCGCCAAGGCTCTCGCGGCGCCGCGCAGCCGTTTTCGGATGCAGTCTGGCCCTGCTCTCGTTCCTGACAAACCAGGCATTCGCGCAGGAACTGCAACTGCTCCGCGACACGGAAACGGAGCGCCTCCTCAAGAGTTATGAAGACCCGCTTGCGAAAGCGGACGGCCTCGATCCGCAGGCTATCCATCTCTATCTGGTCAACGACAACAGCGTGAATGCGTTCGTTGCCGAAGGCCAGAACATGTTCATCCAGACCGGCATGATCATGTTTGCGAAGACGCCGAACGAACTCATCGGCGTGATGGCCCATGAATCCGGCCACATCAAGGCGGGACACTTGTCGCGCGGCGCGCAAGCGATGTCGAAGGCCGAGATCCCGATGATCCTGTCGATGATCGTCGGACTCGCAGCCATGGCCATGGGCGCGGGCGAAGCCGGTATGGCCGTGATGATGGCCGGCCAGCAGATCGCCGAAGGCCAGTTCATGGCGTTCTCACGCATCCAGGAAGCAACGGCTGACCAGATTGCACTCAAGGCGCTCGCCGCCACACACCAATCACCTGAAGGCCTGCTGCACACGTTCCAGCGGTTCGCGGCGGAAGAAGCGATGGCAGCCTATCGACCCGATCCGTGGATCCTCAGTCATCCGGTTGGACAGGATCGCGTTGCCTTGCTGGAGACCGAGGTGGACGCATCACCTTACAAGGACGTCAAGGATAGTCCGCAGGCGACACACGCATTCCTGATGATGCAGGCAAAGCTCGAGGGCTACGTGCTTCCCACCAGAAATGTGTTCAACCGGTTCCCATTGACCGACACGAGCGAACAGGCCCGCTACGCGCGCGCGATGGCCTATTCCAGGCTGCCTGACTTCAAGAAGGCATTGACTGAAATCGACAGTCTCATCAAGGACGAGCCCAGGAATCCGTATTTCTATGAAGTGCTGGGCCAGATTTACGTGAACATGGCGAAGCCTGAACTGGGTATTCCCGCCTTCCAGAAGTCTGTCGATCTGCTTCCGGACGCTCCCCAGTTGCGTGTCGGACTTGCGGCAGCCGAACTCGCAACCGAGCAGGCTGCTGAGGCCAAGCCGGCGCTCGGCAACCTCAAGCGCGCGAGCCTCATCGAAAACGATGACCCGTTCACCTGGTATTTGACCGCGCAGGCCTATAGCGATCTCAACAACCAGCCGATGGCCGATCTTTCGACCGCGGAACAGATGTATGCGATCGGCGCTTACGACAAGGCCGCCTTGTTTGCTCGCCGCGCGCAACGCGGCCTAACTCAGGGAACCATCGATTGGCTGCGCGCCGGCGACATCATGGCCTCGGCCTCGATTGGCAAGAAAGCGTCCGAGCGGTAGGAACGGCGATGCAGGCTTCGTGGAAAATCCCGGCGCTCAGCGCGCTTGCCGGCGCTGCCATCGCCATCGCTGTCATCTATGGCGCCGCGCTGACAGGTGCATTTCCGCAGAATGGCGACGCGATCCGCACCTATCTGCTGAACCATCCCGAAATCGTGGCCGACGCCGGCGACAAGTTCCAGCAGGAACAGGACGCGCTCGATGATCGCACACGACAGAGCGCCGTCAGCCGAATGGGCGAGAAAACGTTCTTCAGCCCGTCCCTGGCATTCGTGACGGGCCCTGCGCATGCGCGCGCGACCTTTGTCGAATTCTTCGACTATAACTGCCCGCACTGCCGCGCATCGGTTGCAGCTGTGCAGCGGTTTTATGCGAAACACAAAGGCGACACGCGCTTCGCCTTCATCGAGTTTCCGATTCAGGGACCTCAATCAATCATTGCTGCGCGCGCGGCCCTTGCAGCCCGTCGGCAGCCCGACAAATATCTTGCGTTTCACTTCGCGCTGATGACGGAAGATGGGCCCGTCGACGAGGAGACTGTTTTCGAAGATGCTGCCAAGGTCGGGCTCGACATCGGAAAACTCAAAACCGACATGGCCGATCCGAAAATCGACGAGACCATCACGCAAACAATGAGCCTCGCAAAAAAGGCAGATATCAACGGCACGCCGGAGTTTATCGTCGACGGAAAGAGCTGGGAAGGCGAAGTGGACGACAAGCGGCTGAACCAGATGATGAAGGCCAGCGTTTCCCACTCATAGAGAAAAGGGCTTGCGCATGAGCCGAAAGGTCGCCGTTCTGGTCGGAAGTCTCCGCAAGGACTCGTTCAATCGCAAAATGGCACAGGCGCTCGCCGATCTCGCAGGTCCTGCGCTTGCTTTCGATTATGTCGAGATCGGCGATCTGCCGCTTTACAATCAGGATCTGGACGGCAACCCGCCTGCACAATGGAAGAGAATCCGCGAGCAGATCCGGGCTGCGGAGGCCGTCCTGTTCGTGACGCCGGAATACAATCGATCCGTGCCAGGTGTTCTGAAGAACGCCATCGACGTCGCGTCGCGGCCTTACGGCCAGAGCGCTTTTGATGGCAAACCGGCAGCCGTGGTGAGCGTCTCTCCAGGCGGCATCGGCGGTTTCGGCGCGAACCATCACCTCAGGCAATCGCTCGTATTTCTGAACATGCCGGTGCTGCAGCAGCCCGAGGCGTATATTGGCGGGGCTGCGCAATTGTTTGATGCGAGCGGCAAGATAGCGGCCGACGGAACAAGGGATTACCTGCGCAAATTGGTGGAAGCGTTTATCCGCTGGATCGACCGCAATGGAGCAAAGCGCGCGGAGCAAGCCTGATGTGCGCAGGAGCGCGTTGCCCGCCTTCCGCCGCCGGCTTATCCTGCAATCCATGAGAAGCCGTCGCCCCGCCTGCTGCCCACAATCCTCCGTCGCATTGGCGGCGGTGGCGCACGCGCCTTCTGGATGATCCTCGCGGTCTAAAGACCTCCGGTCATTCGCCCACCCCGCCAACACGGCGGGGTTTTTTGTTGCTCCGCCGCAGCCCCAGCCAAGGAGCTTTTCTCATGTCGACGCCGCCATATTTCGATTCAGACGACGACGTGCATCACATCGGTCGCGGGCTTCTCGATCGTTCTCTTCCCAAAAGAGAATGGACCCACGCGGCGCATTTCGCAGCCGCACTCTGGTTGTTACGACGTTCTCCGGAAGAGACATTTGCGGCGATGCCGCGGCTCATCCGCGCGTACAACGAGGCGACCGGCGTTCCGAATACAAGCACGGAGGGGTACCATGAGACGATCACGCTCGCGTCCCTGCGAGCCGCGCGCCACCTGCTGTCGCTGCATGATCCGGCTACGCCACTATACCGGATCGCGAATGAGCTACTGGTCTCGCGCTTTGGTCGCCCAAGCTGGATCCTCGCACACTGGTCCCGGACGGTTCTCTTTTCGCCGCTGGCAAGAAAACATTGGGTCGAACCCGATCTACTTCCGCTGCCCTTCTAATGGTGCGCCTTGCGTATGTTAGGCTGCTTCTCCGCGCGCACGCTTCATCGCGCGTTGTTGCGCCGGACGCTCCGCCAGTCGCGCACTGTAGGCAGCAAGGTTCGCGGGCAGGTCTTTTCCGAGCGCCATGTTCCACATGCCGAGCGAGGTCCCGATCGCAATGTCAGCAATCGTAAACCGCTCGCCACCAAAGAACGGGCCATCGCCAAGCATCTTTGAGGCGTAGTCCAGGCTATTCCGGGCCCGCGTTTCGGCGAGTTCGGTTTGCCATGTGTGCTTCTGGTCTTCCGGGGCCTTGAACATCGTGCCAAGCAAGACGTTCATCCAAGCTCCCATCGTCGCTTCACTGAAGATCGACAGCGAAACCACGCGCGCAAACGCAGGGTCTTCTTTTTCCGGAAGCAGCGGCGTCGGGCCGTATTTTTCTGCAATGTAGAGGAGCATGGCGATCGACTCGCCCATGGCGACGCCTTCGTCCTCAAGGTAGGGGACGGAACCGATGGCATATCTCGTGCGAAATTCTGCAGGGATCGGAAACGTCGTCAGGATGACTTCGTAAGGCACGCCCATTTCCTCGCACAACCAGATCGGCCGCACGGCCCGCGAGGGCGCCGGAAAATTGTAGATCTTGATCATTGGTTACCTTTTCCACGAGGAAAGCCAGACAGACGGAACGACATGGCGTTCAGGAGGTCAATCAGGTTGCAGCAGGTCCGCGAGGATGCGCCCGCTCCGTCACTGTGGTGTTTGCGTAGCTGCTGTCCCCGGACGCAGCCACCGACTATGATCGGCTTCCGTGGCGGTCAAATTCTCGAAGGGATTGCAATGAAATCGGTTCTTCTGGCATCGGCCTGCGCTTCGATTGCGCTTCTCCCCCTCTCAGCCGCGGGCCATGGCGCCGGCGGCTTCGGCGCGCACCCCATGGGGATTGGCGGCGCCACATTGACCATTCCGAGAGGCACAACGAGCGGCCCGGTGACCGTCAACAATCCCACTTCGCCAACGCCAACGACCACCATCATCAACAACGGAAACGTACAGGGCGGAAGTCAGCCCGGAATTTCGATCACCGGGCCAACGCCGACGACCACGATCAATAACGGCTCGATCACCTCGTCGACGCAGGGCGTCTCGGTCTCTGGCGCATCCAGCAATATCCAGAACAACGGCTCGATCACGGTGAAGAGCACATCATCTGGCTCTGCAAGCGCGACCGGTATCAGTCAGGGGAATTGAAGTCGGGCGCCGTCCTTACGCGAGCCGGTCGGTTGAGAGAAGGACCGGCTTGCCGTGTGGCGTGGAAATATAGGCCTGCCGCCAGAGCGCTTTCATTGCCGTTAGCTCGTCGGGCGTCGCCGCACGCTTTTCGAGAATAAGCATCTCTAGCGCGCCCAGCAGCGATCGATAGTAGGCTTCATTTCCGGGCGCGGGATTCTCGCGAAGCTTTGCTCCCAGTGCAGCCGACCACTCCGCGCGCGAAAAAAGACCTTGCTCCGCGAGCTCGCGCGAGAGCGCAAAGGCATAAGCCTGCCAGGCCTCGTCGAAGCCAAGCTCGTCTTCAGAGTGGTTCAAGATATGGCTCCCAAAGATCGAGCGCGACGCTGTCGCGCGGGCTGGCGTCATCACCCCAGAGTTCGCGCGCGCCGAAGCGAATGGTGTAGAGGCGCTTCGGCTGCTCGCCCTCGCCGATTGCATTGGTGTCCGGAAATACGAAGCCGCCATGATCTGCTGAGACGGTTCCGACCTTTCCCCGCACATAACGAGGAAGCCTTGTGTGCGTGACAGGATGCACATTGCGAGCGCGCACCTTCGTTCCGATGGCGAACTGAGGCGGGGTTGAAATAGATCGCGCGTAACCGGAGACCGCGGGTGGCGTGCCCGGTTCGACCCTGTGCGGCGGCGCGGACGCTTCGGCAAGCAACGCGGCGAGTTCGCCTTCGTTTCGTGCCGTTTCGATCGCACGACGCTCCTCAGACGAGATCAGGCCGCGCTCTTCGCTGAAGCGCAGCGCGCGATCGAGCCAGCGTTCGTAATAGCTGATCGCGAGATAACGATCGGGACGGATCTGTTCGACATGGGATCGGCGTTCGTCGATGTTCCCGCCGAAGCGGGAAAGTTGGAGAGCAAACACGCGCCCTTCCCACACGGCGTGAAAGACCGGCTCGTTCGGCTCCGGCTCGACCGGACCGAAACCGTGCATGCCGCCCATGTCGTGCACACCGTTCATGCCGGCGCCTTCACGACAGCGGTTCCGATCATCGAATCGCGGGTAACGAGCCCGGCGAGTTCGGACTCGCTCAGGTGTTCTGTTCCGCGCGGCCTTTCCGGAACCACGAGATAGCGAAGCTCGGAGGTGGAGTCCCAGACACGGACCTCGACATCCGGACCGAGTGTGAGCCCGAACTCGGCGAGCACGCCACGCGGATCGATCACCGCGCGCGAGCGATAGGCAGCCGATTTGTACCAGACCGGCGGCAAGCCCAGGACCGGAATGGGATAACAGGAGCAAAGTGTACAGACGACGAGATTGTGAATTCTGCTCGTGTTCTCGAGCGCGATCATGTGCTCGCCCTGCGCGCCGGAGAAACCGAGCTCCGCGATTGCAGCAGTCGCATCGGCGAACAGGCGCTTGCGATAATCGGGATCGACCCACGCCCGCGCCACGACCTTGGCGCCGTTTCTGGGACCCACCTTGTTCTGAAACTGGTCCACGATCTCGTCGAGCCGCTTCGGATCGATATAGCCGCGCCGCGCCAGGATCGTTTCCAGCGCCTTTACCCGCAGCGCCGGATCGGAAGGCGGGTCCTGGCCGTGATCGTGGTCGTGGTCGTGCGTCATGATGAACAAGACTAGCAGAGCCCTCCCCCAAGGCGAGGCTCTCGCCTAAGATTCCCCCATGGCCCTGGAGACCTATCGCGCCAAGAGGAAGTTCAACAAGACGCCCGAGCCACGTGGCGGCGGCGCGGGCGTGGGCGATCCCATCTTCGTCATCCAGAAACATCACGCGCGCCGCATGCACTATGACCTGCGGCTCGAAATGGGCGGCACGCTCAAGAGCTGGGCCGTGCCCGAAGGACCATGTCTCGACCCGAAGGTGCGCCGGTTCGCGAAGCTCGTTGAAGATCACCCGATCGAATACGCCAAATTCGAGGGCCGGATTCCTTCCGGCAATTATGGCGCTGGCACGGTCATCGTCTGGGACCGCGGGACCTGGGTCACGCTTGCCGACGATCCGGAAAAGGCAATGGCCGAGGGCGAACTCAAATTCCGCCTCTCGGGCCAAAAGCTTTCCGGAGGCTGGACCCTCGTTCGCCTGCCTGATGACGCGACCAACTGGCTCCTGATCAAGGAGCGCGACATCGCTGCGCGTCCCATCAGCGAATACGATGTCACCAAAGAAGAACCGAACAGCGCAATCACCGGACGGCCGGTCGACTCTCCCCTGCCCGATTCCGAGAACGACTCTACCGAACGCAAGAAGACCGCGCCGCGTCCACTTGCCAACAAGATTGCCGGCGCACGTAAGGCGCCCATGCCTGCGAAATGGGCTCCGCAACTTGCGAGCACCGCCGAGCACGCGCCACGGGGCGACGACTGGCTGCATGAAATCAAATACGACGGTTACCGCACGATCGCGTTCTTCGATCATGGGCACGTCAAGCTGATCACGCGCAACGGACACGACTGGACCAAGCGCTACAGCGCGCTTGCGAAGGCCTTCGAAAAGCTCGACTGCGAGAGCGCGGTGCTCGATGGCGAAGTGATCGTACAGGACGCACGCGGCCTGAGCTCACTCAACCTGCTCGAAGACACGCTCTCGAGGGGCGAAAGCCACACGCTCACCTATTTCGCCTTCGATCTCATGTATCTCGATGGCTACGACCTTTCCACTGTTCCGCTCATCGAACGCAAAAAAGCGCTCGAAGGTTTGATCCAGCCGCTGCTTGATGCGCGCTCGCCGGTCCAACTCAGCACCTATTTCGAAGGCGACGGTCAGGAGCTGTTCCTGAAGGCGAGTGAAATGGGGCTCGAGGGGATCGTCTCGAAGAAGAAGAACGCGCCTTATCAGCAGAAGCGCTCGGAGAGCTGGGTCAAGGTCAAGCGGGTCGACACCGGAAAATTCCTCGTCATCGGCTACCTCTCGAGCGCACCGAACAGCGTGACATCTCTCATCCTCGCCGAAGAGCGCGAGGATGGGCTCGTTTACGCCTGCCGTGCCGGCTCGGGCATCACCGATCAGATGGCCCGATCGCTTTACGAGTCCTTCTCGAAAGTGCCGCGCGAGAAGCCGGTGGTTCCGGTACCGCGAACGCCGGGCGCAAGGTTCATTGAACCTCAGTGGACCGCGTCGATCGCTTACCGCAATCGCTCGCAGGATCTTGCACCACGCGCACCCGTCATCCTCGATGTCGCCCCGATTGAGACGCGCGATACCAGCAAGCCGCTGAAACCGAAACTGATCGGCGACCGCGAGCTCGCGGCGATCCATGTCACCAACCCCGAGCGGAAAATGCTCGGCACCGACGTCACCAAGCTCGATCTGGCGATCTACTATGCGCGCGTCGGCGACTGGCTGCTGCCGGAGGTGCTGCGCCGGCCGGTGACCATCCTGCGCTGCCCGAGCGGCGACCCGGATGATCTCTTCTATCAACGGCACGCTTTTCACGGACTTCCCGACGGCGTCGCCACCGTCGATCTCGCCGACGAGGAAGGCCGCGCCGCGTTCATCGCGGTCACGGAACCGAAAGGCTATCTTGCGCTCGCGCAGTTCGGCGCGATCGAATTCCACCTCTGGGGCTGCCGCATCGACGATCCCGAACATCCCGACCGGCTGATCATCGACCTCGATCCGGATGAGACGCTCGCCTGGCCGAGAGTCTGCGATGCGGCCGAGACGCTGCGCACGCGTCTCGAAGACATGGGCTTTGACGTTTTCCTGCGCACCACCGGGGGTAAAGGGTTGCATCTCGTCATGGCGCTCGCGCCCGGCCGCCACGACTGGACTCTCGTGAAGGGATTTGCGGAAGCCTTCTCGCGCGCGGCCGCAAAGGACTCGCCACAACTCTTTACGGCCGTCTCCGGGAAAGACCGGCGAAAGGGACGGATCTATCTCGACTATGTCCGCAATGCCCGGGGCGCGAGCGCGGTCGCGTCATATTCGTTAAGAGCGCGGCCGGGCTTTCCGGTGGCAACGCCGATCGCCTGGGAAGAACTCCGTACGCTGAAGGGCGGCAACGCTTTCGACCGCGTTAACGTCTTGCGCCGTATAGAGCGGCTTTCTCGCGACCCCTGGGATGGGCTAGAATCGAGCGCTGTCGAAATCACCGCGCGCATGAAGCGCGACATCGGAATGAAGTGAAGGATCGATCATGGCCGGACGCGCCTATTGGAAGGGTTACCTCAAGCTCTCGCTGGTCTCGTGTCCGGTGAAGCTCTACTCCGCGACCTCGGCCGCAGCCGCGCGGATCTCCTTCAACCTTCTGCACAAGAAAACCATGAATCGCGTGCAGATGCGTTATCACGATCCCGAACTCGGCGAAGTGGACCGCGCCGATCTCGTCAAGGGCTACCAGTTCGAAAAGGACAAATACGTCGTCGTCACGCCCGAAGAGATGGACGAAGTCGAAATCGAATCCTCGAAGACGATCGACATCGACGGCTTCGTCGACGAAAGCGAGATCGATCCGATCTATCTCGACTCGCCTTACTACATGGCGCCGGACGGACCGATCGCCGAAGAGACTTACGCGGTCATCCTCGAAGCGATGCGCAAGACGCACAAGGTGGCGATTGCGCGAATCGTACTGAACGGCCGCGAACGTCTCGTTGCGATTCATCCGCTTGCGGAGGGTTTCAAGCTCACGACGCTGCGCTCGGCCAAGGAAGTGCGCGAAGCCTCTGGCGCGTTCGAGAAGCTGAACGTGAAGCCCGCCAAGGACATGCTCGACATGGCCGGCCAGATCATCGCGCAGAAGAAAACGAAATTCGCGCCGGAGGAATTCCACGACCGCTACGAGGACGCGTTGATGACGCTGATCCGCTCCAAGATCGCGGGCGGCGAGCCGGTGATCACCAAGGCGCCGGAGCGCGGCAACGTCATCAATCTGATGGACGCGCTGCGCCGCTCCATTTCGGAAGAGCGCAGGCCCGCGGCGCCGAGCCTCTCGAAGGGCGGCAAGGCCGCGGCGAACGATGCCGCAAAGCCGGCAAAGGCAAAGGCCGCGGCGAAGAAAAAGACCAAGGCGGCGTAAAGCCCGCTCGGCGCGCCCACCCCGGAATTTGCTACGCAAATTCCGACCCTCCCTCGAAGGGGAGGGCCGACTCTATTCACAGGCTCGGGAGCGCCGACCTGCGGCATTGGGTGTAAGATTCGCGCGGCAAGCGGGAGTCTTCACGCGGTGGACCTGCTTCATCGCTCGATCGCACTTTACGGACGCTTTTCGCCCGGCGAGCGCGAACGCATTCGCCACGAGATCGAGGCGCGTGGCGGCGCAGTTGCGCGCGACCTGACGCGCCGGAGCGACGTGCTCGTCGTGGGTGCGCTCGCGACCCCGCTGATCGAGTGCGGCGCGCTGCAATCGCGCCTCGCCAACGCGCGCGCACGGCACGTCCCCATTTACGGCGAACGGCGCTTCCTCTCGCTGCTCACCGATGAACGCGAGAAGCATCCGCCATCGCTCCCGCTCAGCACCGCGCTCGGACCCTCGGGTCTTGGACGGCACGACGCCGACCTCCTCGCCGCCTTCGATCTCATCCACGTCACCGACGAGCATTGCCGCTTCGGCGACGCGCAAGTGATCCGAACCGCGGGCGAACTCGTCGGCCAGGGCCGATCGCGGACCGAGATTGTGCGCATACTCGAACGCGCGCGCGAAGCGCCCAGCGGACGCCACAAGCTCGTGCTCACGCCTTCGGGCAATCCGGCGCTGCAATGGGACGACGGCGTCACCACGCTCGAAGGCCAGGGCCTGTTGCCGCTCGACATCCCGCATGCCGAACTCGACGAGCTGTTCGAACGCGCGGAACTTGCCGAGGCGCGGGGCGACCATGAGGAAGCCGCCCAGCTCTACGAGACCTGCGCCGGCGCAGACCGCTCCGATGCGATCGCGCCTTACAATCTCGGCAACATTCTGCTCGCCGAAAAGAAATGGGATGACGCCGCCGCTGCCTACCGCCGGGCCCTCGCGCGCGATCCCGATTTCATCGAGGCCCATTACAATTTCGCGCTCGCGCTCGAAGGCGGCGGAAAGTGGCGGCAGTCCGCGGTCGAACTCGCCTTCGTGCTGACGCTCGATCCCGCACACCAGGATGCGATGTTCAATCTCGCGCAGCTTTATCTGAAGGCCGGAGAAATCACCGAGGCCAAGGAGCATTTCGAAAAATATCTGGCGCTCGGGCCGCCGCCCGACTGGGCGAAGACGGCGCGGAAGGCGATCCGCTATTGCGCGGCGCGGATGGCGGCGCGCTGAGCGCCCGCAGTCGTTTGAAAAACAATCAATAAATATCAGACGCGGTGAATATCAATCCGTCTGGGAGTCCGACAGGCGAAAACGCGCTGTGGCATAAGGGTTGTGACGCGGTCGTGTGTGTTTGATTTCTGTTCGGGAAATCAAAGGAATTCAAAGCAAGGCGTCTACTTCTCTCATGAAGTGAACTGCTGCGCTTCGCCCCAAGCTGTCATGGCCCGGCAAGCCGCGCCGCGGAATTTCTCGTACGCATGGCGGCGAAGTCCGGGCCATCCATGGACGCGGCCATCGGAATGGGTGGCCCGGATCGCCGGCCCATCAATGCCGCGTCCGAGGCGGCCGGACGACCGGGCCACGACAATATTGTTTGTGCAACGTGTAGCGTTGCCCAAAGCCCGGGCGATGGCCGACTATAGTGCCAGCGCAAGGCGCAAAGGGGCGAGACGATGTTCTTCGAACAAATTGCGACGGGCGGTTGCCAGTCCTATGTGATTGGCTGCAAGGAGACGTGCGCGGCGGCGGTCATCGATCCCGAGATCAGCCAGATCGACCGTTACCAGGGGATCGCCGCACGCGAAGGCCTGCGCCTGCGCTACGTGATCGACACACACACCCATGCCGATCACTTCTCGGCGGCCGACGAGATCGGAAAGATGCTCGACGTGCCGGTCGCGATGCATCGCGATGCCGCTGCCCCTTTTGCCACGCTCCGGGTCGACGATGGCGACATGCTGCTCGTCGGCAATCTCCGGCTCTCTGCGCTGCACACGCCCGGCCACACGCGCGACTCCATGTGCCTCAGACTCGAGGACCGGATCTTCACCGGCGACACGCTCCTGATCGGCGCAACCGGCCGAAGCGATCTTCCCACGGGCGATCCCGAGGCGCTCTACGACAGCCTGTTCAACCGCATCCTGAAGCTTGATCCTGCTCTCCTCGTCTATCCCGCGCACGACTACAAAAATCAGGGACACTCGACGATCGGCCAGGAGATCGCTTCCAACCCGCGGCTGCAGAAGAAGAACCGCAGCGAGTTCGTCGAGATGATGACGCATCTCAATCTCTCCGCGCCGACGCATCTGACCGAAGCGCTCCGTACCAATATGACCGGTGGCAAGACGGTGGCGCAGTTGCTCTCCGATGCAACCCGCCAAGTACCTTTCGTGTCGATGGCGGAGCTCAGGGCGCGTGTGGAGCGGAGCGAGCTCGGCTTCGTGCTGCTCGATGTGCGCGAAAAGGAGGCGTTCGAAGCGGGCCATATTCCAGGGGCGAGGCACCTGCCCCGCGGACAGCTCGAGCTTCGCGTCAACACCGAACTTCCCGATCCGACCGCGCGCATCCTCGTCGTCTGCGAACTCGGGCTCATCTCGACGCTCGCCGCGCAGACGCTGCGCCAGCTGGGCTTTTTGCGCGCTGCGGCCCTCGATGGCGGGATGAAGGCCTGGCGGGAGCAAAGCTTGCCGTTGGAGGTGGGAAAGGCGCGCGCATAGGGCCGGCGCGCCTCAGCCGGAAAATCCCTGTTAAATTCCCTGCTTCTGCGCGATGCAAAATGAAATTCCGTTTTGCATCAGTGACATACGATTCCAGCGAAGGCTGTAACAAAAAAATTCCCTGATAATTCCCTGTTTAACAGGGAATTCCGGGAGGCAAGGTTTGCCGCTTGTCACATTGCGTGAGCGCCTGGCAAACCGCCAAAAGGTGCGGGTCCGTGTCGTCCGCCCAGGACGATGCTTTGGACGGGAGCCCGCCTCCAGAGGGCGAAGGTTCACAATGTCAAAGAGCGGCTTTCGGGATCGGTAGCATCGTTGGCCGTGCGTGTCAATTCGTTATGAGTGATACGCATAATTCGCTAAACAGCGGGGGTCGTTCGCAGTTCGGCTGCTTCAGGCGGCCGGCGGCGGCCGCCGAGCCAGGCCGCGAAGGCGGCGAGCGCAAGGCCATCGAGGACCCAGCCGACCGTCTCGTTGACCGATTCCGGCAAGACGAAGGAGGCAATCCCGAAACAGAGCGAGGCCATGAGCGAGAGTTGTCGCCAGGGAAAGCGGAAGGGCTTCTGCTCACGGCGGGCCGCGCGCCACGCTTTCAACTCCTGATCGACCGAAATGGGTGGGGCCGTTTCGGCGGGCGCGATGACATCATCGATACGCGGCGAGCCTGAAGGTCCGGCGCGCGGCGGCTCGGAGGTTTTGGTCCTGGCAGCCGGCGGTGCGTTGGGGTTTGTCCGTTTCCCGAACGTGCGAGAGGGCGTTTTCATGCCGCGACGCTGGCATGCGGCGGTTCCGATGGGGTTTCCGGAATTGGTCGAATTGTCAGAGAAGCACCTCTCCCTTGTGGAGAGGTGGACTTTACCTCACGCACCAGTCGAGGGCGTCGCGCGCGACTTCGTGCGAGCGCGCCTCAATCGTTCCGGTGCGATCGAAAACGTAAGGCCCCGGATCGGCGGCCCGCCATTTGTCGGGATCGGGCAGGATCGCGGCAAGCCGCGCCGCCTCCATCGCGCCGAGGCGCGAGGCGGGCTTGCCGAAATAGTTCTCGGCTGCGGCTTCTGCGCCGAAATTGCCATGACCCCAATCGACGAGATTGAGATAGGCCGTGAGGATTCGCTTCTTCGGCCAGAGCGCTTCAACGAGCACGGTCAAATATGCCTCGGCGCCTTTGCGTACCCAACTTCGGACCGGCAGGAGGAATAGCGTGCGGGCGGTCTGCTGGCTGATGGTCGAAGCGCCGCGCAGAGGCTTCCTCGGATGGCGCTCATGCGCGCGCCAGGATTTTTGGATTTCATTCCAGTCGAAGCCGTGATGGCGGCAGAAATCCTGATCTTCCGAGCCGATCACCGCGCGCGGAAGCGTCGGCGAGATCTGATCGAACGCGCGCCAGCTGTAATGGACCGGCTTCAGCGTCGCGAGATGGACGAGCATCTCGGGCGTGCCAGGGATCGGAACGAAGCGGAAAATCAAAAGCAGAAGAACCGGCGCGGGAAGAGCGAAGAAGAAGAGGATCGCCAGTGCGCGGCGGAGCCAGGGCGCGCGGCCGTCCTCGGGCGCCCAGACCCAACGCAAAAAGGCCGCGAAACTGCGGCCGAGTCCCCCACGCCCGCCCATCGCGCAGACGCTAGCTGGGCCGGCGAGTCACGACAAATGGTTACAGGAATTCCTGGAACCATCAGGAACTCGGCCGCGCACGGACCGTTTAGTCCACGCAATTCATACGGGAGGGCTCAGCCCTTGGAACATCCCTTCAGGAAATGGGCAGCGGCCGCACTACTTGGGCTCGGCATTATGGCTGTCTCGGCGGGAACAGCTTCGGCCGACGTAGTCTGCAACCGCGAAGGCGATTGCTGGCACGTTGATCACCGCTATCACTACGGACCCGACGTTCGCGTCGTCGTTCATCCCGATAACTGGTACTTCCATCGCGATTGGGATCATGACCACGATTACCACTGGCGAGGCCATCACGAAGGCCGTGGCTATTGGCGCGACGGAGTGTGGGTCACTTTCTGACGCGGTCCGCGGAAGGCCAGTCACTCCGGCTGTGACTGGCCTTCGCACTTTCCGCATTTGTGAACTTAAATTTGCCAGCACGAGCCCGCGCGGTTCTCGCGACGTTGGCCCCTCACCAGAAATCGCTGTGCGATTTCGACCTCTCCACAAAGGGG
>Ga0070734_10001251_pt1 | contig 38702 bp, 29 predicted proteins | sample Coa_R1_8_FD_66444 | JGI IMG/M metagenome (GOLD analysis project Ga0070734, IMG submission 66444) | Surface soil microbial communities from Centralia Pennsylvania, which are recovering from an underground coalmine fire - Coalmine... | ecosystem: Environmental > Terrestrial > Soil > Unclassified ...
ATTGCCGCTCGTGGACGGCAAGCTTGAAGTCTATATTCCCGCATCCGGAGTGTATGAGACCTCTTCGGCTCTTCCGCTGACGAATGGCACGGTAGCGTCTCCCGAACACCAGTTTTATTTTGAGAACCAGGGAAAACGCACCGTCATTCCCCACGACCCTCTCCGGCCAGGCGAGATTGGCGTGATAGTCCAGCCGGACCGTTGTGCGCAAGAAGAGGCAACGTGTGACAACTATTTTGTTGGGTCGCGGCAAGATGCTGAGGCTCTTAGTCATGCCAAGTGTCCAACTTCAGAAGCTGCGGTGAAAGTCTCTGCGTCCGGGCACAGTTGTGATGATGTGCAGCCGGGCTCGACGCAGCCGGTTGCGGAACTCGTTCCGCCGAAGGGCAAGCCTGCCCTCATGGCGGCCGAGCTGCATGGCCGCACGCTGAATGGAAGGCCCGTCGTGTTTTCCAGCGATGCATCGGGAGTGGGCTGGTGGCGGTATGAAGGTCCTGAGGCGATTGTTCCGGATGAGCCAACTCTTGCCAACGAGCTGGAGGCCTACCTTAAGGCGATGTTGTCGCAAGATCCTGGACCTGCCGCACAGGAAACGTGCAACCAAGAGCAGCTAAAAACGGTCGTGCGGGCAGCTTTGGATGGGCCTTATCGTTTTTCCAGGACGCCCTTTGGCGTTAAGGTAGTTGCGGCTTTTATTCGCTCCGGGAACGACGGCAATCAGGCTGTTTACGATCGATTGGCCTTTGCCCGCGGGTCCAAGGGTTGGAGTTTGATTCATAGCAATTGCGGCAGACGAGATTGGCCGTACTATGAAAGTCTTCAGAAGCTCAAGACCGTGATTGCCCCCTTTGCCGGATTGGGAGGATGCGGAGAGTCGGGCTATGGTTGCAACATTTTAAGGAGCGATGGAACTTGGTGGCCCGACGATCCCGAAGCCGTCGAGCCGCCTCGGAACGCTGTGAAATCGTTTCAAGGTTACGACGTGAACGGGAACAAACTGCTCTTTGTCGCGGATGACCGTCCATCTTGGCGCCGCTTGAGCGAGCGGGCCTCGACTATCCATCCCGCCTCGGTTCTTGCGGAAGTGAATCGTACTCTCGACAAGTACATTGAGCTTCTCTCATCGGGCAACGTGGAAGGATTTCTGCGCGAGACCGGGCAGAAGAGTTTCTACTACACTGCCTATAAGGACATTTTGAAACATGGGGAGGATAGTAAAGAGGCAAACAGGATCTACGACTTTTTTCGGGAAGGCGCAGGAGGGGACGAAGCGGAGTTTATCCGGAGGGCCGGAGGCATCGATTTCAAAGATGCTGTCAAGCGGCTTCTCCACGATGGTGCAATTCGAGAAGTAGACCCAGCTTCGTTGCTGCCTAAATTGAAACGCCTGCGCCAGGAGACGCCCCGCATCTTGTCTCCGGTACCTTTTTCAACGGATTTCGAAGCCATTTATTCGCTCCCATCAGGAGAATCGGGTGAATGTCAAAATCCATATACCATCACGGGCCACGGATCGAAGTGGAAGCTAAATCCCGGGTGCTGAACACATCTGCCTCTGCCGTTGCAGCGAAACAATCGAATCGAGGAACGCAGGATTCTCCCAAGGCTCCGCCGTACCGCACGCTTGTTCCGCCGCAATCACGTCGGTTGCCGCCTCTTCCACTAGGCTGTGGCCCTCAATCTCCAGTTGGCGCAAGAGGGCTGTCTTGCCCGTGCCCGGCGTTCCCGTAAGAATGAATCTGCGCATCACCTGCTCCTTTGTATCTGGTGAATATAGAGTGAAAAATCTTGAACGGAAAATTGCAAAACAAGAAATGCAAATTAAGGAATTGCCAACCAAAGACTTGCAAAACACGAGAATTACAAAAATAAAGACTCGGTCGGTTGCTCTTGCTTCTTGCTGGCTGGATTTCTATGGCTGATGGCCAAGGCGAGGGGACGTTGCGTTTCACGGCGTGACAAGCGGCAAAATTCGCCGCTGGACTTTGCAAGAGTGAGTGTGTGAGGCGTTCTCTACAATGTAGCACGGAGGCAGGCATGGCTCGATCGTGCTTTTGGCATTTTTCCTATCTCTTCTTGTTTTGCAGCCTTTTGTTCTGCGGCCTTGCTTTTTGCCAGGCAAACAGTCAACCAAGCTCTCAAGCTGCGGCTGCTGAAACCACTTATTTTATCGATGTTGTCGGACCGGAATACGATCCTGAAGAGGAAGCCGCGGCCGCCCGTGCGGCGCAAAAAATAGCTGCAACCAATTTCCTGCAGGCCACGCTGTCCCAATCGTTGCGCAACGATTGGCATAGCTGGCGGCTCTATCTAAGAAACGATGGAACGTGGGCGCCCGGCAGAATGGGTAAGCGGGACTACGGCCTGACACACTACCCGGTAGAGTATGTGTTGCCGTTCGGTTATCGCGGAGGTTTTCGAGTTGTTTGGGGAGTGCCGGGAGCACCCCCGTTGCAGCTTGTGGACGGTAAGCTCGAGGTCTATATTCCAGCTTCCGGAGTGTATCAGACCTCTTCGCCTCTTCCGCTTACGAATGGCGCGGTAGCCTCTCCTGAACACCAGTTTTATTTTGAGGACCAGGGGAAACGCACCGTCATTCCCCACGAGCCTCTTCGGCTGAATGAGATCGGCGTGATAATGCAGCCGGACCATTGTCCGGAAAAACAGGCAGCATGCGACAACTATTGGCTTGGGTCCCCGCAGGAAGCCGAGGCCCTTAAGCGGGCCAAGTGTCCTACGCGCGAAGCCATGGCGCAAGTCTATAACTCCGGGCACAGTTGTGATGATGTGGAGCCGGGTTCGACGCAGCCGGTTGCGGAACTCATTCCGCCGAAGGGCACGCCTGCCCTCATGGTGGCCGAGTTGCGTGGTCGCACGTTGAATGGAAGGCCCGTCGTGTTTTCCAGCGATGCATCGGGAGCGGGCTGGTGGCGGTATGACGGTCCTGAGCCGGATGTTCCGGATGAGCCAACTCTTGCCAGAGAGCTGAAGGCCTACCTTAGAGTGTTGTCGTCGCAGGACCCTGGGCCTGCCGCACAGGACACGTGCAGCCATGAGCGTCTAAAAACGGTCGTGCGGGCAGCCTTGGATGGGCCTTATCGCTTTTCCAGGACGCCCTTTGGCGTCAACGTAGTTGCGGCTTTCATTCGCTCCGGGAACGATGGTAGCCGGGCCGTCTACGATGGATTGACCTTTACCCGCGGTCCTAAGGGTTGGAAGCTGATTCATAGCAATTGCGGCAGCGGAGATTCGCGGAGCTATGAAAGCCTTCTCAAGCTCAAGACCGTGATTGCCCCCTTTGCCGGACTGGGAGGGAACGACGCGCAACGCTTCATTTTAAGGACAGATGGAACATGGTGGCCCGACGATCCCCGAGTCTTCGAGCAGCCTGAGTACAGCGAAAGATCGTTTACCGGGTATGACATCAACGGGAACGACCTGCTATTTGTTGTGGACGGCCGTTTCTCTTGGAGCCGCGTGAGTGAGCGGCCCTTGACCATCCATACCGCGACCGTGCTTGCGGAACTGAATCGCACCCTGGACAAGTATATTGAGCTTCTCTCGTCTGGCAACGTGGAAGGATTTCTGGATGAAACCGGGCAGGAGAGTTTCTACTATGGCAGCTACAAGAAGATTTTGGAATTGGGCGACAATAGCCAAGAGGCAAGCGCGATTTATGACTATTTTCGGCAAGGCACAAAAGAGGACGAAGCGGAGTTAATCCGCATCACCGGAGGCAGCGATTTCAAAGACGCCGTCAAGCGGTTTCTCCACGATGGTGCAAATCGAGAAGTAGACGTACCTTCGTTATTGCTCAAGTTGCAACGTCTGCGCCAGGAGACGCCTCGTATTTCGTCTCCAGAGCCGTTTTCGCCGGATTTTGAAGCCGTTTATGCGCCCCAGCCGGGAGAAGCGGATGGATGTCCCAATGCCAACACAATCACCGGCCACGGATCGAAGTGGAAGCTAAATCCCGGGTGCTGAACACATCTGGCGTTCTCCGGTGAAAGCTCTCATCGATCTGCTAGTTCTGTTTTCGGCTCGACTCGAACTGCTTTCGCTGTTCTTCCTGTAGGGCTTGGGAAGGTACATTGAGATACTTCCGTAGAGCATCGGAGACAAGGCTCCGATTGTAAGGCTCTTGGGTGGTTGGCTGGTTTTGATTCGTCCAGAACTGGGTGCCGTAGATTTGCGGTTGATGGACTGCGTTCAGGTATCGGTCGAGCGTGGCGGCGGCAATCCAGATGGCGTGGCCGCTTCCGCGTGCCACTGCAACCATGGCAAGCGTGTGCGCGAGCAGGTAATCGTCCGATGTGCCGCCATGCTGGAAGATGAAAGCCGCGTTCTCAAAATCTTGCCCGGTGTGCAGCTTTCCATCGCGAAGCAGCTTGGCCGTGGCCTCACGGCGCTCCGCGTCCGCCTTGTTGACTGTCGTCCAATCGATGTCCTCCTTGAGCCGGTCGTTCTGATCGCGCTCAAAGATAAGCTGCATCTCCGGATTGGAAATATCGCTATCTTCCAGATAGTGGGATTTGGTGCTGTCCCAATCGATAGCAATGGTCGAAGGGGTTTTTTCTCGGATGATGGGCCAGGCATCCACTCCCGGAAAGTCGGGCCTCAGGGTCGCGCGATCCTTGCCGGTAAGGCAAAGCTGAAAGGTGCTCTGATCGCTCTTGTCTACGGTATCTTCCACGGTCAACGATAGGCAATTGCCCTTTAGGCTGCTTTGAACAATTGGATAATGAACGATTGGCCCCTTGATGTTGGAAAAGCCGCTGCCGTTGGGCGAGAACTGTTTCGGGCCGATCAGCGTTCCTCCAAAAGCGCCGGAGCCTTGCGCCCGCGGCGTTACATGCACTTCCATCAGCGTGCGCGTTCCGAGTTTCAAGGCCCAGTTGCCGGAGAAATCGGGAGCCTGCTGGCCCTCGCTCTTGGCTGAGGGGAAAGAACATAAAAAGAGGAACAGAACGGCAAAGGGGCCCATGCGATGCATCATCGTCTCCTTATAGATGGAGTATTGTTTCAGCCTTGCCTAAACACGGTCCCACATGAGGCATGATAGTGATATGGAATGATGAGATTGTAGCTCTGCGGAGTGGTGTCCTGGCGGCTCATTGTGAATGATGAGAGAGCCTCTCAATCATAAAACCAAGCGGTAAAGCCGTTCCACCGGCAGTCGGGGTTTCTCCCATTAAAGCGGAAGACTGGTACTTCTTCCGGGGTGGAAGCATCGAAAATACTAATAGAGTGGTCCTGGTCCGACCCCTGCGTGGCCCCTTGGGCAGATAGACAGATCGGCGGGCGGCTGCTCTACAATCGAATGAGGACATGGTGGAGATGGAACGCATCCTGATTGCGCTCTTACTATTCACGGCGATGTTTACTGTACCGGCAGCATGTAGGCAAACAGAGGCTACCGGGTCGAGCAGCGTCAAGTCACAGAACATTGAGATTCCGGCCGCCAAGCAATGGGTGGATACGAACGTGGACGTGCGCGGCGGCGCTAAGCTTCGCTTTTCCGCCTCCGGAGAAATCACCTATCCGGCGGATCAGTCGCCGGGCGGGAAGTCGCACACGGCGGGAACGTTCGGTCCCGATGGGCTGCCCCGGGGATTCGCCGATCTGCTCCACCAATACCCCGTAAGCAACGTGGGACACGGTGCTTTGATCGGCCGCATTGGCTCTGAAGCTTCTTCCCAAGCCTTCCTGGTTGGTGCGGGCAAAGACTACGATGTTGCCGTGAGCGGTCGTCTGTTCTTGGGAATCAACCAAAGCCAGAAAGATGCCGCTGCCGCGACCGGAGCGTTTCGGGTCAAAATCGAAATCCTTGCGGAGGGCTCCGAAGAAGCCACGGCTGTTGGCGGGCCGGCGGACTCCACCATCCCTGGCATCACCGCCGAATTGTTAAGCCAGATTCCGCGCCGCGTCTCCGATCCTGCCCACAATCCCGGCGACATGGTGAACATTTTGATTGTGGGAACCCAGGAACAGGTGGTGCAGGTCTTTACGTCCGCAAACTGGGTCAAGGTGGACAAGACGGTCATGGAAACGGCGCTCAATGCGGTCCTTGGATCGCTGGAAAAGAAAGATTATCTAACCATGCCGATGAGCACTTTGTACCTGTTTGACCGCCCGCAGGACTACGGCTTCGCTCATGCCGAGCCGGTGCGGGTGGCCATGTCTCGCAATCACCTGCGCGTGTGGAAGTCTCCCTATCAGGTGGATGGCCGTCCTTTATGGTGCGTGGCGGCAACCCACGATATTGGGTTCGAGAAAGATCGGCGCAACAATGGCATCACCCACAAGATCGATCCCGAAATCGATAAGGAGCGCGAGTACGTGAACGGCACGCTCTCCGGAACCGGATTGGTGGTGCAGCGCGACCACGTGACCCCGTCCGATCCGTTGACAAGCGCAAAAACCGCCACCGGGGGCGAGTTTCACTCCGACGGACAAATCGTCGTGCTGGTGTTGAAGAACACTGCGAACCAGGGCCAATAGATCGGTAGGCAATCCGGTTGAGAACTGACTCTCTGCGACCTCTCGCGTTTCCTCTGTGTCCTCTATGGTAAGAATCTTGGTTTGCTTTGGATTCTTCTGACTGTTGACTGCTAATTTGCTGAAAGACAGGTGGCTCGCTCGCTGCTTTTTGTCCTTTTGTGTAGTGAGAGTGAGGGTGCCCCATCCTTTGCGAAAAGCGCGTTTTTGGTTTTGGCGCTTGGAACAAAGGGTGGGTGTCGATTGCCTCCATTGGCTTCGTTGTTGAACCATTTTGGGCAAGATCGCTCGACTTTGTAACCGCATTTCTAACTTCACCACACTAGCGATCCGGCACGAATAGGGTAAGATCCCATCGACGCCCGGACAAACAAACGGCTGCGGTGGCATCGTGGTTGCGATGGATTCCAGATTTTTGTGCCGGAAAATAGCTAGGTGTAGAATCTCCGTTCGGAAGGCAGGAAGGATCTTCCCGCCGAATGATCGCATGTGCTGTGCTGTATCTCCAGTCTGCCGGCCGGTTTGTTGGCGCAAGGTCCGAATCTTTGATTTGTGACTTGCAACCTAGAAGACTGGGTGTTGACGGTGTCGGCATCGCTTCATACAGCGATGGCACGTTGAATTTTCGATTTGAGGTTCTTTGTTATGCGTCTTGCGAATCCAGGCTCTCCCACTCGCGCACTGGCAGTGTTGCTGGTTGCATTCGGCCTCGCGCACGCGACTAGAGGCCTAGCAAGCCCGGCAGCGGATCAATCCAAGATATTGACCCCTGAGACATCGCTCAACATTCGGTCGATCTCAGACCTGCAGTTTTCGCCGGATGGAACGAGGCTGGCGTTTGTGGTGACAGAGCCCGCGAAGGGATCAGACCGGGCGCGGCATGTGTGGATTTACGACAAGCGAGGTGGCGTTCGCCAGTTTACGAATTCGGCAAAGTCCGAATCGTCGCCACGCTGGTCGCCGGATGGCAAACAATTGGCATTCCTATCGAATCGCGCGGAAGACCAACAACAAATCTACATAATGCGCGCTGATGGCGGAGAAGGAGTGGCGCTGACCAAGGGCAAACGGAGTGTGAAGAGCTTGGAATGGTCGCCGGACGGTAAGCAAATCGCATTCCTTGCGCCGGATGCAAAGAGCGATGCCGAGGAAAAAAAAGAAAAGGATAAGGATGATGCGCATGTCGTGGACCAGGAGGACAAGCGCACACGACTGTGGCTTATCAATGTCGCCACCGAAGAGGCGAGGTCGCTGACCGGGCCCGGCTGGGAGGTCAAAGAGCTTGCATGGTTGCCTGCAGCAGATCGCCTGATTATCAAGGGCACGGATCACCCGGAATCAGACCAGCACACGGACCGCATTTTTAGCGTTACAACGGGTGGGGCGATTCAAGAGATGAGTGCTCCGCGAGGCCCATTCCGGGAGATACGGGTCTCCTTGGACGGCAAGATAGTGAGCTACGTAGGCTCGCGCGAAGATGGCCCCGATCCGCACGACTTACTGCTGTTGCCCATCGGAGGCCAAGCCGCGCGAAATTTGACCGGAGCGAGCTTGGACCGTCCGGTGCAGGACTATTACTGGCAAAAGGACGGTTCGGTGGCGTTAATGGCCGCAAATGGCTTTTCCGATTTGTTCGTTGCATTTTCCGCGGATGGAACGCGCCGCGATTTCTCTCTATCGCCCCTGCCGAACGGGAGCTTTGCTCCAGCCCCGGGCGGCGGAGAGATTGCGTATGTTTCCCAGGACGCTACCACACCCCAAGAGCTTTGGCTGTGGGACCAAAAAACGCCGCCGCAACAAGTTTCCCACCTCAATGATTCCTGGAAGGACTATGCCTTAAGCCAGCCGGAGTATTACAAGTACAAGTCTTTCGATGGAGTCGAAATCGAAGCCGCGCTGCTTCGGCCAAGGAACGCCGTAGCGGGGCTGAAGCTGCCGCTCATTGCCCTGATTCATGGAGGGCCGACCGGACGATGGTCGGATTCGATCGAAACGTGGGGCCAACTGCTGGCAGCCCGTGGATACGCGGTTTTTTATCCGAATATTCGTGGCTCGGTGGGTTATGGACAGAAGTTTGTAGAGTCGAATCGTGGAGATTGGGGCGGCCGGGATTTCAAGGACGTGATGGCTGGAATCAAGGATCTGGAGGACCGCGGAATCGCCGACCCGCAGCGCTTAGGGATCGGAGGATGGTCGTACGGGGGTTACATGGCGGAATGGGCCACCACGCAAACGAATCAGTTCAAGGCGGCTGTTTCGGGCGCCGGCATGGCCAACCTCATTTCCGAATTCGGCATGGAGGCCGATCCGGCGGGAGATGAATGGTTCTACGGTGTTCCTTGGGAAAAACCCGAGGGTTTCCTCAAGAGTTCTCCATTCTTGCACCTGAAGAATGTCAAGACGCCGACGCTCGTGCTGCAGGGCGATGCGGACACGACTGATCCGCTGGGGCAAAGCCAAGAGCTGTATCGTGGACTGAAGCGTTATGGCGTCGCGAGCGAACTTGTTGTGTATCCCCGCGAGCCGCACGGTTTCCGCGAGGAAAAACACCTCTTGGATCGACTCAACCGCATCCTGGCTTGGTACGACAAGTATCTGAAGGAAGCGTCCGCCTCGGCTAAGTAAAGAAATAAAACTTGATGGCTGTTTCGCCAGGACCCTTGATTGCGAGTTCTTGCGCAAGGTGCGAAAGACTACCGCGGCATCGTGTTGAGCCACTCGGCAATTTGGACGGTATCGTCCCAAGCAAACGCGCCATCCAGCAGCAGAGTGTCGCTAACGGACCCGTTCAGTACGAGTACGCTAATGAGGGTGCCATCCAAAACTATGGCCATTTTCCCTTGATCGCCGAGTTTTTGATGTTCCGCTAAAATGCGTTCCGTGGTTTCTTTCATGTGGTTGCCTGTTTTGATGGTGAAAAGGAGCAACAATTGAGGCTGACCAGATGGATTCCGCTTGGCTTCGGCAGCCCTGACATCGGCTTGATCCACCACGGGCTTAGCAGCAAGACAGTACTGCTCAGTGCTACCTTTCAGGCTCACCGCCTTGGCGGGGCCGCTGGTCTTGCAGTCTACGACCTCAAAGATTCCCAGAGAGGTATGCTGAACATTAGCAGTGGGGCGCGATTGGCAGCCCGTCAGAAGAACCAAGCCGGCGAGAATGCTGCCTACTATGGAATTGGACATGCCATGGATTTTATTAAATGTGGGTTCGGAAGCAAGAGAAGATCAGAAGGTTTGTATCCCGATTAAAGAAAAACGACAATCGTTTTCCCCACGTTCCTGCCAGATACACGCCGCGTGCTCTTGCGCCGATTTCCTTTTTCCGTTGTTTACCGCGAGTGGACGCAAACTCTGACATTTTCGCACTGCAAACGGCTTCTCTGTGCCCTCCGTGCTCTTCCTCTGTGTCCTCTGTGGTAAAGATCTTGGTTGCTTTTTGATTTTCTGGGATTTAATCCATGTCTGCCTACTAGAGCGAAAACTGCGAGTCATGCGCGATAAGGCAAAAAGGAAAAGGCCGCTAAAGAGCGGCCCAAGGTAAATCTTAAAGGCACCAGGTTTTACTGTCTACATATGAAGTTACATTTTTCCGTGGAAATGCACGCATTATCAGGTCCACAAGGGCAGCATACCAAGTCAGGCCCGCAAGGTTTAAATGGTATGCAAGTTGTCGCACTGTTACCCCCTGCGGCATTGGCTATTGGGCTTGTGCGCAGGTTGTTCATCAACGAATGATCTATAAGCCCGCCGTTCTCTACATTGCTGATGAATCGGGAACCTTGATCGATCTGCTGTGTTTGAGTCGCCACGGCGTTAGTGTTTGACAGCTTCTCTTGACCAAAAGCAAGAGTCGCAAATGACAATACCACCAAAATGCTGAGAGTTTTGACAACGTTCATGGACTTTCTCCTGATGTGGTCTTCCACGTCGGGAAACAGCGTAGCAGCTTCGATCCAATTGGGAGCAATATTTATAGAAGTTCCCATTTTGGGCTACTCGATAGCAAGAGAGCTAGAATCAGTGAAACTTCAATAGAACGCAGATAATATTCACTTGAGGCGAGCGCAAATTCTAATATTTTCGCACTGCAAGCGGCTTCTCTGTGACCTCTATGCTCTTCCTCTGTGTCCTCTGTGGTAGCGCCGCAGGCGCAATCTTTGCTCTCCTAAAAGCTATCCCTCTCTGAGCGCCACCATCGGATCCACCCGCGTCGCCCGCCGCGCAGGAATATACGATGCAAGCGTTGCCACCGTCAGCATCAGCAAAGCCGCGCCTGCCAGAGTGGCCGGATCGCTTGGCTTCACTCCGAAAAGGCTGCTGGCGATCACCCGGCCGAGCGCGAAGGTTGCTGCCAGCCCCACTCCGGTGCCGAGTAGGGTCAGCCGGAAGCCTTGTCCAAGGGTCATGCGTAAGACATTTCCCGGCTGCGCTCCCAGTGCCATTCGTATGCCGATCTCCTGGGTGCGCTGCGCCACCGAGAAAGAAACTACGCCGTAGATTCCGATCAGCGTCAGCGTGAGCCCCGCGGCTGCAAACGTCGAGAGTAGCCATGCCTGCAATCGCGGCTCGGCCACCGATTTTGAAATCGTTGTTTCCATGCTTTCGATGTGGGTCACCGGCAAATCTTTGTCCACCCGCCAGATGCTCTCCTGCAGCGACGGCGTTAGTTTCTCCGGATTCTTATCGTGGGTGCGTAAATACACATGGAAGCTGCTTAGGCTCTTGGCCTGCAGGAGCGGCAGATAGAACTGCGGCTTGGGTGGGCGCTTTAGTCCTACGTCGCGTATGTCGCGCACTACTCCCACAATCTGCCGGCGGTCTTCGGGGAGCGTGCCGAGTGGCAGGATTTTCCCGATGGCGTTTTGTCCGGCAAAGTATTGCCGCGCCAGCGATTCGTTGATGACTGTCACGGGAGTCGAGCCAAGAGTGTCGTGATCGTTGAAGACCCTGCCGGAGAGCAGCGGTACTCCCAATGTTGCAAAGTAGTTTGGATCCACGGACTTGTAAGCCAGCATCCCGCTCTTTTGATCGGGCCCCAAGGTTTTCGGCTCGAAGGAGATCACGGACATCGTGTTGCCGAGCGTCGCCGTGTCGCTGAGGGCTGCTCGACCTAGATCGTGGCGTCCGGCCATCTCATCCAGGATTCGGCGAACGAATGCCTGCAAGGCCTCGGCGGAAGGATAACGTTTTCCCGGCACTTCGATCTGCGCGGTCAACAATTGCTCCGTTCGGAAACCGGGGTCGACGTGCAGGGTTCGTATCAGGCTTTGCACCATGAGCGTCGATCCTGTCATCAGCGCCAGGGCGAGCGCCACTTCCGTCACCACCAGGAAACTGCGCAGCCTGGAGCGGAAGAAGCCTCGCCGCGTAGCGTCGGTCACGCGGTCTTTAAAGGCAAATGTCGGTTCCGCGTGCGAAGTCTGGAGCGCCGGAGCGAGTCCGCAAAATATTCCTGCGAGAGAGGAAATAAGAAATGCGAAGCCTGCGATGGCCGGGTCCAAGCGTAGTTCGTCCAGGCGTGGCAAATCCGCAGGCGCGAAAGCCTTGAAAACGCCAATGCCCATGACCGCTAAGCACATGCCTGTGGCTCCGCCCAGCAGGGCCAGCAGCAGGCTTTCCACCAGGAACTGGCGGGCAATTCTTGCCCGGCTTGCGCCCAGGGCCGCTCGCAGGCTGATCTCTTTCCGCCGCCGCGTCCCGCGCGCCAGGATAAGGTTGCTTACGTTCGCGCAAGCGATGGCCAGCAGAAAGCCCACAGCTCCCAGCAGCACCGAGAGCCCTGTCCTCACGCCTTTCACGGATTGTTCCTTCAGGAACTGGATTTTCAGCGCCACGCCCTCGTTCTCTGCTGGATATTGCGCTGCCAGGCGGGTGGAGATTGTATCGAGCTCTGCTTGTGCACTTGTCAACGTGATTCGCGGGTTGAGTTTTGCATAAACGGAGAGGGCCAGCATCCCGCGGTCCTTTGTCATGTCGTCGGCAAGGGTGAGAGGCTTGTAAAAGTCGTAGGGAAGGTTGAATTCGATGGGCGTTACCCCGGCCACCGTGTATGGCTGTCCGTCGAAGGTTATCTGCCTTCCCGCAATGTTTGGATCGCCCCCGAATCTTCTCTGCCACAAGCCATGTGAGATCAGGACGACGTTGCCGTTTTTCGCCTGTGCATCGTCGGTCTGAAAATCGCGCCCCACTTCAGGATGCATCCCGAAGAACGTAAGGAACTCCGGCGCTACTCCCACTCCCGAAAGCTTCTCCGGATTGCCTATGCCAGTGAGGGACATGGTTAGATCGACGTACGTCACCATGGCTTCAAAGCTGTGCGCCTGCGCCTTGATGTCGTCGAAGTTCAGCTTCGACACGCCTAGTTCCGCCTTTCCGAAGGGGGATACCACCGATCGCAAGGTAACCATCCGCTCCGAATCACGGTAGGGAAGGGGACGCAGAAGAATCGTGTTCACGATGCTGAAGATGGCGGTCGTTGCGCCGATGCCCAAGGCCAGCGTAAGAATCGCAACCGTGCTGAAGCCCGGCGATTGCCGTAACCCGCGCAGCCCGTAGCGCACATCCTGCCAAATGCTTTCCAGGGTAGGGAAGCCCCAGCTTGCGCGGCTCAGTTCCTGCTGCAGCGCCGCGTTGCCAAGCTGGCGTTTGGCGGCGTTCAAAGCTTCGGCGGGATTCATGCCGGCGGCGGCATAGGTGGCGGCTTTGCGCTCGAGATGATCGAGCATCTCATCCGCCAGATCACGCTCCATCTGCTTGCGATGGAAAAGGAAAACGATCCTGCGCCATAGCTCTCCAAGGCTTGCCATGTTTCCCTCCTGATTCTCATCTCAAAGTGACTACGTGCACGATCTTTATAGCTTTCTTCGTTCCCCAAAGTGGCTGTTTTCCGCGTGGCCTTTTCTCCAACGACGCTTTCCCCCACGGGCTTGCTGCATGACTACTTCTGCACAAATTTGCTTTCAAGCTTTCTTCTTTTCGCCTTCACCATCACGTGCCGAGTACGGATAGCTGACCACCGGAGAGGAGGAATCTCAATTTGCGGACTATAGCTTGCTTCTCTGTGACCTCTGGTGCTCTTCCTCTGGGGCCTCTGTGGTAGCGCCGCAGGCGCAATCTTGTTTTTTGGTGGATGGCCGAATCACTACCCTTCTCTGAGCGCTGCTATCGGATCTACCCGCGTCGCCCGCCGCGCAGGAATATACGATGCAAGCATTGCCACAGCCAGCATCAGTAACGCCGTGCCGGCCAGAGTGGCCGGATCGTTTGGCCTCACTTCGAAGAGGCTGCTGGCGATCAGCCGGCCAAGTATGAAGGTGGCCGCCAGTCCCACTGCGGTTCCGAGGAGAGTCAAACGCAAGCCCTGCCCGAGAACAAGCTGCAGAACATTCGTCCTTTCTGCTCCTAAGGCCATGCGGATGCCAATCTCCTGCGTGCGCTGCGCCACCGAGAAGGAAATTACTCCGTAGATTCCGATCAGCGTCAGCGACAGTCCCGCGGCCGCAAACGTCGAGAGCAGCCACGTGTGCAACCGTGGTTCTGCCACGTGTCTTGCAATGGTTGTCGCCATGCTCTCTACATGGCTTACCGGCAAGTCCTTGTCGACCTTCCAAACCACTTGCTGCAGTGCCATTGCCATGCTCTCTGGGTTGGTTCCGTGCGTGCGCAAATAGATGTGGATGCCGCCCATTCCGCCGGATTTCAGCAGTGGCACGTAGTACTCCGGAGACGGTTCGCTTTTTAGCCGAATGTCGCGTACGTCACCCGCGATGCCGATAATCTGATGTGGGACATCTGGCCCGGTGCCAAGCTGCAGGATTTTGCCCACGGCATTTTGTCCCGGAAAGAACCTGCGCGCCAACGATTCGTTGACGATGACCACTGGCGTTGCATCGAGGTCATGATCGTCGAAGGCTCTGCCGGAGACCAGGGGGATCCTCAAGGTTGCAAAGTAGTTTGTATCGACGGCTCTAAAGAACAGGGTTGTAGTCTTCTGGTCCAGCCCCAGGGTTTTGGGCTCGAAAATCTGCGAAACTTCCGTATTGTTGAGCATCCCTTGGTCGCTGAGACTGGATTGGCCCAGCTCGCGCCGGGCGGCCAGCTCATCACGCAAGCGGCGAATGAACTCTTGCTTCGCTGCTTGCGACGCGTAGCGCGTTTCCGGCAGATCTACGTGGGCGGTCAGCAGTTGCTCGGTAGGGAAACCGGTGTCGATGTGAAGCGTCCGGATCAGGCTCTTGGCCATGAGTGCAGATCCAGTCAAGAGCACCAGGGCCAGGGCTACCTCCGACACTACCAGGAGGCTGCGTAGCCGGGAGCCCGAAGAGCTTCGCAAGAGGGTTGCCCTCACGCGGCCTTCGAGAGCAAGGGTGAAGTTCGGCTCCGATCGTGAAGTATGGAGCGCCGGCGCCAGTCCGCAGAGCACGCCCGACAGAGAGGAAAGGAGAAAAGCAAACCATGCGATGGCCGGCTCAAATTGCAATTCGCTCAGGCGAGGGAGGTCTGGAGGAGCAGAGGTCTTGAAGGCGCGAATGCCCAGGACTGCAATCCATAGCCCGGCGGCTCCCCCCAACATGGCCACCAGCAGGCTTTCTATCAGCAACTGGCGGGCAATTCTTGTCCGGCTTGCGCCTAGGGCCGCCCGGATACAGATCTCTTTTTGCCGCCGTGCGCCCCGAGCCAAAATAAGATTGCTCACGTTGGCGCAAGCGATCGCCAGAAGAAAGCCGACGGCGCCCAACAAGATCGAGAGTCCTCTCTTCGCACTCGCCACCGTGTCTTCTTGTAAGGAGTGGGCCTTGATATGCATGCCCCCATTCTCTGCCGGATACTGGGCGGCAAGCCGCGCGGTGAGGGTATCGAGTTCCGGCTGCGCGGTTTGCAGTGTGGTGCCTTGGTTGAGTTTTGCGTAGGCCCAGAGCCCCGGAATGCGCCGTTCCTCCGCCATCTCGTCATCGAGCTTCGAGGGAGCGTAAAATTCGCCTTGCGGTTCGAACTTTGCCGGCAGCACTCCCACAACCGTATACGCTTTCTGATCGAGGATCAGGCTCTTTCCCGCGATGTTGGGATCTCCCCCAAGCTTTCTCTGCCACAGGCCGTGAGTGATTACGATGACGTTGCTGTTCCTGGCTAGTTCGTCCTCTGGTTGTAAATCGCGCCCAATTTCAGGGTGTGCGCCAAAAAATGCCAGGAAGTTAGGAGATACGAGTGCCCCCGAGAGTTTCTCGGGTTCTCCCTTGCCGGTGAGAGTCATGGAAGCCTGTTCGCATAGGACCATGCTTTCAAAGCTGTGGGCTTGGGCCTTAACGTCGTCAAAGTTGGGCTTGGAAATGCCTATTTCGGCATTGAAGAAAATGGGCGTCGAGGACCGCAGGGTCACGATTCGTTCGGAGTCCTGGTAGGGCAGTGGACGCAGCAGAATCGTGTTCACAATGCTGAAAATGGCCGTAGTCGCGCCAATGCCCAAAGCCAGCGTAAGGATCGCCACTGTGCTGAAGCCCAGCGATTGGCGTAGTCCCCGCAGGCCGTAGCGCACATCTTGCCAAATGCTTTCCAGGGTAGGGAAGCCCCAGCTTGCGCGGCTCAGCTCCTGCTGCAGTGCGGCATTGCCAAGCTGGCGTTTCGCTGCGTGCAGAGCGTCGGCGGGGTTCATGCCGGCAGCGGCATAGTTCGCGGCTTTGCGTTCGAGATGATCGCGCATCTCATCCGCTAGATCGCGCTCCATCTGCCTGCGACGGAAAAGGAAAACGACTCTACGCCAAAGCTCTCCTGGGTCTGCCATACCGCCTCCGATTTTTATCTCAAAGTGACTACGTGCACGATCTTTTGCAGCTTTCTGTACTCCCTGGAATATTTGCCCTCGCCACTACTGGCTGCTTCTGCTTCCTTCTCTGTGGCCTCCGTGCTTTTCCTCTGTGACCTCTGTGGTAGCGCCGCAGGCGCAATCTTGCTTTGGCCGATTGTGGTAAAGCTCTTGGTTTTGCTGAGTACTGAGTGCTGATTGCTAACTACGCCGTCCGGACATTTGGATTCTGGTGACAGCTAACAGTCGCTCGCTTCTCTGTGACCTCCGTGCCTTTCCTCTGTGACCTCTGCGGTAAAGCTCTTGCCTTTGCACTTGATCTTGCTGACCGCTGATCGCTGAGTGCTGACTGCTAACTACACCGTCCGCATCACCTGTGCGATGGCCTGCACCATGCGCTCAAAATTCTCGGCTTCAATCCCTAGCTGTTTCTTGCCCGAAGGGGTCAGCGTGTAATAGCGAGCGCGGCGATTGTTCTCCGAGACGCCCCATTCCGACTTGACCCAGCCCTTTACCAGAAGCCGCTGCAGCGCCGGATAGAGCGATCCTTCCTCAACTTGCAGCACCTCGTCAGAGAGCGTCTGGATCTGCTGCGCGATGCCGTACCCGTGCATGGCTCCGTGCGTCAGCGTGTGCAGAATCAGCATGTCCAGCGTGCCCGGAAGCAGTTCGTTTTTCGATGCCGTTCGTACCATAGATTTCCTTCATAGATAATCTATGGGAGAGCGTAAGCTCGAGCGCTGCGCTTGTCAACAGGGAAAATGGGAACGATGATTGGGCAAACGAACGTGTTACCGATTTTCGCCGATAGGCTTTGCCCAGGCTGGAGCCGCCAAGATGATCGTTAGAATGTAGGTAGACGCAATTTGGAAGGAGCGCATACTTGATATTTCGCATTGCGAAAGTTCTCTGCGACCTCTGGCTTTCCCTCTGTGTCCTCTGTGGTAAAGATCTTGGTTTGCCTTTGATTTTCCTGACTGCTGAATGCTAATTACTGAACGCCTAACCATGCTTTCCTTCATCATCCCCGCCCATAACGAGGAACGATTGATCGCCCAGACAATCCGTTCCCTTCATGATGCGGCCACGGCAATCGGCGAACCTTACGAGATCATCGTCGCAGATGACGCGTCAACCGACGTGACCGCTTCTATAGCGGCGGCAGGCGGCGCCCGTGTTGTATCTGTAAGTTTTCGACAGATCTCTGCGGCCCGCAATGCTGGAGCGGCCGCGGCTCAGGGCGATATGCTGGTGTTTGTCGATGCCGATACTCGAGTCACAGCAGCAGTTGTTGGCGCGGCGGTGCGCGCCATGCGGGAAGGTGCGGTAGGCGGGGGATCGAGAGCGCGGTTTGAGGGGCGCGTGCCCTTTTACGGGCGGATCATGGCGTGGGCATGGTTGGAAATAATCCAACCGTTGACGCGGGTCGCCGCCGGTTGCTTCATCTTTTGCACCCGCAGCTCCTTTGAGGCTGCCGGCGGATTCGATCCATCCTTGTATGCTGCCGAAGACGTAATCCTGAGTCGTCGTCTTGGACGTTTAGGCCGCTTTGTGATCGTGCGCGAAGAGGTGGTCACATCGGGACGCAGCCTGCGCTCGAATTCCGGCTTTGAGTTTCTGCGTCTTGCGGTGAACTTCGTATGGCGCGGACCAGGCTTCTTCACCACTCGCCGCGGGCCTTGGTATGGCCCACGTAACGATCCGGATATCCCAACTGAATGAGGACGGGGGGCCCACATTCTGCTGTTTCTTTGTCCTGTTGTATAGGAGAGGATGAGGATCAACGAGGGTGAGGGTGCCCCATCCTTTGAGGAGAGCGCGTTCTTGGTTTTGGCGCTCGCAGGAAAGGGTGGCTCTAGAATTGTATCGATTGGCTTCGTGATTGAACCATATAGAATGGTCGCCTATGCCCGAAGCTCGGAATAATTTAATGAAGTTCTATAGCAGGATAACTGGAAGCGGATAACACTAATTTGGAGCGGGACGACAATTTGATCTTTTCGCATTGCGAGCTAGTTCTCTGTGACCTCTAGCTTTTCCTCTGTGTCCTCTGTGGTAAAAATCTTGGTTTATCTTTGATTTTCGATTGCTGAATGCTAGATACTGAATGCTAGTGCTGATCGCTCGCAAGATTCCCTGCGGCCTGCGTTCTGAAAATGGCGATGGCCTCGGGCCAGATTGCTCCCAGTGGGACGGGTTTCAGCTAGAGTCACTTGGAGATGAGAATGAAAACAGTTCTGCAACATTTCCGCAGTGAGTTAACGTGGCTGTTCAATGCATCGACATTCATTATTCCGGCAGTGTTGGCCCTAACGCTGGTGCAGCCCATGGCCGCGCAAGATCCGGATAATGTCCACCGGCAGCTCGACCTTGCGTTGAACTACGAGCACGCTGGCGACGCTCAGGTGCTGCAGAAGGACTTAGATGGCGCGCTTGTCTCCTATGGCAAAGCGGTCGGGATTCTGGAGATACTGACAGCGCAAGCTCCAGGCAACAGGGAAGGGCAGCGTAATCTTTTCTTGAATTACAACAGAATCGGCGACATGCGGCAGATGCAAGGGGACTTGGATGGAGCGCTTGCCGCCTTCCGCAAGGGATTGGGGACCATGGAAGCCCTGGCCGCTCGCGATCCGGCTGACACCCGCTGGCAGAATGACCTCTCCTTGAGCTACGACAGAATCGGTGGAGTGCAAGAGCGCCAGAGCGACTTGGATAGCGCGCTAACCTCTTATAGCAAGGCGCTGACGATTCGGGAAGCCCTGGCAGAACGCGATCCTGCAAACGTGGCCTGGCGGCTCAACCTGTCCTTGAGCCACAACAGAATCGGCGACGTGCAGCAGCGGCAGAGGAACTTGGATGGAGCACTGGCGTCCTTCCGCAAGGCTCTCGAGATCGAGGAAAGTTTGGCCGCTCACGATCCTGGCAACGTGAATCGGCAGTTCAGCCTCTTCGTGAGCCACAACAGAATCGGCAACGTACAGCAGCGGCAGGGGAACCTGGATGGAGCGTTGGCGTCCTTTCGCAAGGCTCTGGAGATCGAGGAAACCCTGGCTGCGCGCGAGCCTGGTAACGCGAATTGGCAGCACAGCGTTGCCGTAGTCCACGACAGCATCGGCGTGGTGCAGGGACAGCGCAAGGACTTGGATGGAGCGCTGGTGTCTTTCCGCAAGGAACTGGAGATCGAGGAAGCCCTGGCTGTTCAAGATCCGGGGAATGCCCGCTGGCAGCAGGCCGCCTCCCGGTGTTATGGCACAATCGGCAATGTGCAGTTGCAGCAAAAAGACAGAAACGATGCGATTGCCTCCTTTCGCAATTCGTTGGACATTACGGAGATCCTGGCCGCGCATGATTCGAAGAACATGGACTGGCAGCGAGAGTTGATTCATAATCTCGTTACTCTTGGTCGGGTTAGCCACGACAAAGCATTGCTGAGCCGCGCCCTCAATACTGCGCTATCGCTAAAAGAAACCGGCAAACTGGACCCGGCAGACGATGCGATGGTGGATTCTCTTAGGCGAGAGGTCGCTCAATAACGCGTACTTTCTTGAGCGAGGATGTCGCGCGTTGCCTTGGAAGAGAAAGAGACTAAACTGCTGACGCGCCGCCCCTAGTCTGTCCAGGCCTTGTCCCACGGCGTGCATAAGGTGCTAGCCTGCGCTGGAGGCGGCAAGAAACGCGGAGATGGCTCGGCAATTCCAATTGAGCACCCCAACGGTCGGCCCTGAGTCGAAGCAGCAACGAACTTGCGAATAACGCTCTCCGAATTTAGCCTTGAAAAGATATGACGAAATCTGCTGCGTCCCAGGATTTTGGTGCGATCTTCGGGAAGATCAAGTCCCATTTCGCCGCGCAGGCATCCGATGGACTCATTTGCAAGCAAGGGTTCTATAAGAACTGTTTTGTCCTGAAGCTGCAAAAGCCATTTTGGACCAACGATCCCATGGACCGGATGCAAAACGAGAGCGGGATCTTTTTCTCCATTTGGATTGAGGAAAAGGCTGCGCATAGAAACCGTGCAAACTACAACATTCACGCGCTCAAACTAAGGAAACTAGAGGGATTTGCGATTACCAGCCGCGACTTCGCCGCGGATTTCAGAAAGCGCTTCGCCTCGGTTCGAGGCGCGTGGCCTAACGTGAGCACGGACTTCGGGCCACTGACCTTGATGCAAGGATGGGTTGAGTTCAGCCCAGACACCTGCGGAACGGAAATTCTCGCGTTGATGGAGCGCTTCCAGCAAGTGAGCCCCTTAATTGATCGGCTGCTTGAATCAAGACGCAAATCACTGGGACCGCGGCAGTGAGGCACTGTAAAATTCTGACGAATTGCCGGCAGTCGTCGCCGTGCTAGCGTGTTGCGTCTGGCGGTGAAGTTCGTAGTGCGCGGACCAGGCTTCCTCACCCCCGCCGCGGACCGTGGTACGGCCGTCCGTAGCGATCTGGATATTCCAACTGAATGAGGACGGGTGGCCCCCACTCTGCTTTTTTGTCCTTTGTGTTACGAGGCTCAACGAGGGTGAGGGTGCCCCATCCTTTGCGGAGAGCGCGTTCTTGGTTTTGGCCCTCGAAGTAAAGGGTGGGTCTCGATTGCATCCATGGGCGGATGCCTCGGTCCTGAATCGTTCGTGAGGAAAGCCTTATCCGCTATGTAAGAATTGTTAAAGGCAAGCGCCAACGGAAATAGATCAGGGGAGAAGTTCAATGTCGTTTGAAATGACGGTCGGTTTACTCGTTGTCGATCATGAGAAATACGCTCAATATCGCGCGGAAATCGCGCCCTTGTTGCAAGCCGCTGGGGCCGGCTTCCGGTACGATTTTGAAGTTGCCAGAACTCTGAAAAGCGAAGTGGGACACGACCTGAATCGCGTCTTCGTGATCCGGTTTCCGGATCGCGCCGCCAGGGATCGCTTCTTCGCCGATCCTCAATATCGCGAGATCAATGCTCGTCTGTTCGCGACGTCAGTCAAAGAGACAGCGATGTTGGCCGAGTACGATCGCAGCGAGGCATGACCCCAATTGGCTAATGCTCGACTGGCTGATGATCCGGGCCGCTCCGTCGCGAGTGCCGATTCTTGCATTGTTGCTTGTCGCGATCCGGCGCCTACCGGTGGGCTTCAGCCATGTAGTGCGCAATGCGGACCGCAACATTCTGGCGGATATTCATATAGAACAAGTTGTAGTCAAAGTCGTGATACACGCCGATGATCGTAAGCGCATCGGCAAAATGCCGGCGGTCGCGAAACGGAATGTCGACGCCCAGCAGATCGTTGTCGCAGCTCGCGCCGGTAACGTGCGCGAGAGGCTCCGGAATCGAAGCTTCCGGGCCGTCGCTATAGATCGATCCCAGATTGGCGGAGGCCTCCGCCGAACCGTTCGCCTTCCAGTTCAGGGGATTCACGCACACGATGGGGCGTCCCGCAATGGTTTGATACCGGCCGTCCCACCAGATCACGGCATCTTGCTTGCGGCGTTCATCGATGTGCCCCGCCTTTACCGTGTTCCAATCGATCACGCATCCGGTAGCCGATTCCGATTGGCAGATGGGAAGGCCCTGCTGCGCGATTGCCTGCGGCAAGGAAGAGCCGATCACGTAAGCGGCGATCATGCGTTGCGCAAGAGGCGTGTGCAGAATTTTCTCTTGCAGCAGGCGCATCGCATGAGTCGAGCCCTGGCTATGGCTGGCCACAATGAACGGCCTTCCCTGGTTTCGATGGGCAATGTAGTAGTCGAAAGCGCGCGCAACGTCGGAGTAGGCCAGGTCGGTAGCGGCCACCGATTCCGCATCGCTCTTGGTGATTGCCGCCAGCGAGGCTTGCCGGTAATGCGGAGCGAAAATCCGGCAGCATCCGTTAAACACGCTGGCCTGGAAACGCAGCACGCCATGTTGCAGCCGCGACTCTACTTCGCCCCGCTCGTCGTAGCGGGCATTCCCCTTGGTGGGGGCAAGGTACGTCGTAGGATGAATAAAGAAGACATCCACCTTGTCCCGCTGGCTAGATTCTCCCGGCAACACTCCAGCGGGCGTATGCTCGGCGTTGCCGGAATCGCCCGGCTGAGCCAGCCATGCATCCGCATGGGAGTAGTCAGGCGCCGGAAGATTTGAATTTTTGTCCGCGCCGGTAGGTAGATGCGCAAACGCATGGGCCAACGAGCCGGCCAGACACAGAATGGCGAATAGTGACGCGAGCTTCACCGTCATGAAACTCCTTTGTAAGCACAGGCATGTTCCGGCCTGAAGCGGCGCAAGATTGTAGCCAGACGAAGAACGCCCCCAAGCTTGGGTTCAGGCAATGATCTCAAAATCCTATGCTTGTAATTGTCCATCTCTTAGGATTGGCAATCCAGGGTTCGTAATCCAAGGGTTCGTTTTCAACGAGTTCTAACACGGCAAAGGCCCGTTTCTCTCGTTACCAGAGGGGTATGTCCGATGCCTACCGTAAAATCTTGCTGGGGCCAAGCCAAGGCCAAAATCGTCGAAATGCCTTCTTCCGGCCCTAAAATTTTAGAAGGTCTGTGTTTTCCCTTGTAGGCCGAGAATTGCCGAGGATGTGAGGAAAATCCGCGAGCCTTCTACCTCACGTCCAATTGGTTGACGACCGACACTACGGTTCCTCTGTGATATCGCCGCAGGTGCAATTCTTCACTGATTGCTGACAAATGCATGGCTATCGGCGAGGCACCGTGGTATCTGGCCTGGAAGATTTGAATACAGATGGCCCGATCGCCGATTACTAAAAATTGCCAGCCGCCAATTCTTCTTCCTTTCTTTCCTCTGCGACCTCTGAGCTTTCCTCTGTGTCCTCTGCGGTAGCGCCGCAGGCAGGTTTTTGGGTTTTTGCTGACGGCTGAGTGTTGTTCTTGCTAGTCTGTTCCCCCGGTCTCCCTGGCGACGATGCGGTTCGGCAGAATGAAAATTTGCTTTGCCAGGTCCGACGACAGCAAGTCGTCAGAATAGAAGTCGCTGAGTATCAATTTACTTTTCCGGTTCAACAGCTCTGGATTCTCAGCGGCAAACTCTGGCCACGTTGGCTGCCGGCCATCCTGGCGGGACGATTGAAGGACGATGCGTTCTCGAATAAGAAAGAGAAACGCCCAGGTAATCGTCTCGTGATACAGATTGGGCTTGCCATGGGCTGTGGCAAACCGCTGTAGAGCTCTGGAAAAGCCTTCCACCGCTTCAAGGACCGGGAAGCGGCAGAGATATAGAAATGCCAAGCGGACGTGATCGGCGTGGTGGAAATCTTCATTGCGAAGGTCGCAACTCTCAAAAGCGGCGATAAATTCTTGATCTGTCATGAAGTGGCCTCATCTGTATTCGGCGCACCGGCAGAGGTGCTCACGAGAACGGCTGCGCTGTAGACGACCAGGGAACCAATCTCAAATTGCCCATGAAGAATGTGCAACGTGGCGGCTATCGCGAAAATGGCCAATAAGGAAATTCCTCCGATGCGTCGAAATCGCGGAATTAAAAAGACGGCAACCGCGGCCATCTCGATTCCACCGAGCGCGGGAGCGATCCACTCGGGCAAGCCCATGCTCCGGAGATGCTGCACTGCGTTCGGCGAGACTGCAAAATCGATCGATTCCCATAGGAGCACAAGGCCCAGGCTCCAATGAAGGATCGCGACTGACCTTTGTCTTTGGATCATGCTCATCGCTTCTTGCTCCTTTTCTTAGTGTTTTCCGGTGATTGCTCGCGCAGCTTGTGGCTGGAAGCCGCATCGAGGTCAAGGTCAAAGAACTTCTTGAGCTCGCGAATCCGTGACAGGGTCTCTGCCTCGAAAGGGCACTTGCCTTCGAAGGCATGAAGAACAATGCCTTCCAATAGGTCGCCCAGGCTCAGGTTTCGATAGTCGGCGAGAGCCCGCAAGACCTTCAGCAGGCGTTTCTCAATGCGGACTCCGGTTTGTACTCTTTCTACGAGAAGGTTTTTGCTCTTCAAGAGACCTCCTTCGATGCGCCTTGGTAACTTGGTACCAAGGTACCAAATTGGCTGCGGATATGCAAATAACGGATATGCAAATAGAGGTTGCGCAATAGATGATTCGCACGCCCTTGAGGGGCGTGCGAGGGCACTCAAATTGCCTGACTACAGGATCGAGTTCATGACAGGTAGGGCCGCAGGCGCAATTCTTTGCTGATTGCTCCCTGCTGACTGCTTGCATCTTGGCAAATGGCGATGGAAATGGGGGAGAAGCTGTGGAGGCCTAGAGCCTTCAAAACGAGATGTTCTTCCCCTGTCTAGGCCCGCGAGACAAATTCCAAATCTTCGCACTCATCAATCTGGTCTGCAGGAATAAATGCTCGCCCGAAGAGCATCGGGTCGAGAATCCCCACGCCGCCCCCAAATTACTGGATATACCACGCTGCTTCTGGATCATTCAGGTCACATGCCACCAGCTCCACCTCCGCCGGATTTCCATGGAAAAGGACGTGGTCACCTTTTCTTATCTCCTCGCCAGATCGATACTTCAATACAATGATTGCCATCTCCCACCAGCACGCCATTTTGAGCATAATTGGAATTTCTTGCCGTCAATGTCACGTATGGCGATTTGTCGGTTGTTCAAAGATTGAGAGTTCCTCTGTGTCCTTTGAGCCCCCTCTGCGGCCTCTGTGGTAGCGCCGCAGGCGCAATTTCTTACTGAGGGCTGATGGCTGAATGCTACTTGCTAACTACGGTAGCGACCTCAAATAGTCCCGCACCTCAATATGTCCAAAGTAGTTTGCGGACCCTTCGGCATCGCCGCGGTAAAGGTCATCCCTGAGCTTGCGGTTTGCTCCCCGTTCAATGAGGAAACGCACCATCGGCATGTGGCCGTTTTGCGCGGCCATGTGCAGCGCAGTCACGCCCTGGCCGTGGGTAGGGCCACCGAAGGTGGCTCTGAGGTTCACGCTCGCCCCGTGATCGAGGAGCCATGCCGCTGTTTCAACGTGGTTGCCAACTGCCGCCCAGATCAGCGCGGTTCCTCTGTAAGGATCGGCATCCAGGCGCGCCCCGGCTTGCAGCAGGCGCGGCAGAACCTCCGTGCGGCCGCTTTTGCAAGCCCACACCAGGGCTTCGTCCAAAACCTCTTGCGCATCGGTCGAAGGACGCCAATTCGGAAAGCCGCTATGGGGCCGGTAGAATCCCCGTGCCGCGCAGGCTTCCGGCGTGAGCGTCTTATCTCCGCTGAAGCATTTCTCCACAAGATCATGTCTACCCAGCCCCGCAGCCGCCCGCAGATTCCCTGGCGCCGCGGAGTGCCGTCCCAGCAGATCTGCAACTTCCCGATGCCCCCAGAACAAAGCCGCAATCAATGGAGTTCCACCCGAGCCATGTCCTTCCATGTCGAGGTCCGCTCCGTGCTTGATCAATGCGGCGGCGATTTCGCTTTGGTTGGAATAAGCCGCCTGATGCAGCGGCGCCCAGCCGCGGTCGTTAGCGTCGTTTACGTCAGCACCCGCGGCCAGCAGGGCTTCCGTCATGGCCACCGACACATCGCGGCTTGTCCTTGAGCCAATGCTCCCTGCAAGGTTCAAGAGCGTGTTGCCATTGGTGCCGCGTTGCCGGGCAAGCTCCGGATGCTTTTGCAGCAGGGAACGCAGCTTGGCAACATCGTAGGCCTCCAATGCTCGAAAGGCAGCCAGAAACGGCTCCGTGGTTTCCGGGTTGGCGGCCGAGGCCACCAGGTTCACCCGCTGTTCAAGCTCGTCCCACGAATCAAACCCATGTTCTTTCGCATAAACCAGCCGCGCGTCCTCTACAGTGAACGGTGCCTGGCGAATCTCCTCGTCCGAACAGCCTTCAAAACGCGGATGCCACGTGCGAATCTGCTCCAGGGCCGCCGGGCCTGCCGACTGCCGGGTTCGTACCAGACCGTGGACTCGGTCCGCAATCCAATGCACGTCCGCCACAAACAGTCTTGTGTGCCGGACATACGGAGAAGGCTCCGCATAGGCTTTGAGCTTGGGCCAACTCGCAAATCCCTGCTCCCGGGCAATCACGAACTGCGCGTCATGCAGCGCCGCGTCCTGGCGCGCGCTGGCATCGTCAACGCCGGCCCAGCGAAGATGACGGGCCCGCAGACGGGTAAGAGCTTCCTGGTTTCCTGCGCGGAGAGCACGCAGCAATTCGCGTGCCTGTTTTTTCTGTTGTTCTAAATTCAAGAGACTACCTCCTTCATGTGCCTGGTCCGCAATGCAGGCGAAAGAGGTTCATAAGAGAGTGGACCTCTGCTAGGTGCAGGTGGGCGCGGCCCTTTCCGCGGACGGGACGCGCCCTGCGCGCGTCTCCATCACTGTATCAGAAATAGCGCTAAGCAATCAGCGGTCGGCGTCAGGTCGCGCTTTATGTTTTTGATCTTCAACGCGCTCCTGCTTTGGCATTTTTCGTTTCCTTTCACGCCATCTGAAAAGCAGCCAATTCAACCACATGGGTCTCCCACTCCGCGATCGTCCATGTCGTATTACAACCGCGCGTGCATTCTTCAGCGTTATGCCCACCTGGGACAGATGTTGAGCTGCCAGACTTCTTGGTTCACATAAGATTCCCAATAACAGGTGGTCCGTGTCGATCCAATAATCGTTCATTGCCTCTGCTTCTATAGCGGTCCAGGCCAGAATCTTCTTGGCGTCATCTGTGAGTTGTGGATTTTTTCCCTTAATCGTCGTTCGCAGGGCCGTGGCGTTAAACCTCTCGCCTCGATAGTGCGGAAGGTTTTCCCGCAAGCGAAACAATACCTGTGCCTGGGAGCCTTTACGCCACATCAATCCCTCAAGCAGATGGACTGAATCCAACGAAGGAGCGCCTCTCAGAAGCGTAGACGCCTTAGCATAGAAAATAGCTCGGCGCGCAGACTCTGTGTATCGTTCAAACATTGTGTTTTTATTCTACTCGTCCCAGCTAGAGTGATTGGCGCATGGCTAACGCTGGTGCCTAGACAGATCTAATTGACGATTTTGCAACCGCCGACATTAATCTCGTTCTTCTATGGCTCGCACCTTTGGCCAGGTTTTGGTTTCTGTCAACTGCTGACACTCTTGCTTTTCTTTCCTCTGTGACCTCTGAGCTTTTCCTCTGTGTCCTCTGTGGTGGCGCCGCAGGCAGGTTTTGGTTTTTGCTGAGCGCTGACCGCTGAGAATCTGACCGCTGTTTTTGCACCGCCATTTTTGAATGGGTTGCGCGCGAAGAACCCATTACTTTTTATTACCTACCAGCAATCGATTTTTTGTGGCAGGCTTATCATAGATGCGGTTGCGCCAAGCTAAGAACTGTCGCAGATTGCAGACAGTTACATGGGGCGGGAGGCATCCACTTGGAGGAAAGACATGCGTGTAAGAGGTGAAGTGTATTTGTCGATTATGTTTCTTGTTCTTGCGGGCGCAGCGGCGCGGATTCACGCCACCGAGTATCGCAGCATCCATAATCGAGATATGGACTCTCATGCCATTGCGTATCGAACAATGGATTCTCAAGGCATCGATTATCAAAATCAGGCGAAGACTCTCGTCAACACAATGGCAAGTCGCCAATTCAGCGAAGTCGAAAAGAGTTTTAACGAAACGATGACCGGTGCCCTGCCTGCCGATAGGCTGGCTTCGGCATGGGATTCGGTTGTGGCCCAGGCGGGAGCATTCCAAACCATTGTTGGAACCCGCCAGCAGGAGTTGCAAGGCTATCAAGCGGTTTTCGTCACCTGCCACTTCGGCCAGCAAGATCTGGATGCGAAGGTGGTCTATGATGCCAAAGGCCGAGTGGCCGGATTATTTTTTGTGCCGCCGCAAACCAAGGCTCCCGAGGGCTCCATCGCCAAGACGGCCAAGCCGTCCGATTTGGTGGGCGACTGGATGGGCACGCTGAACACCGGCCCGGCCAAACTGAAGCTTGTCTTTCATATCACCAGCACGGCGAGCGGACTGAAGGCCACCTTGGACAGCCCGGACCAGGGCGCGAAGGATATTCCTTTCTCCTCGGCGCAACTCAAGGATGGACGAGTGAAGCTGGATGCGGCAAGCATTAAAGGAGCCTTCGAAGGCGCGCTCAGCACCGATCTTTCCACCCTCACCGGGACATGGTCGCAGGGAGGGGGATCTTTGCCTCTCCAACTCAAACGGGTGAAGAGCGCGGCAGAATTACAGCACCACCCCCGCCCGCAAGAACCCAAGAAGCCGTATCCCTATCGCGAGGAGGATGTAGCTTATGACAACCAGGCGGGTGGCGACCGCCTGGCGGCGACCCTTACCGTCCCCAACGGTAAAGGGCCTTTCCCTGCTGTGGTCCTAATCACGGGGTCAGGTCCGCAGGACCGGGATGAAAGCCTTCTTGGGCACAAACCGTTTCTCGTTCTGGCCGACTATCTCACACGCAAAGGCATTGCAGTGCTGCGCGCGGACGACCGGGGCGTGGCCAAATCTACCGGAAATTTTTCCGCCGCAACCACTGCGGACTTTGCCACCGATACGGAAGCGGGCGTGGCCTATCTGAAAACACGCCCGGAAATTAATCCCCGGCAAATCGGCCTGATCGGCCACAGCGAAGGTGGGATCATTGCGCCCATGGTTGCCGCGCGCAATCACGATGTAGCGTTCATCGTGATGATGGCCGGCTCCGCCGTTCCCGGAGACGAGATTCTGGTGACGCAAGCGACTCTACTGGCTGAAGCCGGAGGCAAGAGCCATGAAGCCGCGCTTAAAGTCGGGGCCGAGGAACGCGATGTGCTGAACGTGTTGAAGCAGGCCCAGGATGACGCTTCTCTCAAGAACGCGCTTCACGACAAGCTGGCCGCGGAGATGCCGGAAGAAAAGATCAAAGTAGCGATCGCGCAGCTCATGTCGCCATGGTTTCGCTACTTTCTGGCCTACGATCCCGCGCCCGCGCTCGGCAAGGTGGCGTGCCCCGTGCTGGCTCTGAACGGAGAAAGAGACCTGCAAGTCCCGCCAAAACAGAACCTGCCCGTGATTCGCAAAGCCCTCGAAGCAGGCGGCAACAAGAGCTTTGAGGTCGATGAACTTCCAGCTTTGAATCATCTGTTCCAGACGGCCACGACAGGCTCTCCCGAGGAATACTCCACAATCGAGGAAACGATCGCTCCCGTGGCGTTGGAGAAGATCTCGGAGTGGATATTGAAAGAGCAGCAGTCAGCGCTCCAGCAGCCAGCAATCAGTAACATCAAACCTTACCGCTGAAGGCACAGAGGAGATAACCCTGGTAGCTTGGCGTGAAGGATTATGTTTGATGTTTACAAAATTTTCCGTCCACGGGTGCGCATCAGAAGGCGAGGCAGCACCCTTCGTGTGCGGATTGAGCGAAAGAACCGAAGATCGTCCTATTTCCACTTGATATGCGTTAGCACGGGCGTGTTCGCGTTCATCTGCAGCGTCTTCTACCGTACCGCACAACGGAATCCCGACGACATTCTTTATATTCTGCCGTTCTTCGTGTTAGTGCTGATCGGTTATGGTCTCGCTCTAGCAATCGCCGTGTGGGGCGCCTTCGGCATTGCAGAAATTACCGTGGAAAGAGGCTTGTTTCGATGGAGACGCACTGCGCTCAAGTGGACTCGCACACGGGATATTCGTACGACCGATATCACGGACATCCGAGCGATTACATCCTGGTACAGGATGGGCAACCGGGTTGAGATCACGGCGGCTGGAACGCCGCATACGATCGGGGACGAACTGTTGCGTGATGAGGCCTTACAACTCGCGCACGACCTCCGCCTGGCAATTCCCGCGAGTAGCGATCAGCACGGTCAAAACCTCTACCGCAGAGGACACAGAGGAAAAGTACGGAGGCCGCAGGGGGAAAGCTCAGAGGTCAGCGCTCGGCAAGATGAGGCGCGAAAACCTTTTGCAGCGTGGGAGGCATAGCCCTCTTCTCGACAACGAGCCGTGGCTATAGGATGCTTTTGCGTGCGGCTAAAACCAATACTCCTCTAACTAATATTCCCGCTCACCCCAAAATAGTTTCCAGAGTAATTAAGAGATAAATAAAGATAGTTTACGAGAGCCAGGGCGACAGCCGGTCGCGGTAGGAGCGGCTGGCCTTAAGCTCCGTGCCGTCGGCCAGCCGGACACGAAATTCCCGATTCGGCAGGCCGTGTAGTTCACGGATGCGCGCGGCCTGCACAATCGTTGAACGATGGATGCGGACAAAGCGTGCGGGATCAAGCCGCGATTCAAGAGCATTCAGGGTCTCGCGCAGAAGGTGCGTCGCCTTGCCCACATGCAGAGCGGCGTAGTCTCCGGCGGCTCCGATCCAGTCGATCTCATCCGCAAGCACAAATACGATTCGCGATCCCTTGCGGATCGCAAACCGTTCCGCATGGCTGCTTCGGGCGGCATGGATACTCCGTTTGGCGGGGATACTCCCCTCAGCATGGATGATTGGTTCAGCATGGCCGATCCGCTTGGCCTGGGCCGCGTGCTCGGCCAGAAAGGTCTTTAACTGTTCTCCAAGCTCGCCCGCATTCTGCAACTCAATCTGCCGACGAGCGCGAACGATCGCACTGGAAAAGCGGTCTTCGTCGATGGGCTTAAGCAGGTAGTCGAGCGCATGAACATCAAACGCCTGCAGGGCGTAGCGATCATACGCAGTTAGGAAGATGACCGATGGCATAGGACCGGGCGAGAGGCGGCGGAGCACATCGAAACCGCTCATGCCGGGCATCTGGACATCCAGGAACATCAGGTCGGGTGAGAGCTTTTGCACCGCGGCAACGGCGGCGGGGCCGTCGGCGCACTCCTCAACAATCGTGAATTCCGGAAAGGCTCGAAGACGAGCACGAATGCCTCGGCGGGCCAAAGGCTCATCGTCGACGATTACAACACGAATGCTCACGCGTTGAACCGCTCCGCAAATGGCGGCGCATCGGTGCGCAAAGGAATCTCGATCACTACCTCACAGCCTCCGGCGGCGGGACGGTGCAGCTCAAAGCTATAGTCATCTCCATAAAGCTGCGCAAGCCGGTTTCGAGTGTTGGCAAGCCCAATGCCGTTAGACTGAGGATTGGGCGAGAGTTCATCGCCCGCGCGTGTCTCTTCTTCGATTGGCTGCGTGGCTGCCATTTGCTTTGTCGCAACCCGCTCTTCAGTCACTTCGGTCACGACCGCTACATCCATGGTCCTGGGTGGCTTCATTGGTGTGTCCGCTTGCGCCGCCTGACTCGCGCGGCCCAAACTGCTATCGGCGATTGAGATCCGAAGGCGGCTTCCTACCTGTTCGGCACGCACGAGCAACGCTCCTCCAGCGGGGTTGGAGGCGATGCCATGTCTTACCGCATTTTCAACGAGAGGCTGGAGCAGCAAATGCGGAACGAAGGCCGGGAGCACGGCGGGCGCAACATCGAACCGGACCTGAAGCCTGTCTCCAAGACGTATCTTTTCGATTTCAAGATATTGCTCAGCCAGAAAAACCTCGTCTTCGAGCGGCACTTCATTTTCGGCGTCTCCATCGAGGGTAGCTCGAAAGAAGTCGGCAAGCCTGGCAATCATGCGCGTGGCGTTCGGGCCGTTCCCTTCAACCACCAGGGTGGAGATGGCGTTGAGCGTGTTGAAGAGAAAGTGCGGATGGATCTGATATCGAAGGGCCCGTAATTCGGCTTCGCGTGCCGATGCCTCGGCAGCCAGAGCGCGGCGGCTCTCAGCTTCAAGGGCCTGATAATACTTCACGCCAAAATAGAGACCGCACCATGCCATGAGGATGAACCCGGCATTGAAGCCTCCGGTCACCGGAGCCATCCAGAGATTGGTGGTCGGTGGCTTGGCGAGAAAAGGAATCTCAGACCGATATGCGGCCACCGAGCAGAGATATCCCGCAGCGTAAGAAAATACGACAATCGTAGGCAGAACACGTGGCCATGGAGCACGGTCTCGCCAGAGCTTCCTGCAAACTCGGTGCATCACAAAGCTCACCGCAAAACACGCCGCCGAAAAAACAGACCGATAGGCAACGAAGTCCCGGAGCCCCAGATACGGCAGTGTGGCGAGAAACAGAGTCAGCCCATAGGAGCCCCATCCGGCTATCTGAAGCACCCAAAAAAGAGGCACACGTTGAAGAAGGTTCCGCATTGCGGGGTTTGTTTCCATTGTAGCCCGGTTATTTATAAGAGGGGCGATAGCAAACGCCACTGGCCACCGCTTCAGCGCACAAGTTGCACGGTTCACCGCATTTTCCGCTGCCACCACCGCAAGACGCTTGTAAACCGCGCAGACGCATTCAAAAATGCTTTCCAGCACCTCAAAAAATCAGGAAGCCATTTGCGGGTAGGCTGCTTTCGGGAAAGCGCTTTATAGGAAGCCGTTTCTTAGGAGAGCTGTTTTTCAGGCAGACAGGCTTGAAGCGTGGACTAACCAAGGCTCGACTGCGCGAAGGAAACACATTCGCGGAGGGACACATTGAAGGGACCTTTTCAAACATTCGTGGCTGGTACACGCCTCCTCTCTCTGGCGATTCTGGCGACTCTTCATGCCGCCGCGCAGACTTCCCCCACAACAGACCAATCAGCGGCTCCCGTGATCTTTGCTCCCGGCGTGATTTCAAGCCCAGCAGACGACACGGCTCCCACCTTCACTCCGGACGGCCAGACGATCTATTTTGCGCGCAGCAACGGAGCGGCGGTGGCCGTGATGGAATCGCAACGAAAGAAAGACGGTGGATGGACGCCTCCGAAAATCGCGCCGTTTTCCGGACGGTGGCACGACCTGGAGGCGGTACTGTCTCCGGACGGCAAATTCATGATCTTCGCATCCAATCGCCCCGACAACGGCGGAGACAAAGCCTTGGATGGCGCATGGGGCGGAAAGAACTATCCAGGGCATGGCGGGAATCTGTGGCGGGTTGAACGGCAAGGGCAAGCATGGGGGGCTCCGGTGCGACTAGCGGCAACCGTCAACTCCAGCAACTCGGTATTCTCACCCAGCATTGTGCGCGACGGAAGCCTCTACTTGATGAAGGCCTCGCCGGAGACGGGCCATTTTCAGATCTACCGCTCCCAGCTTGTAAATGGCGCCTATCAACCGGCTGAACGCCTGCCCTTCAGCAAGGAAGACTCCAATAATGTAGATCCGACGGTAGCTCCCGATGAATCCTTCATGGTTTTCGCTTCCAGCCGCCCACCCACGGCAGACAAGGATCTCGACCTTTTTATTGTGTTCCGGCAGAACGGCCAATGGGGTGAGCCTGTCCATCTGGGCCCCGTGGTCAACAGCCCATCGCAGGAAATCGAACCCAGGCTGGGACCGGACGGCCACAGGCTCTACTTCAGCAGCAATCGGATTGTGCCGGTGACCTTGCCCGCCTCCACGGCGGACACCGAGCGCGCCCTGCAGCGAATGGTGGAATGGGACAACGGGCGCATGAATCTATGGTCGGTCGATCTCGCGCCTTGGCTGAAGAAAGCGGTCGGTAGTCAGCAGTCAGCGGTCAATAGCCCATAGCCATCATTCAACAGTTGGAATCAGCTCCAAGCTTGAACACGGCTCGACTTGAACATGGGATCGACTTGAATATCGATCAGCGGTTTACTTAATCTTATTTTCTCTAAGGGCGCAATCTTGATGAAGTTCAGGTTCAACTACTCTTTGCTCGCAGCCGTTTTCCTGTTGAATTTCTCCCTATTTTCTCACAACCAGTTGTTTGCGGCGGATGCCAAAGCGGGAGGCTCAAATACGAAGCCAGCGGATCCAACCGCGAAAACATTGCTTCTCCAGGCGATCGACGCCATGGGCGGCAAAGAGAAGCTGGAGGCCGTAAAGTCGCTGAAGCTGGTGGGCAATATGGTTGTGAACCGACTCGACGACTCGGAGCGATACGAATCTCCGTGGTGGACAAGCGTGCTGCCCTTTACCGAATACCGCGATCTTTCGGGAAGAAGGTCGACGTTGGAAGCCTCCTTCAAATCCCCACAATTCGAGTTCGATATCTCCACCCGCTTGGCAGACGGAATCTCGGCTCAACAAAGGCACATGGGTGACGGCAGATCGTTCTGGCAGACATCGGTTGATCAAGGAGCATGGTATGCGCTGAGCCCCGAACGCATTCTATTCACGGCCATGGATGCACCGGACTTGCGGACGCAACCTGAAACGATGTTTCACGGAGTCAAGCACCGCGTCCTTGCCTTTACATGGCAAGGCTTTCCCGTGCGTGTGCTCATCAACAGCGGGTCGGGCCTGCCCGATTGCATCGAATCCACAAGAACCAACAAGCATGACCTGGCACAGAATGCCTGGGGTGATGTGCGGTGGCGCACCGAATTCCTCTTCTGGAAGGTGGATAAGAGCGGCGTAGTTTACCCGCGGCAATGGGTTGCGTTTAGAAATGAAGAGCTGGAAAGAACATACATACTCAGTGACGTTACATTCAATGCCGATCTGCCCAACGATAAGTTTGGCATTCCCGAGGAACCGAAGAAGCAGTTTGAGACGACCGGCAAAGTATCCTACGACGACCCGCTGCCGCAAGACGCTCAAGATTCATTTTCCCAAATCGGTGAGGGCATCTGGATGATCGCCGGAAATTGGAACGTGGGTGTCGTCCGGCAGGAGGATGGCCTGATCGTCCTGGAATGTCCGCAAGCTCCCAGGTACTCGCAAAAAATCCTGAAGGCAATTGAGGGCCGCTTCCCGAATGTGCCCATCAAAGGCGTGATTTCAACGACGGATTCACTCTGGCACTTCGCCGGATTGCGCGAGTATGTTGCGCGCGGCGTTCCCGTCTATGTGCTTGGGTCCACGGCGCCCCTGCTGCAAAAGTTCTTGGCGGCGCCGCACACGCTCAATCCGGATTCCCTGGCTAATGCGCCCCGCAAGGCAGTGTTGCACTCAATCACGACCAAAACGGCGATCGGGCGAGGCTCCACTAGGCTGGAGATCATTCCCATTGCGGGGCAGGGCGACGAACGAATGCAAATGGTCTACTTCCCCGAACAGCGCATCCTCTATGGAAGCTCCAATGATCTTTTCCCCAACGCAACAGGCGCTCTTACCATGACGTTCAACATGCCGGAGTTGATCACGGCGGTGAAACGCGAAGGATTACAGCCCACAAAGTTCTTTGCGATCCATACCGGCCTGCTGGAATGGGACAAGGTGCTCGAAACAGTCCGGCTGGAGACGTCTTCCTCTTCAGCTCCACCTTTGTCTGCATCATCTTCGTCCAGCAACGTCGCGGCAAACCAGGAAGCAGCGCCGTTGGCTCCTGGAGTTATCTCCACCGGGCATGAATTCACGGTGACCTTCACTAAAGACATGAAGCAGGTCTATTTCACGCGGAGCTTTCCGGAGAGGAAGATCCTGCACATTTTGCGCTCGGAGTTTCGTGACGGAAGCTGGCAGCCCCCCACACAAGTTGCGTTCAGCGACGACCGCTGGTCGGACCTGGACCCTGCGCTCAGTCCCGACGGGAGACAACTTTTCTTCATCTCAACCAGACCCGTACCCGGCAGCACGCAAAACAACACCATGGATCTTTGGAGTATAGAGCGGGTGTATGCAGATCAGACCGGGGAGGGCTGGGGGGAGCCCCACTGGATCAAGGAGTTGAGCTCTCCCGGGAAAGAGGGCTCTCCGACGGTGGATACAAACGGCACGTTGTGCTTCTTTTCAGATAAAGAGAAAGCCCAGCTCAACTCCATTTACTGCTCACAAGCGACCGGCTCCGGGTTTGCGTCTCCGGTGAAGTTAAGTTCGAATATCAATTCCGGCGCGTCCGATACCAGCCCGTGGATGACTCCCGATGGACAACTCATGCTCTTCTATTCCAAGAGAGAAGGAGGAGCGGGCAGTGCAGATTTGTACGTGAGCACCAAGAGCCATGGAGAGTGGTCTCCGGCGAAGAACCTTGGCCCGGCGGTTAACACGGCGGAATCCGAATATAATCCTTCGCTCTCGCCGGATAGGAAGACGCTGTACTTCGGGCGGAAGGGGCAAATCTACGCAATCAACGTGGACTCCGTACCCGTATTGCACGACGCGATCGAGAGGGTACGCCCCGAAAAACAAGCGGCGCAGCAAGCTTCTACATCTTCCCAAACCGAATCGCCCACGTCGACGATCTCGGACTTGGCAGCATTCTTTGCAGGCAAGTGGAGAGGAGAAGGCCAGTTCGCCAATGGCAACAAGATTGAAGCGGATGTCGCATTCACACTGGAGCTTGATGGCCACTCGCTTGTTTACCGCCATGACGATCGTCCACCGAATGGGTTTCATGCTCTTGCAACATGGAGTCTCGACCCAGGCACCAGGAAGTTTACGATGTTCATGAACGACAATTTCGGGGGCGCTCGCGTGTTTACCAGCGATGGCTGGCAGGACGAGACGCTGATTTTTACCAAAACCACAATGCAGACCAAGCCCTCACTGCAGGAACGCTTCAGATATAACCGCCTGTCATCGACGACATTCCAAATGACCTACGAGGTGAGCGGAGACGGCAAAAACTGGCAGATGGGCGATACGCTGAGGTTTACAAAGAGTTCCGTAGAAAGCCACGCACAAACGCCAGTCGCAGGGGATACGGCTGCATCTCCCTCTACCGCAATAGCACGCCGAACCGGAGCTTCACTTCCCCCCGATGTATTGGAGTATTTCCAAGGGAGTTGGAGCGGGAAAGGGAGCTTTACCAGCGGCAAATCAGTCGAGTCAAAATTCAGTTTCGTTCCCGATCTTGAGAAGCAGTGCATCTCCATTCGACACAAAGAAGAGCCGCCGAACACCTTTGAATTTGCCGGACTCTTAAGCGTGGACTCCTTCTCCGGAGGATTGGTCTTGCTCCTTGCCAGCAACCACAGTGCAGGAGCAAGGATCTTTCGCAGCAGCGGCTGGGAGGGAGACAAAATGACTTTCCAAGGAGTGCCCGAGCTGCGCGCGTTCTACGCACTGGAGCGTTTCACTTTTGAGCGCAAGTCTCCAACAAACTTTCATACCACATACGAAATGAGCCCGGACAACGGGAAAACCTGGGTGGTGGGCGACCAGCAGGAGTTTACGAAACAGAAGGGATAAGTCAGCGTACTTCGCGATATTTTCGCTATTCAGATAGTAAAATCATCGACTTAATCAATACATGATTCACGGGCTGCAGAAAGAAGTCTTGCTTCGAGAGTAGAAGCAACAAAGAATCGAGCCTTGGTCCGCTCGTCGAGAATCGGGAAGTTCGGCGTTACAAGCCTCCCTGTGACTGCCCCAGCAATGCCATTCGCGCGCCCCAGACGAAGCACGCACACCAATAAGCAAGCAGGACCAATTTCGTGGGTGTCATAAAACGGTCCGGTCCATTTTACGATGGTGTCGAAAATGGTCCATTGCGAGGTTGGCGCCGTCGGCCTAGAGTTCCAGAAACTCCCGCATGTGCTGCAACGCTGCATCCAGCGCCTGGCGAAAGGCGCTACCGCGTGGCCGAGGACCGGCGAAACCCAGTTCGTGCCGCAAGCGGCCATCAACGACCTTCAGATTGGCCCAGCCCAGCATTTGATCGCTCCAGAGCATGGGCATTGCATAGTGGCCCATGCGGCGCTTGTGGGCCGGCACGTAGGCTTCCAGCTTGTATTCCCAGCCCCAGAACAACTGGAAGCGCCGACGGTCCCAGACTACGGGATCGAAAGGCGAAAGAAAGCGCAGCTTGTTTTCGAGCGTATCTTCTAGCTTGTCTTGGAGCGTATATCGGCCAGCCATAGGGTTCTCGCTCCGAGGCCAGAACCACAGCAGCCCCTCGACATCGGCGTGGGCGTAGCGAGACTTTGCCTGTTCCTGCACTTGCCGCACCTCGGTGGCCAGGTGCGGCACGCCGTAACGCAGCAACAAGCAAAGATAGTTCAGGCTGGCCGCGGGCAGTGGCGCATAGAGCCGCACCACTCTGTCCAGCAACTGGCCGGCGCGGGAAACCCGGGCGTCAGGGCTGTTGTCCTGTGGCGGGTGTTCGATCGACTGGTAAACGCGGGCGCCAGCCTCGCGCCGCGCTACGCGCAGCAGCCCGCGATAGTGCAGCCCCTCCAGCAGATGCGTGCCAAGATGCAAGTCAGCGCCCCAGCGCCTGATGCGGCCATGATCGAAATGGGCCTGCACGTCCTTGGCATAGGTGAGGCCGCGCTCTTGCACAAAGGCCAATACTTCCTGGGCGCGGGCCTCCATTCGGGCGTCCCATTCACGCGGCGCCTCGCGCGGGTGCAGCAAGGCCATGGTCTCGCGCGGCAAGAAACCGTAGTTGAAGAAGAAAGCTTCTTCCACCGCCAACCGCGCATAGCGGCGCTCCAGTTGTCCCGCGCGATAGTCCTGAACACGGTGCGAGAGGATGAGATCCTGGGCGCGGGCGGGTGCGCGCATCGGGTCAGCTTGGACAAAACCCAGGTGCGCAATCGCTCGTGGCAGGCTCGTGGGTTTGAAAAAGCTGCGCGCGATTGCATAGCGGCAAAGTTGCCGGAG
>Ga0070734_10001252_pt1 | contig 38691 bp, 38 predicted proteins | sample Coa_R1_8_FD_66444 | JGI IMG/M metagenome (GOLD analysis project Ga0070734, IMG submission 66444) | Surface soil microbial communities from Centralia Pennsylvania, which are recovering from an underground coalmine fire - Coalmine... | ecosystem: Environmental > Terrestrial > Soil > Unclassified ...
CCAAGTCCGGTGACGAAGCGCCAAGCGGTCGTCCGCCGAAAACTGCAGCCTGCCTGCGCCTCGACGAGGTCTTCGAGGCGCTTGACGGCTTCCGTCACGAGCGCACCGTCGCCGATCTTCTTTTGCGACTTGCCTGCGCCGATATTGGCGATTTGCGCGATCCAGTCGTGCTTGCCGCTGTCGCCGGCAAAGCCGGTCCAGTCGGCTTTCCAGCGATCACAAAACTTGTCGTACCAGAGTCCAGCATTCCCAGCAGTTGCTGACGCCAGAGTTGCGCTCGCTGCGGCTGCGTACAACGGCCTCTTGCCGCTCAGCGACACGTTTTGATGCGATCCAGATGATCGATTCTGGCTTCGGTCGCGCTGGTCTCGACGGCTTGGACGGAACTGCTGATGAGGCGGGCGCGCCATCATTCTTTCCTCGGCGGATCGAGGAAAGCGTTGGCGAATTTCTTCAGCCAGGTGACATAGGCGATCGCCTCTGTCTGCGCCCACAGGTAGGCATCCTGGTCGCCCACGACGATCCGGCCAAGCAGCCGCTGTGCGGCGTCCAGTTTTGCTTCGTCCGAAACCGATGCAGAGTATTTCGTGTAAGCCTCCGGGCTCAGCAACCATTCCGATACATGCCGTGCAAGCTTGTGATGCGCTTGGTCGCTTGCCGCACGTTCCGTCGCCAGCGCTTGGCCGAGGCCGTTCATCAATATGGCCGCAGGCAATGCCTTGACGTAACTGAGATAGTTGCCTGGCTTGTCCTTCTGGAGCGCCTTGACCTGTCCGAGCGCGTGTTTCGCTCGCTTCTGTTCGAGCGTCTGCACCGTCATGACGCTGCTCCGCCAACGCGGCGAACGGCGAACCAGCCCTGACCCACCGTTTCGTTGCCCCCGGCCTGAAGATAGCGGCGCTCGGCGAGATGAGCCGCGATCTTCGTGGCGGCGCCGTCAACCCGCTCACCTATGACGAAATACATCAGGGTATCGGGTGCCAGCGCCTCTTCGTACCAGAGGCTCTTGCTCGTCTTGCTCCCTTCATCGAGAACATTGCGCGCCTGAACCGGCAGCGCATATTGCGCGAACCAAGCGAACGCCTTGTCCGTCACGATGGCGAGTTGCGTGCCCAGTCGGCCGCGGGCAGCGTCATGCGGAATCAGCGCGCCAATCGCCGCGGCCAGTTCCTCGGGAGGTTTGTTTTCCACTGCAAACAGCCTCTCCTCCAGGAAGAGATCGCCGGTGCCCACCGCCAGCGCTTTGTCATCGGCTGAAGGCGCGACCGGTGGCGGCGCGCCGCCTTTGCCCGCACGCTCCGTATCGCGCCAGAAGCGCTCGATCAGATAGGGGCATGTGAGCCAGGCATAGGGGCTCGTCAGGCTCCGCACCGGCAGGAGCAGGAGCCGCGCATCGGAGATGAGGAGTTGCCCTGCGTTCTCTTGCTGGCCGAAGAGACGGTCCGTGTCGAGGCCGTTGCCGCGCGATGCGTCAAGCAGCGCGCCCTTCATGCTGGAGCCGGGGATGAAAGGATATTGTGTCACCCGCTCGCGGGCGACCGGCAGGTCTATGGCGCCGGCGGACTGACCGGTTCCCGGATGAATATAGGTCTCGGCCAGAAGGCCGATGATCTCCGTCGTCATGTCTCCTCCCCCGCCGGCGTCCAACGCCCGATCAGCACGCGGCCGAAGCCCCAACCGGTCGATCGTCCGATGGCGCGGCCGTGCCATGACTGCACCGCCTCCGCCTCGTCAGCCCTCGCCTCAAGAAACCAGACGCTGCCCGCCGGGATCAGCGGCCTCAGCGGCAACGGGCCACGCGCTGCGCCATCCCATCCGCCGACCGCGATTGCGCGGCCTTTGCAGCCAGAGACGATCTTGCCCGGCAGCGCCTCACCGGTTGATCCCGTGAGACATTCGCCCGGTCCAGGCCATTTGTCATCGAGATCGGCAGGCGTAATAAGAACGACGGTGTAGCGCAGCACCCCATCCCTATCTGGGACCAGATTGTACACCTGCGGTAGAAGTGTTTTGTTGTTTCGTTGCTCGATCCAGACGCTTCGGCCTTCGCCGCCGAGCGGCGTCAAGCTTTCGCCAAAGGCAACGTCGGGAAATGCCTCTACGTCAACAGCGAGTGCGACATCCCGCGCAGGCCGCACATGCCCTGCCACATAGAGCGCGCGTTCGACCGTGGTGCGGCGCGCCGTTTCCCGCTGGATGCCGATGCGTGGCTCGGCTTCCGACAGACGCGAAGCGGGCACCACCTGATCCGATGTCAGCTCTGCACCGTTGATTGCTCGCCCCATAGCCTTTGCGTTGAGCCAGCATCTCTCAAGAGTCTTGAAGCCATGCCCCGCCTTGATCGGCGCGGGCAAGCGAACCGCGCCAATGTCTGTGTCGAGCGCCTCACCGGACGGCGCAAGATAGGTGATGAGATCGGCGCCGCCCTCGTCCTTCCCGGCGACAAGGTTCAGCGGCGCGGGATATAGCGGTTCACCATTGCGCAGAATGTAGGGCCCGCTGAAGCGCAGCCGCCCTAGCGATTCATCGCCAGCCTGCCAGTCCACGCCATCGCCAAGCGCCGCCGTGTCCCACGCGGCGCCCGGCCAACCCATCGCGCGCGCCGCCGCTGCCCGAACGGCGCCGACGACCGTCGGCGGGTATGGCGGAAAGAGGCTCGCCGCCTCCACCTGCCCCGGATCGTCCTGATTGTAGGGACGCCCGTCGCGAAAGAAGAACGTATCGAGCGGACGAAGTACGAGCGTCGTCATGCCTGCCTCGTCTCTCGCGCCAGGAATCGGGCGATCAGCGGCCCCTCCATGGAGACGGAAGGTGCCTCCTTTATCCTTGGGCTATCGGGTGCGGCATGGCGTTCTGCCAGCACGAACAATCGGTCCACATGCGCACCCATATCGTCGTGCGTCCTGCCAGCGCCCGCTTCGCTGCGGCGATATTCGGCGAGGAGAAGCGACCTGATGTCGTCAACGCCGAGCACGTTATTAACGAGAACCTCCGCGTATTGCTCGCGAATGGCGTAAAAGAATCGGCCGGAAGTTCTCTCGTCGATGTCTCGGGCAGCATCGATCATCATCTGCACCGGTGCGGCGGCATCCGTTTCCCACATCGACACCCATTCCCGCGTCACACCGCTTTGTGTCAGCACACAGACAGCGAGGCTGTCACGGCCATTGCCATCCTTGGCCACGTCGTCGAGTTGCCTGTGTGCCTCGCGCAACACATGGCGCAACGGCACGTGAAAATGCGCAAAGACCAGTGCCGCGGAGATCGTCGCACCCGGGATTCCGGCGAAAGCACCGCGATAGGCTTGCCGCAGCGCCAGCGTCGCTGGGACGGCGCCTTCCAGCGGCAGCAGCGCGAGCACGTCATCGCCGCCGGCATAGATCGTATTGCCGCCATGTTTGCGGACGACTGCGTCAACCTGGGATGAAAAGCCAGCAAGGCCCTTCGTTACTTCGGACTCCTGATTACGCAGCAGAGCGCCAATCCTGTCTCCGTCCATCAGCAGAAGGGCATAGAATGCAGACGGCTCTCCAGCCTTGTCTGCGAGGGCCTTGTGAGCCTGAAGCAGTTTGCCTCTTGTTGCCTCGGCGTCGCCGTTGTTTCCAGCGAGTTCATCGGGACGGGCATTCTCGATCCCGTTCCGATGGAGCAGCGCCCCAGGCACCTGCGACAGCACATTGCCGTTCTCGAGCGATGGCTCCCTCAGCCCACTCTTGGCGCCTTTGGCAATCCTGACGAAAGCCTCAGCTTCCGGACGCGTGCTGCTCCAGGCATGGTGCAGCCAACCAGCCGCCGCCAATCGCGGCGTCGACGGCCACCGGAGCGGCTGCTGACCGTCCCAGGAGGGCATCCAGCCGAGCGCTTCTTTCGCCACGTGCGGGAACAGGCGCTTGATCAGCGCCATCGCGCAGAGCCGCTCATTCTCGTCGAGTTGAAGGGGATTGCCGCTTGTTGCGTCCACGTGCGCCTTGAGCGCGAACCAGAACGCATCCTGCTTACCACGCTCGCGCGAGCGAACAAAGCCGGACAGCTCCTGCCAGTCGCCCATCAACATGCAGTGGTCGCCGCCTTCGACCGGTGGGCGATGCGTGCGCCAGTTCTTCCGCCGGTCGAGCCAAGCATGATCCTGCCCATCCCCAGGATCAGCGCCGATAACCCAAGCCGTCTCCCAGAAACTCGCGACCTGACGGTCCCAGATGTCTTGGGTGCCGTTGCCCCGGCCTGCGACGGGTTCAACGAAGCGCTTCCACACCTTGTTGGCTAGATCACCCCACGCGCTGTAAACGGTGCGACGACAAAGAGCGGGATCAAATTCTACGGGCACTTTCGCCTTGAAACGATTAGGCAAAGAACCGATGGCCGGCCCAAATCCGCTCGCACCACTCCTCACGGCAACGAACAGTGGGTCTTGCTCTACATATGGAACGACGATGCTGCCGCCATTCTCGACGATTATTCTCATCGCGCGGCCCGCAAGCCAGGACAACAGGAACGAGCCTGCCCAAAGGTCGCGCGTTCGTCGCGCCTGCGCGACGAAGCCCTGTACGGGGCCGAGGGTGAAATGCAGCAGCCGCTCCGTCATGGCAGAATCCGCATAGCGTTCGGAAAGTACGGCTGGCCTGTTTTCTTGTTGGTCCCGTCGATAAAGCCGTTCAGAACCGTCCAATCAAGACGTGGTTCACGAAGTTGATTAGCCGGAATTTTCTTGGGATCACCATCGGGGCGCTTTGGACTGCCCTGCCATATCCAAACCTTATCATTCTCCGGCAAGAAATTCGCTCGAATGACAGAAAGAACCGCAATGTAGCTCTGCGATGTAAGCTTGTGAATATGGACTAGCAGCGGGCTTGCTCGGCGGTCGGCAGTTTGGCTCAATACACCAAGCGTTTTTGAATAATTGTGAGGAAGTCCGAAAATCGCTCTCCGAGGGTGTGCGCCGTTGAAATGCGTCTTCGACTTGAACCAGTCATGGTCGTCCTGAAAATTCCGCTCACTGTCTTCGCCGTTGACCTTCCCGTTGTGTCCCCAACTGCGGTAGCGCTGCATCTGCCTGCCAACGCCGTCGAGAAGCGCAAGGGGCTCTCTGCCCTCTGTCACCACGGCGACTCGACTAAATCCCGAGAACGCGGAATAAGGCGGCTCGGTTGAGTTGATGGGCTCAGGACGAAGAAGCGTCTTTAGCTGATTGGCATAATCCGCCTTGGTCTTTGTCGAAGTCCACGCCTCGACATCGCCTGCGAGCGAAAGCAGGGAAAGGCTCCCATACCCGCGACGGCTGCGGCTTCCCAACGCACCGAGGAGGCCCATCACTTTCAGTGCATCAATCAACGAATCAGCGAATGGGTGGTGACTTACGAGTTCGATCGAGAACGGAAATGGAGCAGACAAGCACGGTCGGGCCAACTGACCCTGATTTTGTCCGAATGCAGCCATCAGGCCATAGCCGAAGTAGCGCATTCCCGATCCGACCGTTGCGTTGGCTCCATCTCGAAGCACGTCATCCTTCGAGATGATCTTCAGCCCATTAGCCGGAGGGACGCGAAGGATAAAGCTCGCCTGCCCTGTCGCACCGTTCGATGCGGTGCCCTCCTGACCTGCGGTCCCGAAAATCTTTTGCTCTTCCTCCCGGATCACATCGAGACAACCGTTATGGCGGCTCCAAGCGAGCGCGCGCCACCAGAAGCGCAAAATGCCCTTGATGCTCGGTGGCCTAAGTTCGACGGTGCTGACTGGGTCGGCCCCGCCAAGGAAAAGCGGGGTTACGACCTCGAAGGTCGCCGTGATCTTGTTGGCCGCCACTTCGCCCCCCTCCCAAAAAGACCGTCAGAAGCACGTTGTGAAACTGACGGTCTTTTTTAAATCCAATCGAGCCCGTTCGGAAGAACCGTCGAAAACGCCGTCAATTGTCATCGCTTGGACGAATCCGGAGAATCGGAGAACAGTGTCAATCGACAGACTTTCAATACGCTACCAAAATCCCGGCCCAATTGACGATGCATGTGACATGGTCAATGAGCTATCCTGTAACCATCTGTTTTCCCTACGCTATTTCCCTCCAGAGCCCTCCAGGCTATCCCACACCCCGTCACTCCCACTCGATCGTCCCCGGCGGCTTGCTGGTCACATCGTAGACCACCCGGTTCACTCCCTTCACCTCGTTGATGATCCGCGTCGCCACCCGGCCAATGAACCCCATGTCGAACGGGTAGAAGTCCGCCGTCATGCCGTCGGTCGAGGTGACGGCGCGCAAGGCTACGACGTGGTCGTAGGTGCGATAGTCGCCCATCACGCCTACGGTCTTCACCGGCAGGATCACCGCGAAGGCCTGCCAGATGTCGTCGTAGAGGCCGGCGCGGCGGATTTCCTCGATGAAGATTTCGTCGGCGAGGCGCAGGATGTCGAGCTTCTCGGCGTTGATCTCGCCGGGACAGCGGATCGCGAGGCCCGGGCCCGGGAACGGGTGGCGGCCCACGAAAGCTTCGGGCAGGCCGAGTTCGCGGCCGAGTGCGCGCACCTCGTCCTTGAACAGCTCGCGCAGCGGCTCGACGAGGGCCATGTTCATGCGCGCGGGCAGGCCGCCCACGTTGTGATGAGACTTGATCGTCACCGACGGACCGCCAGTAAACGATACGCTCTCGATCACGTCCGGATAGAGCGTGCCCTGGGCGAGAAATCGCGCTGGCGCGCTGCCGTCCATCGCAATCTTCTTCGCCTCCGCCTCGAACACGTCGATAAACAGGCTGCCGATCGTCTTGCGCTTGGCCTCGGGGTCGGTGACGCCCTCAAGCGCCGAGAGGAACTGCGCCTGCGCCTGCACATGGACGAGCGGGATGTTGTAGCTGTCGCGGAACAGCGCCACCACCTTCTGCCCTTCGCCGAGCCGCAACAGGCCGTGATCCACGAACACGCAGGTCAGCTGGTCGCCGATGGCCTCGTGGATCAGCACGGCCGCGACCGCAGAATCGACGCCGCCCGACAGGCCGCAGATCACCCTGCCCTTCCCGACCTGGCGGCGGACTTTTTCAATCGCCTCGTTGCGGAACGCCCGCATGGTCCAGTCGCCGGCGCAGCCCGCAACGTTGCGCACGAAGTTGCGCAGCAGCGCGGCGCCGTGGGGCGTGTGCACGACCTCGAGATGGAATTGCGTTGCGTAGAACTTGCGCCGCTCATCGGCGATGGCGGCGATCGGCGCATTGGGCGAGGTGGCGACGACGCCAAAGCCGTCGGGCGGGCGCGTCACCCGGTCGCCATGGCTCATCCACACCGGATACTGCTCGCCTTTGCGCCACACGCCGTCGAACAGCGCACAGCTCTCCGTCACCTCCACCTCGGCGCGGCCGAACTCGCGATGGTGCCCGCCTTCGACCTGGCCCCCAAGCTGATGCGCCATAGCCTGCTCGCCATAGCAGATGCCGAGCACCGGCACGCCGGCTTTATAAAATTCGAGCGGCGGCAGCGGCGCGTCGCGATCCAGGACCGAGGCCGGGCCGCCCGAGAGGATCACTCCACGGGGCTTCATCTCGGTGAACGCCTCGCGCGCCTTCTGGAACGGCGCGATCTCGCAGTAGACGCCCTGCTCGCGCACGCGCCGGGCGATCAGCTGGGTGACCTGGGAGCCGAAATCGACGATGAGGATCTTGTCGTGCATGTGCGCTGCCGATGCTCGATGGCGGTGCGAGCGGATTCCCGCCACACCGAGGCCGCTATGTGCGGTGCGCCATCTGTTGGGTCAAGCCGGATCAACTGCGCCGCATCATTGAAACGAAAAACCCGTCAGTCCCGGTCCGACGCGGCGTCATCAGCAGGCCTTCGGCCGACACCTTGACGGCGGTGAGGAACCGCATTGCGTCGGCCCCCAGTGCGCCCGCGACCTCGCCGGCCGGCGTGACAGCGAACTCTGGATGCAGGGCCACAAAGGCGCGGACCCGCGCGCCATTCTCCTCGTCCAGCAGGGAGCAAGTGATGTAGGCGATCCGCCCGCCCGGCTTTACCAGTCGCGCGGCGCTTTCGAGTGCCGCGTCCTGGGCTTTGATGCGCAGCTCCAGCGCGCCCGGGCGCACCCGCCACTTGGCGTCCGGATTGCGCCGCCACGCTCCGACGCCGGTGCAGGGCGCATCGATCAGCACCAAGTCGACGGCGCCCGCGAGGTCGGCAAGCAAATCGGCATCGCCGCGTGGCGTCCGTATCTCGACATTGTGCGCGCCCGCCCGCGCGACCCGGGCGTGGATCGGCGCCAGGCGCCGGATGTCGGTATCGGTCGCCACGACGCGGCCGGAATTGGCCATCAGCGCCGCCAGCGCCAGAGTCTTGCCGCCGCCGCCGGCGCAAAGATCAACCACCGTTTCCCCTGGCCGCGCGCCGGACAACAGCGTGGCAAGCTGGGAGCCCTCATCCTGGATTTCGATCAGCCCGTCGATGAAGGCGGGCTCCGCATGCAGCGGCGGGCTCTTCGCCTCGGCCGACAGGGCGATGCGCAGGCCCGTCGGCGACCACGGTGTCGCCGCGGCGTGCAGATGCGCCACCGCCGCTGCCGCCGTGGCGCGGTCTGTCTTGAGCGTGTTCACGCGCAGATCCACCGGGGCGCGCCGCGACAGCGCCGCCCCCTCCTCGGCCCGCTCCTCGCCAAACACTGCCGCGAAATAGGGGTCGAGCCACTGCGGATAGTCGCCGCGCACATGGGCGGGGGTGTCATCGGGCAACCGCGCTGCCGCGAGCGCTTTCGCCTCGGCCTGATCGGGCGGCGGCGGCGCGTATCGGACGCCATCGGCCAGCCGCGCAATGGCATCGAGCGACATGCCCCGCTCCAGCCGCAGGGCACCGAACAGCACCGCGCGCGGCGTCGATGCTCCCATCAGGTGAGCCGCCGAGCTGCGCCGCCGCAGCGCGTCGAACACCAGTCCGCCGATGGCGGCGCGGTCACCCGAACCGGCGAAGCGATGGGAAAGCCCCCAATCCTTCAGGGCGTCTGCCGCGGGCCGGCGGCGGTTCTCGATCTCGGCCAGCACCTCGATGGCGGCCGAAAGGCGCGCTCCGGGAGTCATCTGAAACTTAAGTCCGGCTCGGGTAGTTCGGGCTCTCGCGCGTCACCGTCACATCATGGATATGGCTTTCGCGAAGCCCCGCGTTCGAGATGCGCACGAATTCGGCCTTCCGGTGAAATTCGCCGACCGTATGGGCTCCGACATAGCCCATGGCGGCTCGCAGGCCGCCAGAGAGCTGGTGCAGCACGTTGGCGACCGGGCCCTTATAGGGCACTTGTCCTTCAATGCCTTCGGGTACCAGCTTCAAGTTGTCCTTGATGTCCTGCTGGAAGTAACGGTCGGCCGAACCACGCGCCATGGCGGCGACCGAGCCCATGCCGCGATAGGCCTTGTAGGAGCGTCCCTGATAAAGAAACACCTCGCCCGGCGTCTCGTCCGTGCCGGCGAGCAGCGAACCCACCATCACGCAGTCGGCGCCCGCCGCGATCGCCTTGGCAACGTCACCCGAATACTTGATGCCGCCGTCGGCAATGACCGGCGTATCGGTCTGCCGCGCCGCCTCGACGGCGTCCATGATGGCGGTCAGCTGCGGCACCCCGACACCGGCCACGATCCGGGTGGTGCAGATCGAACCCGGCCCGATTCCGACCTTGATGGCGTCAGCGCCTGCATGAATGAGCGCTTTCGCGCCTTCATGTGTCGCCACATTGCCGGCCACCACCTGCACCGCGTTGGAGAGGCGCTTGATGCGACCCACGGCCTCAAGCACCCGACTCGAATGGCCATGGGCGGTATCGACCACCACCAGGTCCACCCCTGCCTCGATCAGGCGCTCGGTCCGCTCAAAGCCTTTGTCGCCCACAGTGGTCGCCGCCGCCACCCGCAGACGGCCCTGTTCGTCCTTGGAGGCATTCGGATGGGTCACCGCCTTTTCAATATCCTTGACGGTGATGAGTCCGACGCAGCGGTACTGGTCATCCACCACCAGAAGCTTCTCGATGCGGTGCTGGTGCAACAGGCGTTTGGCCTCCTCCTGGCTGACGCCTTCGCGCACGGTTACAAGGCCTTCCTTGGTCATCAGGTCGGCAATCTTCTGGCGCGGATCGGTGGCGAAACGCACGTCGCGATTGGTGAGAATGCCGACCAGACGGCCCGGCGCCTTGTCGCGTGTAACGACCGGAACGCCGGAAATCCGGTTCTCCTGCATCAGGGCCAGCGCATCCGCGAGCGTTGCCTCCGGATGGATGGTGAGCGGGTTAACCACCATGCCGGATTCGAACTTCTTGACCTGCCGGACCAGCGCGGCCTGCTCCTCCGGCTCCATGTTGCGATGGATAACGCCGATGCCACCGCCCTGCGCCATCGCAATCGCCATGGCGGCTTCCGTGACGGTGTCCATGGCGGAAGCAACGATCGGAACATTGAGCGCAATCTCGCGCGTGATTCGCGACCGGACGTCGACCTCGGACGGCAATACGTCAGAAAGACCGGGCCTCAGCAGCACATCGTCGAAGGTGAAGGCTTCCCGGAGAATACCATCTGCTTTTGCCGCCATGCCGAACTCCTTGCCAACCCCCGGGGCACGTAACCCGCAATACAAATAATGCACGCGGCCGCCGATGGAACCATCGGCCGGCGAATCACGTCTCCGTTGAGGTTGGCGAGGGCCGATACCACGGTGTTCGCGCATTGGAAAGCTGGTTGCGCGGATGATTCTTGTGTTATGCGCATGGCGGGGCGCAGGACGGCGAATTTCATGACAACCGATGGGCACGAAACGACGCCGGCATTTGGCGAACCGCTGAAACTTCTTGAAAACGGCAAGTGCGACGAGGCGGCCCCTGGGCGCCGGCTCGCGTCTGAGCTGACACGAGCGGAAATCTACATGCGAGGGGCTACCGCTTGGCAAGAGAAGGGCGAGACGCGGCGGGCGGTGGCCGATTGCGACGCCGCGATCGGCCTCGATCCGACAAATGCGGCCTACTACCGCATGCGCGGCAACCTGCGAAATGCGCAGGCCGATCTCGACGGCGCGATCGCGGATTTTGACGCGGCTATCGGCCTTGATCCGAATTTCGCGGCCGCCTATGTGGACCGCGGAATCGCGCGGTTTCTCAAGACCGATGTTACCGGTGCGCTTGCCGACTACGACATGGCGGCACGCCTCGACCCCCGGCAGTCCAACCTCCATCACATGCGCGCGCTGGCCCGCCGTGCTGCCGGCGACCTCGCCGGCGCCCATGATGATCTGAGCACGGCGCTCCGCGTCGATGGTGAAACCGCCGACATCTACAATGATCGCGGGCGTGTCAGCATGGAGCGTGGCGATTTCGCAGGCGCCTGTGCTGACTTCGAGTCCTCCGCCCGGCTTCGCCCCAATTGGTCCCAGCCCCATTCGAACTGCGGGTGGGCTCTGGTCCTGGCTGGCGAACTTGATCAAGCGCTGGGCGCTTTTTCATGCGCGCTGGCGCTCGAACCCGGCGACGCCCTTGCGCTCTATGGGCGACGGGCGGTGGCGACGCGGCGTAACGAAGCTGCGAACGGCGAGATCGATGGGGGCACGGCCCTCATCAACGATCCCGATATTGCTCGCATGATCGCGGCCAGCGGTATTTTACCGGTCGCTGACTTGGCCGAGGTCACATCGCTCGAACCGTAAGGTCGAAGCCGTAGTGCGAGCAAACGCGCCAGCTCGGTCGCGCCCCACCTGAATGATCCCGCCAGGGTGCATTGCCCACGCGGTCCAACCTCACCGACACCCGCATCGCCAAAATCGCCCCGCGCATATGATGCGCCGCGACAGGCGATTTTGCCAACCCCGCAGCGCCCGCTCAACGCCACCCGGGCGGCGGTCCGTGCCGCTCGATCGCCTCGACGATCTCGCGATGGCGCCGCTCCTCGCGCTTCATATACACGGAAATGACGGCGTGGAGGGACGGCACAAGCAGCAATACGTGGAAAATGAGCCCCAGCAGCACGCAGGGAACGATGAGGGCCAGGTTAAGGACTGCCGCGAGCGGCTGCCCGTTCAGCAGCAGCCCCAGCGGCGGAACGAAGATGGCCAGAATGTAGATCATTGACGCGCCGGGGTTCGAGATGCCCAATCTTCATGTAGATAGTTACGGTGCGGGCGCAATCCGGGCAAGCACACGGGTCCGGCGCCCTGGTATTCTTCTTGGTCGATGCTATGAAGTCCTGGATGCCCCACGAGACCCGCCACCCATGAGCCGCGAGCGCCTTGTCCCGCTAATTGTCGCGGTGGCGCTGTTCATGGAGAACATGGACTCCACGGTCATCGCCACGTCGCTACCAGCAATTGCGGCCGATATCGGCTCGACCCCCCTGGAACTCAAGCTCGCCATCACGTCGTACCTGATGGCGCTTGCGATCTTCATTCCGGCGAGCGGCTGGATGGCGGACCGGTTCGGGGCGCGGACCATATTTCGCACCGCCATCGCGGTGTTCATGGTCGGATCGATCGGCTGCGCGTTGTCGCATTCGCTCTGGCACTTCGTGATTGCGCGTTTCTTCCAGGGCATGGGCGGTGCCATGATGTCGCCGGTCGGGCGCCTCGTGCTCATCCGCACGGTCGGCAAGCGCAAGCTGGTCGGCGCAATGGCGCTATTGACCATGCCGGCACTGATCGGACCGATGCTCGGTCCAGCGCTCGGCGGCTTCATCACGACCTATGCGAGCTGGCATTGGATTTTTCTCATCAACATTCCGATCGGACTTCTCGGAATCACGCTGGTGAGCCTGTTCTTCGAGAACTTGCGGGCCGACATAACGGAGCCGTTCGACCTTTTAGGCCTGATCCTGATCGGCCTTGGGGTGGGCGGGCTGGCATTCGGCATGACGGTGACCGGCATCAAGTTGGTTCCGGCGAGCGTTACGGCCAGCCTCGTCGCGGGGGGCGCGGCGTTTACGTTTGCTTACGTGGTGCGCGCTCGCCGCATGACGGCGCCGGTGATCGACCTGACGCTGTTCCAGCTCGCGACGTTCCGGGCCGGGGTCGTAGGCGGGTTCATCTTCCGGATCGGCGCCGGCGCGCTGCCGTTCCTGCTACCGTTGCTGATGCAGCTCGGCTTCGGGATGACACCGTTCCAATCCGGCCTCGTGACACTGTCGACGGCGGTCGGCGCCATGATGATGAAATCCGCCGTGCCCCCTATCCTGCGGCGGGTCGGATTCCGCAACGTGCTGACGTGGAACGCCGCGGTGGCCGCCACCATGATGTCCGCATGCGCAGCCTTTACCAACGTTACTCCAGTGCCAGTCATGATCGCGGTGCTGCTCGCGGGTGGATTTTTCCGCTCGCTGCAGTTCACGAGCGTCAACGTCATCGCGTACGCGGAGGTCGAGCCGGCCCGCATGAGCCGCGCCACGTCGCTGGTCGCCGTGGCGCAACAGCTTTCCCAATCGGTCGGCGTCGCACTCGGCGCCCTGGCGCTCGAAACCGTGCTGCGCGTCAAAGGCCAGAACGCGCTGGCGGCAGCGGATTTCCCGCCCGCCTTCCTGCTGGTGGCGCTGGTGTCGGCGAGCTCGATCCTGCTGTTTGCCAGAATGCCCGCTGACGCCGGCGCCGAGCTTGCCGACCGCAAGCCGGCCACAGCTGACCTCGAGGACCAGCAGAAAGCGGCGTAGATGCGCGGGAGTCTCCGAGATTGCCTGCTGTAGGGGCGACGCTTCTGGTCACCCGCCGGCCGGCTAGAGGGCGACCACAACAAGGGTCGCCCCTACAGCGCACGCTCGTGCGTGACCGCGTTGCGGCACAAGGCCTTGCCCCTTATGCTCGCTCAAGAAATACGCACGGAGGGACCGCCATGACGATGGGAGCGCTGATCGCCGCTTTGGCGAAGCTTGGAGCCGTGGGCGCCATTATGGCGGCCGGCATTGCCAATGCTGCGGAGATCAAGGTGATCGGGTCGCCTGGAACCCGCGAGCCTTACACGCTGCTGGTGCCGGGCTTCGAGAAGGCGACCGGGCACAAGGTGACGACGACCTGGGGCGGCGTTACCGCGACCGCAAAGCGCGTCGCGGACGGCGAGGTCGCAGACGTGGTGATGCTCCCGGCGGCACAGATCGATGAACTCATCGGGCTCGGCAAGCTCGTCGCCGATACGCGCGTCAACGTGGCGACCTCGGGTATCGGGGTGGCGATCCGCGCCGGCGCGCCAAAGATCGACGCCAGTTCGTCGGACGGCATCCGCAAGGCCCTGCTCGCGGCCAAGACGATCGCCTACTCGGCGGGACCGAGCGGCATCCACATGGAGCGCCTCATCGCGAAGTGGGGCCTGACCGACCAGCTCAAGGCGAAGATCGTGCCGCCGATCCCCAACGTGCCGATCGGCGAGGTGGTGGCGCGCGGCGATGCCGAGATCGGCTTCCAGCAGGTCAGCGAATTGTTGCCAGTCAAGGGCATCGACTATCTCGGACCGCTGCCGGCCGACATTCAGGAGGTCACGATGTTCTCCGCCGCCATGCACAAAGCCGCTGGCCCGACCGACGCCGCGCGGGCATTGCTGAAGTACCTCACAGCACCGGAAGCGGCCCCGATAATTCGCAAGACCGGTATGGAGCCGGGCTAAGCAGGCGCCCTTGGACCAGTATTGATCGCATCCCGGATTGAGAGCAGCAGCGAAATCCAGGACCGGCGCGCTGATCCGGGATTCGGTTAGCAACCCAACCCGGGTTCCCCCCGGAACCCCAGCGCCAGCAAATAAAGCTCCGCCGAATCGGTTCGGCTCGCGGCCGGCTTGACGTGACGGACGGTCGAAAAATCGCGCTTGAGGCTGGCCAGCAACCCGGCTTCGGTGCCGCCTTGCAGCACCTTGCACAGGAACGTGCCACCGGGACGCAACACATCGCGCGCGAACGCTGCGGCGGCCTCGGCGAGCGCCATGATCCTGAGGTGATCGGTCTTGCGGTGGCCGGTAGCGTTCGCAGCCATGTCGGACAGCACCACGTCGGCCGGTCCGCCGAGAACGGCCTTGAGGCGATCCGGCGCCGCCGGGTCGAGGAAATCGAGATGGAGAAATTCGACACCGGGGATGGGCGGCATTTCGAGGAGGTCGATGGCGACGACGCGCCCACTCGCCGGCGCCCCAGCGCGCACGCGCTGTGCCGCGATTTGGCTCCAGCCGCCCGGTGCTGCGCCGAGGTCCACGACGTTTGCGCCCGGCTTGAGCAGATGAAACTTGTCATCGATTTCCGCGAGCTTAAAGGCCGCGCGGGAGCGCAGCCCTTCGCGCCGGGCACGGGCCACATAGGGATCGTTAAGCTGCCGCTCCAGCCACAGCTTGGAGGCTAGCGTGCGACCCTTCTGACTACGCACCCTCACCTTAAGACCACGGCCGCCGCGACCGGATTTGCTTTCGGGTTTGGTGGTCACGCGGGTCCCACGGGATGGGACCACACCCCGTCCTCGCGCATCAGTTTCACCAGCATTCCCTCGCGCAGCCCGCGGTCGGCGACCCGCAGCCGCGGACACGGGAACGCGCGGCGGATCGCTTCCAGGATGGCGCAGCCGGCAAGCACCAGGTCGGCCCGCTCGGAGCCGATGCAGGCGTTAGCGACACGTTCTTCGTAAGTCATCGCGATCAACTGGTCGATGACCCCCGTGATTTCGGATTCCGAGAGCCAGCAGCCGTCCACGCGCCGCCGGTCGTAGCGCGGCAGTTGGAGGTGGATGCCCGCGATGGTGGTCACGGTCCCGGAGGTGCCGAGCATATGCACGCCGTCAAGGTCGCCGCCATTGGCCACGGTGAACGGCGCGACGTGGCTTGCCACTTCCGCCACCATGGTCTCGAACAGGACGCGATCGACCTGCACCCCGCCATAGCGCTCCGCCAGGGTAACGACTCCGACCGGCAGCGAGATCCAGCTGCGCACCACGGGACGCGGCGGTCCGCGAAACACCGGTTCCGATTGGGCGAGCGACACGAGTTCCGACGAGCCGCCCCCGATGTCGAAAAGGAGCACGCCGCGCGCCTGAGGATCGATCAGCGGCGTGCAGCCGGTGGCGGCGAGATCGGCCTCGGTCTCGCGGTCGACGATTTCGAGCTCGATGCCGACTTCCTGACGGATGACGTCCAGGAATTCGGCGCCATTGGCAGCCGCCCGGCAGGCTTCGGTGGCAATCAGGCGCGCGCGTGTGACCCCGCGGTTGACCATCTTGTCCCGGCAGATCCCAAGCGCCCCGACGGCGCGGGCGATCGCCGCCTCTGACAAGCGGCCGGTGGTGGAGACGCCTTCACCGAGTCGGATGATGCGCGAAAACGCATCGATGACGCGAAACCCGTCGCCGGCCGGCCGGGCGATCAAGAGACGACAGTTGTTGGTGCCGAGGTCAAGCGCCGCATAGGTAGCTCGCCCGGGCGTACCTGAGCTGGGCGCCCGCCGATGGCGGAAGTGATGGCCGCGACCCCAGGGGGCACGGCTATCGGCGCGCTGCCGATACGGCGCGGGGTCGAGGCCGCCGGTTCCCCGGCCCTCGTCGTCCATCGAATCCTCTCCGCCGCGCCAACGTCTGCTCCCGGCAACGGGCAAGCGGCCTATGTTTCACAATCGAGGCAAAGTCTATCAGGCTTCGAGGCGGTCGCAAGGCGCTCGAACGGAAAAGCGATGGCGACCAGGCGGATATAGGAATTTGGTTACCGGCAAGCGTGGAGCGGAAGAACGCCACCGTAACCCCGCCCGCCATTCCGTGGGGCGGATTGCGCCTTGAGCTATCCGCCCCGTTGTTACGCTGCGCGTCGCGTGAAGTGCTGGCCTCGTGGAGCCCTGCGGGGTCGCCCATCGCCGCTTGGCTCGTTCAAAGCGACGAAGTTGGCACAATCGAGCATTCGCTCAACAATTCGGCAAGAAGCGAACGGCGTCACTGCGGGACGGCTTCGCCGTCGTAAGCGGCCTTGCGCCGATAAAGGCCGCGCAAGCTTCCAGAATCCCACTCTATGTCTGCGATGCGCCACTCCACCCCCGAGCGGAGCAGTTCCAGCACGATCTTTTCGGGTCTGCCGGCATTCATGAAGGTTACGGTGCCGACCGTCTTGAGTGCACGGTTGTCCTTCACGTCGATGGAAAGCTTGGAAATGTCCCATTCGCGGTGACCGACGAAGGGATCGGAATCAAGCACCGGCGGCGCGCCCCGCTTGGCCGCCGCGGCGCGATCGTCGAGGATGAGCGAAGCGAGACCCGTCGTGAAATAGCTCCGCACCGAAGTGGGGGTCGTGAGGGAGACGCCGACGGCGCCTGCGGACGATTTCCCCAGGTAGTGCTGATAGATCGAGCCAAGGAACTGCTTGGCGCCGGACTCCCGGGCGGGGTGTCGTTTCGCGGCCAACGCCGGAACGGCCGGAAACGCGAGTACGGCCGCGAATCCGATGGAGAGGCGGCGCCGCGAAAACGTCGGTGCTACGTTCGTGTTCATCTAAAGCTCTCGTCGGTGGCATCGGGCGCAGCGGCCAGCGCGTGTCCGGCCCCCCGCGCAGGGGCCTTCCGGGCCGTGGCATAGCGGCATGTTCGCACAGCAGTTCTAAAATGCTGTGACCGCCTCCTGCCAAAAAACGCGCGGCAGAAAGACGAGGTTCGATCCACGCGATCAACTCATGTTGATATGGCGGAAAAACCACGGCCGCGCGCAAATCGTCGTACTCGACTACCCGATGCTTGAAATGTGCATCGCGATGTCAGACAGTTTTGCCGATCCACCAGTCAACTTGGCGTTCGCAGGAGCTTCGTCCCATGCGCTGGATGCTCGCAATTGCCTTGGTTCTGAATTCATTCGCCGCCCATGCGGTCTTTGTCGGCCCGGGCCTCACGGGAAATGACACCGGTGGCATCATTCAGTGGACGCCGGAAACCGACCTGATCTACCGCGACATCGCCGCCGCGCATTGCGCCCGTTGGAACCGGCTCACCAGCATCACCAGCGTGCATCGCCGATACGGCGACTACATCGGTTTCCAATGCATCTATGACCGCCGGTTTGATCCCCGCAAGGGTGGGCTGCCGTTGGTTTATTAGGGTCTGCGGCGGCACGAGGCGCTTCAACGCGCCGGCGGCGACGGTAATGTGATCGGGGCGCAATTGCGCCGCCCCGACGCGATGCAGTCGTCGATGCGGCGGGTTTCAAGGAGAGCATCGCTCAACCAGAGTCCCGCGCCCAACACGAACAAGATGAACCCGATGATCAGGAAATTGACCAACCGACGTTCGCCGGCGGTTTCAGGCTCGTCGCGACGATCCGAAGTCGGTTGGCTTGACGGTTGATCGGCCGACCGTCGATTGCGTGGCGTTTGCTCAGTTAAATTCTTGCCCGCACTCACTTGCCCATCGTTTCCTTCACCGCTCCGACGAGTTGCTTGAGGGTAAACGGCTTGGCGAGGAAGTTGTACTTGTATTTCTCGCCTTCCGGGAGATTCTTCTCGAATGCCTCCTCGGCATACCCGGATACGAAGATGATTTTGACACTGGGATCGCGACCGCGCAGCTTGGTCAACAGGGTCGGGCCGTCCATCTCGGGCATCACCACGTCGGACACCACGAGATCGATCTTGCCGAAATAGCTGTCGAACGCCTCGACCGCCTCAAAGCCGTTCGCAGCCTGGAGCACCGTATAGCCGCGCGAGGTCAGCCCGCGCGCATTGAGGCCCCGCAGTCCCTCTTCGTCTTCGACCAGCAGGATGGTGCCCTGCCCGGTATCGTCGGCCGGTTTCGCGATTGCCTTTTCGGGACGGGCAGCAGCGCCCTGCTCCGCCGCGGCGGCCGGCGCAGTCTCCTCGGCGGTCGGAATATGGCGTGGCAGAAAGATGCGGAACGTCGTGCCTTTCCCGATCGTCGTGTCAGGATAGATGAAGCCGCCGGTCTGCTTGATGATTCCATAGACCGTGGAAAGGCCAAGCCCGGTACCCTTGCCGACTTCCTTGGTGGAGAAGAACGGCTCAAAGATGCGATCGATGACGTCGGGCGGAATACCGGTCCCGGTGTCGCTGACCTCGACGAGCACATATTCGCCCGAGGGCATGCTCTTGGGGGCGAGATGCGGGCACTCAGCAGCCGTGACATTCGCGGCCCGCAGCGTCAACTTGCCGCCTTCCGGCATCGCGTCGCGGGCGTTGACTGCGAGATTGACGATCACCTGTTCGAACTGGGATTGGTCGGCTTTCACGGCCCAGAGATCGCTCGGGCGCTCAACGGGGAGGAGTGCAATCCGTTCGCCGATCAGCCGCCGCAGCAGCATTGAGAGGTCCGAAAGGGCTTCTCCGAGATCGAGCACCTGAAGGTGCTGCGGCTGCCGCCGCGAGAACGCCAGCAAGTGGCGCACCAGGCTCGCGGCCCGGTTGGCGTCCTGTTTGATCTGCATGATGTCACGGAAGGAGGGATCGGACGGCTTGTGGGCATTGAGCAGAAAGTCCGTCGCCATCATGATGGAGGTCAGCACGTTGTTGAAATCGTGCGCGATGCCGCCGGCCAGCTTGCCGATCGAATCCATCTTCTGGGCCTGATCGGCCTGATCCTGCAGAACCCGCTGCTCAGTGGTCTCAATCGCGTAGAAAATTGCCGCTTCCGAATCGCGTTCGGCGTCGTCGACCGGCGTCACGTAGAATCGCGCCCAGCGCTTGCCGTCGCCGGCGAGCGTCGCGTCGATCGGCGCAATATCGCCTTGGCCGCGCGCAGCCGCCGCCAGCGCCCGGTCGAGCTCGGCGCGATCGCTCTCTGCTACCACGCTGCGGATGGTGCGCCCCTGCGGCGCCGCCTCGCCCTTGAGCACATTCTGAAACAGATGCGCAAACAATGCGTTGTTGCGAGCGATCCGCCCGCTTCGATCCACCGTTGCGATCGCCATCGGGGTATTGTTGAAGAATCGCACGAAGCGCACTTCGGCATCACGCAGCGGATCGGCGCCGGCCCCACCAACCGCGCGGTTGATCACCAGCGTGCGCGACGCCGCCGGGGTAGCGTCCGCCGCGAACGCGACCTTGTGATAGAGCCGCACCGGCAAGGTGCGACCATCGCGACGGCGCAGGTCGAGATCGAGAATCTCGGTCTTCACCTCGCCCGGATGCGCCGAAAGCGTCGTCAGCAGAGCCGCGCTGCCGGGGGGCAGGATATCACCGAGCCGGAGCCCTCCTGCGCCGACCTGAGCGAGATCGTAGTCGAGCCAGCCGGCAAGCGTCGCGTTGATGTAGCCGATGTCCCCATTGCCATCGACGGAGAAAAAGCCAGCGGGCGCGTGATCGAGATAGTCGATCGCGTGCTGCAGTTCTTGGAAGACGTTTTCCTGGCGCTCGCGGTCGCGCGTCACGTCAGCGATGGTCCACACCGAAGCCCTTCTGCCGCCGGGATTCTCCGCCACGCCGAGCGGGCGCACCTTCAGCCGAAGCCAGCGCGCCTGCTCTCCGCGCTGCGCCGCGATCCGCACCTCCTCCTGGAGCCGCCTGCCGTCCCGGCTCGCCTTGAGGAGACGGTAAACCGCCTCCGAAATATCCGGATCGCCGACGAACACGCGCTCGACCGGGCGAACGTCATCAATCCCGGTTGCGCCCGAGAACGCCCGGTAGGCCGCATTGGCGTAGAGCACGCGCCCGTTCGAGTCGGTCACCACGATGCCTTCGGAGGCATACTCGACGACTTGCTCGAGCATCGAACCTGCCCCCTCGCGGCCGGAAATTCGAAGCACCCCCGCCGCGAAGGCAAACAGCGAGAAAACACCGATCATGCCGAGCACGGCCAACAGGAACATCACATACGAACCCGCCTGGTTGCCGCCGACCAGCATCAGGCCCGCGGCAGCGGTGATCAGGCCGGCGGCGACCACCAGCACCAGGGCGATGCTGCCCCGGCGTTCGCTGCGCTCTCTTACGGTCGTGCTCAGGCCCTGCATTGCCATGACGGACCTCGTATGGACGGCCCCCGCGCGCGACGGCCCGTACTCCCCAGTGCCCCAGCCCCCGGGCCGGCGCAAGAGCGCGTTTCGGCCCGAACTTTCGATGATTCTCCTTAAATGATTCTCTCCGGGTGGGGGACCGGGCAAGCACGGGCCAAAAAGGGGAATCCCTTTTGGCGAAAGCCCGCGTCATAGGGCACGCGACCACGCTCGCAATTGTGCGGGGCGGCAACTCGCGCGGCGCTGGTCAATGCAACTTCGACCAGAATGGCCCGGAAGAGCAAGACGAAACCATTTTGTCGGTTCGACGTTCTCGGCCGGGAGCCGGTGAGGAGCAATCATGCGGACGGTTTCAACGGTGCTGCTTATTTCTGTTGCCGCGATATTGGCCAGAAACATCGTTGAACATAGCGCAGCGGCGCAGACTATGGGTCAATTACGCACGCCGAACTCGTTTTCGGACATCGCGGATCGCAGCGAGCGATCTCGAGCGATCTTCACGGAAATCGCAAAAGTTCTCACTGGTCCTCGATGTATGAACTGCCACCCGGCGGGCGACCATCCGCTGCAGGGGGACGACCATCATGTCCATCAACCCGCGGCCGCACGTGGCCCTGGGGATTCTGGCGTGCCCGGCCTACCTTGCGCGTCTTGCCACACCGACCGGAACTTCACTTTGCCGGTCGGTGAAGCGAGCTATCTGAGCATACCGGGTCATCCCCGCTGGGGACTCGCCCCCTTAGAGATGGCTTGGGAGGGTAAAACCTTCGGCGACATCTGCCGGCAACTGAAAGATCCGGCGCGCAATGGCGGCCGAAATCTTGACCTTCTGCACGACCACTTGGCGAACGACGACCTCGTCGGATGGGCGTGGCAGCCCGGTGCGGGACGGCAACCCGCGCCCGGGACGCAGAGGCAGTTCGGCGAACTGGTGCAGGCCTGGATCGATTCCGGCGCTGCGTGTCCGTAAGAAGCTAGCGCTCGCGGTTTTGGTTGGTTTTCGGACCGGCGTTAGGCACGTCAGGGGCGAAGTCGGTGCTCGGGGCCGTAAAGCCTTGGCCGGTCGTGGTCGATTCCGGGCTTCGATCGCCGAGTCGTCTCCTTACGTCGTCTTGCTTCTGCTCGCGGCGCTCATCGCGAACGCGGTCCTGAGCATCAAGTGCATTCGGGCTCGCGTCGACCTGCGCCAGCATAGATGAAGAGGAGGGGCCCTCCGGGGCCGCCGCAGATCCGTTGGATACTGCGACGCAAAGCACGGCCGGAATTAAGAAAATGGCTCTCATCGCAATCTCCTGTGTGGCGATACGCTAATGCGGCACCGGCGACCACGTTCCTGCATTCTGGAGCGTCTTGCCATGAAGTTGATCGATCGTTTTGCCCGCCGATCGCACGTCCGACCCGCGCGCTAAGTCCAGTGACAGCAATGACTTGGGACAATGTCGCGAAACGTGCCCTCAATCGGACTTCGATCACCGTGGAATCACATAACGGTGACGTCGCCCTGCTTATCCGGGCGACCACCCCTCACTACCTCCCCGGCACATGCGGGAGGTTAGGGAGGGGCACGCGAACAACCGGTGGCAGCCCAATCCCGACCACGGCCCGGGTACCATGTGCTCGCACCCCGGCCGGAATGCACTTCTAACGTGAAAGAGAGCGTCGAATCTCTCCGATCAGCCGGTCCGGCCGTATCGGCTTGCTGATCAGCGGTGCCGACCTCAGGGCAGGGGGCAACTGATGGCGCGCATATCCCGAGGTAACAACGAAGGGTATCCCCCGGACCGATAGCTCGGCTGCGATCGGCTCGGCAGTCTCCCGGCCGAGATTGGCGTCGAGTACAGCTGCATCGCATCCTTGTCGCTCGAGCAGGGAACGGGCATGCGCAACGCTGGCCGCTGGTCCAATGACGTCGAAGCCTGCATCGCCAAGCATTTGAGCAACCTCAATCGCCACAAGCGCCTCGTCCTCAACGAGGAGAATGCGCTCTCCCTTCCGGGTGCTCTGCTCCTTGCCCTGAGGCGCGGCATCGTCCCCCACGCTCGTCCGACCGTTAGCGCCTTCCCCGACGTGGTCGAGCGAGCACGCCAGATGCGACGCCACGCCCATTACCGCAAAATCGATGGCGATCTCCGCGCGTAGACTCCGTTCCACCATAGTGGTCATGGTGACAGCACCAAACCCCGGCGGTCTTGAAACGCGAGCTTGCCCATCAGCCCACCGTGGGCGAGCTAGTCAGGTGAGCAACTCGTTGAGGGCCGATACCCGGAGAGGTGTCGGTCACGTCCGGCGACGCTACGGAACAACGCACAGGTCGTATCTCCCAGCCTCTGGCCGTGGGACCGCATAGCGCGACACACGGCAAAGCCAATGAATCTCCCGGGTTTTCGACGGACAACTCACCGGGCCGACATGAGATCGGCACCTCTTCGGATTATCTAAGTACAGCAATTTTTTTATGGCTAGTAAATCGATTCGATAAAACCCGTGTCGGGCGACGCCTCTTTGATCGGCCGTTCCGCAGGCGATGGCGGGTAAGAGAGGACCAGCTTCGCCCTTTGGATTGGCCCAGCCGACTCATCGGCCACGGCGGGAGCCTGATGCTTCCATTGCCGCGATCGCGGCCGAAACTCTCAGCGCAACGGTGCCCGCTTCGTCGATCCGCTCATCTGGCCCCGACGTTAGCCCCGGCGTTTGTCGGTTTCGTCGCCGGTGCGAAAAAGGTCCCCTCAACCTCGACGATGTCGTCTTGATTGAGGCGATGTACTTCGACGATGGTTCGCGGCGGATAGGGCCCCTGCCCCCACAGCTCGGCTTGGATTTTGTTCACCAGCGGACGGAAACGAAACATGTCGGTGACGTACACCACAAGACGGACCGCATCATGCAAGGTCGCGCCTTCCGACTCGGCGATCAGCTTCATGTTCAAGAACGCCTGACGCACCCGCGCCTCCTCGCCCTGGACGAGGGTGTCGGTCTTCGGGTCGATGCCGCGCATTCCAGCGACATAAACGAAGTCACCAGCGCGGGTCCCGAGGTTCCAGGTACCGGTTGGTTGAATCGCTCCCGCCGGCGCCAATGTCTTCACTCCGTTTGGCGAAACCTGCTGGGCGGAAGCAGAAGCGACAGCCGCAATCATGATCCCGGCGACACAAGGCGCCAGTCTGGTCATTCCCCTCTCCCTGAGCCGTGATAGTCCGCGTGCATTGCGGTGAATATACACCGTAGGTGGCCCCAATGTGAGCGGAGAGAGATTGAGAGAGGAATTGGCCTGGACCCCCGGCGCGTGGAGTTACCCTCTCAGGGACCCATTGAGGCGCATCACATAGCCGATAATTTCGGCAACCGCCTTGTAGTGCTCGGCCGGCACCTCCTCATCAATTTCGACGGCCGCATAGAGCGTGCGGGCGAGCGGCGGGTTTTCCACCACCGCGACGTCATGGGCGCCGGCGACTTCGCGGATTTTCAAGGCGATGAGATCGACGCCCTTGGCGACGCAGACAGGCGCGTTCATGCCGCGTTCGTATTGCAGCGCGACCGCGAAGTGTGTCGGGTTGGTGATGACCACGGTCGCCTTGGGCACCGCCGCCATCATGCGTTTTCTCGCGCGGCTCGCGCGCAACTGCCGGATCTTGGCTTTGATCTTCGGATCGCCGTCGTTCTGCTTGAACTCGTCCTTGACCTCGCGCAGCGACATCTTCTGTCGCTCGAACCACAGGCGATACTGGAACAGATAGTCGGCCGCCGCGATGATGGCGAGAATCGCCACCACGGCACCGAACAGCTTGAGCGCCAGCGTGCGAATGAGCGGCAACAGCACCTCGGGATCAAGCGTCACCATGCCCTCGAAGCGGCGGCGTTCCGGCCACATCAGCGCCCCGAACACCGAGCCGACAATCGCGAGCTTGAGGATGCCTTTGACGAAGTTTGCGAGTGCCTGCTTGGAGAACAACCGCTTCACACCCGCCATTGGAGAAATGCGGTTGAACTTCGGCATCAAGGCATCGGCCGACCATACCAGCCGGTGCTGGACCATGTTGCCGCAAACTGCCGCGAGCGCGAGCAGGAGAACCGGTATTGCCACCGCAGCCATTGCCCGCGTACCGAGCTGCTGGAGCAGCCCCGCAAGTGCCGCGCTGTCAAAAGGAACCTGGTAGGAATTGGCGAGCAGGTTGCGCAGCATCGATCTCAGGTCACCTGCCGCCGAGGCGGAAAAGCTCAGCAACACCAGCGCCGATGCTGCGGTCACGAACCAGACATTGACCTCCTGGCTCTTGGCCACATCGCCGTGCCGCAGCGCCTCGTCAAGTCGTTTCTGACTCGGGTCTTCGGTCTTTTCGGCGTCGTCGGAGTCTTCAGCCATGAGCGCCAGGTCTTTGCGTCAACGTCGTAGGTTGGGTGAAAATCGCCTTGTCGAAGCTTGCGAGCTTGCAAGGGCGTTGCAGGCGATTTTTGCCCACCCTCCTGCTCAGGTCCTCAGCGGCCGGGCGCGAGCGCATGCATGACCCCTCCGACGTAATCGAGGAACGTCGCCATCATGGTCCCGACCACAACGATGAGGAGCATGAGGCCGCCGAGGATCGACAGCGGCATGCCGACGAAGAACACCTGCATCTGCGGCATGAGACGCGACAGGATGCCCAAACCGAGATTGAAGAGGAGCCCGAAGGCGAGGAACGGGGCCGACAGCTGCACGCCGATGCGAAACGCGCCGCCGACGAGCGACGTGATGTGGGCCGCCATGTCGCCCGTAAACGGAACAGCACCCGGTGCAAACAGGATATAACTGTCGTCGAGCGCCGAGATCACCAGGTAGTGCAGGTCGGTCGCGAACACCAGCGTTATGCCTGTCAGCGTGAGAAAGTTGCCGACGATCACGCCCTGCTGGCCCTGGGTCGGATCGACCGCGGTCACGAAACCGAGGCCGAGTTGCTGGGCAACGATCGATCCAGTCACCTGGAGCCCCCCGATCGTGAGCCGCGCCGTCAGCCCCAACAGCACCCCGATCAGCAGTTCTTGCACCAGCATCGTGAGCACTGCCGGCAGAGCCGTGAGGTCGATTCGGTAGGCGCCACGGTGCAGCGGCATGATCAGGATCGCGAGCACAAGCGCTGTCGAAAGGCGCAGGCGCGGTGGAACGCTAAGCTCGCCGAGACCGGGCAGCAGCATCAGCATCGTGCCGATGCGCGCGAATATCAGAAGATACGTGGCCGCGAGCGCCGGCAGGAACGAGATGTCGATCGTCATCGACGCCGCCCACGCGCTCAATCCAACACGATGCGGGCGACGATCCGCGTCATATGGGCCGCCATCGCGTCGGCCATGAACGGCAACGCAATCAACATGGCGGCGAAGATCGCGATGATCTTGGGTACGAACACCAGCGTGGTCTCCTGAATCTGCGTGAGCGCCTGGAATAATGAAACGATCACGCCGACCACGAGGCCGACCAGCATCAGCGGGCTCGACACCAGCACCAGCGTATAAATGGTGTCGCGCGCGACATCGAGAACTTGGGGGCCTGTCATCATGGGGCGGTTCCGTGTGTGAGTGTGTGCGCCCTCCCCCGCTTGCGGGGAGGGTGAGCGGTGATGCCGCGCCAAATGCAATTGCCCGGCCGACAAGCGGGAGAGAAACGACTCAGATCGTCATGCGCATGATTTCCTGATAGGATTGAATGACGTTGTCGCGCACGGACACGAGAGTCCCGATTGCGGTCTCCGCCTCCGCGATCGCTGTGACGACATCGATGATGTTGGCTTTACCGCTCGCCATGGCTTGCGCCTGAACATCGGATTTCCGACCCGCCGCGGCGACCCCATCGATTGCTTCCTTGAGCAGGGAGCCGAAGTTCGGCCCTTGTCCGCCGGATTCGTCGCCGATCGTCTTGGCAAGGCCGGCTCCCGGGTCGGTGATGCGGGCAAGCTGGGCATAGGCATTAGCGGCAATTCCGGGCGTTGGCATCGACTAGAGTCCTGTCTCATTCAACCGCGCAGAATGTCGATGGTGCGCTGAACCATTCGCCGCGTCGCGGTGATGACGTTGACATTGGCGTCGTAGGAGCGCTGGGCGTCGCGCATATCGCTCATTTCGATCATGCTGTTGACGTTCGGATATTTGACCATTCCGCTGGCATCGGCAGCCGGATGGCCGGGCTCGTAACGGGTGTGAAAGTCGGTGGGATCGGTGGCCACGCGTCCCAGAGCAACCACACGCACGCCGAGCGTAGCGTCGAGTTCGTTGCGGAAGGTCGGGATGCGGCGCCGGTAGGGGTCGCCGCCCGGCTGCTGCGCGGTCGATTCGGCGTTGGCGATGTTTTCGGAGATCACCCGCATACGGCCGGACTGAACCCGCAATCCGGCCGCCGCGATGGCGAGGGATTTGAGGAAGTCCATGATGCCCCCTCACTTCCTGCCGACCGCAAGTTTGAGCAGCCCGAGGCCCTTGGTGTAAAGAGCGGTCGCTGCCTGGAAATCCATTTGATTGTTGGCCACCTTCATCATTTCATCCTCCAGGGACACGGCATTCCCGGCTGGCCGTATCTGAAAACCGTTTACAGTGTGGGCGAAGGTGCTGGTGCTTTCCGCCCCGGCCTGATGCGCGGCGTTGGTACGCGTGAGCGAAACGCCCGGCGCCATCGGTCCGAAGCCGTCGAACTTCGGTTCGACGAGATCGCGCGGCCGGAAATTCGGCGTGTCCGCGTTGGCGACGTTTTCGGCAAGAACCTTCTGCCGGTCCTGGTGCCATTGCATCCGGGTCCGCAGGATGGAAAAAATTCCGATATCGGTTACCGTCATGTTTCGTGCCCGACTGGGTTCGATCAACGCGGGTACTTGGCTTTCCGGGGTTCGTCCGGTAGGCAGACTTTGCCGAGCGTATGGTTAATGGACGGTTAAACGGGTCGAGCGCACCGCGACCTCCCGGGAATGCATGCGCAAAGCGGGGGCGAAAAGTCCGGGATTTTGGGGTATTCATCGTTCGAATCGGCTATCCGGGACGTTGTTCGGGAAGTCCGGCCGGCAAAATTTGCCCGGCGCCATTAACCCGGCTCAAATGAAGTTAAACTTCACCCACCGCGCTGCGGGGGGAACGGAGCACGTCAATGGAACTACTGTTTGGCGGTATGCCGGACGTGGCGAGATTCGTCGTCGCGTTCATGCTGGTGCTGGGCCTCATCGGTGCGGGCACACTGCTGTGGCGCAGGTTCGGCGTCGGGCCGCTGAGCCCCATTATCGGGCCCCGTGGCCGCCAGCCCCGTCTCGCCGTGATCGACGCGGCCTCCGTGGACGCGCGCCGCCGGCTGGTTCTGATCAGGCGCGACAATACCGAGCATCTGCTTATGATCGGCGGTCCGACCGACATCGTGATCGAGCACAATATTACCCGCGCCGGCACGACTTCAGCATCTCGCGAGCCGCGGCCAATTCCGGGCGGGGATACTTCCCGCCTATCCTCCTCGACCGAAGGCCCGGATTGGACGCTGCCCTTGGAGCAGGTCATGCGCCCGTTGCGCACCGCTGAAGACCTCGATGCGGCGCTGCCGGAGTCGGTGCGACGTACGGCACGGGAAGCCATGGTGGATTCCATGCGCGCGGTGCGACCCGAACCAACGAACCGACGGAGCCCGGTCGCCGAACTGCGCACAGCGCCTGAGGACGAAATCACCGTGCCCGGCGTTGCACCGACGCCCTCACTCGCGGAGGCGAATTACCGGCCATCGCCCGCCCCTGAGACGCGGCGGACCGCGCCGCCGTCTCCACAGCCGCCGCACGAGGCAGCTTTTCAGCCGGCGCCTGCGGACGCGCAGCGACCAGCCCCCGGTATGCAGCCAGGCGACATGGCAGAGCCGAAACGGATGGCCGCCCAGCCTCCCAAACCCGCGCAATCCGACGAAAAGAACCTCGCCGAAATGGCGCAGCGGCTCGAAGCCGCATTGCGACGCCCGACCAAGCCCGCCGAGTCCCCTACCCCGCCGCCTGCGGCTGCGCGCACGGCTATGCGTCCCGAACCGCCGCCGGTACGCAAGACCGCCGGGCTCGACCCCGTCGGTACATCGAAGACCGGCATCAAAATGCCTGAGCAGCTCTCTTCACCGCCCCCGGACCTCAAGATCCTGTCCGGAAAGGTAAAAGCCGAGCCGCAACCGCCTCTCGAGAGCCTTGAGGACGAGATGGCCAAGATGCTCGGACGTTCACCCGGTAAATCGTGACGAAGACCAGGACCGGCTGCCGGGTTCGCCTTGCGGCGGTGGCGGCTGGTGTTGGACTGCTGACACTGATCCTCGCGGCGGCTGTCATCATGGCGGCGCTTGCGCCGGTGCGCGCGCAGGACATCAGCATCAACTTCGGCCAGGGCGGCGGGCTCACCGAGCGTGTGCTTCAGCTTGTCGCGCTGATGACGGTGCTTTCGCTCGCGCCGTCCATTCTGGTAATGGTGACCTCGTTCACGCGAATCGTGGTGGTACTGTCGCTGCTGCGCACCGCGCTCGGCACCGCGACGGCGCCCCCCAACACGGTGATCATCTCGCTCGCCCTTTTCCTTACCGCGTTTGTCATGGGACCGGCATTCGAGCGCGCCTATGACCTCGGCATCAAGCCGCTGGTCAACAATGAGATTACGGCCGAGCAGGCATTCGAGCGCGCATCCGACCCATTCCGCGCCTTCATGCTCAAAAACGTCCGCGAAAAAGATCTCAAACTGTTCGTTGACCTCGCTCGCGAGGCGACACCGGCACGGCCGGAGGACTTGTCGCTGCGGGTGCTGGTACCGGCGTTCATGATCTCCGAGCTCAAGCGGGCGTTTGAAATCGGATTTCTCCTGTTTCTACCCTTTTTGGTCATCGACCTTGTGGTTGCGTCGGTGTTGATGTCGATGGGCATGATGATGCTGCCGCCCGTCGTGGTGTCGCTGCCGTTCAAGCTGATCTTCTTCGTGCTTGTCGACGGCTGGAGTCTCGTGGCCGGCAGCCTGGTCCAGAGCTACGGGTCGTGACTTCATCCCGATCGGCCGGCGATAAAACGGCCAGAAGCAAATCCAGCTCCGCCCGCGGCGCAGCGCCGCGGGCGTGGCAGCGCATGTTGTCGGGCCGCAGGCTCGATCTGCTTGATCCCTCGCCGCTCGATATTGAGATCGAGGACATCGCCCATGGCCTTGCCCGGGTGGCGCGCTGGAACGGCCAGACTCACGGCGACCATATTTTCTCGGTCGCACAGCACACGCTGCTGACAGACGAGATCGCACGGCGTCGCAGCGGAGGGACCGATCGCCGGCTCGCGCTTGCCTTGCTGCTCCATGATGCCCCCGAATATGTGATCGGCGACATGATCTCGCCGTTCAAGGCGGTGATCGGCGGCGCCTATAAAGCGGTCGAGCATCGCCTGCTCGACGCGATCCATGTCCGTTTTGGATTGCCGCGCGATCTGCCGGCCGAGATCGTCGCCATCATCAAGGCAGCCGACCGCGGCGCCGCATTCCTCGAGGCGACGACGCTCGCCGGCTTCAGCGCCGCTGAAGCGCGCCGATTCTTTGGTCCACGACCGACCTTGCCGGCTGCCGTTGAAAGGGATTATCTGGCGCCATGGCCAGCCGAGGCGGCGAAGCAGAGATTTCTCAAGCGCTTTGCGGAGTTGCCGGAAGATTGACGTTGCGCAGGCCGCGGCTTTACCTTGAACCCGTCCCGATGAAGTTGACTCATCTGTCACTCGCTGGGTTCAGTCGCGGGTCTGTTTTCTTTGTACAAAGAGGATGGCCGGATCGAGTCCGGGGCGGTAATGGCGTTGAACAACTGTCTACGGGACACGCTCTGAAAAGGGACCCTTGATGATTCACGTGTGTTCGTTGGCGCGGCTCCACGAGACCGTGGCCACGACCGGTGCCCAACACGTCGTTTCGCTGCTAGCGCGTGATGCCAACCTGGTGCGCCCCGCCGCGATCGCGCCCGAAAATCACCTCTGGTTGCAGCTCCACGACATCAGTACACCGGTAGACGGCTACGTCGCACCGCAGACCGAGCACGTCGAACAGCTCATCGCCTTTGTGCGACAATGGCCGCGCGAGGCGCCGCTGGTGATGCATTGTTATGCCGGCGTCAGCCGCTCGTCGGCGGCAGCCTTCGTATCGGTATGCGCTTTGAACCCCGCAAGCGATGAGCGGGCGATCGCGATTGCGCTGCGGCGCGCCTCCCCGACGGCGACACCGAATATCCGCATCGTCGCAATCGCAGACCATCTGCTGGCGCGACGTGGCCGCATGATCAAGGCAGTCGAAGCGATCGGATGCGGCATGGTGGTGGCCGAGGCCGAGCCGTTTCGACTCGGTCTCACCGGCCATTAACCCGCCGTCAAGCATAGTCGCCCATAATACCTCCAGGTGGATTTCGGCGGTCTGAGCCGTGACGGCGGAAAGCCGCTCCGATCTCGTCGAAATGCGTCGGTGGGTGTCGGGGACTTGTCGCGTTGCGTGAGCGTGGGCATCAGGCCGTGCGTCGCAAGTCGAAGGGGCGTGCAATCCCCTTCGCCATCACGATTGCCGTCCTCGCGATCTTGCCCGTTCGCATCGGCTACCAGGACGTGGCCGCGCTGATCGCCCGACAGCCGGAGGTCGGCGAGAGCTTTCGCGCGCATCTCATCGCCTCCCCGTTCGGCACCATTCATGCCGCAACTTTCACTTTTCCGCAGCCCGTGGGGACTGGTATTCCGGCGCCACCGGCCGCGGCGAACTTCGATCTTCGGTCTCCGCCCTCACGCCGCGACTTTCCGGAAATCGACCGCGCCGCGAAAGGACCGCGACTCGCGCCGCGCATCCGGCCGGACTTCGACGCGCCGCAGCCCTCTACAATCGAGGGGGCATCTCCTTCTGGCGAGCCGCCACCGGTCGGACGGCCGGGACCTGCCGCCGAATCGGGCAATGAGCCGACCGCGGAGCACACTGAAGCCACGAACGCCGCTCCGGTGCCGGACGACGCGGACCTTGCCTATCGCGACCCGCCCACCGCTGAAACCGGGGAGCCGTGGCTGGTTGACGGTGAGGATGCATCGCTCCGCGCGGCGCGCATTTATTTCGGGGCCGCATTGCTGGGCGGCATGCCCATGACCCTGGAGCCTTGGGGGGCGGGCCAGGCGCCGATCGTTGAGACCCACGAGGGGGACGCCACGGCTTCGCAGCCGGACTCAGCGCCGCCGCTCGAGTTGCCGCGCAACGAGACCATTGCGCCGAAAGGCGAGGTAACCGGCAAGGAAAATCGCCCGAAGAGTCCGGCCGAACGGCTCGGCCTCATCGGCGCGAACCGCACCAAGCAAGAGAAATGCCTTGCCGACGCGATCTATTTCGAAGCCCGCGGCGAACCTGTCCGCGGCCAGATGGCGGTCGCCCAGGTGGTCATCAACCGGGTATTCTCGGGCTACTATCCGCACAGCGTCTGTGGCGTGGTTTATCAAAACGCGCACCGTCACCTGCGCTGCCAGTTCACCTTCGCATGCGACGGAATCCCGGAGCGCATCAACGAGCCGGACGCATGGGAGCGCGCCAAGCACGTCGCCCGTGAGGCGCTGGATGGCAACTTCTGGCTCAATGACGTTGGAAAAGCGACCCACTACCACGCCCGCTGGGTGCATCCATGGTGGGTCCACGAAATGCGCAAGCTCGACCGCATCGGCGTGCACACATTTTATCGTCCGCGCAACTGGGGCGACGGCTCGACCGCGCCGACGTGGGGCGACGCGGAGTCGACCGCAACCGCCGCGAAGGCGCTGTAACGTGGACCGCGGGCGTCCCGCCCGCCCGCTCGGAATCACAAGGTGCGGGCGAGGCGCCCTCGGTCCAACCCTCACACCGCGATATCGAGCCCGACATCGAGATTGACCGAAGAATGTGTGATTGCGCCCGACGACAGGTAGTCGACCCCGGTCGCAGCAATCGCGGCGGCGCTCGCATGGGTGATGCCGCCAGATGCTTCGGTAATCAGCCGGCCAGCCACGAGATCGACTGCCGAGCTGAGCGTTGCCAGGTCCATGTTGTCGAGCAGCACCACGTCGGCGAGGCCGGCGTCGAGCACTTCACGCAGTTGGTCGAGCGTATCGACTTCGATCTCAATCTTGACCAGATGCCCGGCAACCGAGCGGGCGTTGGTGAGCACCGGCTTAATGCCGCCCGCCACCGCGATGTGATTATCCTTAATGAGGATTGCGTCATCCAGGCCGAAGCGGTGATTGAATCCGCCGCCGCAGCGCACCGCGTATTTCTGCAACGCGCGCAGGCCCGGCGTGGTCTTGCGGGTGCAGCATACGCGCGCCTTGGTGCCGGCGATCAGGCGCACGAACGCGGAGGTCGCAGTCGCAACGCCAGAGAGATGGCTGAGAAAATTGAGCGCGGTGCGCTCGGCGCCGAGCAGGCCGCGTGCGTTGCCCTCGACCGTCATCAGCACCGTCCCGGCGGCGACGGCGGCGCCGTCATAGGCATGAGCGGTCAGTTTCACGCCGGCATCGAGCTTGCGAAACGCCGCTTCAACAAGCGGCAGCCCGCTGATCACGCCAGCTTCGCGCGCCGCCACCACGGCGCGCCCAGTGAGACTGGCCGGCACCGTCGCGATAGAGGTGACATCGCCGGCGCGACCGAAGTCCTCCGTCAGCGCCCGCGTTACCGCTTCCTCAATGGCAAACGGCGAGAGAAAGGCATCCGGGCAGATTGTACTTGTCATGAAAAACCTGGTTTTGAGCGGGGGACAAACCAATAGCCGATCTCGATGCCAGGTGAAATAACCAGCGCGGTCCCTGATCGTAGGCAGGTTTAGCCGAAGGCATAAATCCGCCGTGGACCATGGCGGATTAAACTAATCCGCCCTGCCGCGGTTCGAAGCGACCAAATCGGCGTGCAATTGCGAATGGCAGCATCGCACAGGCGGCCGGGATGGCTGCCATGCGCAAATTGGTCATGACTTGCGTAATTTTCGATTTGGTTTGAACGTTGCGAGACCTTAGATGTGGTGCCGCGCTCGCGCGAGCGCAATCTCCGACCATGCGTTGCACGGAGAGTTTGTATTTTCGTCAATCCACATGCGTCTGCAAATTTCAAAAAGAGCCGCCCATGACCACCGTTGAAGCAGCACCCTCGCGCATGAGCTGGCGTACGCCCGGCGTGATCATCATCTGCGGCTGCCTGATGGCAATCCTTTCATTCGGGCCGCGTTCAGCGCTCGGCTTCTTCCTCACGCCGATGTCGCAGGAAAATGGCTGGGGCCGCGATGTGTTCTCGCTGGCGCTCGCCATGCAGAACCTGTTGTGGGGCGTGGCGCAGCCCTTTGCCGGCGCCATTGCGGACCGCTTCGGAGCACTTCGGGTGCTGGCCGGCGGTGCCATGATGTACGTCATCGGACTCGTGCTGATGGCGAATGCACATTCGCCCGCAATGCTGGAGCTGTCTGCGGGTGCGCTTCTTGGCTTTGGCCTGTCCGGGTGCTCGTTCAACGTCGTGCTTGCGGCATTCGGCAAGCTGCTGCCGGACCGATGGCGCTCGCTGGCATTCGGGGCCGGAACGGCAGCCGGCTCGTTCGGCCAGTTTGTGTTCTCGCCGCTCGCCGTTGCCCTGAAGGACGCCTATGGGTGGCAAGGCGCACTGATGAGCTTCGCCGGCTTGTGCCTCATCATGTTGCCGCTCTCGCTCGCGCTTGCGACGCCCCGCAATGTCGCGACGGCCGGCGCGCGCGCATCGCAGTCGCTAAAGCAGGCGCTTGGGGAAGCGCTCGCGCATCGCTCCTATCTGCTCCTCGTGCTCGGCTTTTTCACCTGCGGCTTCCAGCTCGCCTTCATCACCATTCACATGCCGGCATACCTGGTCGACAAAGGCCTTTCGGCATCTGTGGGCGGCTGGACCATCGCGGTCATCGGCCTTTTCAACATCATCGGCTCGCTGTCGTCGGGCTGGCTCGGCGGACGCTTGCCCAAGCGCTATATCCTTTCCGTGATCTACCTGATCCGCGCGCTCGCGGTGCTCGCCTTCATCTCGTTCCCGGTGACGCCGGCGAGCGCCCTCATCTTCGGCGCCGTGATGGGATTGATGTGGTTGTCAACGGTGCCGCCCACCAACGGGCTGATCGCCATGATGTTCGGCACGCGATGGCTCGCAATGCTCGCAGGGTTTGCGTTCTTCAGCCATCAGGTTGGCGGCTTCCTCGGCGTCTGGCTTGGCGGACTCGCCTATGAGCACACGGGCTCCTACGACGTGGTGTGGTGGCTCTCGATCTTGTTCGGGGTGATGTCGGCGCTGATCAATCTCCCGATCGTCGAAAAACCGATCGAGCGGCTCGTGCACGCGCCGGCGTGAGGAAGGCGAGATCCTGCGCGTGTAATGCCATTGTCGGGTGTTTGACGCACCGGAGTACGGTTCCCTTGCGGCCACGATGTGATCGCGCGTAAACCTTCGCGTGCGCCAGACCGAAAAGGAGAGCCCGGGTGGCCACGTTCAGAGCAGTTGTCATCACCAAGACCGACGGCGGCACCGACGCAGCGCTGACGGACTTCGATGAGCAGAACTTGATGGAGGGCGACGTCACGCTGCGGCCCGAATGGTCGACCGTGAACTATAAGGACGGCCTCGCGATCACCGGCAAGGCTCCAGTCGTGCGGCGGTTTCCAATGATTGCCGGCGTCGACGCGGCCGCCACCGTCGTGGCCTCGTCGCATCCGGCGTGGAAGCCTGGCGACCAGGTGCTGGTCAATGGCTGGGGCTGCGGCGAGACCCATCTCGGCATGTATGCGGAAAAAGCACGGGTGAAAGGCGATTGGCTCATTGCGCTGCCCCCGGGCCTCACCAGCCGCGATGCCATGGCGATCGGCACGGCCGGCTACACGGCAATGATGTGCGTAACCGCTCTTGAGCGTGCCGGCATTGCGCCGGGCAGCGGCCCGGTCATCGTCACGGGCGCTGCCGGCGGGGTCGGCTCGGTCGCCGTCGCGCTTTTGGCCAAGCTTGGATACCAGGTCTTTGCCTCGACCGGGCGGCCGGCCGAAACCGGTTATCTCAAGGACCTGGGCGCGACCGAGGTGATTCCCCGGGCAGAACTCACCGGCCCGGTGCGCCCGCTTGCGAAGGAACGCTGGGCGGGCGGGATCGACACGGTGGGGTCGACCACGCTCGCCAACGTGCTGGCGATGACCCGTTACGGCGGCGCGGTTGCGGCCTGTGGCCTCGCGGGCGGCATGGAGCTGCCAACTTCGGTCGCACCTTTCATTTTGCGTGGCGTGTCGTTGCTAGGAATAGAATCCGTGATGGCGCCTCTTCCGGTGCGCAACCAGGCGTGGAGAAGGCTCGCCAGTGACCTCGACCGGCACAAATTGGCCAAAATGACTGAGGAAATTGACCTCACCAGGGTTATCGCGATGGGGAAAAGGATCGTCGAAGGTGGCATACGCGGTCGACTCGTGGTCAAAATCCAGTAGCCGCGTTCAGAGGTTATTCACCAAATCCAATCATCCTCATTTTCGGGTATGGTAAGGGGCGGCTTAACAAAACCGGTTAAGAGGGTTCTCGAAAGTGGAGTCGGGCATGTTGGGGCGTAGCATCGTCGTGGTTGCAAGCATCGTAGCCGTCATGCCGGCCTGGGCGGGCGAACTCAAGCCGGAAGAAGCCAAGCGCTTCATTGCCGGCAAGTATTTTAGCTATAACTGTTTCGAGGGCAGCAGCGGGGCGGGCCGCATCAATGCGGACGGGTCTGTGGTCGGCACCATTCAGGTACGCGGCGCAGGGCCGGTCCACTTGGTCACACTGCCGACCGGCACCATCCGCGTGCAGCCCGATTCGATTTGCGCCTCACTGCGCGGATTGCCATTCCAGCCTTGCTTTACGGTCCAACAGACTGATGCGCGAAGCTTCCGCGGCTCGATCTCAGGGCTCAGCTTTGCGTATTGCGACTTCACCCGCCGCAACCCGCGACTGGAGATTTCCACAACGCCTCCGGGGCAGTCCCCGCGCTCGCTTGACCTCGGCATGTTGCGCACCACGGTCAACGAATAGAAGTTCCCTGCGGTCCGGCAGCATAAAGCGCATCGCGCCGACATTCATGGCAAAATCGAGTCATCGCCGTCCTCGGAGTTGATCCCGGGGCGCCAGTCTCTTAATCGCTGAAGGAACCGATCGTTGAAAAGAACCACCGTTGAGCGGCTGCCCCGTGCCCGTTTTGCGCCGGGCGCACCGACGGGCTCTGAATGTATGGCGTGCATCACTCTGCTGTTCGCAAATTCCAACTTGCGTGATGCGTGAATGGTGCCCGATCGAGCCGCAAAACGACTTCGTCGAGTTCGATTGGATCAGCGGTATTCCCGAGCAGCGTTCCCACCAGCTCAACTGCCTCTTGATCTCTTTCTTTCACTTCGATTTCCCGGAGCGGATAGTTGGCGGATTCCAATTGCGACTGCATCAATTCACGTGCCTTGTCCACATGCTGTGGGGTGGTGGTAAGGCGAATCTCGTAAATGGCCTCAGTTCGGCTTTCTTTGATCGGTGCGCGATTGATGGCGTTGACGAGAGGGCGAAGCAAGGTGTTGCCGGCCAGCACGAAAGCGGTGAGCGCGACCGCTTCGATCGCCAAATCGGCTCCCGCGCACGCGCCCACGGCGGCTGAGCACCACAAGGTAGCGGCGGTGTTGAGCCCCCAGACGGTGCCGCCTTCTTTCATGATGACGCCGGCGCCGAGAAACCCCACGCCGGAGACCACATAAGCGATGACCTGGGTCGCTCCGGCATCGCCGTTGAGGTGCATTCCGATATCCACGAACGTCGCCGCCCCGACGGCAACGAGGACATTCGTGCGTAATCCGCCGCTGCGCTGGCGATATTGACGCTCGGCGCCGATCAGGCCGGCGAGAACGAAGGCCGCAATGAGGCTGACGAGCGAATCGGCAAAATCACTCAAGGAGAAGGAACGCAGGAAGGCCATTTTCAGGCGACCATTTTGGATTCAGGCGCTTTGATGCGCCGTCTATCGCCTCCCATAGACCCAACCTACGGCATGTGGATAAGGTTCGCACCGAACCAGTCGCCGACAAAAAAGCAGGCGATGGCGATAGCCGCCCCGATTGCGAGATGTGCGGCGGAAATCAATTCCAGGACCGGTCGCGCGTGAAGGAAACGCAGGGTCAGCAGGCCCGCGATCACGAAGGCGAAGAACACGATCAGCGGATGGCCGAGCAGGCCGTTGCCGAACGGCCGCTCATCGGCATAGACCCCGAACCCGACGCCGCCCAGCGCCATCAGGCCAAACCACCAGGTCAACAGATGCCGCGACACCGGCACCGGCGGCGCGGTGTCAGGTGGAGTCGTGGGCTTGGTCGGGTTGGCGTGTGGTTTGTCGGGCATGAGCTCTTAACTGGGCGCCGCCTGGTCCCCTCCCCCGCTCGCGGGGGAGGGAGTTAGTAAGTTACATCACCACGCCGCGCTCGGCGAAATATTTCAAGGCGCCTGGATGCCACGGCGCCGTGCTGTTCGATTTGACCTGGGCTTTGAGGGAGAAGTTCTCCGCTTCGCGGTGAACCGCGATCAGGTCCGCCTGCTTATCGAAGATCGTTTTGACGATCGTATAGGCCATGTCGTCCGGCATCTTGTCGCCGGTCACCAGGAGGTTCCACACGACCGAGTTCTGATTATCCTTGTCCTGGCCCGGATAGATGCCGGCCTTGATCACGCTCACGGCATACAGGTTGCCGTACTTGGCGTTCATCTTGGCGACCGCATCGGCGTGATCGATCAGCTTGAGCTTGACGCCGGGCGTTGCAGCAAGATCGGTCACGGCCGAGGTCGGCAATCCGCCGACCCAGAAGAAGGCGTCGATCTTGCGGT
>Ga0070734_10001254_pt1 | contig 38650 bp, 50 predicted proteins | sample Coa_R1_8_FD_66444 | JGI IMG/M metagenome (GOLD analysis project Ga0070734, IMG submission 66444) | Surface soil microbial communities from Centralia Pennsylvania, which are recovering from an underground coalmine fire - Coalmine... | ecosystem: Environmental > Terrestrial > Soil > Unclassified ...
TCCTTACGGATGCAGACGGTCTCGAAAGGGTCTATATGTTCCCCCCGCCGAACACGCTCCAGAAGGGTCTCCTCTTGGTTTGAGCGGTCCGGTGAGAAAACGAGGCGCATGGGCTTTCCGATGATTTCCGAGGCAGCATAACCAAAGATGCGTTCGGCGGCGGCATTCCAACTCGTGATGATGCCATCGAGGGTCTGGGAAAGGATCGCGTCTTCTGACGAGGTCACGATAGAGGCCAGGCGAGAGTGCTCCGCTTCTGCTGTTTTCAGAGGGGTGATGTCGCGGTAATAGACGATCAAGCCCTCCTCGGTGGGATAGATGAAACTGCGCCACCATCTGCCACTATGGGACCGGAAAGTATCGGCTTCCACCTTGTGTTTGTCGCGCATCGCTTTGCGCAGTCCGACGCCGAAGGGAGTGGCATCCGCATCCGGAAAGAGGGTGAAAAAGCACTGTCCTCGGACCTGGTCTTCGGTACGTCCCATGAGTGCGAGCGTATATGCGTTGGCATAGACGTAGCGGAACTCGGCATCGAAGAGCACCAGTCCATCCCCCAGATCGGATACCATGGTTTGTAACTGTTGGCGTCGTGCTTTCTCTTCGGAATAGAGGCGTTGCAAAGTGAGTATGTCTAATTCTGAAATAGGGATCGGGTCCGGAGCGCCGTTTGCGTTTCCTTCGGCTTTCATCTCGTCGTGGGCCTTTCTTACCGTGCTGGGTAGAGAGGAACCGAAGTCGCCACGACCAACATCGTGGTGATATTGAAACCATGAATGCCAGAGTATACTCTCTTTGATACCAGTACGCAAGTCGTTCAAACAGAGAGTAGCATCCTCATTGGATTCTGTGGGATGACTTTCATGCGAACCAGCGACCGGACAGGTGGCTGAAAACAGTAGGATAGCAAAGAGGGCGGAACCGGTGTCTTCCTCCCCGTGTATCCGCCAACCGAGTAAATCTGCGCCTCTGACGGACCCATTCAGGAGGAGTCGGACGGCAGATGGCGAATGATGGAGTAAGGCACCCTGAAGAATGAACAGACGTAATATAAGCGGAACCCGGACCATGAACGCATTCCCAAAAAACAGAAAGCGTATCGTTTCAAAAGGCCATTATGTTAAGATACAGGGCCAACGGGTTGGTATCACTTCGGCAGGGTGTGGTCTCTTACTGCTGGCTGCTCTGTGTTTTGGAGTCGCATTTTTCTTCATCGTCATTGCGATTATGGGATGGTGGTGGGGAGCGATCTGGGGGTTCGTGGCAGGTGTTGCCGCTTTATGGTGTGGCAAATGGGGATTTGACAGTATCCGATATGCTGAGACAATAGATCCTGGTATTCCTCTTACCCGGAAGGTCGCGGATACTCTTCCCGCCGAGGAGAGCCTTGTCCGAGCATCTTCGGAGCCGATCCAGGAACAACAGGCCGTTCTACTTCGCGCCGCTGTAGATGATCAGGAGACGCCCTCGGAGCAGTTGGTCAGACCGGTAGGGGAGAGGGAAAGAGGCATACAATGAACAGGAAACGGTTTTTGCTCTGGCTGTTCAGCGCTGGGATCGTCATCGTCCTTTTCGGAGTAGGATCGCTGCTGGTCTGGCGGGCAACAGACGGCCCCATCCGGCGTTCAGATCGGCAGGTACTGGATCACAGCGAGAAGTTTATTCTCTATTCCCTCCTGGAAGAGCCACCCGACCCTGACGAAAATAAATTAAAGTTTCACGACTATGTGATTTTGGGACAGATTCAGGTGGTCGCCGCACAGGATCGAGCGGAACTACTCGCGGCTCTCTATGAGAGTGCTGGGAAAGGAGAGGCTGCCGGTTGCTTTGTTCCACGTCATGGAATACATGCGGTACGAGGCAACAAAACGGTAGACCTGTTGATCTGTTTCCAGTGCGGGCATCTACATATTTATGGCGAACACGGTGTGTATTACACCAGCATAACTCATTCACCGCTTTCTGTGTTTGACCGCACGCTATCCGCAAAAGGTGTTCCGCTGAACAATCACTAACCGAGGGAAGGGAGTGGGCAGCGAATGATGGAGCGGAATTGCTTGCATTGGACGTGACATGCCTCGATATTATGGGCCACCTGGAGAGTTAGTCTCCTGCCTAGGGTTCCAGTGTATGGTCAGAAGAACAAGGTTGCCATTTCTATGACAGAAAGTGTGTGGAAACGTGTTGCCAGGAGAACAGAAAAAATGGCCTGGTGCTGTTTTTTCATCGTAATTGGCTTCTGCTGCTTTTGTGCATACATACTACCCAAAATGATCGCTTCCTGGACAGCCAGAGGAGGAGACGTAGCGCCCTGGATCGTTCAAGTTCCGATAGATGCGGTGTACTTCATCACCAAAGCACGGTTTATTCTCTTCCCGTTTTTGCTATTATGGGCGCTCTGGACGACCTATTCTGTTAGATCAAGCCGGATCAAGTAAGGACATGGACATGGGAATTCCAGATAATACGCACATCAAGATCGGGGCAGCACTTCCGGGCGACCTTCCACAACTTCTGGGTCTCTATCAGTATATGATCCCGGATGATCCCCTTCTGCCCATTGATGACGCTCTGCAACAGCACTGGCAGTCCATCTTGGCTAACGACGCTCTGTTCTATATCGTCGCCCGCGTGGGAGATCGCGTCGTTTCCACCTGTGCCCTGACGATTATCCCCAATCTCACCCGCAGCGCCCGACCGTATGGCTTGATCGAAAATGTCGTCACGCATCCGGATTATCGCAAGCGCGGGATCGGAACCCAGGTGCTGCAGCATGCCCTCGAAATTGCCTGGAACCACGACTGCTATAAGGTCATGCTCCTCACGGGCAGCAAGAATGAAGCGACCTTGCGCTTCTACGAAAATGCCGGGTTCCTTCGGGGAGAGAAGACCGGATTTGTGATCCGAAATGTGCGGGCAACACCATGACCCTTCTATCCGACGGAGAAGAGTAAGGCATGAAAGCCGACAAAAGCCATAACTACTCGGCATCTCCGAAACCGTCCCACCTTTCTCGCCGCGATGCCGAGCAATTCCAGGATGAGAGCGTCGTGGAAGCCTATCCTCTGCGGCCCGCTTATCCCGCAGAGGTATTCGATATTCTGTTGGGTCTGCTGGATCGGGAATGCCGTTATGTGCTGGATGTGGGCTGTGGCACCGGCGAGATCGCGCGACGGTTAGCGCCTCTGGTAGAGAGGATAGATGCTGTGGACTTCTCACCTGCGATGATCCGGAAAGGCAAGCATCTGCCCGGAGGCGATCTGCACAATCTGCGCTGGATATGCAGCGCTGTCGAGGATGCCGCTCTTTCACCACCTTATGGTCTGGTGACGGCTGCTGCCAGCCTGCACTGGATGGACTGGGACGTGGTGCTTCCCCGCTTCCGGGAGACATTGTCCCCCAACGACTGCTTGGCAATTATCGAAGATAAGGTGCAACCCACTCCCTGCCCGGAGGCGCTTTGGCCGCTGGTACGCCGCTGCTCGACCAATCAGGAATATCAGCCCTACGATCTGATCGTAGAGTTGGAAAAGCGTGGTCTGTTCCTCAAGAAAGGCGAGCACTTGACCGACCACACTCTCTTCCAGCAGCCCGTAGAGGATTATGTCGAGTCTTTCCACGCCCGGAATGGCTTCTCCCGTGACCACATGAGCCGGGAAAATGCAGAGGCGTTTGACGGGCAGGCACGCGAAATGCTGCTGAGGGCTTTCCCGGATGGTATCGCACAACTGACGGTTGAGGCCAGGGTCGTGTGGGGGATGCCTGCTCGTCCTGCGAACCATAAATGAACAATCCGACAGACAAACCACGAGCGCCGATTTTGAACGGTCCGCACCTCCTTCTGCGCCCACCAAAAGAAAAAGACAAGGCGGATCGGTTGGCTTGCGGGCGAGACCCGGAGTTTCGGCGAATGGTTGGGGGCAATCCGAATGTCTGTCCCCCCTTGACTCTTGATGAAGTCAAATCGTGGTATGCGCAGATGTGTTCGGAGCCTCTGCACTGGATCATTGAAGTGGATCAACGCTGTATCGGAACCGCACGATTGCACCAACTCGACCCTGAGAATAGGCGTGCCCGCTACGCCATCGGCATCTTCGATCCTGCCATGTGGGGAAAGGGATTGGGGACAGAGGCGACGCGATTGGTTTTAGGCTATGCCTTCGATGTTCTTCGGCTGCATCGGGTAGACTTGCGGGTGTTGGCCTTCAACCAGCGTGCCATCGCTTGTTATGAAAAGTGCGGATTTGTTCAGGAGGGCATAGAGCGTGAGGGAGTGTTTATCGGCGGCGAATGGCAGAGTGATGTCCTGATGAGCATATTGGAGCAGGAATATCGCCAATTCCAGGCCGCAGAGACGAGAAAGTAACATTCAACATGAGCGATCCGGAGCACACAATGGCCGAGCGCCTTTCCGTCGATGTTGAGGCATATACGCATCAGATACAAACCCGCCCCTGTTTTATCTGTCAGATCGTCGCCCGCAATCCGGAGTATGCCCACCACATGATTTATGAGGATGAGCAGGCCATCGTGTTTCTCAACAAATATCCGCTGCTGTACGGCTATACTCTGGTCTGCCCCAAGCAACATCGCGAGCAGGTGACAGCCGACTTTAGCCTCGAAGAGTATCTTCGACTGCAATCCCTGGTTTATCGTGTCGCCGAAGCAATCAGGAAGGTTGTGCCTACAGAGCGGATGTATCTGCTGTCGCTGGGTAGCCAGCAGGGAAACCGTCATGTTCACTGGCATGTGGCTCCCCTGCCCCCTGGAATTCCCTTCGAGCAGCAGCAATTGGAGGCGCTGCATTTAGGCAAGGGAGTGTTGCCTTTGCCAGAGGAGAAGATGGCTTCGTTGGCGCATCAAATTGCAGAGCAGATGACGATGCTCGCAACGCCGGAACGAGGAGGGGTTGCCATGTTACTATCCGACACAGGTGAAAGAAGGTGAGAGTATGGAAAAAGTGAACCTGACCGAGAAATTGTCCCAGTTCTCCGACCACTGGCATCCCCGGATCGTCGGTGACCTCAATGGACAGCATGTGAAACTCGCCAAATTCCAGGGAGAGTTCGTCTGGCACCATCACGAGCAGGAAGATGAACTTTTCCTTGTCGTGAAAGGTCAGTTTCGGATGGAGTTGCGCGACCGGCATATCCAACTGAAAGAGGGAGAATTCCTGATCGTACCACGGGGTGTCGAGCATCGGCCCGTGGCGGAAGAGGAAGTCCATGTCCTGCTGTTCGAGCCTGCCTCCACCCTCAACACCGGGAATGTCCAGAACGAGCGTACCATTACGGATCTTCCACGCATCTAAACTCTCTGCAAAACACCCCCTGGAAGATTATTCTCTTGGGCCGGGTTGTAAGGAGGGATCAGTATGAGCGACCAGGCAGATTATAAAGTCGATGCGGAAGATTACAGCGACCTCGGCTTTGATGTCGGGAGGCATCGGGAAGCGTTCGGGGCATTTGAAACGCTGGACCTCCATCCGGAAAGCGTCAGGCCGACACTGAACGCCCGCAATCTCATCCTCTATGAAGTAACGCAGGGCAAGTTTACCATTGGGGATACGGCGGATGCCGGGGAGCAAGAGAAAGCCGAGCGGTCGCAAGGAGCCATTGCCTTTAAGGTGTTGTATCGCTCTGCCAACGGTGAGAACGTCGAAAGGGTGCGATCAGACGTGGAGAAGTATTTCCGCAGGCACTTTCCGGGACGTTGCCTGAACGGAGTGGATAGCAAAGAGGGCAGAACCGGTGTCTTCCTCGCCGTGTATCCGCCAACCGAATAAATCTGCGCCTCTGACGTACCCAATGACGCCCTCGCTTCGGAATATCATGGGCAGCCGGATGTGCTCCATATTCTTCTGGCTTGCGTCGGCGAAAAGATATTGTTCGCCGACGCATGCCGAGCCGCCTCTTATCCTCCGGATCTACCGCAATGCCTTCATCTCCGCAGGCACGACATAGAGCATATCCCGATAAATGAAACTCACCTGCTTTCCATCCGGAAGCCATTGAACTTCGTTGAGTTGATCTTCAGGATCGCCATTGGCATCCACCTTGCCCGGTACATGGCCGATCTCGCGCATTCCCTGACCATCGGACTTACTGATCCACAATTCTTCGGTGATAACAGGCTTGACTGAGACGGAGGGAACTACGCGATGGAGCCAGGTTAGGAGGTCCGATGTCCTTGCGATCTGCAGGTTATAGATGATAGTCGTTTGTTGTGGAGAAGCCAATGCGTCCATCAGCCTATCCACGTCCTTCGGTAGCGCAATCTTATATATATGGAGCGGCTGAACATTTGATGCGTCTCGGCCTTGAGCACAATATTCCTCTATTTCAAACGATAACGGATCGCCATAACGATAGTCCAATGGCATTTCGATCCTCGTGGGGTGGGCATCGTAATGCTCGCTGAGAATCTTGCTTCCCATCGCATCAAAGGCAGAATAGTGACGGTCGTTGGCGGGGTGCTCCACGTCTGATACATTCAGTACCGCCACCTGTTGACTTTCTTCACTGTACCCTTCGACGTAATGTTGATCGTCTAACCAGAACCCCACAACCAAGTTATCAGGATCTCGGATATGCCGATACTGGCTGCCATCGCACTTCACGATGAGCGATTCGTATCCACTCTCACTGGTCACACTCTCTTGAGCCACATGCAGCCATGTTCCACGGGGCGATAGTTCCCAATTACTCCGAGCACCTAAAAGCGATGTATTGGGCCGTCTAAGCAGGTGTGTTAATCCATTAAGGTGCGTTCTGGTATGTGAGGGTATATCGAACAGATCGACATGTTCCCCTGGTGTACCTTGATCGGCGGTGAAGATGAGGAGCCGATTGGTGGAGAGCCAGTAGGCTTGTTCGTTTGGGGGAGAGTCAAATGCAGAACAGGTGATGTCAAGCGGGACAATCGGGCGAGCCACCTCCAACAACAGACGCTTATGGGGCCATACCCTCCATCCCCCAATCATCAGTGTCACTCCAGCCAGCACCATCCCCGCCAGCCATCCCCATTTTCGTTTGCCTGTCCGCCCCATGAGTGTTCAGATCCTCGATTCTATCCGCGCCCAGCCATCGTTTCTTTATTCTTCAGAGATCGTTGGATTCCTTTAACCATAATCGAGTGTAGGCAGACCAGAGAGGAATCGGGGATCAGATAGCGAATGATAGGTTAGGATCGCTTGCATTGCCTAAAGGATAGTGCTGATGAACCAACCCGAAAAAAAGCAGCGCATCGTGTCGAAAGGTCAATATGTCGAGGCGCATGGGAAGCGGATCGGTTTCGGAACTGTAGGTTGCGGTCTATTACTCGTTGCTGCTCTATGTGGTTCAGTCACGATTGGTAGTATCGGTGCATTGTTTGCTGGCGGAGGGTGGCGGGCGGCAGGCGAAATTATGGCTTCTGGCTTCCTTACCTTTTACTCAGGCTATGTGGGATTTGTATACCTACGACAATCCAGGAAGATAGATCCTGGGATTCCTCTCACCCGGAAGGTCGCGAATACTCTACCCGCCGAAGATAGCCTTGTCCGCGCCTCCGAAGAGCCGATCCAGGAGCAGCAGGCCATTCTGCTTCGCGCCGCTGTAGATGGTCAGGAGATGGCTCCGGATCAGTTGGTAAGGCCGATTGGAGATCCGGAGCCATGAAAAAACGGCGCGTTCTTCTCTTCCTTCTGATACTGCTGCTTCTAGTCGGCATTCCGACGGGCTTGCTGGTGCGTGATTACCGCCATGAACAGACAAACCGAGACTTAATCGCTGCCATCAAAGCGCATGACCTTAATGCGGTTTCAGCCGCTCTCAAGGCTGGCACCGATCCGAATGCCCTCGGCGAATCATCGGAAGGTCGTCCCGAATTTGCTCCACCTTGGCTGGATCACGGTTATTATATTCCTGCTTTATCCCTTTATTTTGATGATTATCAAAAGGATGATGTCCGGTTTGCCCAAGTGTTAATAGATGCTGGAGCCAATCCGAATTATGTTTCTGAGGATAATGGTGAAACCCCGATCATGGCAGCAGCCTACTCCAATTGCCCGAACATGCTTCGCTACTTGCTGGAACATGGAGGGAAAGTCAATCAGAAGGATCGTGAAGGTCATACTCCTCTCCATGTCGCCACGTGGATTGGAGAGGAACCAACGATATGTGTTCTGTTTGATGCAGGCGCAAACATAGAAGCCGAAGATAACGAGGGCAATGCTCCGCTTCATGCCGCCTGCGCATCGGGTAACCCGCGAGCCTTAAGATTATTACTGAACCGTCACGTGCAGGTCAACAGACTTAATAAGATGGGGCTGACACCTCTGGATCTTGCGGAACAAGCAACCTGGGGTGATACTCCGAAAGAAGACGTCGTTAAAGTTCTGCGCAAGGCCGGAGCGAGAACCGCCAAAGAACTTGATACCCTTGCCGCCACTCCCCCGAAACGCTGAAAAGGACCCACATGAAAACCCGAACCCTAATCCTAGCCGCCCTTGTGATCGCCTTCTGCTTCTCCGGCCTGCTCATCCGCCTCTTTGCCCAGGAGCGTGAGATTGCCTGCCAGCGCGAGAAGATCGCCTCACGGAAGAGCGATGCCAACCAGTTATACGGTCGGCTAGTCACGGCAGAATTGAAACTCGTCCGGGAACAGGAACGAAACAACTGCTGCAGGATAGACTGTCCTCCAAGTGAAGGAGGAGCAAAGCGCGAGGCAGAGGAAGCAGCGGTGGCACAGGCGTCGAATTTATACACGGTACACTATGGGCCAGGCTTTTCTATGGATGCACACTCTAACTCCAAGAAAGACCTTGACGCAGAGATCGAAACGTGGCAAGGGGGCAACAGGGAAAAATGAAAGACCCTCACATTGCCGTTGAGCGCATCCTCTGGCATCACGATCTGATATGTCCCTGGAATCATAGACGCGCTGAAGCAAGTCGTGCTGCTGATAGCGGCAGAGGAGAACAGAGCGCATGCAGAGCACTGATAAAACCGGAAGAAACATTCTGATTGGCATTGCCGTCCTTGTCAGTCTCCTCGCCGCCGAAGGCATCCGATTTCTCTTCACGTCTCGATGGGACATCTAATCTGATGCTATATTTGGGTTATGCTCCATCTTCTTCCTCTTCTCCGCGCTGGCCCTCTGGGTCTACATCTACTTGCTGAGCAGGTACAAGACCTCCAGGGGCGTGTTGACCATTTGTTGTTTGGGGTTGGTGTTTTTAGTCTTGGTGGCTACCATGTTGATGGATAGGTTCGTTTGGGGGCCAATGCTAAAGACCTTCTTCCTCGCGACTCCACGAAGAAAGTTTCTGAACGCCATGATCTATCCGCTCTCCAGTTCCCTGAAGCCCCGGAGCCATAAATGGAGAATGCAGACATCCAATCAAAACCACTCTGAATCCTGTTCCTTCTTGGCGATCTATAGATAAAGATTGCTATCAATGCAGGATTTGTGGATATGGGGAAAGAATTGGGGATTGGGCGTGATCTTATAATTGCCTCCAGGAGCCATCTTATGTCGGAGCCACTTCCATCTGTACGATTGAGTTATGAAAACACGATGGACGATGCGGTTGCGTTTTACATGTATCAGATGAAGCACTCTCCTCATGCGCGCCGTCGTCGTCGGATCGGACTGACAATAGCCTATCTTTGGTTATTGGGAAGTTACTTCTTCGCCTTTGGCGGTCTCGCCAATCTGAGTTATGTTCTGATCTACACGGTGGCTACCATTGGAGCCATCTTGTTGCTCGGCCTTATCCTGCGCTGGATTGTCGGTGACCGTTTGATCCGTAGGCAGTATGCCAAAAATCAGTACCGGGAATTTTTTGGACGACATGAACTGGAAGTAGCCGATGATGGGCTTCGGTTTCGGACGGATTATAGCGAAGGAAAACTGGCTTGGAGTCTGATTGATCGGATCGAATCCATTCCAGACTATACTTTCATCTACACAGGCACGAAGACTGGGCTGATTATCCCTCACGCCCGGATTACAGAAGGGAATTATCGCGTCTTCTTTGAGGAACTGGGGAAACGGTACAAAGCAGACTAACCTTTGATGATCAAAATGACAAAGAGCAAGTAGGAGATTATCATGGTATCTCCCTGGTGGGTGTCTGAGTGATTTTCCTTTCTTCTGGCCCCGGCGAAAAATAACTTTTCGCCGGGGCCAGCATGTTCAGAGGCCCTTCTTTAGCATCTCCCAGCAAACAGGCGACAAGAGACAGGAGACTATCTGGAAGGATCGCAACGATGGACGAGATCGCACAGTACAATCGCTGGCAGGCACTCGCCGATGCCGACGCTCTCTTTACCCGTCCCAACCTGGGGTCTTGGCTTCGGTATCGGTCAGGCGATGGAATCATAACCGATGATTGAGGAAGCCTTCTGGAGCGATGTGTGCAATCGCTATGGATTAGGATCGCTCACGGAACGGCCTCAGTCGGTGACCGGTGGACTGCTCCACAGGATGTACCGCCTCTCGACCAGCCAGGGATATTTCGCGGTCAAGGTACTCAATCCCGACATCATGAAGAAACCCAAAGTTCGCAATGAATACCGACGCTCCGAACACATCGCCTCTACTGTTGCCGAGGCGGGGATTCCGGCGATAACGGCAATTGCGGTCGAGGGCGATACCGTGCAGGATTTTGGCGCATCCTCCGTTATGCTCTATCCGTGGGTCGAGGGGAAGATGCTCTCTCCCAATCCTGCTTCCGCTGATCAGGCACGGCAAATCGGAACGATCCTGGGCCGTATGCACGCCCTCGATTTGCAGATTCCCGGTTTGCCTACTCCAGAGTTCCACATCTACCCGGACGCGCATTGGGCAACCCTGGTGCAGCAGGCGGAAGCGGCAAGTACGATGTGGACGCACGATCCTGAGTCCTTGCTTGCCGATCTGTATGCCTGGAACAGGCTTGCCCGACAGGGATACGATGATGTAGAAAGTCACTGGGTCGTGAGTCATGGAGACCTCGATCAGAAGAACGTGCTCTGGCAGCATGACAACACGCCCTGGCTGGTGGATTGGGAGTCGGTTGGACTGACGCATCCTGCTCTGGAGGCTGTGGGGGCGGCGCTGAATTGGAGCGGGCAGACGGTCGAGCCTCCACTGAAAGCCGCCTTCACAGCGCTTTTGGAAGGCTATCGCACTCAGGCTGAACTCGCTTCCGACGTGGGATATGCTGCCCTTCAAGGTTGCCTGGGGAACTGGCTGCATTGGCTGGAACCCAACATGCGGCGGTCGTTGCCGGATGGTAGTGCAGATCCACAAGAGAAAATGCTGGCCGCGCGCGAAGTCGTTCAGACCTTAACCCTCCTGCGCTCGCTCGCATCTAATCTATCTACCTGGGCAGAGTGGTGTGGTCGTTTTTGAGGCGATCCACCGCGGATTTGAGAAGGATAACAGTCATGGAACGCGTTCTTGTGGGCCGGGTCGCCTTGGTAACGGGTGTGAGCCGACGCAAGGGCATCGGCTTTGCAGTCGCGGACAGATTGGCGGCGATGGGAGCAGATGTGTTCTGTCATGCCTTCCCGCCCTATGATGCAGATCAGTCCTGGGGTGCGGATGCAGGCGGCACTCCGGCTTTGCAGGCAGAGTTAGAGAAGCACGCAACGCGTATCGCCTTCCTACAAGCCGACTTTGCCAATCCCGATGCGGCTCATCAGGTGATGGCGGCTGCGATAAAGGCGTTCGGCCATGTAGACATTCTGGTTGCCAATCACGCCTATTCGATTTCCGGCACCCTGGAAGAACTCACCGCTTCGCATATAGATGCCCACCTGATTATCAATGTCCGAGGTAGTCTCCTGCTCGTCAAAGAGTTCGGCGTCCAGCACAACGACGCCAGACCTGGCGGACGCGTCATCCTGATGACCTCCGGTCAGCATCTTCATCCCATGCCGGGCGAGTTGGCCTATATCGCCTCCAAAGGCGCACTCCATCAACTCACATCCAGCCTTGCTGCCCACCTTGCTCCCAGAGGCATTACCGTCAACACCGTTGATCCCGGTGCAACGGATACCGGTTGGGCAACGCCAGAGGTGTATGAGGCGGTCCGTACATCGCATCCGCAGGGCAGATGGGGAACGCCCGAAGATGCTGCTCGCCTGATTTCCTGGCTGGTTACCGATGATGCTGGCTGGATTACCGGGCAAGTAATGAACTCAAGAGGCGGGGCTTAATCCCCTATTGCGTCCTATCTTCCGTAGCGCATGCGAAGAATATTATTCACCTGCGCCAGGATCTCAATGGGCATTCAGGTGATGTCCATTGTCTGGTGACAATTCAATGGTGTCCACATTTCTGGACATCGGGTTCTCATTCGTCTGCAATAGAAATATAGGAGAATACTCAAAAACCTAATCGTCAATACTCTCGTAATCCTGGTAGGCTACCTTCGCGATGGAAACGCGCAACCAGGGAGACATGTACAATCATGGGCAATCTCACACCAGTAATGCAGACGATATTTTGGTTTCTAGTTGTATTTATTGTGACTATGATTGCGGGCCTCACCCTTATGGTCTATCGGGGCATTGCGGAAACAAAGCGCCGCACGTCTCAGGATAGAGAAGACTATTACAACCAGATGTGGATAAAGGAGCCGGGCAATCCTGAATGGCCTCTGCAACTCGGATTGTGGAACAGTCACCAGATGCAACTCTGTTCCGGTGAGCAACGCAAAGAGGCCGCTGAGAAAGCGTTCAGGTATTTTCAATCGTGGCTCTCATTGAGGGACGACATTGAGCCAACCAACGACTATTCCCCGATGAAATATCTTGCCATCTCAGCATTCGAGGCAGGTGCATTGGAGGAAGCCAGGATTTATGCCCAGAGACTTCTGAAGTTTGCCGACCATAATCCGCAACGATCCGTTGGCAATTCCATTCATTACGGCAACCTCATCTTGGGAAGACTCGCCCTCCGATCTGGCTATGTCGAGACGGCTAAAGCGTACTTGATCGAGGCGGGGAAAACACCTGGATCGCCCCAACTTAACAGTTTCGGCCCCAGGTTGGCGCTCGCGAAGGAGTTGTTAGAGATAGGAGAACGCGATGTTGTATTGCAGTATTTTGCATTGTGCGCCCGCTTTTGGCGATGTAGTTGGGGGAATTTGCAGCGCTGGACGAAAGAAGTGAACCAGGGGAAGATTCCCGACTTTCCTGGCAACCTGATGATGTAACAAGACCCAGGCAGGGGCATGGGAACTCTCCTCCCAATCCACCACTCCCCCAAAACGCTGAAACGCCCTCCCGATATGCCCTTTCCTGCCCCAACATGACACGCAGAGAAGGCCGACGACTCCCCTGTGTCCACCCCCCAATGCAGCATCATAGAGGAGAATCGAGAAAGGTCCGAAGGTAGTAAATGCGTTATGCGGAGGGAAAAGGCGTGTGGGAGCAAAGGAGGAGTTGGCGAACGGACCGAGAATGATGAGGATAGAACCCTTTGCAGTAGGGACAGGGTTGGAGCGATCAGGAGCCGGGGCATGGACCAACCACCCAAAAACAAGAAGCGGATTGTGTCGAAAGGCCAATATGTCCAGGCACAGGGTAAACGTATTGGTATCGGATCAGCGGGAGTTGGTCTCTTGTTCTTGTCTGCTCTATTTGCTTTATTCGCCTTCCTTTCGATTGGCTTCGCTATCGTTACTTCAAAAGTGTTATACGGAATATTTGTTGGTGTAGTTTGTGCAGCGGCGTCTTTCCAACTTGGCTCGTGGGGTCTCGCCAGCCTCAGACATGCTAACACGATAGATCCCGGTGTCCCCCTTACCCGTCAGGTCGCGGATACTCTTCCCGCCGAAGAGAGCCTTGTTCGCGCCTCTGAAGAACCCGTACAGGAGCAACAGGCCGTCTTGCTCCGCGCCGCCACATCGGATCGGGAAACGCCATCGGATCAGTTGGTCAGACCCGCAGGAGAACAGGAACCATGAAGAAACGGCGCGCGCTCCTACTCTCCCTTCTGATACTGCTGCTTCTAGTCGGCATTCCGGTGGGCTTCCTGCTGCGTGAGTACCGTCAGGAGAGGCTAAACCGGGACTTAATCGAGGCCATCGTAACCAACGATACCCCATCGGTTCTGACGGCTCTCAATGCGGGAGCCTCTCCGAATGCTCCCCTCCTTCCTCCAGATAAGCGCCCCATCTTGCGCCGCTGGTTCGCAAGAATATTCCAAAGAGAACCTCCACTTCGATTGGATCAAACAGTGTTTCTTGTTGCTGTAGAGGGCGTACGAGGAAGGAATACGGCTCCCCCTGAGAATGGTGCTATCTTGAAAGCCATGTTGGATCATGGGGCGAATATCAATGTTCAAGACGAGGCAGGTTACACCGTTCTGATAATCGCGGCAGCATCTGACCACGCCGAAACGGTCAAACTCCTGTTGGACAGAGGGGCGAATACCGCAATCAAGAGTTACTATACATCACTCGCCGTATGGGATACAGCAACAAATTCGTACATACCAATCGGAGAACGATCCGCCTTACAGATCGCGATGGAATTCGATCATCCTAACAATATGAAATTACTACTGGATCATGGAGATAATGTGAATGTGAGGGATGACGATGGTCAGACCCTTCTCAGTAAAGCGATCACGCACCATAAGGACGAGTGTGTTCGACTGCTCAAACAGTACGGAGCGAAAACCGCCAAGGACCTCGACGCCCAGGCCGCCACTCCCCCGAAACGGTGAATTCCCCCACCCTCTTCCGGCCCTGTGCTGTATCCAGGCAGAGAGGAATTTGGTAGCAGACCACGAATGATAGGGTTGGAATGCTCGCATTTGCTGACCGAAAGGAGTTTTCCATGAAACACGCTCAGATCCTCGCCCTAGTGGTGTCGCTGGCCTTGACCGGTTCGATGGCGCTGGCCCAAAAGACCAAACCTTTTCCCGATGTTCCGAAAGACCATTGGGCGTATCAGGCCGTGATGGAACTGAAGGAGAAGGGCATTCTGATCGGCTATCCGGACGGAACTTTTAACGGCGATGGAACCAAGACCGCCAAACCGATCTACGATCTTTCGTCTCCTATGGCAACCTGGCGCACTCTGTTGGCGGCGATGCGCAATCGCGATGAGTTCGGTGTCCAAAACACCTTGGCACCTGACTGCCATGATCCTGCTGGTTTATTCCCAAAGGGTGACGGTTCGTTAGGTAACCTGGACAGGAAAGCACATCTGGACACCTATCAAAAGCGTGCGAAGTCGTGGTCAAAGTTGCATCTTTATGTTAATGCAGGTCCTACGTATGCGGTGAGTGAGTTTCATGATCCTGCTTTAGGACCCGCACCGTTCGGGCCTGGCGGTCCCTTCATCGAGTTCATGAAAATCGGTGAAGTCTGGAAGATTAGTCTGTTATGGATTGATTTGGAGTAAGCGAGGGTCTCACCGATTTGACCTATATCCAGATTGACAGTTCCTCGCCTCAAATCCACGGAAACTCAACGGGAATCTTCCATGAAAAAACGGCGCGCCCTACTTTTCACTCTCTTGATCCTACTAATCGTGGTCGGCATTCCGACTGGCTTCTTCGTACGGGCAGTCCATCATGAGCAACTCAATCACTCCCTCATCGCTGCCGTAGAGAACGATGATCTCGCCGCGGTCCGCAGATTACTGCGACAGGGAGCCGACCCAAACACGCCGGTTTTCCCTGATGACACCCGTTCGCTATGGCAGCGTGCATGGGATACCTTCCGCTCTGGACACGCTCCGCACCCGACAGCCTCCAGGTCTATCCTCTTCGTGGCGGCGGGTCACCTACCCAATCGTTTCCATGATCCAGAATTGACACGGCTTCTCAAGCAGGCTGGCGCGAAGGAATAGCCCATGAAAAAGCGCCGCGCCCTCCTCTTCATATCTCTCATCCTGTTGCTCCTCATCGCCATTCCCACGGGCTTCCTTGTGCGCGAATTCCGGCAGGAGAAGGCCAGTCGGGATCTGATTGCGGCCATGAAAGCGAACGCGACAAGGAGCAATACCTCCTCCACGACGGGGATAGATCAATCCAAGGCAATCGCAATTGCAAAGCAAGCGATAGTAGACAACGAAAAGGGATCGGGAGACCAGTGGGTTTATGAAGCAACTCTTCAGGAGAAAGGCTGGGCTGTACTGGCTAATCGAATCGAAGGATATGGGTGGGATGGTAAGCCACAATTCGTTGTAGGAGGTGACCGTCTCATACTTATAGATAGAAATGGCAAGGTCAGTTCCTATATTCATGGCTTATAATGCCTGATAAGAACGGTGATACCCTGCTCGACTTTGCAATGGCATATCCGTATTCGCCAGGAAATTTCACAGGGTTCAAACACGGCGAAATCCAAACGACGATGCGGCAATGATTTTCGGCTCTGTAGAGACAAACGATGAATGAGATCCGAGGCATATACAGAGGGTACGCCTGGAAAGTCTTTCTTGATAGAAACAGCGGGCGAACTGCGGGATGGCGCGGCGAATGGGCTGCCCCGACCGGCGAAAAGGGAAGGACGCCGCTCCCTCTTCATCCGGATGCGAAGGCGGCGGAAGAGGCTGTGATCGCCTGTATCGATGAACATGCTTCGCCTACGTATACGGCTCCATTGGAGGGTGGGCCGTCTGAGGCCGATCACCAATAGCAAGGATGGGGAAACTGCCATCGAGAGCAGAGGAGCCACATCGCTCCTCGACATTCTGTGATGGGCTAACAGGACGTCGAGAGCGCTATGGCATGGCGATATGCCAGAGAGTTTATCGGCTGGGTTGATGGGTTCCTGAAGATGTCAGATCGAGTATTCAGAAAAAAATGCCCCTACCTTTCCGGCGATAGGGGCAGATTGTAAGGCGATATAAGATTCTTATCTGACCGCGATCAATTTGTGATTTCTCTATATTTCCCCGCTGAGACACCGACGCAAGCCGCCTCTCACCCTCCTGACCTATCGCAATACGTTCCCCTCCACAGGCACGACATTACACATTATAGGTGCTAACGTGATAAATGTGTCATACGAACCGAAATGAACGCCTGTTGGCATGATTCTTGCAGCAAGTAAATTTAACAGGGGTACGTGTTGCTTCCGGACCTGACGACCTTACATCGTAGTGAGCAGACGTTTGTTCTTTATGGACAGGAGGCGTACATGAACCGTTCCCGCATTCCAGCACTGGCACTCGCAGCCCTGGTCGCCGTACTGGGCGCTAGTCGTGCAGACGCGCAAGCGTACAATTTCACCACGCTTGATTATCCGGGAGCCTCAAGAACCTATGCATATGGCATTTCTGGCAGCGACATTGTCGGTTATTGGACCGATAGCAGCAATTACGAACACGGCTTCCTACACAGCGGCACGGATTACAACACTGGGTGGAGTACAATCGACAATCCTAATGCCCTTTCCCAAGTATTGCACGGCGAAGGCACCAACCTTTATGGCATTACGGGTAACCTCGCGGTAGGGGTCTATAACGCATCAGGTGACACTTTCCACGGTTTTCTGTACAACACTACCACAGCCGCCTTCACCACAATCGACTATAATGCCGCGACAGGAACCACATCAGGCGACAAACCGACGCCCCTTCGCAATCACGGCGGTACTTACACTGACGGCATATTCGGCAATACTGTTGTCGGTACTTACGAAGACAACAACGGCTTCGGCATGAGTCACAGTTTTCTGTACGACATCACCAAGGATCCCACCCTGGCATCATCGTACACCGTGCTCCCTGACTATACGAAGGCGTCTACCACGCTGGGTGGCATAGCAGCCTATGGCATTTCCGGCAGCAACATAGTCGGTACTTACGTTGACGACAATGACGTCCTCAACGGCTTTTTGTACAATAGCATTACCCAACAATACAAAACCATCGATGATGGGGTATTTGGAACCAACATCTTCGGCATCGACGGCAGTTACATTTCCGGTTCTTACATCGATAGCCAAGGCAAAGATAACGGCTTTTTGTACAATATGGCAAGTTCGACCTTCACCACAATCGATGATCCGCTCGGGTCAAATTTCACCCAAGGCGAGGGTAATTCCGACTACAAAGTTGTCGGGTACTATAACGGGAGTGACGGAATTGCCCACGGCTTTCTCGCAACAACCCCCGAACCCGGTACCCTCGCCCTGTTCACTGGCCTCGGCATTACGGGCCTGAGTCTGTTCATTCACCGCCGTCTGCGCCGGAACTGATCACAGGCAAAAGTGATTATTGGAAACCTCCGGAGGATCTACCCCCGGAGGCTTCTCTACCACCTGATCACATGTTTTCATAATGTCTGCCTGCTATAATGGTTATGAGCCCTGACGCTCGACTAGGGGAGAAAGTCCCCTCTCCCCTGGCTTTTGACTAAGAAACCGCCTTCTCCAATCCCTGAAGAAGGCGGATTTCTTTTGTGTCTGGATCTCCTTCACGGCTCTCTCATTTCCGCCGATGCTGGTTGAGAAACTGAGCCAGAGAGGAGCCACCTGGCAGCCCCCGAAGGCCATACAACAGGGCATTTTGAACGCGTTTCCAGTTCTCACCTGGCGCTTCCGGGATCGGCCCTGATTCATAAACAGGCCATTTTCCCGTTCTCTGATAATGCGCATCCGCCCAGGCAAGGACCTGATCCACCGTAAATATCGTTATGTTGGTCTGATTTCGTACTCTCCGTTCCGTAGCAATGAGCCTACCCAAAGAGGTTCCGCCTGGCAGACCTCTTCCTCCATGCCGCAGATGATGGTCGATGGAATACCATTTCTCTTCGGGAGCCTCTTCGATTTCGGCATCCGTTTTCGTAGGCCACCTACCTGTCCGTTCGCGGTGCGAATCAACCCATGCCTGGATATGATCTACTGTGATGGTGGGCAGATCGTGGATGTTGCGTGCGCTCCGCCATTCTTGAAGTAACCGTGAAAGCGATGATCCACGTGCAAGTCCCCTGTTTCCCCGTTTGAGCGCCAAGTCTATCGCGCACCAGGTTGTTCCGGGTGCTTCTGCTACAGATCCCGAATTCTTAGAGGGCCATTTCTCGTGGCGGGCATAATAGGCGTCGGCCCAAATCAGGATTTGGGTGATTTCCAGATCGGGGTAACGGATTATGCGCGGGATCGGAGGAGGATTACGCTTTTTCAGAGGCTCTTGGTGGTCCATAACATTCCCTGATCATCGGGTATTGGTTGCTATCCCGGAGCCTCTGGAATCGTATATTGCCGCTTTAATGCCTCCGCGTCTTCGTTTCGCCCTTGCTCCGTCAGCATATTGACGAAGTTCTGCAACACCTTCTGGGTATTCGGATGCTTTACCCCCAACGATTTGCTCCATATTCCCAACGCTTTCAGGTAAAGCGGTTCGGCCTGGCTGTACAATCCTTGAAGTTGGTACAGCCCTGCCAGACGGTTGGGGACTATAGCAGTATCAGGATGTCCCTTTGTCAACACTTTGCCCCATATCTCCCCTGCTTCCGTAAAGAGTGCTTCGGCCTCGTGGTAGCGGCACTGACTTTGGTAGAGTCCTGCCAGATTGTTGAGGCTTTGAGCAATATCGGGATGATCTTCCGACAATGCCTTGCGCCGTATTCTCAACGCTTCCTCAAAAAGCGGTTCAGCCTTCTTGTACAAACCCTCTCTCTGATAAAGTGATGCCAGATTATTGAGGCTTGCGGCAATGTTAGGATGTCCTTCTGGCAATGTCTTGCGCCATATTTCCAACGCTTCCACATGGAGCAGTTCGGCTTTCTCGTACAAACCCTCGCGCTGATATAGTAACGCCAGATTATTGAGGCTACCAGCAATGTCGGGATGGTCCTTTGGCAATGCCTTACGCCGTATTCCCAATGCTTCCAGATAGAGCGGTTCGGCTATCGAGTAAAGGGCGCGGCTGGTCAGATAGACACCTATTTCATTGAGTAGTCTTGTTGCTTCCTCGAACTCCATGCTGTGTTGTTCGATTTTGGTGGCGAGTTGGAGGGCGTGGGGCAAGAGACGGTCGCAGAACGGCCAGTTGATGAACGCCACTATGGGGAAGGCATGGCTCGCCACCCTAACAGCACGTTCGGCAGTTGTCTGTAGGGTAGCATCGTCCATCTGCACCTGAATTACTTCCTGCATCAAACGGTGAACGTCGTAGGTCTGGGCGGCGACGTTGCGCCGGATGAGGGAATAGTCGGCCAGTCGGGAGAGGACTTGGCGGAAGGGGGTCTTGTCTTTCTCCCAGTTTGCCAGTTCAGAGGCCAACGGTTCATCAAGGGCCGTTGCGCCTTCGAGAATGAGTTCATGTGGGATCGCTTCGGGAGCGAAGAAGGCGCTTAACGTGAGCAGTTGGACGGCAGCAATGGATTTTTCACGCACAGCAGCGAAACTCTTGTTCCAAGTAGTGCGGACGGTCTCAGCATATCCTCCGGTTATCGGGCCGTATTTCTCTATAGATCCGCGCCTGGTATTGTAAAGTCGGACGATGACGTGGAATAACCTGGTATGGAAACCACACAAACCGTTATCGAAACCCACGATGCTGCCGAATATCGCCGCCTTCTCGCCTGGCGCATGTACACCCAGGGGCATCGGCAGAAGGATATTGCGGAGACACTTTGCGTCACTCAGGGAGCCATCAGCCAATGGATCAAACGTGCCCGAGACCAGGGAGCGCAGTCCTTACGAACCCGTAAAGCCATCGGACGCCTGCCGTATCTGACACGCGACCAGAAAGAACAGATACCCCATCTGCTCCAGAAAGGAGCCGAGCACTACGGCTTCCGAGGAGATGTCTGGACCAGAGCGCGGGTCGCTACCGTGATTGCACGTGCGTTTTCGGTCTCCTATAGCCATGCTCACATCAGTAAACTGCTCAAAGAGATCGGCTGGACTTACCAAAAGCCCGTTCGCCAAGCATCTCAACAAGATGCCGAAGCGGTCCTGCGTTGGAAAGAAGAGACGCTTCCTGCGCTAAAAAGGGGCACGCGAAGAAGGTCGAACTCTCCTCTATATAGATGAAAGCGCCTTCTACCTCCTGGTTTGCAGCGGACGAACTTATGCCCCGATCGGGGAGACCCCGATCCTGCGCGGCAAGTTGTCGCATGAGCATCTGTCGGTGATCAGTGCCATCACCCCCGAAGGCAAGCTCTACACCACGATCTTGACGCATTCGTTCCAGGGTGTGGACATCATCGCGTTCCTGCAGCATTTGCTCCAGCAGATGCCTGGGAAGTTGTTGCTGATCTGGGATGGGGCGAGTATCCACAAGAGCAAAGTTCTCAAGGCTTGGTTGGCGACACTGGAACCCGATCTCTTGAAGTTGGTCGCTCTTCCCGCCTATGCTCCCCAACTCAACGCCGATGAGGGGATCTGGCATTACCTCAAAGGCGTGGAGTTGAAGAACGTTTGCTGCAGCGATCTGCAGCATCTGCGCCAGGAACTGGTCAAAGCGATCAAGCGTTTACGACAGAAACCGCGTCTCATCCGAGCCTGTGTGCGGCACGCCGAGAAAGTTTAGAGATCAAAGCGCGGATCTATATCAGAGTATGAAAGAAGCAGGTCTGGTATGTTCACTTGCACACTCCGTTCTGAAGTAGGATGAGATTACCCATACTGAATTCAAGTTCGACATGACTCCAATATTCCGATCAAGCGGCTTGTGGCTTGTGTCTCGTCGTTGCCTGAGTATACCTCATGAATACAAATGTCAATGTAAATTCGGCAAAAAGCGGAGACCGGCAAACTCGGCGGGTGGGCCGCAGCGCAGGACAATGAACGTTCCTTAGATCAGGACAGTAAGGGTGACAAAGCAGGCGGATCATCGAGACTGAGGGTCACATCAATCTGTGCCGAACGCCCATAATCAGGTTTGAAGTGGTAAACCGCACGGCATCGTCCGACTTCAGGGATTATGATCGTGGCGATGATGGATGTCTAGGTAATGCGAATGCGTATGGGTCAGGGGTTCATGGACGTGCCAATGCGTGTGAGGCTTCGTCGGATCTACCCCTGCTTCATGCTCATGCTGATGATGTTCATCATGGACATGGCGGTGACTGTGTTCCATGCGCTCGTGTGTATGCTCGTGCGCATGGCGTTCAGTCAAGTGTAGCCATACTCCGACACCCATCAGCCCGGCTGCGATGAGGAAGAACCCTCCAACAGGTTCATGGAGCAGGAGGAGCGCAACAACAGCGCCAACGAAGGGAGCCAGCGAAAAGTACGCTCCCGTGCGCGCTGTCCCGATATGCCGGAGGGCCAGAACAAAGAGCGCCAGACTGAGGCCATAACCGATAAAGCCCACGAACAGTGCTGCCACTCCTGTAAAAAGGGGAGGCAGTTTTGCCCCCATGAACAGTGCTACCGTCAGATTAACGATGCCCGCAACCGCCCCCTTTATTGCAGCGACCTGGTATGGATTGCTGGCGGACACTTTCTGCGTGAGGTTATTGTCAATGCCCCAGCATAGACACGCCCCCGCGATTGCCAGCGATCCCAGCGGCAACACGAATCCCTTACTCCCCTGCCAGGAAGAGAACCACACCTCCCGCGACAATCAGCGCCATGCCGATAGCAATGCGACGGTCGAAATTCTCCTTGAACAAGAACCACGCGATCAGGGCGGTGAATACCCCTTCCAGGTTGAGCAGGAGCGCTGTTGTGGATGCAGGCGCGGCGTTAAGCCCCAGCATCAGCAGGACAGGTCCCAGCACACCGCCGAAGGCAACCGCCCCTGCCAGCCAGGGCGCATCTTTGCGAGTCAGTCGGGCTTCGCCCCCTGTCCGGTTGGTAAGATATAGGATGGACAGACCCAGCCCCGAACCCAGATAGAGCAACCCCGCCAGCAACACCGGAGAGATTTCACCCAGAAGTAGTTTGGCGAAAGGGGTGCTGATACCAAAAAGGACGGCTGCCAAAACTGCAAATCCGACGCCTTTGGGTCGCATTATTTTCTTGTTGTAAGCCGCGTTCATCTTAAAGGGACGTTCCAGGGTGCGATAGCGTTCCTTTGAAGACCATCCCCATCGCTATTTTCCTCCGACTCCGGTTCATCAGCCAACGCTTCTGCCAGATAACGCGCCAATGCCCTGATCGCTGACAGGAGGGCTTTCGACCTGACGATCCACACAAAGCGCGTGTGACGTGCCTGCCTCGGAGTGGTTTTCTCTGTGTTCCACATGATCCTTTACTCCCCCATCTCGACAGGCTTCTCATGGGCAGGCAGGCATTGCTCCTGATGCCGTGAAAGGAGGCAATGCGCACGATTGGCGACCTCCCCGTCCGGCCCATAGAATAGCCGCTGCTTTCCCGGCTCAGTCGGCTCGACGATCTGTGACGCTATCGCACAGCGGAATTCGGGAACCCGCATAATAGGTTCTCCCCGTACAGTTGGGACACCTGGGACAGAAGGGATGACGATTGCGATGGAGAAATGCGGGCATCTCTCCTGGCATTCCGATGACATTGTGGCATATCTCTCCGAGGAGTTGCTACTACCCAACGAACTTATATTGTTTGGACAGGAAACCACTTCCGCGACTGCAACACTCTTGTTTACGTGAAACTAAAATATTCGTGCTATCGGGATCTCGATACTGCGATAAACGTCGGCAAACCCCTATCCTGATATGCCCGTTTCTGAACAAAGAAACGCCAAGTTCGTCTCTTAGGAAGAAACGGCCTACCAGTTTCTCGGAGCGATCAGGATGTCTTCGGAAAACACTTCACCTTCCTTAGCGGGCAAACGTATTGTCATTATTGAGGATGAGGGGCTCAGCATCCTGGCATTTCGACGCATCTGCCAGCAGGCGGGATTGAAGGTTGTCGGCATTGCTTCCAATGGTAAAGACGGCGTAGACCTTGTTATGAAGGAGCGCCCGGACATAGTGCTGATAGACATTAACATGCCAGTAATGAATGGTGTCGAGGCAGCCCGGCTGATCTTGGAGAGACTGCCTGTCTGTCTCATTTTTGTAACGGCTTTATCTGAGGAAAATGCCCAAGAGCAAATCGACCAGATTGCCTGCCACGGCTGTGTGGTCAAGCCCGTGGCAAACGAGATTCTGATTCCCGCCATCCAGAAAGCCTATCGTCAATTCCAACGCGAAGGAGCGGCAGAGTGAATTATCCTGCCGCTCCTGCCCTAGAAACCCGGCTTCCCTTCCGACTTGCATCTGGACAAGTGGAGCGCAGAAGGGGTTTGGCATTCGACGCAGCCCTTCTCCATAGAGTTCCGCAAATTTCGTTAGGCTTTGATAGGAAATTGGGATCGCTTCTGTCCTTGGACCGTATCCGTATGCGTACCCCGCAGTTCCCTCACAATGTCGCTGCATCGCGCGCCAGGTGAATCCCATCAGGCTCACGACCAACGCGATCATCACTCCCAGACCGGCGAGAAGTCTGTCAAGTTTTCTATGGCGTGTGTTCATATCGGATGGTTCGGCATCGCCTCCCTCGATCCTTCCTTAAAGGCCAATAGCCCAGGCGAAAATGATCTTTTCGCTTCGGCAGATCAACTGCTACGACCGGCCACAGAGGAATAGAGAAACTGCGCAATCCCCCGCCTCCATAGAACCCATCGGAACTGGAATGAGAACGCATCCGTCTCTCCTGCACGCCTACGGCGTTAGAGGGAGGCGAAAATGAAAAAGACAACGGCTGCCAAAACTTGGTGGCTCTTGATATTGATGGCCGCGATATGGATTCCCGGTTCGATGTGTCGGGCGTCAGTTGAGCCGGAATTGACGATGGCGATCCGGCATCGAAACGTTCAGAGAGTGCAGATCCTGCTTTCTGAGGGAGTAGACGTCAATGAGCGAGATGAGGGCGAGGAACAGACGCCATTGATGAGGGCCGTCCAGGTGGGCGATATGACGCTGGTGAAAATGCTCATCGCCCATGGTGCTGATGTCCGAGCCCAAGATGACGCCGGCAATACGGCTCTCATGTTTGCGGCACAACGCGGAGATTATCAGATCGTACAGGTGCTATTGGAGAATGGCGCGGATATGAGTTCCCGGAATGTTGCAGGTACTTGGCCGGTCTCTTTAAGTGCGGATTGTGCGGGCAGTATCTCACAGTCAATCCGATCAAGCAGAAAGAGGGCACCATTAAGAAATACTGGGTCAGCAAGAAACATGATGTACAAACCTGGTGTTCACATAGCCTTCCAAACATCACCGAGCCCGCGATGAGAGCCTATACCGAGCAAGTGTTGATGCCCTTGCTCATGGCCGAACTGGACTCTATGCGAGAGGTCTTGGAGGGCTCCGATGTGGCTTCCGAAATTGCCGTGATCCAGAACCAAATCGAGGAGAAAAAGCAGGCGTTCCGGGAGTGTATCAAGCGCCAGTTTCGGGAAGGCAAACTCTCCGAGTTGACGGCCAGTATCCTGGAGGAAGAGCACCAACAGGAGATCGAGGGACTGGAAAGGCGGCTCCAGGAACTGGATCAGATCATACGTGACCGCACCGTCGTCATGGACGGACACAAGAACACGGCTACCGCTCTGGAGCGCTGGGGTACATATTCGGATGCAGAGAAGCGCATATCCATCCAAAGTGTTCTGAGATGGGTGATCATGCTTCCTTCTGACGATTTTTCCGACCGACCGAAGCGTCGTGGCGGTTCGCGGACCATCGACCGAAAGAAAGAGGGCGCACCACCGGCTGGCCGGGTAGTCTATTTGACGGCATGGAACACATTTCATACTGCCATCGTTCTGCGCGTCCCTAACCCGGAGAGTCAGACCTGGCATAAAATGTTGGGGTTGGTGCCTGCCCCTCTTACCGAATGCATCGGTTCCTGTGCCGATCTGCCCGATCCAGCAGGGTTAGCCGCAGGATTGGAGCGCAGTTTCAAGGGCCGTAGTTTTAAGTTCCATCCGAGCGAGGTAATGCCTGGATACTTGGCTGCGCAGAAGGTGGCGCAATTTGACATAGACTAACCGATATACCTTACAATTGATATACTGCCGATTGATCCCGAACGATTTACACGATAACGATTAGGCGCTCGTCATGGGCGCAGAGGACAGACATAATGACGACAATCGAGGACATCATCGAGTTTTACGGACACTCCAACGCGGACGTGCTGGAAGCAATGGATGGCGAGGGGGCGGGAGTAATATGGACGATCCCGCCTTGCTCGCCGGAGGGCTTGAAACAAGGAATCAGACAGTTGATTCGTTCCAAGGCTACGAAAATTAGATGGATACGGAAGGTGCGTTTGAACAGCCGATCAGCAGGTCCGATTGAAGCCGTAGCCATTTACCGACTGCCAGGAATAGAGCAACAGGTTTTCCGTCTGGATACCGGGGAGGAAATTGTGGTTGGACCGCTACGAGATACCTGCCTGATGACGTCGTGATCAGATTTTGGCGTAGGTACGCCGCGACGCCTTGTAATCCGTATGCTCGTGCCCAGAAAGAACAACAAGCACAGGGCGCGGCATCACCCAGCAATATTTTTCAGTAGACTCGCACCAGAGGCAATGAGGTCAATGAAGAATTCGCGGACCATCCTCCTAACAGCGCCTGAAGGCGGGCACCATCGCGCCGCCTTCCTCGGTGCGGTCCTCCAGTAAGAAGGATAGTGGCAAGGCCGCTGGGATCGGGGCAAGCGAGCGGCAGATCGAGATATTTATCCGGGAGTGGGGAAGATGGAGGCAGAGGCATTCCCTGACCCCTCTGTCAAAGTAGCAGACCGGGGATGTTTCTCAGATGAGGATGAGAGAGAAAGTCCCAATTTCTTACTGCTACAAATGAGGTGCTGCACGGTCGTGACAAAGCCGGCGTGGCTCCAGGTCAATGGGCTGACCGAGTTAGGACGGTTGGTATAAGGATCCACCTGCTCCGCGAGCACGCCGGAAGGCAGCGCATGGTCGGCGCACCAGCGTAAAATCGGGAATGCTTCCTCCAACTCGGCCAGTGTCTGCGCACGGGCGATCCGGTATTTCGCCATCCAGAGCGTGCAGACAAACCATGGATTGCCGGGGACGGCACCGAAATCGGGATGCCCCTCAGGCCGGCAGTAGGTATCCTGCTCGAAACGGGCCATGCCTCCGCCCGTGGCCTGGATCCAGAGCCGCTTATGAACCGCCTCGACGGTCGCCTGGAGGCGTGGATCGCGCGCCTCATACATACCGAACAGAAACAGGCCCAACAGGCTGGCATCCAGCGTCCAGTCTATCTGGGAGGTCCCATCCTTCGCAAACGTGATCGTGCGCACAAAGCGACCGGCCTCATTCCGCCAGAGATGGCGCTCGGCGCCGGAGCGGATGCGCTCGGCGGCGGCAGAGAACCGGCTCGCCTCCATATGCTCCCCAAACGCAGCGGCGAAGCGCGCCGCCGCCTGGAGGCCGCCATAGACCGTGCCGACTGTCCAGGCATGGATCCCACGCCGCTGCTCCCAGAGATCGTAGGAGGGGAGAGGCAGGTCGTGCGCCTCATCTATATAGCTCGCCATAAATGTAGCCGTAGGCACGATGAGGTCGCGATAGAGCGGCAGCACCTCCTCCATATCGCGGTACTTCTCGTAGTGCTGCCAGAGCGCCCAGAGCACCAGCGCGGTCTCGTCCTCCTGGATCGGCAGCACGCTCTCTCCGTTCAAGAGCCAGGGATGCCAACTGCTGCCCAGGCTGCCATCCGGGTTGTATTTGTGCAGCAGAAACCCCCCGCGTGTCAGGAGCGGCCTGCAGAAGCGGAAGAAGGCCAGGCTGAGGCTGTCATGGCCGGCGAGGTCGAGCGCATTCGCGCTGAGGGCGCCGTCCCGAGGCCAGCAGTAGCAGTAGGTATCGCGGGCCGTGCGGATGAGATCGGAATCGTTGGAGGCGATGATGGCGCCTCTGTTGTCGGTCTGGGTGCGCAGGATGAGCAGGCTATGCTTGTAGAGCCGCACGAGATCCTCCGGCAGGGCGTCGAAATCGGAGCGGTCCTGGTTGACCCAGGTGTGCCAGTAGTCCACGGCACGATGGAACATGGCGGCGGGGGTCTTGGCGAGGACCCGCTGGTTCAATTCGGCGACCTCCGAGTACGTCGTGCCCGCCCCGATCCAGTAGTAGATATCGGTCGCCTCTCCGGGTTCCAGCGTTACGGCAATCCCGACCGTCGAGTCCACGGATCCCTGCGCAATGGGGTTCTTGCCGAGGAGGCCATCCTCCGCATCGCGCCAGGTGCCTTCCAGCCCGTAGATGTCTTTCAGCCCGGTGGCATAATCGCTGAGGCCGCTCCCGCCGGAGGTGAGCGCATTGATAAGAAAGTAGCGCTTGCCTTTGTAGTGTAACAGAGCATCCACTTGCGGATCGTAAAACGCGGTATCGCCCACCTCGGAACCCGAGATGTGGAAGTCGTGGTGCAGGAAGAGGCGCACATCGCGGCGACGGCCTGTCGTATTCTCCAGGTGGATGCGGCGGAGGTACAGGCTCTCCTCAAAATCCACGGTGTCGTTGCAGAGCATAGAGAGCTGCAACCGCGCATTCCCGAGCGTGACTTTCGTGACCATCGTCGCATCCTCGTAATCGAGAGTACGCTGCCAATCCTCCTCATGCACCCAGCCGAACTGCCCATCGCACCAGACGCCGAAACGGAACGGATAGCCATCGGTATGGTTTTCGCCGCCGACCCGAGGATAGTAGAAGTCGCGTACGCGATACTGCACGTCGAAGTCAACAAGCAGTTCCCCGTTACCGAGGGGTAGATCTCGTGCCATGATGGTTCCTTTATTGCCGGGCGTTTGGAAACTCTCTCCCTTTATAGCCTCTCCTGGGAGAGACATCCCTGCTCTGGCGGATTGCCCGAGGCCAGGAGAGGCGAAACGTCCCCCTACGGCTCTTGTATCTCGACCTCGATGCGCAGAAACTCCCCATTCTGATAGGCAATGGTATGCAGCCGGGTGGGCGTATCGAAGATCAGGGAAGCCTTGGCGAGGAAGGATTCGTAGCCTTTGCTCTGCACGCCATCCACTACGATATACCACTTGTCCGCCCCCTGGGCCAGATACGCCACATGCTTGCTGTCCGGGCTGAAGCAGATTGGTCCACCCGCGATATCGTGCTCCTTGCGCTCCAGATGATCCACCACCACATGCCAGATCTGCCCCTTCGCCACGGCATAGGCGACCCGCCTGCTGTCCGGACTGAAGACGATCCCCCGGTCGCCGATCCCATCATACTCCAGGCTCTCGATATCATCAACAATCGTATGCCACTTCCCCGCGTTGATGCCGACATAGGCCATCCGCTTGCTGTCGGGGCTAAACGCCAGACCGCCTACCCAGTCGTAACGTTTGCCTTCGGTCCCATCCATAACGAGGAAAGCCATCATTTCCCGGTGGGCGGAAAAAGCCAGATGCCGGCTATCCGGACTGAAGAGAATGGCGTTCGCGCCCTCATAAGCCTGCGTCTCCTGGCCGTCCGTCACCAGGAACCATTTGCCATCGCGCAGGAGGGTAGCAGCCAGGCGCCGGCTATCCGGGCTATAGACCGCGAGCCCCAGGCCATCGCCAGGCTGGCCCTTCACCCCATCCACGACAAACATCCACTTGCCGCCCTGCAGCGCGCCGTAAGTCACATGCTTGCTGTCCGGGCTGAACCGAACACCCAAATCGGCAACGCCATCCCACTCCTGGCTCTCTTTCCCGTCGAGGACCGTCAGCCACTTCTCGCCCTGCTGCACCATATAGGCGCTGTGCTGGCTGTCCGGGCTAAAGGTGAGGGTTCCCTCACCGATGGCATCATAGAGTTTGTCCTCCGCCCCATCCTGCACAACCAGCGACTTCTCGCCGCGCCGCGCCGCATAGGTGACGTGCCGGCTGTCGGGGCTGAACACGGGCGGCGCTTTCAGGATCGCATCGTAGGACTTGCCCTCCACGCCCTCCACCACGATGCACTGTTTGTCGGGGAGCATGGCCAGATAGGCGCTGCGACGATTGTCCGGACTGAAGACGAAATTGTCCACCGCGTCATAGGTCTTCTGCTCCACACCGTCCACTACGTAGAGCTGCTTGTCGTTGCGATGCACGATATAAGCGATCCGCCGGCAGTCGGGACTGATGACCAGGCTCTTCTTGATAATGCCGGGATCCACGGAGCCAAAAGAGGTCTCGTGGGTGACGAGCCGAAGCGCCTCTTGATGCTGTTGAGCGACTGCCGGCGCCGAGACGAGCAGCAGCGCGATGATTTGCGCCCCAAAAGCCTTCTTCATGAATCCCCTCCTACCTTATCGCGATCAGCGCACCACCATGACCGAACAATGGGCATGATGCAGTACCCCGTCGGAAACGCTGCCCAGCAGCAGACGCTGAAAGCCTCCCAGCCCCCGACAGCCCAGTACGATCAGATCCGCCTGCATCTGGTCGGCGACTTCCAGGATCTTCTCTGTGGGATAGCCCACTTCAAACCGCCACTGGTAGGCTCTTCCCGCTTCCGTAAAGAGCCTCCCCGCAGGCAGATCTACGCTCGCCTGCGCTTCATGGCGGTAGTACGCCAGCGCGTCCGGGCTCAAGAGCGCATCCCCGGCGGCGTCTAATGGAATGGCGTTGGCACGGGAATCGAAAACATACAGCAGCGTCACCAGCGCATCGCACCGTTTCGCGAGGTTGGCGGCAACCTGAACCGCTTTAAGCGATGGCTCCGAGCCATCGGCGCAGACAAGAACATGAGCGAACATCACGGCCTCCTTGTCACCTAAGATGAGGGCACTTCCTTTCGCCTATTATAGAGCCATGGAACAGAAATAGCGTCCGCGAAATGGCGGATTGTGGACACAAAGAGAAAACGCCCTGCGCAAAAAAATGCCTGTCAGATTACGTTCATCCAAGCGTAACCTGACAGGCAATGATCGCTGAATACGGGAGCTTTCGCCGGGAGCCATTGCAACATTGCGACCGCCCTCCCTGCGTTGTCCCTGCTCCCCATTATAAACCACAGAAGAGCGCCTTGACATCCCCTAAATGGCGGATTTTAGAGAGGCTAACGTTAGAGGCTAACGTTGTTCGAAACGTCCCGTTTTTCGGGTGATCCGTATTCGATACATGACCGGATGCCCGTTGGTCATACCCGCATGAAATTTGTGAGCGCCTCCCGTATGGGCGGTTTCCGCAGAGCGAGAGTGGCTGGGCTGGCTCGTTTCGCTCGTTACCAGAGGCCCCAGTCGCTCCATCAACCGTTGCATTGCCCTTGCCGCCTCGTCTCCCTGCAGCTCTTCGTAGGTTCCCCAGACAATGACGCTCTGCCAGTTGGCCATGTCCTCCAGATGGTCCACTTCGAAGCAGACCTCGGGATTGGCCCGCATCATCTGGACCTTCAATCCCGCGCCCGTGTGACCATAGAGGTACTTGCCATCATAGACATACGTCAATGGAACGACATAGGTCTGCCCGTTGGCGTGGCAGCCCAGCCGCCCCATTCCCTGAGAATGCAAGAGCGCATCGATCTGATGTGCATCCAATTCCCCTAACATGGTTCTCCTCCTGGCGTTATTTCCAGAAAAGGATTTCGGGCGCTTTTCTGGCAGCGTGCGGCGGGATCTCCTGAGGATACCCCACGATGATGGGCATGACCGGAGTATAGTCCGCCGGAATGCCGAGCGTTTGCTTGGATTCCGGCAGGTCGAGCCAGGAGCGCGCGAAGCCGATAGGACAAGTGCCCAACCCATCAGGCGTTGCGGAAGCCGCCCCATTCGATTGCCGTATCTCCATCCTCCGCCTGGAAAATCCGGTTCTCTCCTGCTTCCCAGGCAACCTGCCCATCCTGCGCTTTGTGAATGAACTTGAATTCAAGCTCCTGCCCACGGGGAAAGATGAGGTTGATATTCCAGCGATGGGCGTTATGACTGTGCCCGCAGTGCTGCATTATCAGCGCTTTGTCCGGGTTCCACTCTCCGAGTTCCTGGGTGTTTCCAACGACATAGACAGGCTGTTCGTCGTGCGTCGCCACCAGCCAGGTGGAGTGGGTAACGGGCGCCTTTTTGGAGGTTCTTGCCATCTTTTTCGCCTTTCTTATGTATTTTTCGCCCGCGCATCGAGCGTTGGCTCAGGATAGCAGATAACCCAGCCGGAGGCATCCGCCAAATGGCGGATTTTATCGCAGCCATCCCGCAGCAGAGGATCGCGAATCTATGCACAATCCGCCACATCGCGGATGCATCCTCCCCTCATATTGGCTATACTAATACATCTCGGCCTAAATCCACCTATTCAGGAGACAATGATGTTCGGAAAGATCGTCTTATGTACGGATGGCTCCGACCAGGCGCATAACGCGGCTCGCCTGGCAGCTGACCTCGCCTGTCGGTTCAACGCGCACATTGACCTCATTCATGCGCTCGACCCTCTCATTACCTCCGGCTCCTCCACATTTGCCCCGGAAGCGGGCATCTCGGTGGAAATTCTGCGCTATGCTGAGGAGGGCCAGCAAGCGATCCTGCAGCGCACCGCCAAGATCCTGGAGGAGGCCCATGCGCCCTACCGGTCGCATGCGGAGTTCGGGCATCCGGTGCATTGTATCCAACAGCTCGCCGAACAGGAGAAGGCGGACCTGATCGTGATCGGCAGCCGGGGATTGAGCGCCTGGCCCGCGCTCCTGCTGGGCAGCGTTTCCGAGGGAGTGGCGCATCACGCCCCCTGTCCCGTGCTGATTGTACGCGGAGCGCCGACGGAGTTCCATCAGATCGTGATGGCCTCGGATGGCTCGGAGGCAGCCGGCCATGCGGTGCGCACCGGAATGGAACTGGCAAAAGGTTACCATGCGGACGTAAGCGTCCTGAACGTGTTCGAGCCCCACGACGTCTATTCCGGCGTTTCCCAGGGTGACATGGATCCTGGGATCTATGCCGCGCGGGTGCAGGAGGCGATAACCCAACAGGTAGATCCTATCGCCAACGAGGCAGGCGTCTCCTATTCGTTCCGCCAGGAGCAGGGACATCCGGCGCAGGTCCTGGTCGGTTTTGCCGAGCAACAGCATGCCGATCTGATCGTGGTCGGCAGCCGGGGACTGGGCGGTTTCCAGCGCCTGTTGCTGGGCAGCGTCTCCACACATGTGCTCCACCATGCCCACTGCTCGGTCCTGGTCGTGCGCTAACTGAGCCGGAAAGAAATGTGACACTAAGCCGGTATAAGGACAAACAAACGAGGAGATGGACAAACGAGGAAAGTACGGGATTTGTGTCACAATGATTCCGGGCCGCAGGAGGCCAACCGGCCAGGAACTGCGTAGCATCCGGATAGCGCCGCTTCTCTCGGGTGGGTCATGCTTCACTCTCTCTACAAACACTGCGCTCTCTGGCTGCTCGGCCTGTTGCTGTTGGCCGCGCCTCTCCATGGCTTTGGAGACGAGGTCCAGACGTCCTCCCCTGTCGCGATGTGGCTGCCCAGCGCCGAGCCGAGCGGCAACAGCGTTGTGGACAAGATATGGTTCTTCCCCTATCTCGTCGGAACCCCCGAAGCGCCCGCTCCCGTGGTGATCCTGCTGCATGGGCTGGGCGCCGACTGGAGTGTGCTGCGGGAGTTGGAGCGTTTTGCCCGCACCCTGAACCACCATGGGATCTCCGCCGTGGTGATGATGCAGCCGTACCATTTTTACCGCTTTCCGCCGCACGATTCGCCCTACCGGCACTTTACCCCCCTCCACGTCGAGGACGCCGTCCAGGCATTCAGCCAGAGCGCATCCGATGTCCGCACCCTGGTCACCTGGCTGACCCAACAGCCGAATGTGAACCCGCATCGGATCGGCGTGATAGGGATCAGCCTGGGCGCCATCGTGGCGCACCTGGCGATGGGGCAGGACGCACGCCTGACCGCAGGGGTTGCCATCCTGGGCGGTGGGGATGTGGCGGACCTCTTTCAACAGAGCGGCCTGTATCGGTTCCTGCATCCGCATCTCCCCTCCCTCACCCAGGCACGGCGTGACCAACTTGCGCGGATTGATCCGCTCACGTATGCCTCCCAAAACCTGCCTCGCCATGTGCTGATGATCGAGGCGGCACGCGACCAGGTCATCCCGCCTCAGGGCGCAGAAGAGCTCTGGAACGCGCTGGACCGACCGCCCATCCGCTGGATGGACACCAATCACTTCGGGCCCCAGTTGCTCCTCGGTTCGATCTGGAGGATCTCGGAGGCGTACCTGATCGATGTCTGGAACGGCAGCGATACCAACGGCCGCCGCCTGCCTCCTGTCTTCGCCCCCACGATCAAATTCGGCGTTCTGGTGGGGTTGGACGCCCCCGTCACGCCGGCGCTTCAGTGGCAGGCGCTCTCTTTCGCGGAGCGCCGTGACCATATGTCGCTGCTGCATACCGACCTGGGCTGGGCTGGAAACGGACCTTTCCTCGGCGTGGCCGTGACCCTCCACCCCTTCATGGACGTCGGCCTGGGACATCGTTTTTTGAGCCACGATATCCGGCCCTACCTGTCGTTTCACATTGTGTTCTAATCTGCAGGAACCCCCTTCCGTTTCGTCGAACTGATAGAGAGTAGGACAATACGGACAAGAGCCGTTTGCGGCGCGCCCATGCGCCCCTTTTGAGGAAAGGAAACTCCATTGAATTGCCAAGCTTGCGGTACGAATGCACAAACGCGCTATGTGAGTTATAGCCAGAACATCGGCGCTCTGGTGATGCGGTTCGGTAAGTCCATCAAAGGCAATATGTGCGATGCCTGCGTCCAAAAGTACTTTTTTGAGTACACTCTGATTACCCTGTTCCTGGGCTGGTGGGGCGTGATCTCGTTTATCATGACGCCCTTTATCCTGATCGGGAACACCGTTTCGTTCTGTTCTCGCAAAAATGTGATCCCGGCCCATATCGACCCCAACGCTCCCCTGCAGCCGCAGGGATATCCGGGATACAATGCCCCCCAGAACTACTATCCTCAGCCGCAGGCGCATAGCATCCCGCCTGCCTACTCCTCACTGTCGCAGCCGGAACCGACCCAGCCGGTCTCCTCGCCCGTGCCGCAGGCAGACAACGCGCCGGACGACAAAGCCCAGAGCAATGAGAAGCCTCAGCATTGGGATTTGTAATGGCTTCCGTTCCTACGGCTAACAGGCATAACAGGCAATAGTACCACTACAGCAAATGAGAAAGGCTTGCAGATGACTGCATCCTTGCATCGGGCAATCCGATTGCGCGTGGGCGCTCCCATGCCGGGTCATGTGCGGGTCTGGACGCTGCAGGCACTGCCGGTCTGGGAGGCGCTCCAACAGGGAGAGACGCTCTATGTAGACCCGGCGCGAAGCGAGAACGTGGCGGACTTTCGGGAAGCGTATCGGTGGATGTGCACGCAGATGCGCGCCCGACTTGCGGATTATCAAGGTCACCTCCCCTGGTGGGCCTGGCACACGCCGAAGCCGGATCTACGCACCGTGCGCTGGAGATACCCGGCGGACATATCGTATGTCCGACTGGAACTGACGCTTCCCCCAGAGCGTGTTCTCCTTTCGGATCGCACAGGTTGGGTGAGTGTCTTAAACGGCTACTACCTGGCGTTTTCGGCAACAGAGGCCCAGGCATGGGAACGGGAACTCGCTGCACAGGGGATCTCCTATCCGCAATGGCCCTTGCCCGAACCCTGGCACAGCCGTGTGCTGCAGAGCTGGGAGCGCATCTTCGATCTGAACGCTCTGCAGGCGCATGGTTGGTCGCCCGATCGGCTCCAGGCAACCTTTGAGCGCCTGGAACCGGCGGATGTTGTGGAGGCTACCACTTTCTGGGGTTGTTGCGTTCGCTGAACCATAGCCACTGCGCGCCAATCTATTCTCATGTCCGGATATTCCGCGACCGTCACGAACTAAGCGGGGCCTACTGTTCGTAAGTCAAACGGACGGCTAAACCCGTTCTCATCTCTTTCAGCAATAGGAGGCATGATAGCGGCATGGAACATAGGTTGCTCGGAGGCTCGGGACTGATGGTCCCCGTACTCTGCTTCGGGACCGGCACTTTCGGCGGCACTTCGGAGTTCTTCAAGGCGTGGGGGTCCAGCGACGTCCACGAGGCGACCCGTATTGTGGATGTCTGCCTGGAGGCGGGCCTGAACATGTTCGATAGCGCCGATGTCTACTCGGGCGGCGCGGCGGAAGAGATCCTCGGCCAGGCGATCAAGGGGCGACGCGACGACGTTCTGATCTCGACCAAGGGCGGGTTTCGCACCGGCCCCGGCCCCAACGAGACCGGCTCGTCCCGGTTCCACCTGATCCGGACGGTGGAAGGCAGCCTGCGCCGCCTGGGCACGGACTACATTGACCTGTATCAGTTGCACAGCTTCGATGCGTTCACCCCGGTGGAGGAGGTGCTGGATACGCTGGACACGCTGGTGAAGGCGGGGAAGATCCGCTATGTCGGCTGCTCCAACTACTCCGGCTGGCACCTGATGAAGTCGCTGGCGGCCTCGGAGAAGTATGGACTTCCCCGCTATGTGGCGCATCAGGCGTACTACTCCCTGATCGGGCGCGACTACGAGTGGGAGCTGATGCCCCTGGGACTGGATCAGAAGGTCGCGGCCGTCGTCTGGAGCCCGCTGGGCTGGGGGCGGCTTACGGGGAAGGTACGGCGCGGCCAGCCCCTGCCCGTGACCAGCCGCCTGCAGAGCCAACTGGTAGTGGATAGCGGCCCGCCTGTGGATGAGGAGTATGTGTACCGGGTGGTGGACGCCCTGGATATCGTGGCGGAGGAGACCGGGAAGACGATCCCGCAGATCGCGTTGAACTGGCTGCTGCAACGCCCCACAGTGGCGACCCTGGTGATCGGGGCGCGCAATGAGGAGCAGTTGCGCCAGAACCTGGGCGCCGTGGGCTGGAACCTGACACCCGAACAGGTCGCGCGCCTGGATGCGGCGAGCGCCACGCCGAAGGCCTACCCCTACTGGCATCAGTACGGCTTCAACCGTAACCCCTTCCCCGTCGGTTGAGAGCGCCGTAGGGCGCAGCAACCCCGCGGCTTCGCCTATCCCCTACTTCTAGCCCGCCCGGATCGCCTCTACAATCCGGGCGGCAGAAGGGATGTCAGCAGGAACATCTCTCCACCGAGGTGTTCCATGTTTGCGAGCTAAGCCCGCCTATTTCCACACAACCGCCTGGAAAAACCGGCTATGTTGCCGGAGCAGGGGGTAGACGAATTATTGCAGCAGAAAGGTTACCTAGGATGTGTGCGCAGGAATAAATGGCAGGAGAGTACGGTCTACAGGGTTGATGGCTGCTCACCCCACCTGGTGACCCGAAGGAGGCGCCATCGCAGACCAAGCGAGGAGTACCATGAAACGAACCCTGACCGCTTTGCCTCTTCTGTTCGCCGGCCTCATACTCACACTTACGATTCTCTCGTTTCTCTATGGATGCGGAAATGGCCCTGCGAACAACACCGTGCAGGCCCTGCCCCCCACCACGCAACAAATCGATCCCGTCATTCAATGGAACCGCACCCTACTGGCCATTTTACGCGCTCCGGCTGTCCCCGGAGACCAACCTGCCACGGTCCATCCGACCCGAAGCCTGGCGATCCTGCACGCGGCGATCTACGACGCGGTGAATGCCGTGGATCAGAAGCATTCCGCTTACCTCGTCGGCCTCCAGGCGCCGACCGCTTCTCCCGAGGCGGCAGCCTCGTCTGCGGCTCATGACATCCTGATCGCGCTCTATCCGAGCCAAAAGGCGATGCTGGATACCCAACTCACGCAGTTGCTGGCACAGATCCCCGCAGGGCAGAACAAGGCCCGGGGCATCAACGTGGGACAAATCGTGGCACAGCGCACTCTGGCGTTGCGCAGTAACGATGGTTCCGACGCAAAGCCTCTGTCGTTCACACCGGGAATGCAGCCTGGGGATTATCAACTCACACCTCCCAAATTTCTGCTGCCGGTGTTTACCCACTGGTCCCAGGTCAAACCCTTTGCACTCACCAGCGCCAATCAATTTCGATCTGGCCCCCCTCCGGCTTTGACCAGCCTTGAGTACACGGCAGCTTTCCAGGAGACCAGTGCGCTGGGGGAGATAAACAGCACTACCCGTACTGCGGACCAGACCCAGATCGCCAGGTTTTGGAGCGGCAAGATCCAGGACTACTGGAATGAGATCGCCCAAACGGCAGCCCTCTCGCACAACACCGGCCTGGTGCAGAATGCACGCCTGTTCGCTCTGCTCAACCTGGCATTGGCCGACGACGCAATCGCCTTCTACGATGCCAAATATACTTATCACTTCTGGCGACCGGTGACGGCGATCCGGTCTGCGGCGTCCAACACCAACCCCGGCACTCCTGCCAACCCGAACTGGTCGCCGTTGATCGATACGCCGCTGGATCCTTCCTATCCGGGCGCACATAGCGTGATCAGTTATTCCGCCGCGACCATCCTCAGCGCCTACTTCGGCAGCGATACGTTCCAGTATTCCGTGAGCTCGGAAGTCTTGCCCGGTGTGCTTCGCTCCTTCTCCAGTTTTTCGGGGGCGGCTGAGGAGGCAGGATTGAGCCGCATCTACATTGGTCATCACTGGCGCACCGACCATAACGCCGGTCAGGAGCTAGGCCGTAATATCGCCAACTATGTCCTTCAGAACTACCTCGTGCCGACAGGTTAAACACATAAGCACATCCGGAGCGGCGATAAACGCAACACGCACTATCAACCGGCGTCATCCCGATTTTCGAGCTGCCTCGACGCAGCACAAAAGGGCCGAAGGAGTTTTCCTTCGGCCCTTTTGCCTGTCACT
>Ga0070734_10001256_pt1 | contig 38617 bp, 29 predicted proteins | sample Coa_R1_8_FD_66444 | JGI IMG/M metagenome (GOLD analysis project Ga0070734, IMG submission 66444) | Surface soil microbial communities from Centralia Pennsylvania, which are recovering from an underground coalmine fire - Coalmine... | ecosystem: Environmental > Terrestrial > Soil > Unclassified ...
ACGCCGCCGGGTCCGCGTGCCAAATCGAATTCGTCCTCCGAACGGCCCGTGACGGCAAAAATGCGCAGACCCGCGTGAGCCGGGTTGCGGCGTATTTCACGCACGGTAGTTGCCCCGTCGCAGCGGGGCAAGCCCATGTCCAGCAGCACGACATCGGGACGGTCATGCGAACGGAGATAGTCAAGGGCATCGCTACCATCTCCAGCCGTATCCACGTCCACACCCGACATGCGGAGGAACGTGGCCAACAGCTCGCATTCGTTCGGATTGTCCTCTACCAGCAACGCTTTCGATTTGAAGAGCGGTTGAGGTGGCCGGGGAGAGGGATTTCGCTCTTCTTTTTCCAACCGTTGGAGGAGCGACTGGAATTCGTCCTGGATCCGAGCGAGGGTCACCTCCGCGTCAGCAATGTGACCTGCCTGCAATTGCTGCTGGAGCACTTCCAAGCCGATACTGGCGATATTCAGCCGATTGCGCAGCAAATGCCGGAGTTCCCGGAATTGGGCGGCCGCGGTGGGCTCAGGAGGTTTCGTTGCTGTGAGCTTCTGGTCGGCCAACCGTGCTTGCAGTTCCTCGCGCAGCACGATCACATTGGGAGGTGCTTCAATGCCGAGGCGGACGACGCCGCCTTTGATGGCGAGGACCTCGATCGATGTTTGGATGGTGGGAAAGAGAATCTTCTCGTCTGCGCGGCGGGATAGTACAAGCATGTGCAGGTTTCCTTTCCAGCGGCCGTGCAGGAAAGCTTCACTCCACCGCCGCTTGCCGAAGGTACCTGGCCGCCGTAGCTCCGCGTCCTGCTGCTCGGTGCCGAATTACCCGGAGCATTCATGCTCGCATTCTTTGGCTAGTGGACCGCTTTTACCTCAACGTCGCCGTTCCTGCAAGAGCGCTTTCTTGCGCCTCGGTTAAACCCGGCTAAACGTTAAAACGAGCGGCATCATCCGGAGAGAAGTTGCCGGCCCGCACGAGATGGGACTAAACTAGCTCCTGTACCTGCGAACTCCAGCTTCGAGGTCGCCAATGGCTTTCTTTACGAACCGCGTTGCTTTGATCACCGGGGCGGGGAGCGGACTGGGTAAACAGTTGGCCCTCTTGTTGGCCGACGAAGGAGCGGCCGTGGCCGGCCTCGATCTCAAGCCCGAGCCCTTGGCCGCGCTGGCCAGCGAACTGGCCGGCAAGCCATTTGCCTCGGCGGTCGCCGATGTTACGGACCGTTTGACGCTGGCGAAGGCGGTTGCTCAGGTTCGTGGCCAATTGGGACCGGTGGATCTGCTCATTGCTAACGCGGGCATCGGCATTGAGAATTCTGCCCGCGCCTTCCGGGCGGAAGACTTCGAAGCCCAGATCCGCGTCAATCTCATCGGGGTGGCCAACAGCGTGGAAGCCGTCTTGCCCAGCATGATCGAGCGGCGTCACGGCCATCTAGTGGGGATCTCCAGCCTCGCTTCGTATCGCGGCCTGCCGAAGATGCTGGGCTACTGTGCCAGCAAATCCGGCTTGAATGCGTTGCTGGAAGGATTGCGTGTCGAATTGAAACCGCTCGGCATTTCGGTAACCGCGGTGTGCCCCGGCTGGATCCGTACGCCGATGACCGCTAACGTTGCGGTGCCGGCATCCGAAATGATGGAGCTGCCGAATGCGGCCCGGCGAATCGTGTCGGCCATCCGTCAGGGCCGACCCTTTTATGCTTTTCCCTCGCGGCTTGCGCGGCGTGCCCGTCTGCTCCATTGGCTGCCCTCTGGCCTGAGCGACTGGTTGGTGCGGCAGGCGCATCCCGGAGGGGCCGACTCATGAGCCGGCTCCAGGCTACCTGGCACGGGCGCCGGGGCGGGTTTAGAATGAAGCGAAGATCATGGAGACGGTGGCGCGATACATTGCCCCGCCCAGTCAGTGCGGGTATCTGCCGGAACAGTTTTGGCGCCTCGAATACGAGCACGTGGCCACGCTCAGCCCTCAGGAATACCTCCAGCGCTTGCTGCAAGGGTGGCGGCGGTTTGGTCGAGCGCTCTTCCGACCGCGCTGCCGGACGTGCACGGCCTGCCAATCCCTGCGGGTCGTGGTCGAGCGCTTCCGTCCCGATCGCAGCCAACGCCGCTGCCGCCGTCTGAATGAGTCGGAGATCGTGCTGCGCATCGGCGCCCCTTCCCTGACCCGCAGCCAGCTGGCTCTTTATGATCGTTACCATGCCCATCAAGCCGACAGCAAGGGTTGGCCGGAGCACCCGGTCAGCGATGCCTACAGCTATGCGAACTCGTTTGTCGATAACCCGTTTCCCACGCAGGAATGGCGTTATTATTTTCGAGATCGTCTGATTGGCGTCGGTTACGTGGATGATTTGCCGGGGGGGCTTTCGGCCATCTACTTCTTCTACGATCCGGAGGAACGCTGGCGGGGACTGGGCACCTGGAATGTGCTGTCCATCCTCGACCGTGCCGCGGCCCAGGGAATTCCTTACGTCTACCTGGGTTACTATGTTGCCAACTGCCCTTCCATGACCTACAAAAACCGTTTTAGGCCGAATCAACTGTTAGGATTGGACGGCCAATGGATCGATTTCCGGAAGTGAAATCCTTCTCTGGCATCGGGACAGCGCTTGCATTTGCGCCTCGTGGCCTTTAGAGTTAACAATCTATCCGGCCAAGTTCTTGGTCCGTCGTCCGTAGCCGAATTGCTACGGACGACGGACCACGGACTACGGGCGGAAACTCGTGAACGCTCCCGGCGGCAGCAGCGTAGAGGTGGTAGGCGTTAGTGCCGTTCTTGTTCAATCTGGTGGACTTGTTATCCGTTTTACTCTTCGTTCCGCGTCGCAGTCGGTGCCGGGCCCGGTTCCGCGGGGCAGATTTCTCATGTGAGGTGGCCGGTTATGGCCCAGGAAGTAATCGTCGAAACCCGCAGACTGACCAAGATTTACCGCGACTTCTGGGGTCGCCAAAAGAAGCGGGCTCTCAACGCCCTCGACTTGCAAATCCACCGTGGCGAAATTTTCGGTCTGCTGGGTCCCAATGGCTCAGGTAAGACCACGACCATCAAGCTCTTGCTTGGCCTGTTGTTCCCGACGGACGGCGACGCCTTCGTCTTCGGCGAGCCGGCCGCCCAGGTCAAAAAGAACGAACGCATCGGCTATCTGCCCGAAGAGTCGTACCTCTACAAGTTCCTCAATGCCGAAGAAACGCTCGACTTCTACGGCCGGCTCTTTAATATGTCGTCCCATGTCCGCCATCAACAAGCGCAGAAGCTCATCGAAATGGTTGGGCTCGCCAATGACAAGAAACGGATCCTGAAGGAATATTCCAAAGGGATGCGTCAGCGCATCGGTCTGGCCCAAGCACTCATCAATGACCCGCAACTGGTCATCCTGGATGAGCCGACTTCCGGCCTTGACCCGCTGGGCACACGCTGGATGAAAGACCTGATCCTGGATTTGCGGACCAAGGGCAAGACGGTCATCATGTGCAGCCACCGGCTCGATGACGTGCAGGATGTCTGCGATCGCATTGCCATTCTCTACGATGGCGAGCTGCAAGAGCTGGGTGAAGTCAATACGCTCCTCGAAGTAGCCAACCGCGTGGAAGTCCAAGGAACCGGCCTGCCGCTCTCGGAAGAGCTCCGCCGGGATCTCGAAGTCGTATTCCAGCGGCATGGTGGCCGGCTGGAGAGTGTGGGGCATCCGACCACGACGCTGGAGGACCTGTTCCTGCACATCGTCAAGGAAAGCAAGGCGCATCCTGGCCGACGCTTTCGGCCGGCCGTCGAGGGCCCGGCGGTGCCAGCTTCCTCGCCTGCGGACGGACCGTCTGGTGCGCGGGTCCGGGAAAGCAAGCCAGCGGCCCATTCTTGAACCGTTTAATATCCCTGTCTGTCCCTTCTCCGTAGTGCTGGGCGTTTTGGCCACGGACTACGGACCACGGACCACGGACTCGAACGATGATTCTCGCAACGTTGGTGGTGGAAAAGTCTCCCTTGCAATGGGCCGACGTGCCCGCCGGAATTGCCACCTGGATTACGGTGGTGGGCGGATTCGCGACGTTTTTCCTGGCCTTGTGGCTCTTGTGCTACGCGCTCGGCCTAGGAAGCTTGATCCCCGCGCAAAAGAGGCTGGCATCAATCTTCACGGTAGCCTTCCTCATCGCACTATTGGGTTTTGCCTGCGGTTGGGGGCTCACGTCGGTCAGCAGAGCGCCAGACGCTCAAAGTAGTGACGCCCAGGCCCACTCAGGCGGCGCCCTGCTGCATACCATTGGGAACGCCTGTTACCTGATTGGCGGCGCAACCGCCTTGGCTGCGTTCTTTTTTCCCTTCCTGGTCGATCTGGTGCAGATGCGTTGGCGCCGCGTCTGGGCCCTGGCCAGGCTCAGCTTCAAGGAAGCCATTCGCCGCCGTGTGCTGTGGGTCTTCTCGGCGATGATTCTGGTCTTCTTATTCGCCAGCTGGTTCTTACCCTACAAGCCCGAGGACCAGGTTCGCAATTATGTGCGGGTGGTCTACTGGGTCATGGAGCCGCTCCTGCTCACCACGGCCTGCCTCGTGGCAGCATTCAGCATTCCGACCGATGTCCGCAGCCAAACGATTCATACGATCGTGACCAAGCCGGTGGAGCGGTTCGAAATCGTGCTCGGCCGATTCCTGGGGTACGCTCTGCTGATGAGTCTGGTCCTGGTGGTCATGACCGGCGTGAGCTTGCTTTATGTCTTCCGGGAGATCGATCCGGACGCAAAGGAAGAGAGCATGCGGGCACGGATTCCGCTTTATGGCAACCTCACGTTCCGAGGCAAGGAAGGCAACTACCAGGGGGACAGCGTTGGGCGGGAATGGGATTATCGGCGTTACATTGCCGGCGGGAAGAACAGCCCCCAGAGGGCCATCTGGAGTTACAACGATCTGCCGAGTGAACTCGCCAACCGACCAGAGGGCAAAGTCCCGTGCGAGTTTTCCTTTGATATCTTCCGCACGGTCAAGGATAAAGAAGGGCAAGAAGGCAAAGGCGTGCATTGCTCGTTCACGTTTCAGACCTGGCATTGGGACCCCAAGAACGAAGCCGACTACACCCGGGCGCGGAATCTCCCTTCTGCCGATCCGAACAAGCTGGCGGAACAATACGGGATCTACGAAATCTTCTACAAGAAAATCGAGGATTACCACACGCAATCCGTGGAAGTTCCCACGGCCCTGTTCAAGAATGCCCTGAACCGCGAGCCTGCGCGGCCCACGACGCCGGGCGCGGAAGCACCGCCGGAGCTACAAGTGGTTGTCAAATTTGAAAGCGGTGGCCAGTACTTGGGCGTGGCCAAGCATGATTTCTACATCCTGGATGCAGAAGGGACGTTCGCCTGGAATTTCTTCAAGGGCGCCCTCGGGCTGTGGCTGCGCCTCTTGCTGGTCATCGGCGTCGCCGTGACGTGCAGCACGTACCTGAGCGGCGTCATCAGTTTTGTGGCCACGGCCTTTATCTATTTTGCCGGGCTCTTCCGAGATACCGATTACATCAAGGGCTTGGCGGAGGGGACGACCGTGGGCGGCGGGCCGATGGAATCGCTGATCCGCCTGGTCCGCCACGAGAGCCTGGTCACGCCCCTGGAGTCAACCGCAGGCACGGACTTCGCTCATGGAACGGATTGGCTCTACCGTCGCCTCTTGCAAGCGATCCTTCACATTTTCCCCGATGTGGATCGCCTCGATTGGACCAGCCACGTGGCCGAAGGGTTCAATATCGCCATGAGCAGCACGGTGCTTCTCAGCACGCTCATGCTGCTTGCGTATTTGTTGCCGTGGGCCATCCTGGGCTATTACCTCATGAAGTCGCGTGAAATTGCGACCTGGTGAGGCGTGAATTTCGGCGGTTTGCGTTTTGGGTTCGTGGGCCAACAGGAAGCACTTGCCTCTGCGGCGCGAACGCAAAACGACAAGCGGTCCGTCTGGAGAAAGGGAACTTGGCGATGGGCAGTCCATTCCAACAGCAATCGCTGCGGCGCAAAATCCTCTATATCGCCATCATCGTGGTGCTTTCCTTCGCCACCTACCTGGTGCGGCAATCCGAAGCCTTCGGAATCGATGCCCAAGCCAGGGCCCTGGAACTGCGGGAACAGGACCGTGGCGAAGTGGGTTTGACCGGCTCTGCCTTGCGGCTGACGCTGCTCGGCTCACGCGGCTTGGTCGTTTGTTCGCTTTGGGTGGCTGCCACCGAACGGCAAAAGAAGCACGAATGGAATGAGCTGGAGCTGATCGTCGATTCATTGACGAAGCTCCAGCCGCATTTCATCACCCCGTGGTTATTCCAGAGCTGGAACCTGGCCTACAACGTCTCCGTAGAATCCGACCGAATTCGGGACAAATATTTCTACATGACCCGCGGCATCCAATTGCTGGCTGAAGGGGAACGGCAGAACAAGAACAACCCGGACCTGCGCTTCTCGATGGGGTTCTACAACCAACACAAGATCGGGCTGGGCGACGAAGCCAATACGGTGCGATCGCTGTTCCAGATGAGCTGCATCGACCCGCTGGAGCGCGATCCTGGTCCCAATCCGAAGAATCCAAAGGCCCTTCGCAAGGAGGACAGCTCCGGAGCCGTAACCATTGACCTGAAAGAATTCGAACGTTTCTGCAAGCGCTATCCAATGTTGGTTCGCCGGCTGCGGGACTCACTGCGTTGCGAAACGCCCCGCGACATCGTGGATTTCCTGGCTGACAACCAGAAAATCCCTTGCCGCTATGAGGAGAAGCGATCCGGCACGGATCACGACATCGAGCAAAGCCCTCTCAAAGCCCCGGAAGAACAGTTTCCGCTCTTACCTCCGCTCGACCCCCAAGATGAGAGAGCAGACCCGGAGGCGATCGGCTTTGATAACTTCATAACGGCGCGGGATTGGTACACCTATGCCGTCAAGCCGGTCTTCGGCGGCCGGAAACCGCGGTACATGGCCGAAAAGATCTTTCTCGGCTATCCGGCGCGCGGTCAGGCCTATGTGGCCGAGTACCTGGAGAAAGAGGGTTGGTTCGATCAGGAAGGGTGGAGAATCCGCGGTTGGTTCCCCAACGATAAGTTCACGAACGGCCAAGATGCCGTCGTCGGCGACACCGAGAACTGGGCCGTCCGCGCGTGGTCCAAGGCCCACGAGATGTACAAAAAGCACGGCAAAGCAGATGGCCTGCATCTGGAGCCGGAAGAAATGCAGATCCTGGACGAGCGTGCCAAGCGCTATGAACAGAAATACGGAGTGCCCCCGCGGACCCGGCCGCTCGAGTTGACGCCGGAGGACCAGCGCGATCCCGACATGGTGGCAAGCTTCAAAGCTCACGACACGCTGTTCTGGTACGAGCACTACCGGAACATGACGAATTTCCCGCACTTTTATTTCGTGTCCCAGGTGGAACAAGATCCGAAAGCCGTCAAGGCCCGCAAGGATTTCTTCGCCGCCGAGCAGCTCCGCAAAGCCGGCGATCGGGAACTGGCGCTGGAGACCTATCGCAAGGCGGCGCCGGAGTGGCGGGACCTGCTCCTCGCGCACAAGGAATTTCGTCGCGACGGCAACGTCCAGGAAGATACCTATGAGGTGCAGCTCAAATATCTGGGTCTGGTACGAGAGATCATGGGTAAGGAATTGCAGCAGGTCTACTTCGCCCAGTATTGTCTAGGCCAGGCCTTGGCAGGCGTGCCGGCACCCATCCCCTATCCAGCATTCTCCCTGGCCCGCGATATGGAGATTCCCCTGGTCGGTCCCTTTGACGGAGCGGATGAAGAAGGAGTCGCGCTCATCCAGGACGATGCGCGCGATCGCGTGCGGAATCGCCTCAGCCTGCCGCCGCTTCAGTCGCCCCAACCGCCCGCAACCCCGACACCGGGCTGAGCCGTCCACTCCGGCACAGGGAGGTCGAGGCGATGGCGAACGTCATTCTCTCGATCCTGGCTCATCCGGACGACGCCGAGTTCCTCTGCGCCGGTACGCTGATCCGACTGGTAGCTGAGCATGGCTGGCAGGTGCACATTGCCACGATGACGCCCGGCGACTGTGGCTCGGCCGAACTGCAGCCCGACGAAATCAGCCGTATCCGGCGTGCGGAAGGGGCCAGGGCCGCGGCCCAAATCGGCGCCACCTATCACTGCCTGGAAGAACATGATTTACTGATCTTTTACCAGGAACGGCCGTTGGAGCGCGTGACACGCTTGCTGCGGGAGGTCCGGCCACAGATCCTGGTAACGCACAGCCCGGCCGATTACATGCTCGATCACGAGGTAACCAGCACGTTGGCCCGTGCCGCCGCGTTTGCTGCGCCGGTGCCCAATTTCTTTCGCGACCGGGGCCACGGCCCGCCCCTGGAGCGAATCCCGCATCTGTACTACTGTGACCCAATCGAAGGCAAGGACCTGCTCGGAACACCCATCGCTCCGGCCTTTGCCATCGATATCAGCACCGTTCTCGACACGAAGGCCGCCATGTTGTCCGCCCACGCCAGTCAGCGCGATTGGCTTTGGAAGCATCACGGGATGGATCAGTACGTCCAGGCCATGCGCGACTGGAGCAGCCGTTGCGGCAAGTTCCACGGCGTGGCCTATGCGGAGGGCTTTCGCCAGCACCTCGGTCACAGTTATCCGCAGGACAATCTGCTGGGGCGTCTGCTCGGGACGCTATCTTGAGGACTCAAAACGTTACGGGCAGGGCGAGCGCTTGGCGAAGCCGGGCCAGGTATTGGGCACGTAGGATCTCCACGGCCCCCAGCCGCGTGGTATGTGCGGTCAGGAATTGAATGTCGAACAGCCGAAATCCTCTCTGGCGCAGCCGCTCCACCAGGTGAACCAACGCGACCTTCGAAGCGTCGCTCCGTTGCGTGAACATCGATTCGCCGGCGAAGAAGCCGCCGATAGCCACGCCATAGACGCCGCCGACCAAGAGGTCTTCGTCCCAGGTTTCCACGCTGTGGGCATAACCCAGGGCATGGAGCTCTTCATACGCGTGGATCATTTCCGGAGTGATCCAGGTCCCTTCCGCGCGGCCTTGCGCACAGCCGCGGATCACGCCGCCGAAATCTTGGTTCACGGTGACCTGAAACCGCCTGGATCGGAGTGTACGCCGCAGGCGCCGGGAGATGTACAAGCTGTCCAACTCGAAGATGGCCCGCGGATTCGGCGACCACCAGCAAATCGGCTCGCCTTCATCGTACCAGGGAAAAATGCCGCCGCGATATGCCTTGAGCAACCGCTCCGGACGCAGATCGCCACCGATCGCCACCAGACCGGTCTCATCTGCGAAGTCCGCGAGGAAGAAGGGCAAAGCAAGCATGGCGGTTGGCTCTCTCCTCCGGTTCTCAGATAGCGCATCGCCGTCGAGGGCATTATAACCCACGGATTGCAATCTGTGGGCTCTATGCGGTATGGTGACGGAGTCACGAGCGCTTTGCTTCAGAGGGAGTCCATTCATGCCGGCTATGCCGTTGTCGCAGGTCGCGGTCCATCTCCGTCCGGAAGACAACATCGCGGTTGCTTCCCGCACTCTGCCCGTCGGTGCCCAGATCCAGTACGACGGGCGAACGTTTTCCGTGAACCGTCCCATCGGCATGGGCCATAAAGTTGCCCTGCGCGCAATCCGCAAAGGGGAGCCTGTTTACAAGTATGGCCAAATCATCGGCTTTGCCGGCCAGGATATCGCCGCGGGCGATCATGTCCACGTTCATAATGTTTCCGCGGATGCCTTCGAGCGCGATTACGCGTTTTGCCGCGACTGCCCGCCGCCGCCGGCACCTGCCGAGCCCCGTTTCTTTCAGGGCTATGATCGTGGCGATGGCCGGTTCGGCACTCGCAACACGATCGCCATCATTAGCACCGTCAATTGCTCGGCGAGCACCAGCAAGTACATTTCTGAGAAAGTCCGGGCCAGCGGTCTGCTCCGCTCCTACTCCAACGTGAACGGTGTGGTCGCAATCACCCATAAGGCCGGCTGCGCCATGCAGTACGATGGGCCGGACCATCGGCAGCTCGACCTTACCCTGGCCGGGTTCGCCCGTCATCCGAACGTGGCGGCGTATATCTTGGTGGGGCTCGGCTGCGAAACCGGCCAGGCGATCCATCTGATCGAAAACCAGGGGCTTGTGCAATTGAATGGTTCGCAGCGCAAGCCGGCGGTGCTGACCATCCAGGAGTGTGGCGGCATCGGCAAAACGGTAGAAGCCGGCGTGCGCATGGTCGCCGAGCTGCTGCCCCAGGTGAATGAGGTGCGGCGGACAACGCTGCCGGCCAGCAAACTGGTTCTGGGCACGAACTGTGGTGGATCAGATGGAAACAGTGGCGTGACGGCCAACCCGGCGCTGGGCGTCGCCTCCGATCTGCTGGTGGCTCAGGGCGGCATCAGCATCTTGGGCGAGACGCCGGAGATTTACGGGGCCGAGCATCTCCTGACGCGCCGTGCCATCAGCCGAACCGTCGGCGAAAAATTGATTGAACGCATCAAGTGGTGGGAATGGTACACGGGCATCTTCGGGGCGGAAATCAACAACAACCCTTCTCCCGGCAACAAGGACGGCGGATTGACTACGATCTACGAAAAGTCGCTGGGTGCGATTGCCAAGGGAGGCAGCACCGCATTGGTCGATGTGGTCGGCTACGCTGAACCGGTGCAGGCCAAGGGCTTGGTCGTGATGGATACGCCGGGTTACGACCCGGTCAGCATGACGGGGATCGTGGCAGGGGGCGCCAATATCCTGGTGTTCACCACGGGGCGGGGATCAGTGTTCGGCTGCAAACCGGCGCCCTCCATCAAGGTGGCCACCAATTCGCCCCTGTACCACCACATGATCGACGATATGGACATCAATGCCGGCGCAATTCTGGAGGGGACGCCGGTCGAAGAGGTGGGCCGGCAGATTTTCGAAGAGATCTTGGCCGTCGCTAGCGGCAAGAAAACCAAGAGCGAGCTGAGCGGGGTCGGCGAAGAAGAATTTGCGCCGTGGAGCATCGGACCGACCTTATAGTGAGGCTGTTGAGGCGATGAGCTCGAATCCCAATCCGACTCGATACAGCTTTACCCTAACCTCCGCTGACCTTGCCTCTGGCACGCTGAACCGGCCGAGTCGAGTGCGGGTTGACAAATTTTACACGCTCGTTCAGCGAATTGTCGTGAAGCACTTCGGCAAAGTGAATGAGCCGACGTTGGATGGCATTCGGCCGATGCTTCTGGATCTGTATAGCCCCAAGGACTGAAAACAGTGGTAAGCCAGCGCTCACGGTTCTCGCCACTCCTCATCATCCTCTTATTCGTCGTTGTCGCCCTTGCGGTGTTCTTGAACCTATTCAGTGCCCGCTGGGCCCGGGACCGTGTCCAATGGGACCGGCAAGCGATCCAGGAGGTTCTTGACGCCCAGGTCGCTGCCTGGAACCGGGGTGACCTTGATGGGTTCATGGCCGGTTATTGGCACTCACCGCAGCTGACGTTTTTCTCAGGTAAGGATAAAACTGCCGGGTGGCAGGCGACCCTGGATCGGTATCGCAAACGCTATCCGGCGGAAGGACCGGAGAAGATGGGCAGCTTAAGCTTCCACGAGCTCGAGATCGATGTGCTCAGCCCCGATCGTGCGTTTGTCCGTGGCCGTTGGCAGCTAATCCGGAACAACGAGAGTTTGGGGGGGCTTTTTACACTGATTTTTCAACGGCTGCCGGAGGGATGGCGCATCGTTCATGATCACACCTCCACCTAACCGCTCTTCACGCCGAATGTGATCCCCGTTAATCTGACCACGGAAAGAATGCACGGATTCGAAATGCCAAGGAGGGCAGATGAGGCTACATCCCACCCTAGGCGGAAATGGAGACGCGGCTGGCTGGACTTTGCTCGTCGTCGGTCTTTCCCTGGCCATCGCCGTGTCCAGCGCTCGGCCTTACGCCGGCGGCTGGAACGACGGCAGCCGGTTGGCCACGGTGGAATGCCTCGTGGACTTCCACACGCTGGCCATCGATCGCTCCATCTTCGTGCAGGTTCCTCCCCCCGAAGAGTCACAACCGCCCTATCCGCTGGATGAGCCCGAACTGCTCCGCACGGGAACCCTCGACAAGCTCTGGATCCACGGCCAATTCTACTCAGATAAATCCCCCGTACCGGCATTCCTCCTGGCCGGCGCGTACGAGGCATGGCAATGGTGTACCAACGCCACGGCACGCCAACGGCCGGGTTCGTTCTGCTACTGGATGACGCTCGCCTCGTCCGGAATCGCTTACGTGATCGCGGTCACCTGCATGTATCACCTGGGCAGAGCGTTACGATTACGCCTTCCTCTCCGCTTGGCCGTCACGGCGAGCTTTGCGCTGGCCACGGTGGCATTGCCTTATGTCCGGCATGTGAACAACCATATCTTGCTCCTGGCCGTCGCGGCGGCGTTGTTCCTTTGCTTGGCCCGCTTGGCAGAGGAAATGAAAACGGGCACAGCTTCCATAGCCACGCTCCTGATTCTGGGCGGCCTCGTGGGGCTGGGCTACACCATCGACCTGGGTGCCGGCCCGGTTTTGCTTCTTTGCACCGCGGCGGTGTTGGCCTATCGCTGTCCGCGACCTGTTTCGTTCTGCTGGTTTGCGTTGGCGGCGCTACCGTGGCTCGTGCTGCATCACGGTGTCAACTACATGGTGGGCGGAAGCTTCACGCCGGCCAATGCGGTGGCAGAGTATTTTGATTGGCCGGGTTGTCCTTTCAATGCCCAGAATATGACCGGCTCGTGGAAGCATGCCAGTGTGTTGCATTTCCTCGTCTATGCGGCTGACCTCCTCGTCGGCAAACGCGGCTTCCTTGGGCACAATCTGCCGCTTTGTGTCGCGCTACCAGCTCTGCTGGTCTTACTGAGGCGGCGACGGCAAGAATGGCCGGAGTTGCTTTTGACCGGGAGCTGGTGCGCCGGCACCTGGCTGCTGTACGCGGCCACATCCAATAATTCCTCCGGCCAATGCTGCTCGATCCGCTGGTTCGTACCGCTGCTCGCTCCGGGTTACTACGTGATGGCGGTATTCTTGCGCGAATACCCTGGCTTGGGGTGGGTGTTCGGAATCCTAAGCAGCTGGGGCGGCGTCTTGGCGGCGCTCATGTGGTGGCAAGGGACATGGATGAAGCACATGATTCCGTTTTATTGGCCGCTCCAAGTTGCAGCATTCCTCACGTTGGCGATCTACTGGAACCAACGCCGGCGAAGTCAGGACCGACAGTCCAGGGGTTCGATCCAGCGCCCCGCGCCATCCCAGGCAGCCTGAGGAAGGAATCATGTCGTATCTTTAACGACTGTTGCCCATTTGGCAACTTTCCTATCCTCGCCAATCCACCCGAATTGGACCATCGTCATCGCTGATGCGTTTTTGCGTGTTATTCTTTGATATGCACGGCTGGCCATCTTCCGGGGTTGTGAGGACGCATGGGTTCAGCTGCGCCGGTAGGGTTCCCATCAACGTCGACGGATCCTATGGGTTGAGCCGCAGGCTTGTCGAATTTGACAGTTTCTGAAATTTCGGCATAGACCTGGTAAGGTATGAGCTTGACCCTGCTTGCCGGCGATTTCTGGTGCGAAAAAACGAAAAACTCCTTGAACTTGGCGGTCGGGCCGATATAACGGTTATGTTCCATCCGGACTATGATCGGGTGGTGTACCTCGTTGTTAAGGAATGGGTTATGCGAAGTAGCGGACTGGCGGAGTTGGATTTGATCGAAGAATTTCGGTTGCGGCGATGGGCGCGCGAACATTATGTCCCCCGCAACGAACGCCGGACATCCTGGCACCCTGTCGTACACGACGAAATGAGCAAAAAGGACACCGAGGCGGGGCAAGATGAAACCACCTCCGCACACTATGCCTGGCTGAAAAGCTAACCGTAGGTGCAGGCACACAACCCGAGGCGACAGCGCGATTGAGCTGTTGTCTCGGGTTGTGCTGTTTGATGGGGACGCGTGGTTGTACGGACCGCTGCTAAATCATTTCGGCCAGCGCTTCGCCGGCAGCCGCGATCGTTTCAGCGATGTGTTCCTCGGTATGTACCGCCGAGAGGAAAGCTGCTTCAAATTGACTGCACGGAAGATACACGCCGCGGTCCAGCATCGCCCAGAAAAACCGGGCAAAGCGGGCGGTGTTGCTCTTGCACGCCGAGGCGTAATCGCGCACCGGTTCGGACGTGAAGAAGAGCGTCCACATGCTGCCCACGCGGGCCAGTTGATGCGGGACCTTCGCTGCCGCGGCCGCCCGGCTCAATCCCTCCGCCAACATGCCGCCCAACTTTTCCAGTCGGGCGTACGGTGGATGGTCGCGCAGTTCCAACAGAGTGGCTAACCCCGCCGCCATCGCCAACGGATTGCCGGAAAGAGTACCCGCTTGAAAGACCGGACCGGCCGGCAAGATGTGCTTCATGATGTCGGCCCGGCCGCCGTAGGCTCCGACCGGCAAGCCGCCGCCGACAATCTTGCCCAGCACCGTCAGATCCGGCATTTGGTGATAAAGCTGTTGCGCTCCGCCATAGGCGAGTCGAAAGCCGGTCATGACCTCGTCGTAAATCAGCAACGCCCCATGGTGCTCGGTAAGCCGCCGCAGCTCGGCCAGGAACTCCGCCTGCGGGGTCACCAAACCCATGTTGCCAACGACCGGCTCCAAAATTACGCCGGCAATTCGGTTGCCGTGCGTCTGGAAGGCTTCGGTGAGCCCCGGCACATCGTTGTAGCGGAGCACCAGAGTGTCCGCCGTGCAGCCGCTCGGGACGCCGGGGCTGTTCGGCACGCCCAGTGTGGTGGCACTGGAGCCCGCCTGGACCAGCAGGCTATCGACATGACCGTGATAGCAGCCGGCGAACTTGATGATCCCATCCCGTCCCGTGAAGCCACGTGCCAGGCGGATCGCGCTCATGGACGCTTCGGTCCCAGAACTGACCATCCGCACCATTTCCATCGACGGAATGGCGTGGACGATCACCTCGGCCAGCTGTGTCTCGAGTTCGGTAGGAGCGCCAAAGCTGGCTCCGCGCCGCAGCGATTCCTGGACCGCCTGCACCACGCGCGGATGGGCATGCCCCAAAATGAGCGGGCCCCAGGACGCGACGTAGTCAAGATATTGGTTGCCGTCCACGTCAAAGAGAAACGGCCCAGCTCCGCGCGCGATGAACACGGGCTGCCCGCCGACGGCGCCAAAAGCCCGCGCCGGGCTGTTTACACCGCCGGGCAAGACCCGACTAGCACGCTCAAACGCTTCACGGCTCCGGACACGAGTGGGTTTCATATCGGTTTCTTGAGCTTGGTTCTCTCGTTGCTACGATCCCCGCTTTCGCGCGATCTGATCGAGAAGTTGCTGCGCTTGATCCACCATTCGTTTGAGGTCCGGGCTCGCATCTTCGCGAAAGTCCGGACTATGGCGGTAGAGATCGAGGATGTCGGCACACAGTCGCCCCGCCTCCTGAAGCTGCTTCTCGGCTGCGAGCCGGCGGGCTTCTTCGAGTCGATCCCGAATGTGCACGACGCGTTCCTTGGTTTCTTCGTCTTTACTGACGGCGCGGCGGCTGAGCCGGGGGTCTTGCAATTGCTTGGCTGCCAGCAGGAACCAGGGCCGTTGTTCTATGTCCCGTTCACAGCGATCCTTTATAACTTGCCAATTGGCGCGGGCTGCCGCCATGTCGCCGAACTGGTCGTAACGGAACGCTCGGAAGGCCTGGTCCACGAGTTCTCCGTTCGGTTTGAATTCTCCATCCGACCGCGCGGCCATTGTTTTTAGTCGGATCGCATCCATATTCAACGAATAAGTGCGGACATCTTGGATCAACTCCTGTTCCAGCACGGCCGCCGCGGCCAGGTCGTCGAGGCGCTTGTCCGCCAACAACCCCCAAATTCGTACATCGCGGTCAGGATCGGTCTTGAATTTCGCGGCCTCGCGCCATTGTGCGTTGGCAGTCACCCAGTCTCCAATCTCTTCGCTCTGGAGAGCCCGCTGGGCATGGGCCTCGGCTTCGCCTTCCGGCGACCATTTCAGCCGGCGGCGGTTTTCCAGTTGCTGTTCGCGGAGGGTCACATCGTAGCGATCGGCCCAATCCTGGATCTGCCGCGTCAGAGCATCGGTTCGGTCGCCATAGTAGTACAAGTAATCCTGAATGGGACCGCTGCGTGCCTGCGCAGCCTGTTGCGGATCCTTGCTTTCCATGAGCCGCTGCACTTGGGCAAACAGCTTCTCGGCACGCGGTGGCCGAAAGACGAGGTACAAGACACCCACCACCACCAGCAACAGCGCCGAGAAGGCGGCAGCCTGGAACCAGACCTTTTCGTACAGCCGCTTACCCCGCCGCTTTCGCCGTACACGGTGCATGCCGGTCAGCAGCGTTCGGGCCGTCTTCGTATCCGTGTCGCGGATCGGACCGTCGCCACTTCGGGCGACAGCTCGAGACCGGGCTACCTCGACCCCAGCGCTCTGCTGGGCAGCAACTTTTTCCGCAACCTGGTCGAGGGCGGCCGACACCACCGCGGCATCGAACGGTCGATGCTCGGGCTTTTTCTCCAACAATTGGCAGACAAGCGTATCCAGCCAGACGGGAATATCGAGCACAATCCGCGACGGCCGCTCCGGGATTGCGTTGACATGTTGCAAGAACATGTCCATGGTGGTCTCGGCCCGAAACGGCCTCTGCCCGGTGAGCAGTTCATACAGGAGCACGCCCAGGGAATAGAGATCGGACCTGTGCGTGAGATTGCGTTCGCCGCGGCATTGTTCCGGCGACATGTACGAGGCCGTGCCCACCGTGCAGTTGGCCGCGGTCAGTTGCGTCACGTCCAAGTCCTTCGCGATGCCGAAATCGGTGAGCTTGAGCGTGCCGTTGGCGGTGAGCATCAAGTTGGATGGCTTGAGATCGCGGTGGATGATTCCCTGTTCGTGGGCATGCTGCAACGCCGCACAGATCTGCCTGCCCAGCTCAACCACTTCCTCCCATGTGAGCCGGCCGCGGCGTTTGAGAACCTGGTCCAGCGATTCCCCTTCGATGTATTCCATCGCATAATACGGGGCGCCCTGAAAACGGCTGGCCACGTAAAAGCGAACGATATTGCGATGGCTGAGCTGCTTGAGGACTTCGGCTTCGCGTTCGAAACGGGCCAGGGCAGTGTCATTGCCTCCGAGGCCGGGTGCCATGACCTTGAGCGCGACCTTTTGGCCGGTCTTGCAGTATCGGGCTCGATAGACCGACCCCATGGCGCCGCCGCCCAGCTGTTGTTCCACCTCAAACGGTCCCACCCGTTCGCCCGTCCGCATAGATGTCCCTCATTCTTGATTCTTGCTTGCCGCAAGAAGCAAAAACTACTTCAGCCACTGCGCGGCGTCGCGCGCAAAGTAAGTCAGGATCATATCCGCACCAGCACGCTTGATGGCCGTCAGGATTTCCAGAGTCACCCGGCGTTCGTCGATCCAGCCGCGCTGAGCCGCGGCCTTCACCATCGCGAATTCGCCACTGACATTGTAGGCAGCCATGGGAACCCCAAAACGGTCTTTGACACGGCGAATGATATCGAGGTACGCCAGGGCCGGTTTGACCATGATGATGTCTGCGCCCTCGTCCAGGTCCAGGGCCACTTCGCGCAGGGCCTCATTGCTGTTGCCGGGGTCCATTTGATAACTGTTGCGATCGCCAAATTGGGGCGGTGACTCGGCTGCATCCCGAAACGGACCATAGAACCCCGAAGCATATTTGGCCGCATAGCTCATGATTGGTAGCGCGGTGAAACCGGCCGCGTCGAGTCCGGCGCGGATGGCCCGGACCATGCCATCGAGCATGCCGCTGGGAGCTACCATGTCCGCTCCGGCGCGGGCGTGGCTCACGCACTGCTTGGCCAAGAGCGGCAGCGTGGCATCATTATCCAGATCCAGCCGGCCGCCCATTTCCTTCAGGATGCCGCAATGGCCATGATCCGTATATTCGCAAAAGCACTCGTCGGTGATCAGCAGTATGCTCTGGTCAAAGGCACTGCGCAGGGCCCGGAGCGATTCCTGCACAATGCCGTCATCGGCCAGGGCACTCGAACCGGTAGCATCTTTGTGGCTGGGAATGCCAAACAGGATGAAGGCCCTAATCCCCAGTTCGGCCGCCTGCCCAACTTCGTCGACCAGTCGATCGACGCTGAGTTGGTAATTGCCCGGCATGGAAGCAATTTCCTTGCGGACGCCCCGTCCGGGACGGACGAACAACGGCAAAATGAAGTCGCGCGGAGTCAGCGCGGTTTCGCGAACCAACTCGCGGATCAGCGGATGGTGCCGTAAGCGGCGCGGCCGAAAGATCGGGAAGCCGGATCCCTGTGCGTCGGTGGGCTGCCTCATGATGTTCCACTTTCTTGAGGGCGAAGGTTGAGAAGACTTGGACAGGCCAGGAACCACCAAATCACGCATAAGCGCGATTCGCGGCCGCCACGCCCGCTCCCAGCTCAATTTGTGCCTTCTGGGCCAGCAAGCATTGTTCGAGTGCCGCCAGGAACAGCAAAACGTTGTTCGGCCGGCTGCCATATCCCATCAAGCCGATGCGCCACACTTTGCCTTTGAAATCGCCCAGCCCGCCGCCAATCTCGATGCCGAATTCCGCCAGTAAGCGCTTCCGGGTTGTTGCATCATCGACGCCGGCCGGAATCCGCACCGCGTTGAGCGTCGGCAGTTGCTGCCCTTCCGAGGCAGCATAGGAAATCCCCATTGCTGCCAAGCCAGCCTTGAGAGCCTGGTAATTACGCAGGTGCCGGGACCACCGCGCGGGCAGCCCTTCTTCATGAACCAGACCCAAGGCTTCCCGCAAGGCATAGACCATCGAAATGGGAGCGGTGTGATGGTAAAAGCGTTCCTCTCCCCAATAGCGCTGGACCATGGTCATATCGAGGTACCAGCTTTGCACCTTGGTCTTGCGGCGGTTGATGGCTTCGACGGCCCGCGGACTGAATGACACTGGGGAAAGGCCGGGCGGACAACTGAGACACTTCTGTGTGCCGCTGTAAACCGCATCGACCGCCCAGGAATCGATCTCCACCGGCACCCCGGCCAGCGAAGTGACCGTATCCAAGAGGAGCAGCGCGTCGAATTCATGGCAGAGCTTGCCCAGCTCTTCCAGCGGCTGCCAAGCTCCGGTGGAGGTCTCGGCATGCACAATCCCCAGCACCTTGGGTCGCACTTTTCGCAGGACATCCCGAATCTGGCCGGGCTCGAAGACTTCGCCCCAGGGTTGTTCAATCGTGGTGACGGCGGCGCCGGCCCGCTGGGCCACATCGGTCATCCGCTGGCCAAAGACGCCGTTGACGCACACCACCATTTTGTCACCCGGCTCGATCAGGTTGACGACACACGTTTCCATCCCGGCGCTACCGGTGCCACTCACCGGGAACGTGAGGCGGTTACTCGTTCGGAACGTTTGCCGCAGTAGCTCCTGCGTCTCGTTCATGATCTCCAGGAACTGCGGATCAAGGTGTCCGAGAAGAGGATTCGCCATCGCCAGCAACACTCGGGGATGCACATCGCTGGGACCAGGCCCCAGGAGAATCCGGGGCGACGGTTTCAATTGTCCAAATTCGGCCACAGAAGATTCCTCCCAGCAATTCTCAATTTCTGGTCGTCAATTTCCGATATCCTTCATCCGCTCCTGGACGAGCCGGCTAACGTCCTTGAACCGAGGCGACGCCGCTCCGCCGATCCATTCAAATACAGCCGTTTCGCTCGTGGTCACGATCGCGCCGGCCCGCTCTAGGCGCCGCAGAGCGAATTCCCGATCGACGGCGTATCGGCTGGCGACCGCATCGGCGGCAATGAAGACGCGAAAATCGAGGGCCAGCAAATCAAGCGCGGTTTGCAGCACACAGACGTGCGCCTCAATCCCCGCCAAAAGAATCTTGGGACGCGCCGCTCGCCGAAAGCCTTCGATCACCGCGGGCACGGCACAGCAGCTAAAGGCGACTTTGTCGGGCCGTTCGGGAAGCCGGCGTGCGAGTTCGCCTACGGTCGGGCCCAGCCCTTTGGGATATTGCTCCGTGGCCATCACGGGCAAGCTGAGCACACGGGCGCTGTCGATCAGAAAGGCAATATTCCGCACCAGGGCGTCCGCGGCTGGAATTTTGACCATGAGCTTTTCTTGCACGTCCACGACCAGCAAGCCGGTGTCGTTGGCCGACATTTGGGTTGGATGCGACATGCAGTACTCCACAGAGCAGGGATGGACGCCTGATCGGATGCTATCTCGTGCAGCGGCGGGCGTCAAGGAAGGGAAGAAACGCGCGGTTGCTCCATTTCCGCTTTGAATTCTCCACGGCTGCTATGCTACATTATGGCTTGATACTAGCCATTGACACGCGGGCCAACCAACGTATGAAATGTCCCTTTTGCCGCGAAGGTGATTTTGCGGTGGTCGATTCCCGTAGCCATCGCGGCGGGTTTCCCATCCGCCGCAAGCGGCTGTGCAGCCACTGCAAGCGGCGCGTGATGACGGTCGAGGAAGTGGAAGACGCGCCGCTCAAGGTCATCAAAAAGGACGACTCGCGGGAGCCTTTTGACCCGGCCAAGCTTCGCCGCGGTCTGGAGAAGGCTTGCTACAAGCGCCCGGTCAGTACCGAACAAATCGAAACGGTCGTTCGCCAAGTTGAAAGCGACGTCTATGCCGAATATTTCAGCGAGGTCCCGGTCGCGGTGCTCGGTGAACTGGTAATGCGCTATCTGAAGAAGCTCGACCAGGTCGCTTATGTCCGGTTTGCGTCCGTTTATCGCGAGTTTACGGATGTGGGCGACTTTGTGGAAGAGATTCAGCCCATGCTGGCCGAAGTCGAAAGTGAAAACCGCAAACGCAGGCGGTAGGATTGGCTGAGGAGGAGCCGATGTCTTCGCCGACACCGTTTGCCTGGGTCCACAAGCGCGACGGCCGGCTGGTTCCGTTTGATGCGGACCGAATTAGCCGAGCCCTGTTCGCCGCGGGAGAGAGTCTCGGCCAACCCGATGCGTTTGCCTCGCGGGAATTGACCGATAGCATCCTACATTTCTTGAGTGCCGATACGGCAGGATCGACCCCAACCACGGCACAAATTGCCGAGTTGGTAGTGAAGGTAGTCCGCGAGCTGGGCCAGCCGGCCTTGGCCAAGGCCTTTGCCGATGCGCAAACGCGGAAAGCGGAAAGCGGCAAACAAGCGGAGGAAGATCAACGCCAGAGCGCCGCCTGGAAGGGCACCACGGATGGCTGGACCCCCCTCCCGGATTTCCGTTCGGTCTCGGCAACGACGCTGGGGCCCACGCCAATCCAGCTTGCACGGTGGGTCGAGGCGCTCCCCGCGCCAACGGATTTGGCCTGGCGATTGGCGGAAGCATGCCTTCATGATTATGCGTTACGGGAGGTGTACACACGGGATCTCGTGGCGGTGCAAGCGGACGGATTGTTGACGCTCACGGGCCTGGCTACTCCCCTGGGATTGACCGCTCAGGTGCTCGGGATTGCCAGCACGGGACGGCCCGACCTCGTGGAGGCAATGGAGGAAGCGCGCAGCTCGGCCGGCGAATACGTGGCGGTGGACGGCACGGAATACCTGCTGGCACGCCGGGGCCGAGCCCAGGAAGCCGTGCCCCGGTTTGTCCGCGAACTCACGATTGCACTCCGGCTCCTGCGTTTGCATGCGATCCTCAATCTGAATTGTGCCCTACCACCTCCTTGGGCCGAGACCTTGGCCGAAGGACCGCTCTTTGGGCCGACCCGGCAGGGCGGCGAAGTGTCGCAACCGGCCGAGTTACTCGAACCACTTCTTGAATCGTTGCTTGGACCGGACGCGTTCGGTTTGGCCATGCGGGTGGATTGGCACCTGGGCGAACGCGATTTCGTTGCCGATAAGATGGGCGGGCTGGTGCGACTGGCGCGCCGTGCTCTGGAGGAAGCCCCGTTGGCCTTTGTGTTCGATCGCGCGCGCCGGCCCGTTGCCCTGGGCGAAGGATTGGACCGCCACCATCCGGCGGTGCTCTTGACCGTCGGTTTGCATTTGCCACGCCTGCTAGAGCAGTCCGGTCCCCGGATCGATGTGCCGCTGTTTTTGCGCAAGCTGGATAGTTTGGCACGGTTAGCTCTCAGCGCTGCCACGCAGAAGCGCGACTTCCTGCGCCGGCAACGCTGTGGCCGACCGAACGCCAATCCCGGCTTCGTTCTCGATCGTGCCCGCCTTTTGGCAGTTCCGGTTGGCCTGGAGAGTGTTACGCAGACCCTCCTAGGCCGAGGCCTTGCTTCGGGAGGTGTGGCCCGGGAATTTGCTCAGCAAGTCGTGCACCGCCTGCAAGCCGTTCTGAGTGAAGACGGACGTGCACGCATGCTCGACATCTGCGTCGATTCCGCGCTCGGGTACCGATTGGCCTCGGCGGGAGCGGAGGCGGAAGGGGTTTTCGCCGGCAGACCGGTTGGTGATGTCCATGCTGAGCATAGGCCGACGGCCCACGACGTGGCCGGTCTCACGCCCTGGGATCCCACCGCCGCCCCGAAGGATCAGCTCGTAGCTGGGGGTGCGTTGCATGGTGCGGCCGGGGCCGGGACGCTGTACCTCCTCATCCCTGAGGAACGACCCCTGTCTCCGGAGGAGTTGGTGCAGTTCTTGCGTTTTGCGTGGCAGCAAACCGAAATCACCCGCATACGTTTGGTCCGTACGGTTGCGCAGCAGCGGCAACTGACCGCTCCGTGGGAGAAGACCAACGAGCGGGCGATGGTGACCTTTGAGCAACCATAGCTCCGGGCGGGCCCCGCGAGTTTAGCCCTCGGCGCAGGTGTCCCGACCGCGCCGCCCGTTGCGACCATAGGTCTCCTCCCGATCTCTGTTCTCATTTCGCTCGAACAGCTCCGCTATTTTCAAGCTCCTGCAAAAACTTCCTGTACTCCAACCGTCCACGCAACGGTCCCAAGTGGGAGGCACTATTCATGGACCGAATCGTCGCCGCCACGCGAAACTAACCAGCTCTGTGCGAAACACTTCGTGGAAGCATCGTGCACAGAGACGCAGAGAACTCAGAAAGCACCGCCCACGTCATCTCTCTGTGAGGCCGAGCGACCACACGGGTTCTGTACGCCGATCGGCCGCCATCCAGATCGGCCACAACGCGTCCACATCCGCTATGCTGGGAGCATGCCCGCCACCTGTGCCGGACCAGTCATCGCTCGGCCGCTTCGCGCCGGTCGCCGATGGGGTCAGGATGGGCGGATGCGCCACAACCGGGGCCGTGTTCATGGCCGTGCCCGTAATCACGAACGGTGTATGGTCGCCATCCGGCGTCGCTGGGCCAGGCGGAAGGGCAGTGATCGTCTGCGTCAACAGGGTGGAGGTACTAATCCCGTCCGCCACGTCGCCATTGTAGACGGCCGTGATCATGTGCTCGCCGGCGCGCAATGAGCTAATCGTGATGCTGGCGACACCGTTTCCATCGATAAAAGCCGAGCCCAAGGAGCGTCGTCCCATCGTAAACACTGACGACTCCTGTTGGCATTCCGTTCGGGGCAGTCACGGTTGCGATCAAAGTTACCGGGTCCCCAATTGCCGCCGGGTCGTTCGAGGAGCCCAGCGTAATCAGCGTGTGGTAGCCCGGAACGAAGGCCAGTCCGGCGAAGTTTTCGTTGCCGTTTGGACTGCTGCCAATTGCCCCGACCAAAGCCAGCGTGCTGAAGTTGCCGCTGGAAAAGCCAGCAAGGACGCCCTTCGGGATCACTATTATCTCTTTGATGCGACCCCCGGCGGGCAGCACCGACGGGCGTAGCATCTCGCCCCACGATCGCGAACTCATCGATCGCCGCCTGCTCCCATCCTCTCAAGCGTGGAGCGCGATTCCTATGATTTTTCGGCGGACCAAGTATTTTTCTTGCGCATGCCGCAGGAATATGCCATAGTTCATTACCCGATAAAACGTCCACTACTTTTTTTGGTTTACAGTAATTCTTTGACCCCTCAGAAACTAGGAGTCAGCGATGCTTCTCACCTGGTTGCGCGGCACTGGTTCCCGGCGGCCCCGACTCTCCCCTGCCCACGGTGCTCCGCGAAACTTCTCGTCCAAGATGAAATTTACACCGCGACTGGAACTCCTGGAAGACCGCACGCTTCTATCGGACGGTGTCCTCGACCCGACGTTCGGCGTGCCGGGATCGGGAGTCCCCGGATTGGGGGGTATGCCGGCAACCGGGGGCTTGATCGATACGTTTGCGCCAGTTGGGACACTCACTTATCAGAACACGTTTTCGGTGTACCCGGCCAATTCGCCGGCCTCTAAATATGCCACTGCGCCGACCCACCAAAACAGCATGGTACTCCAGACGATCGGCAGCGTTTCCAAGATCATCGTGGCCGGAGTCTCCCAGGGACCGACGACGAAGTTTTCGGTAGGGCGGTTTAACAGCGACGGCACCCTGGATACCAGCTTTGGCGTCAATGGACTGGCGACCGTGAATTTCCCCGGTAGCAATAGCGACCAGGCCAATGCGGCCGCCATTCAGTCGGACGGCAGCGTCATCGTTGCCGGCGCCACCACAGTCGGTGGGCTTTCGCAGTTCGGCGTGGTCCGATTTACCGCCAATGGAGTTCTGGATACGAGCTTCGGCAAAAGCGGGTTTGTCACGATTCCCACGCCAGGCCTCGTCGCGGCCGCCAATGCGGTGGTCATCCAGGCCAACGGCCGAATCGTCGTTGCGGGCAACGCCGGCGGCAACTTTGCCGTGGCCCGGGTCCACGCCGATGGCTTGCAGGACTCCGATTTCAACGGCAACGGCATCACCGTGTTCAACATCGGCGAAACTTTAGCGGCGGCCTTCATCCCCCCCACCGGCACGGTCGATACGCTCACCAGCATGGCCCTTCAACCCGACGGCCAAATTGTCGTCGCGGGGTATACCAACTTGAATGCCACCAAGGACGGACTCAACCCGGTACCTATCCGGAACACGGGGGCACCCGCTCTCACGGGCCAGATCCAGGTCGCCACCGGAGGGATCCAAAACCTGAATGGTTCGATCACGGGCACTTCGGGAGCCGGCGTCAGCCCGATCATTGTCACGGCGCCCAACCATGGCTTGTTCAACGGCGCGTCCGTGACGATTAGCGGCGTGCAAGGCAACACGAACGCCAATGGCACGTTCACCATCAACGTCGTCGATGCCAACAATTTCGAGCTGCTGGGAACGACCGGAAACGGCGCCTACACAGGAGGCGGCAGCTGGGTCGGAACGAATCCCGCCACGATCACCATCACCTCACCGGGCCATGGCCTGATAACAGGGACGCGCGTGCACATCTCCGGTGTGCAGGGCCTTACGGCTGCCAACGGGGATTGGAGTGTTCTGGTCACCGATCCCGATCACTTCCAACTGAACGGCTCCAACGGGGCGGGCGCCTCGATCCAGAACACGGGCACCTGGACGGTGGAACCTCCCAAGGCGTGGAACTTCGCGGTCGCGCGGATCAACGCCCAAAATGGCCTGCTTGATCAGTCTTTTTCGAAGGGCATCGTCATCCTCGACTTCTTCCAAGCGCTGGCCGGCGGCAAGAACTACGGCATAGGCGATGACATGGCCGAGGATGTCGTGGTCCAGCCGGATGGCAAGATCTTGGTGGCCGGCCGAACCTGGATGGACGACAACCTGCTGGTCAAACCCAACTTTGGCCTGGCGCGTTTCAACGCCGACGGCAGCTTGGATAAGAACCTGAACGGCGACGGCCTGGTGTTCACGGATTTCGCCACCGATTTCAGCGACGCTAATGACATTGGCTACAGCGTTGGCCTCCAGGGGGACGGCAAGATCGTGGTAGCCGGCACGACCGATCGGCTGGACGCAGTGAACGTACCGCAAACCCTGCGCGGCACGGGCTCACCGGCCTTCGCCCTGGTCCGCTACAATCTCGACGGGACCGAAGACCAGACGTTTGGCCTGCACGGCGAGGTCCTGACCAAGTTTACCAACAATAGCACCGATCAGATCACCAACATCCTGATGCAGGCCAATGGTCAAATTGTCGTGGCTGGCACCACCGACCAGGGAAGCGGTCCCATGTTTGCCCTGGGCCGCTATTCGGGACTCCAGTCCGGCAGCTTCCAGTTCAGCCAGGCCGTGTACAGCGTCAACGAAAATGGCGGCAGCATCACCATCACCGTGAACCGCGGCGGCGGCACGGAGGGCACGGTCACCGTCAATTACGCCACCAGCGACGGGACGGCCAAGGCCGGCACCGACTACACGGCCAGCACCGGCACGCTCACTTTTGCCACCGGTGTCGCCACACAGACGTTTTCGGTGCCCGTGATGAGCGATGGCGTCTACCAGCCGAGCAACAAGGTGTTCAACCTGGCCCTGACCAACCCGACCGGCGGCGCGTTCCTCGGTTTCCAGAATATGGCAACCGTAACCGAAGTCGAGACCGACCAGCCGGGAAGCCTGGCATTTGCGGCGGCCATGTACAATGTCAACCAGAACGGCGGCAGCCTCACCGTTACAGTGACGCGCTCCAACGGCACCGCCGGACCGGTGGGCATCGCCTACGCCACCAGCAATGGCACGGCCGTGGCCGGGACGGATTACACGGCCACGATGGGCACGCTCAGTTTCGCGGCCGGCGAAACCAGCAAAACCTTTACCATCCCCATCCTGAATAGTGGAACCTTCCAGTCCAACAACCCGACGTTTAACATCGGCCTGATGACGCCCACGGGCGGCGCCTCGCTGGGCTCCCCGAACACTGCTGTGGTGACGATCGTTCAGACGAATATTCCCGGTAGTCTGCAATGGACGGCCGGCACCTACAACGTGGCGGAAAACGGCGGCATGGTGACCCTCACGGTCAGCCGGACCACCGGCGCGGATGGGACGGTCATGGTGAATTACGCCACGAGCGACGGTACGGGAGTGGCCGGGACGGACTACACGGCCAAGTCCGGGACGCTTACCTTCACGCCGGGACAGACCAGTGCAACGGTGACCATCGCCGTTCTGGATGACGGTCTTTTCCAAACGGCCAACAAGACGTTCAATGTGACGCTGAGCAACCCAACCGCGGGCGCAAGCCTCGGCACAACGAGCACCGCGATGGTGACCCTGACCGAAAAGGACGGCACGCCAAACCAACTTTTCGTGGCCCAGGCTTACCGCGATCTCCTTCAGCGGAATGTGGACCCGGGCGGGTTGACCACCTGGGTCAATTTCCTCAACAGCGGCGGATCACGACAGCAGGTCGCGGCCAGCATCGAGAACAGCCAGGAATACCGGACCGTGGTCGTCCAGGGACTTTTCACCCATTATCTGCACCGCAGTGCAGATGCCGGCGGGCTCGCCACGTACACGTCTCTACTGGCCGGGGGCGGCACCGATGAACAGGTGGCAGCCGCACTGGCCGGGTCGCAGGAGTATTTCCAGGTGCGCGGCGGCGGGACCACGAACGGCTTCTTGGTCGCGCTCTACCAGGATGTGCTGAACCGAGCCATCGATACGTCCGGCCAGGCTACTTACACGCAGCTCCTGGCCAATGGGGCCAACCATACTCAGGTCGCATCGAGCCTCCTGGCGAGTACCGAATACTTCACAGGCTTGGTGCAAAGCTTCTATCAGCGATTCCTGCACCGTGCGGCCGACACCAGCGGCTTGAATGCCTATGTCGCGATGCTCCAGACGCCGCCGGTGCCGGTTCGTCAGCCGCTCATCAGCAGCGATCCGCTGAGCAGCAGCAAGCAATTCCGCGACGAGGACATCATTGCCATGCTCGTCGGCTCCCAGGAATACTTTACCCTGGTGACGCAGTAAAGCAGACGCGTGGCTTAAACCCTCTTGCGAATTGATAAACGGAGGAGCTTTAGGAAACTACTCAAGAGTTCGACAGCGAATTTGGTGCCGAGCCGACCGGGTCGCCCGCGCGGACATCGGCATCCTCTGTCCGTACTGAATCTCGGCGAGGAGTAATTCTCATCGCGATGGGGCGCCATCGCTGCTCCGGAGAGCAAAGCTACCTTGGGAAGGGATCCCATTTCCCAAACGGGCAAGCCAAGAAGGCCGTTAAGACAGGCATTCCGGACAAGTGCCGAACTGACTGGCATTCACGGTTTGGTCTTGCCGCTTCCCAGCTTTTCGAGCACCTTGATTTCGTTTTCCATCTCCTTGATCTTGGCGGCATATGCGTCTTTGAGGAGTCTTTCGGCAGTCTTTTTTTGCTGCTCGACCTGCTTGATGGCAGTCTTATCCGCTTTGATGTCGCCGCCCAGGATTTTGGTCAGCTCCTGATATTGCTTTCGGATCAGCTTCTTCTGGTCGGGACTTTGGGCGTTTTCGAGAGCTGCCTTCTCTTCGGCGCGAAGGCCAGCGCGAATCTCTTCCAAATTGTGCTCCGGATTCTTTAGCTTGGCGATCAACGCATCATAGCGACCCACGAGCAGCTTCCGTTCCACCTTTTCCGCCGCGCGGAGCTGTTTGACAGCAGCTCTCAGCTCTTGCACTGTCTTTTTGGTCGTTGTGTCGCCTGCGGCCCATCCGGCGGACAGCGACAACACGAGCAGAGCACATAACATCGGTCGCGACATGGTGGGGACCTCCCAAACAGAGAAGAATGGGCAGCAAGCCGGACTTCGGGCAGCAGGTGTTGCAGGGGTGAAAGCCATCCTATGCCGGATTCTGTGCCACTTCAAGCTTTTGCGCGGCCTGATCGAAGCTTGACTGGAAGTGACCTTACCCCCCTGTCAATTGATCCTGGAGACGCGCGTCCCAATAGTTGAAGCCGCCCGTATCGGGGTCCCGCTGGAAAATGAATTGATAAGCGCCGGTGAGCCAGCTCTGCGAGGAGCTTCCGTGAGCGGCGTAGAACTCGTCTGAACCGACGAAAGCCGCCACCACTTGCTCGTCCGACATGCCGTGCTCCAAGGCGTTCACCCAGCCCGCCACTTCCGAAGCATCGGCACTGCGACCGAGATAGTTTTGATAATCGGCCGAAACCACGATGCTCTCATGTTCGACGCTGGCCGCGATTCCGTACGCAATGTTGAACCTCGTCGTTCCCGAGGCCAGCATTTGGAGCCAGGCAGATTCCCCGACTCCATCTGCGTCCCGGCCGAGCAGATCGTGATACAGGGCGTCGAGCCAAGCCTGATCCGTGCCACCGGCCTGTTGGTAGTACTCTGGGGAAGAGGTAAAGGCGGCCAAAACCTGCTCATCGCTAAGTCCGCTCTCTAGCAAGTTAACCCACGAGCTCACCTCGGCCGCGGATGGGGTTCGGTGCAGCAGCTGCTGGTAATCTTGCGTCACCACACTGGTGAAATACTCCGCGCTGTGTGTGAATGCGTTGGCCACGCCGGCCAAAATCGCCGAGGTCGATTTGGCGGCCGTGAAGGACGAGGCGTCAATCCATTGTGCCTCGGCGGGAAGGATCGGGGCCCGCTGGTGTGCGGACCACTCAGCCTGCACGACGAAGCCATTCAGCAGCCCGACGTCACGCGGTCCGTCGGCAATATCGCCGATTTCATTGCCGGTCCGGCCATCGTACCACCCGCCCACGCCGGGGTCCGTAACTGCTTCGGCGAGTTCGTGAGAAGTTGTCTTGGTCAGGGTTTGAAAGTTGTCCAGGCTGTAAAACGTTCCGTTGCCGATCGGGTGGGCAATCACCGCATAATAGATCTGCTCCCCGGCGGGAGTGGAGAAATAGTTGTGATACCCGAAAAAATTATTGACGCTGTCTTGGCTCCCCTGGACAACGTCCACGTTGGGGGCCGTGAACACGATGTACAGCCGATTCGGATTGGCAGGCTGCAATATGCCGGTGCCAATGGAGTCTTCGATCGTTTGCTGAAGGGCGGTGTCATTCACCTTGGACGCCGACGAATCCGCCCCGGCAACGATGCCGTTGGCGACGAGCTGCCCACGCCCGACCCCGTACTCGTTCAGCATATCCATGTACGAGCTATTGGTGAGATAGCCCAAGAAACTGTCGAGATCGGCCGATTGTTGCTGCCCGACATCGCTATTCCAATAGGCCCCGTAAAAGATGGGCTCGACTTGAACATTTTGCAATAGCGGCCCAGCGTGGTAGGTGACAGCCAGCACTCTACGGTCTTCAAGGCGCTCCAGTTCCAGACGAATTCTCCAACGCGGCACAGAGCAACGGACTGTAAAAGCGGTCGAGAGCCGGTTCATGGGGTTGCACCTCTGCGGTTGCTCCTTCGTTCCCTTCACCTATGAACGATAAACCCTCCCTGGATGAATCGCGCCCGCGCCGGTGCCAACCTTGGCGACCGAAAACTGCCTCGCTCATTCTCCCTGTGCGGCCTTGCCTGGCTGTCCGATGCAATAAAGGTGATTCAGGCCGCGGATTAAGATCTCTTCATGAGAGATCGCTGGCGAGGCATAACACTCTTCGCCGAGGGGATTTCGACTGACCAGCTCAAACCGCGGCTCGGGCTTCACGACAAAGGTGTTGCCATCGTCGTCGAGGAAATAGAGCAGGTCACCCGCGGACACCGGGGAAGCGCTGTGATGCTTTCCGAGCCGTTGCGTCCACATCCGCTCGCCGGTCTTGGCCGCCACGCAGCCAGCCGTGCCATTGTCGTTGACGAAGAAAAAGTACTTGCCATGCGCAATGGGAGATGGAACATAGTCCGCGGCCTGGCGATCATGCCAGAGGATGTGCGTCCGGGTGACGTCGCCTTGGCCATCGGGACGGATGCCCATCAAGTGGTGTGTCGGATATCCCGCAGTCAGGAACAGGACATTCTCCGTGAACACCATGCTGGACACGAATTGTTCCGTCGGACCGTTGACGATCCAGATCTGTTTGCCCGTGTCGGGATCATAACTGGCAACACATTTACTACCGGTGAGGACAAGTTGTTTCTTGCCGGCCGCATCGATCAGAAGGGGCGTGCAGTAGGAGCGCGTGCGATTAGGCCTGTCCGCTCGCCAACGCTCGGTACCGGTGGCCTTGTCGAGCGCGACGATCCAGGCCTCGGCATCCTGGTCGCCGTTAAGAATCACCAGGTCTTTGTAGAGAACGGGCGAGCTGCAGAATCCCTGGATCGAATGAAACTCACCTGGGGAGCGTTGCCAGACCTTGTTACCGTCGAAATCGTAACAGGCGACTTGCATATTGGCGCCTTGCAAAAACGCCACCCAGACATGCTTGCCGTCGGTCGCGGGTGTTGCACTGGCGAAGCTGTTGAGATTGTGTTTGCGTTCGAGCTTGGCCTTGAGCACCTCGCGCTGCCAAAGAAGTCTGCCGTCGGATCGGTTCAGGCACAGCAGCAAGCGTTTCTCTTCGTTCTCCAAGCAGGTCGTCAAGAAAATGCGATCATCCCAGACAATTGGCGACGAATGCCCTTTGCCGGGAATGGGTACCTTCCAGCGGACGTTGTCCGTGCTGGTCCAGCGCGTCGGAACATGGAGTTCCTGGGAAGTGCCGTCGCCGCGCGGTCCCCGCCAACCCGGCCATTGCTCGGCACCGATAGCAGCTGTGAAAAGAAGGAGCGCGACGCCCGAAATCGCCGATCGGCCTGCCATTCCACCTCTCCTCCGAGTCGTGTCTGGGTGATGGCGTCTCTTTGGAGAAGTGTATGGTTTTGCCGCGGGCAGTGGCCAGGGGATATCAGGATGCCAAGCCCAACGCACGGCGTTTTTCGCCAATAAATTTCACATGGTGCGGGATATGATCAACCATCGTCTGGACATGCTGTTGGAGCGTGAGCAACCCGTACTCGTTGTGGACGCCGACTCGGTTCCACGCTTCGGCAGGCAGGATGCGCAGGATATGCGCCATTTGCCGGCGCGACAGCTCGAGAAGCGATAGCTCTTCCTCCAAGTCACGCTCTTGGTAACCCAGCGCGGCAGCGAAACAGCGCTCATCATAACCGATGTGCAGCGGCCGTTCTTCGGCGATCACGCGCTTCATCCGATGGATCCAGGCCTCATCCGAGTCAACGATATGGCAAACGACTTCCAACGTGCTCCATTTGCCGGGCACGGGACGGCTCACGAGTTGTTCGCGGATCATGCCGGCCACGGCTTGCCGCAATGTTTTCGGTCCCATGAGATAGGACTCAATGAGATGCTTCACCATCGTGGTCCTTTCCTCGAGTTGCAGAATCCTGAACGAACTCCGGCCGTGCCGTGCGCAAGAACGCCGTGCTCCGGCGGCCGTCCATGCCGGTTTACGGTCTCGCTTGATCATAGCTGATTGTGAGCTTGCGTCCATCCAATCAAGGTGTCGGGGAAGGGATCCCTGGATCGGCCTGCGTGTTCGGGCGGCTTTTCCCCCGGCAGGATGCTTCACGATCAACGTGCTATGGAGGCCGAACGGAGAGATTCAGCCGGCTTTGCGTTCCAGCTGCTCGCGCAGCTGGGCCAGCTGTTGCCGCCGAAGTGCTTCGGGAGCGTAGGGATCGAAGGTGATCGCATCGTCCAGGATTCGCTGGAGCACGGCAAATGCCTGCCGCCGCATGTCCACGTCGCGCCGTTCTAGCGCTTCCAACAGCGCCGGCAAAGCGGCCGAACCGCGCCCCACTAGTTCCGCAGCGGCGGCTTCCTCGTCGGTCTTGAGTCGCTCCACAAGACGATGGATTTTTTCTTGTTCTACGACGAGGTGCACTTCCAGGGCGGGGGGCTGGCTCACTCGAGGTTGGGCCGGCGGGGGGCCGAAACTATCATCATTAAAGGTGGTGCCAAGGTACTCGTTGATCGCGATGGGATCGTGAATGATGTGCAGGGGCGTGCCGTGCGTCCGCACCTGACCATCTTTGATCAGATAGCTTCGGTCGGTGATTTTCAAGGTCTCACGCACATTGTGATCGGTTAACAAAATTCCGATTCCCTGTTGGCGCAGATCGCGAACGATGTTCTGAATATCCGCAATGGTCTTGGGATCGATGCCGGTGAAGGGTTCATCAAGCAGAATCAGCAACGGCTCGCAGACTAGACACCGTGCAATTTCGAGCCGGCGTTTCTCGCCACCGGACAACCGGGCGGCATTGTTCTTCCGCACGCGGTTCAGGCCAAACCGCTCGAGGATCTCGTCGGTCCGCTGCCAGCGTTCCCGGCGGCTGAGTGATCGGCCCAGACTCCGGCAAATCGGCATCGCTTCGAGGATGGCCAAGATGTTTTGCTCGACGCTGAGTTTGCGGAAGACACTGGTTTCCTGCGACAAATAGCCCATGCCGAGTCGGGCTCGGCGATACATGGGCAGGTGCGTCACGACCTGGCCGTTAAAACGAACCTCTCCGTCGAAGGGAGTGATCTGGCCCGTTGTCATGCGGAAGCTCGTGGTCTTGCCGGCGCCGTTCGGACCGAGTAGACCGACGACCTCGCCAGCCTCGACATTGAAGTCGACGCCATCCACAACCTTGCGGCGTCCGTAGTATTTGACGAGTCCCCGCACTTCGAGAAGGGGCATGCTTCGTCCTCCTGACATGGGCCCGCGCGGACCCTCTCTGCCCGAGGCGGATATAACCCATTCCGGATCGAAGGGCAAGAGCATTGTGCGGCTCGGCGTCGTCCGCCTTAGCTTGAATCGCTTCCCAGCCGGTCCTATCATGATCCCAAGATTGGTCGCCATCCCAGGAACCAGGCTATGCTGGCGCGGAAGTATTTGTTCCCCCATGTCATCGAAATGAATTATCAGGCCGGCCGGCGGCTAGGCGTCAACGTCTACCTGATTGACGGCGGCAGCGAGTTTCTGCTTATCGACATTGGCTATCTGGAAACCGTGGACGAAATTGTCGAGCTCATCCGGCAGATGGATTTCAACCTGTCGACGTGCAAAATGGTCATTGCCACGCACGCCGACGCCGACCATGTTCAGGGAATCACGCGGGCGCGGGAGCTTTTGAAAACCAAGGTCGCCGCCCACCCCTTGAGCGTCGAACCGTTGGAGAGTGGCGACGAGATTATGACCTATGCCACCATCAAGGCCCAGGGAATCGAAATCCCCATGCCCCGGTGCAAGATCGATCTGATCCTGAACGAGGGGGATACCATCAAGGTCGGCAATGTCTCGCTAACCGTTTGGCACACGCCCGGCCACACGGCGGGGCAGCTAAGCTTCCGGATGGGGAATTTGCTTTTTAGCGGCGACAACATTTACAAAGACAGTTGCGTCGGCGTCATCGATGCTCATCATGGTTCGAACATCCCCGAGTTTATCCATTCTCTGGAGCGGATTCTCCGCGATGACGCCGAGTTCCTGTTGCCGAGTCACGGGCCGGTTTTTCGACATGACAAACGCATCTTGCAAAAAGCCATCGATCGGTTGACCAAGTATCAGTACATGGCGGACTTCGGAACCTGTGCCATCGGCTGGCCGCTGCTGGATGAATGGGAAGCGGAAGTCTGTGCCGGTCGGATGCCGGATTTCAGCAAATCCCCGAAAGGCTAAAGGAGAAAACCGGCGACCAGGAGTTCATGCCACGCCCGAACGGTCGATGGCCATTGTAATGTCCGCGGCGATCGGGGTGGTGTCTGGCATTCACTCCCAACGTCGAGACTCTCGGAATTTGACAAGTCCATGTCAAGGAATGCTGCAATGCAAAACCCGTTCCTGACTGCGCTGCTCACGCTGACTCTTCACTCGGCGGGGATGGCCCAACAGCCAGCGCCTGCCTCTTCGGCCGCTGAGCAAGCTGCCCTTGCGCCGCAGGACATCCTCAAGAAATGGGTGGGAACATGGGACGCCACGATTGAATCAACCGGTCGCGATGGTAAGACCATCACCAGCCCCGCGAAGGCGACCGTGCGGCTGGCCTATGGGGACCGCTGGCTCATCACCGATTTCGACGGAAAGTTCATGGGAGCGCCCTTTACGGGCCAGGAAGTGCTTGGCTACGATCCCGTTGCAAAGAAATACATCGCCAACTGGATCGATTCCGCGGCGACTAGTTTCTCTAGCGGCGAGGGGACTTTCGACCCCAAGACGAACACGCTGATACTAGTTATGAATGGCCGCGATGATAGCACCGGCAAGATGGCGACCTGGCGGCAGGTGGATGTGTGGAAGGATGCAGACCATCACGAGTGGTCAATACGAGTGAAGGGGAACGATGACCAAGAAAAAATCCAAATGACGATCCGCTATAGCCGGCATCGCTAAGAATCCCGAACAACTTCTTGTTCGAGATTCTAATACATGGTCCGGTTGGTTGTGTCCGCTTCGCGGCGGTTCGCAGAACCGCGCAGGGCGCATCCGCACGCGGTTCTGCGAACCGCCGCTAAACAAAAAAGGGACACATTCGGCTGGCCTGGGAAAAGAGCGAGCGGACAAACCTTGTCGTAACTCTGGGATACCAGCCTGACGCGCAAGCGAAGGAACGCATGAGGCTGGCCTTGCGCTGGCGCCTCAGGCTGGTGTCCCGCGGCTCTAAGGCCGAACGGGTCCATCCGGCCAGTGCAAATGCTGGGCAAGAAAGGCAAACGTCCCCTTCCCGTGAATCATGTGCCCGCCCGGAAAGAACTCGATTGTGGTTCGCTCGGTCAGGCCCAGCTTGGAATACAGTCGGCGCACCTTTGCATACTCGTAAGCCACCCATTCATCGATCCCCACGCCATCATCATGGCCACGTTCCACCATGAATGGCCGTGGGGCGATCAGCGCGGCCATTTCGGCGTATCCAAACGTGTTGCCGAGATCGAATTCGTACATCTCATATTCACCGGAGAAGATGTAGCTGGCTGGAAAATCGACCGACACGTTTTTCCAAATCCATTCATTGAAATCCCCGGAGCAAATCGACAGGCAATACTGCGGCAACAGGGCCGGCACGCGCATCGCTGTCTTCCCGCCGTAGGACAGACCATAAAATGCCATGCGCTCGGGATCGACAAACGGCAACTGCGCCAGCCACGCAAGGATATGCTCATGTTGGCGGACAATGAACGAGAAGAGCGAGAGCCCCAGCGGGTTGGCCTTGCGCTGCAAGACCCGAAAACGATCCTGCCCGATGTACGGGTTCTGCGGGGCGAAGATCACGTATCCACGGTCCGCTAGCTGGGCACCAAACGATTGATAGGCACGGGTTCTTGCCTTGGGGTTGACGACATCCTGTGGCCGGCCTTCCAATCCGTGTTGGCAGACGATCACGGGGCGCTTTTCCCCCGGCTTGAGGTCCTTCGGTACCAACAAGATGCCGTAGGCGAAGACATCCGGATACAAATCGACGGTGACTTCGTACCCTCTCCATCGGGGCTCATCGTAAGCGGAGCGCGACCGCGGGTTCACCGATTCCGCGGGCGCGGGCAATTTGCCGATCACATCTTCCCACATTTGATTGCGATAGCCCTCGGTGCAAGCCTCGTACTTGGCCGGGCTTGAGCGGTCAAGCTTCGACCAGAAACGTTCCTGCCGGCCGCGATCAGAGTCGCGCATCACCTGCTGTGTGAACGCCACAAGCTGGTCGAACTGATGTTTTTGGCGGGCAGCAGTTTCGAATTGGTTGCGATGGACCTTGGCATAGTGGACCGGCCGATCGTTGCGCAGGTGCAGCAGCGCGGCGAGCTTGGAGCCGGCCGGATCGGGAGTCGGCAAATGTTGGCCCGCCGTTTCCCATGCACGCTTCCGTTCCGCCACGACCGCCTCGATTGTAGGGATGGATAATTTCCCCGGGGCAGCGCCGCTGCGGCCGGGACGGGTTGGTGGGGGCCCAGCGACAACCGGCCAACCGAGATCTGCGTCGATCTGTTCGACCCCATCCCTGGTAATGGTCTGGGGTTCCAATGCCAGTACTCGTGGCATCGTGAGGCGGTACAGCTCGGCCGTGCCGAACTCGCGCAGATAGCCCCAAATGTTTCGATAGATTGGTTCGGACCACATTCCCTCCGCGGGCCCGCCATGTCCCAGCGGGGCGACGAATTTGATGCGCTCATCGATCGCCCCAGCGAGACGGGCGATGAACCCCCCTTCGCCATAGCCGACCACCGCAACCAGCTCGGCCGTCTCCGGTTTGCTCGTCGCCCTCAGCCAATCGACACCGGCCAGGACCTTTTGGATCTCGTAGCCGAGGATATGGCGACCCATTTCATAGGCCATGCGGTAAATGAACTCGCGGTGCGGCTGGTTGGTGGATCGGCCTATTTTCGGGTTTCCCGAGAAATCGTCCTTGCGGTCGATGAGGGTCGGAACCAGGATGCGCACGCCTTGTCCGGCCCACGCAAAGGGAGTCTGCGCGGCCTGTGGGGCTCCCGGCGTCAATCCCGCCAGCATTTCGGGCGTCCAATCGGCCTCGGGAACCACGACAGCGTGAGCAATTGGCTCCGACGTTGGCTCGAAGAGCAGCCCTTCCGCATCCACTCCGGGAAGGACCGCCCAGCGCACGGCGAAGAGCCGGAACGCCTCGGTTTCTGCCACCAGAGCCGCGCTGCCGGGCCCACCGATATATTCCAGCTTGGGCGGCAGCCGCGGGTCCACGACACCGACGATTTTCTTCAACCGCTCGCGGTTCGGCTGCACGGACCGCCGATACGCGTCGACCGAGGAGTAGTCGGGCTTCCAAAAACCCTTGCGTTTTTCAACTGAGGCGGCCAATTCACGCGTGAGGTATCGATCAATCCCGGCCACCATCTGCGCAGCCAGATCCCCATCAGCCGTCAGCGGCGCGGTTCCTGGGAGCGGCTCCGCATAGAGAGACGGAACAAATGCGACTGAAATACCCAGGGTTGCAAGAAGCCGTAAGAAACGCATTGTCCAACCTCGTTGTTGCGAGACAGGGGGGAAAGCCGTGTGGGTCCTAGTCAAATGGCTAGGCCCCTCCAGGCGGAGGACGCGAGGAGTTTTCGTCCTGTGCACGCCGCTCCGCTTGTTCGAGGGGCACGAGTTCGCTGTCTTCCCAAGCCGCGCGGTCTTCAATGGGTTCGATATGGACCGTCACCTCCATATTGGGAAGGGCGTTCCCGATCGCTTGTTCAATCTGGGATGTCAGCTCGTGTGCCCGCCGGACACTGAACGATCCGGGCACGAGCAGGTGAAAATCGGCAAAACGTCGGGAACCTGCCTGCCGGGTCCGCAAAGCGTGATAATCCATCCCGGGCCCAATTCGGGTTTCGATGGCCGCGCGAACGGCCGCCTGCTCCTCTTCCGGAAGCGCATGGTCCATCAGGCCATTGAACGATCGTCGCAGCAATTCCAATCCTGTCCAAAGAATGTTCACAGCGACGCCCAGCCCCAGCAGGGGATCAAGCCAGTACTTTTCGGTTAGCCAAACCAGCGCCAGCCCGCCGACCACGGCGGCGGTGGTCCAGACGTCGGTCATGAGGTGACGGCCATCGGCTTCCAGCACGATCGAAGAATGGGCTCGGCCAACGCGGAGAAGCAATCGAGCGACGGCCAGGTTGATGCCGGCCGAGGCGATCGCCAGCAGCGTACCCACGTTCAAGGGCTCCAGTGGTTCTGGATGAATGAGACGGTCGACGGCAAACCAGGCGATGGCTCCGGCCGCCACCAGGATCAAGACCCCTTCCAAACCGCTAGAAAAGTACTCGATCTTTTCATGACCATAGGTATGGGAGGTGTCCACCGGCTGGGCCGAGTACCACAGCGACGCCAGCGCCGTCACCGCGGCAAGCAGGTTCACTCCCGACTCGGCGGCTTCCGACAGGAGACCGACGGAACCGGTAAGGTAATACGCAAGCCATTTCAAGGCGAGCGTAACCACAGCCGCCAGAATGGAAAGAATGACGGGGAAC
>Ga0070734_10001259_pt1 | contig 38540 bp, 31 predicted proteins | sample Coa_R1_8_FD_66444 | JGI IMG/M metagenome (GOLD analysis project Ga0070734, IMG submission 66444) | Surface soil microbial communities from Centralia Pennsylvania, which are recovering from an underground coalmine fire - Coalmine... | ecosystem: Environmental > Terrestrial > Soil > Unclassified ...
AGCCCGAACCAGTGGGTGGAGCAGGGGCGCCCGACCGTCGTGGACCGCGCGGCGCAAAGGCTCGCCGCCATCCTCGAGAAGCATTACCCCACGCACATTCCGGAGGCGGTGGACGCGAAGATCCGCGAGAAGCTGCCGATCCGCCTGCCGCGCGAGGCCATGCGAGCGCGGAGCGCTCCCCCGGGCGCCTGAGACGGGAGACCCCATGGGTGCAACGCTCGCGCGCGGCGACTGGCCTGCCGAGTTTCTTGCATCCCTCCTCGAGATTCTCGGGCCGCACGGCGTGCGGGGCCGTGAGGCCATCGCGGCGCTCGATCCCGGCATGCACCGCGCGAACCTTGACGCAACGCTCATGGCGCGGCCGGCCTCGGCCGCGCAGGCCGCGCGGGTGCTCGCGCTCTGCGCGCGCGCCGGGGTGGGCGTCGTGCCGCAGGGTGGCCGCACGGGACTTGCAGGCGGTGCACAGTCAGGACCCGATGAGCTCATCGTCTCGCTCGATCGAATGGATCGCATCGAGCAGCTCGATCCCCTTTCACGCACCGCGACGGTCGAGGCCGGCGTGACCCTCGCGCGCCTCGAGGCAGCGGCGGCGCCGCACGGGCTTTCCGCGGGCATCGATCTCGGCGCGCGCGACAGCGCGACCGTCGGGGGGATGGTTGCGACGAACGCGGGCGGCATCGAGGCCTTTCGACACGGCACGATGCGCTCGCGTGTCCTCGGGCTCGAGGCCGCGCTCGCAACGGGTGAGGTGCTGAGCGAGATGAGCCGCATTCGCAAGGACAATGCGGGCCTCGCGTTGCGGCAGCTCTTCATAGGCTCCGAGGGCACGCTCGGCCTGATCACACGCGTGGTGCTCGATCTCGTACCCGAGGCCGGTGCGCGCCGCACGGCGCTGGCGCTGTTCGCCGATCTCGATGCCGCCATCGCGGTGATGCGCTCGATCGAGCGCGCGCCGGGCGCAACGCTCGCGGCCGCGGAGCTCATGTCGGGTAATCATCTCGCGCTCACCGCCCGTGCGCTCGGCATCGCGCCGCTCGCCGGCCTCGCCCCTTGCGCGTACGGCGTGCTGTTCGCGGTCGGTGGACATGACGAGGCGCACGCCTCGGCGCTCATCGAGAGCACTCTCGCGGATGCGCTGGGATCGGAGCGTGTCATCGATGTCGTGCTGCCGAAGAATGCGTCCGAGGAACGGGACCTGTGGCGGGTGCGCGAGGACTGGGCGGTCGATCGGGCGTACCCGGGCGGGGTTTGGTACGACGTGTCGGTGCCGATCGATCGGCTTGCGCCCTATCTCGCCGGCGTCGAGTCGCGGCTGGCGCGTCACGATGCGGCGCTCGCGCTGTTCATCGTCGGGCATCTCGCCGACGGCAACGTGCACTTCACGATCAATGCCGCGCGGCCGATCACGGACCGCTACGCGGAGATCGCCGCGCTCGTCTACGAGGGGCTCAAGGAGATCGGCGGCAGCTTCTCCGCCGAGCATGGCATCGGGCTCGAGAAGCGCGCATCGCTCGAGAGCTGGGCCGGCGCCGCGCGCATCGATCTGATGCGGGCCGTGAAGGCGGTCTTCGACCCCGCCGGCATCATGAACCGCGGGAAGATGCTCGCCCGCTGACGGCGGTGAGAATGCCCGCAAGCAGCTCCCGGGGACTCGGCGGGCAGCCCGGCACCGCCACATCGACCGGGATGACGTTCGCAACGCGTCCACGGCTCGCGTAGCTTTCTCCAAAGATTCCGCCGGTGCAGCCGCAGTCACCGACCGCGACCACGAGCTTGGGATCGGGCGTCGCCTCGTAGGTGCTGCGCAGCGGCGCCTGCATGGCGACGGCCACGGGTCCGGTCACCAGCAGCAGATCGGCGTGGCGCGGACTCGCGACGAATCGCATGCCGAGCCGCTCGATGTTGTAGAGCGGATTCGAGAGCGCGTGAATCTCGAGCTCGCATCCGTTGCACGATCCGGCGTCGACCGCACGAATGCACAGGGCCCTGCCGAGGACATCTCGAATCGTGGCCTCGAGCGCGGCGGCGATGCGCAGCGTCTCATCGGCCTCGGGCGCGGGCTCGGTGACGAGGCCGATGCGCGCGATCTGTTTGAGTGTGCTCCACATCTAAAGATCGTGTCCGCTGTAGCTCAAGTTGAACGACTTATTGATGAGCGGGAAATCCGGCACGATGTTGTCGATGATCGCATGCTCGAGCACCGGCCAGTTCTGCCAGGATGGGTCATGGACATGGCAGCGCCGGACCCGCCCGCCGGCTTCGGCCTCGAGCGCCACCAGCACGGGTCCCCTCCAGCCCTCGATCAAGCCGATGCCGAGCGCGCCTGCGGGCGGCATTGCGGGAAGCGATGCACCGCGCAGCGGCTCGCCGCCGACGCTCGCGCTCATCAGCGCCCGAGCGAGGCGGATCGACTCGGCGGCCTCATCGAAGCGAACCGTGACGCGAGCGGCGACATCCCCCTCGAGGCTCACGATCTTCGCGGGCGCGAGCGCATCATAGGGCGGCTCGGGAAGGTCGCAGCGCACGTCACGCGCCTGGCCGCTGGCGCGCCCGGCGAGTCCTGTGAGGCCGAGCCGGCGCGCAAGCGCCGGGCTCACGCGTCCGGCGCCGAGAAAGCGGTCCCGCAGGCCCGGGTGCTCCTCGTAGATATCCCTCAATGTGCGCAGCTCGGCCGCGATCATGAGGAGCGCGGGCTCGAGCCCCGTGCCCGCGGTTGCATCGAGCTCCCGGCGGGCGCCGCCGGGCACGATGAAATCGAAGAGATAGCGCCGACCGAGGGCGACCTCCGTCGCACGCAGCAACAGCTCCTTCAAGCGCCCGAACTGGGCGAGTCCAAACGCAAAACCGGCATCGTTGCCGAGCGCGCCGAGATCACCCAGATGGTTGGCGAGGCGCTCGAGCTCGAGCGCGAGGCCGCGCAGGGCGAGCGCGCGAGCCGGAACGGGCGTGTGCGTCATGCGCTCGAGCGCCTGGCAGTACGCCCAGGCGAACGCCACCGCGGAATCCCCGCTCACACGCGCCGCGAGCCGGTGACCTTCGAGCAGCGGCAGATCGGCGAAGCGGCGCTCGATGCCCTTGTGGACGTAGCCGAGACGTTCCTCGAGTCTCAGCACCTTCTCGCCGACGACCGAGAAGCGAAAGTGCCCGGGCTCGATGATGCCGGCGTGTACGGGACCGACCGCGATCTCGTGCACGCCTTCGCCCTCCACCCGCACGAACGCGTAATCGGCGTCCGGCTCCCCGCCCTCCTCGCGCGCTGCAGCGGCGCCGCGATCGGCCTGCACGCGGGCGGGGAGCGGGGCCAGAGGATGAAAGCCGGAGGGCCACGATGCATGGCGCAGCCACGGTCTGCGATCAGCCTGGGTGCTGTCGAGTCCCGAGAGATCGCGCACCGCACGCTCCAGTCGCACGGCGCAGGGGAAGCGGTGCGACAGACTCGGGTAGGCGAGGGATGCCCGCTCGAGCGGCAGCTCGAGCACGAGCACCCCGGCTTTGACCCAATAGGCGGCGGATACCAGCGCCTGGGCCTCGCGATGGGTGCCCCACAGGGTGATCAGCAGTGCGCCCTGCGCCGCGAGGGTCTCGGCGGCGCTCGACCATTCATCCCCCGAGACGACGTGGACGGCCGGCTGAGTGAGGGGCCCTGCATGCGCGCCGATCGCCGCCTCGAGCCAGCCCGGATTCGTCATTCTCAGCCGCCTCCGATGAGTCGTGCCGCGGCTCGATACCATTCGGCGAGATACGCCGGAATGAAGAGCCCCAGCATCAGCACGATCGCAAGGTGAGCAAATACGGGCAGTAGGGCGGGCGGCTCGGGCAGGCGCCTTGCCCGGGCCTCGCCGAACACCATCGGTTGAATGCGCGCGAAGATGGACGCGAACGCAACGCCGAGCGCGAGCAGCAGGATGGGCGTCGTCCAGGGTTGCTGCTTCATCGCAGTCGTCAGGATCAGGAACTCGCTCGCGAAGACGCCGAAGGGCGGCGTGCCGAGGATCGCGAGCGTGCCCAGCATGAGACCCCAGCCGATCGCGGGACTCGATGCCAGGAGCCCGTGAATATCGTCCATGAGCTGCGAGCCCGCCTTCTGCGCCGCGCGCCCGACGGTGAAGAAGATCGCGGACTTGGTGAGCGAATGCACCGTCATGTGCAGGAGCGCCGCGAAGTTGGCGATCGGGCCGCCCAGGCCGAAGGCGAAGCAAATGATGCCCATATGCTCGATCGAGGAATAGGCGAACAGGCGCTTCACGTCACGTTGCCGCCACAGCAGGAACGCGGCGACCCCCATGGAGAGCAGGCCAAAGCCCATGAGCATGCGCCCGGGTAGGCTCGACTGCAGGGAACCTTCGACCAGCACCTTGCAGCGTACGACCGCATACATCGCGACGTTCAGAAGCAGCCCGGAGAGCACGGCGGAGATCGGTGTCGGGCCCTCGGCGTGCGCATCGGGAAGCCAGTTGTGCAGCGGCACCAGACCGACCTTGGTGCCATAGCCCACCAGCAGAAAGGCAAAGGCGAGGCCGAGCACGGCCGGCTCGAGCTCGCCCTTGACCGCATCGAGGTGCGTCCACAAGAGGGCGCTCACGCCGGAGGAGCCGAGCACGCGCTCGGCGGCAAAGTAGAGGAGCATCGTGCCGAACAGCGCCTGGGCGATGCCGACACCGCACAGAATGAAGTATTTCCAGCCCGCCTCGAGACTTGCCGGGGTGCGATAGAGCGTGACGAGCAGCACCGTCGAGAGAGTCGCCGCCTCGAGGGCGACCCACAGGAGGCCCAGGTTATTGGTCGTGAGCGCAATCAGCATGGTGGCCATGAACAGCTGGTACATGCTGTGATAGAGCCGCAGCTGCCCGATCGTGACGCGCCCATGATGGGCCTCGATGCGCATGTAGGGCCGCGAGAACAGCGAGGTGGTGAACCCGACGAACGCCGTCAGAGTGACCAAAAACACGTTGAACGGGTCGATGAAGAACTGCTCGTGGATCGCGACCCGGTTGCCGGTATCGATGACCTGCACGGTGAGCGCGCAGGCGGCGACAAACGTGACCGCCGAAAAGAGCACGTTGATCACCGCGGCGACGCGCCGCCCACCGATGAAGGCGAGGGTGAGAGCGCCGAGCAGCGGGGCCGTGAGCAGCAGCCAGAGCGACATGTTACGGCTCCTCCTTGAGCGACTCGAAGTGCTTGAGGTCGAGGCTGTCGAACTGCTCGCGGATCCGAAAGAAGAACACGCCGAACAGGAGCATCGCCACCAGGAGATCGAGTGCGAAGCCGAGCTCGACGATCATCGGCATGCCGTAGGTGGCGCTCATCGCACCAAAGAACAATCCATTCTCCATCGACAGGAAACCGACGACCTGCGAGGTGGCCTTGCGCCGGGTGATCATCATGAGAAAGGAGATGAGGATGACGGCCACCGCGATGCCGATGGAGCTGCGCGTCGCCGTGCTCGCCAGAGCGGAGATCGGCTGCGCGAGACCGAAGGCGAAGATCACGATGAGAAGCCCCATCAGCATGGTACCGACGGGATTCAGCAGCGATTCGCTGTCCCAGTACACGCCGAGCCGCCGGATCAGGCGCCGCAGCAACCAGCGCATGAACACCACCTTGAGGGCGAACGTGAGAGCCGCCGAGACGAACAGATGACTCGCCCCGGTGCGCCGCGCGAGCAGAAGCGTCGCGAGGCTCAGGATCGCTCCCTGCAGGGCGAGCAGGTCCACGAGCGTCACGATGCGCCGCTGCGCCAGCATCGCGAAGGACAGCAGCAGGAGCAGTGCCGCGAGGGCGTTGAGGATCTGCAGGTCGATCGGCAGGTGACTCACATCAGGCTCCGAGCAGCAGGCGCACCAGCAGCCCGAGCACCGCGAACAGGAAAGCGCTGGCGAGAAACTCGGGCGCGCGAAAGACGCGCAGCTTGGCCGACAGGGTCTCGATCAATGCGAGGCCCGCGCCCGCGCCAAGCAGCTTCAGCAAGAGCAGGGCCGAGGCGAGCAAGAGGCTCGCGGGCTCGTGCGAGCGTGCGATGCCCCAGGGGATGAACACGGCAAAGCCGATGCATGCGTAGTTGAACAGCTTGAGAGCGGCCGCCCATTCCATGAGCGCCAGGTGCCGTGCCGAATACTCGAGCAGCGTCGCCTCATGAATCATCGTGAGCTCGAGATGGGTCGCGGGATTGTCGACCGGGATGCGCGCATTCTCGGCGAGCAGCACCATCGTGAAGGCGACCGCGGTGAAGGCCAGGCTCGGATTCAGCGCAAAGGACGTGGTGGCGAGCCGCTCGGCGATCGCCGGCAGGGCCGTGGTCGCCGTCGTGATCGATACCACGAACACGACGACGAGCAGCGCGGGCTCCGCCAGGAAGCCGATCATCATCTCGCGCCGTGCGCCGAGACTGCCGAACGCGGTGCCGATGTCCATCGCCGCCAGCGAGGAGAACACCCGGGCGGTCGCGAGCAGGCCGACCAGCGCGATCGCATCCGCGGCCACGGCGAACGGCAGTCCGGTGGCGATCGAGGGAATGATGGCGGCGGCGGTCGCCATCGCACCGAAGACGACGTAAGGCCCGAGCCGGAACACGCGCGAGGCATTCTCGGCGATGACCGCATCCTTGTGAAAGAGCTTGCGGATGATGCGGTAGGGTTGCAGGGGCGAGGGCGCGCTCTTGTTCTGCAGCCAGGCGCGGCAGGCATTGATCCAGCCGGTAAAAAGCGGTGCCGCGGCGAGCGCGAGCGCGATTCCCATGAGCTGCACGACCCAGTCCGAGACGCTCATAGCACGAGCGCGAGCAACGCGACCAGCGTGAGGAAGCTGTAGAGCAGATAAACGGCGATGCGCCCCTGCTGGACCCAGGCCAGGCGATTCGCCGTGTCGCGCACCGCCGCGCCGAGAGGCAGATAGAGGTTCAGCCAGAAACGATCGGCGATCTCCAGCCGATAACGCGGCGCGCTGTCGAAGGGCTGCGGCAGCTCACGCCGCATCTGGAAGAAGGGCTGAAAGAGGTGCCGGATCGGCTGACCGAAGCCCTCCGCCGTATCCTGCATGCGGCTCGTCATGCGGCCGAAGCCACAGTCCCATGCCTTCGCCGTGCGCAGGCGCTGATGGTAGAACAATCTCACCGCCGCGACGGTCGCGAGCACCACGGCGGCAATTGCCGCGAAGAACACCAGAGGCGCGTAGGAGGACTGGCGCGCAGGAATGGGCAGGAGCAGCCACCAGGGCGCATCGCTCGAGGGCAGGCTGCCGATGCCGAGCGCGCGTGGCACCGCCCCGAGCAGCGCGACCAGCTGACGCGGAAAGAGGCCGAGCGCCAGGCAGCCGGCGGCCAGCAGGACGAGACCGATGCGCTCGAGGAGACCGGCATCGTGCGCCCGCGCGAGCGAGGGCTCGCGCGGTGCCCCGAGGAACACGATGCCAAAGAACTTCACCATCACATAGCCGGCGAGCGCCGTGGCGAGCGCGACCACCGCCGCACCGAGCGGCAGCAGCATGTGGAGGAACGTGTGCGGCACCTCGTGTGAGAACAGAAATCCCTGCAGCAGAAGCCATTCGGACACGAAACCATTGAGCGGCGGCAACGCCGCCAGGCCGAGCGCACCGATGAGCGAGGTCCAGGCGACCCAGGGCATGCGATGAATCAGGCCGCCGAGCTGCCCCAGGTTGCGCTCACCCGTGGCATGCAGCACGGCGCCCGTGGCGAGAAACAGCAGGCTCTTGAGCAGCCCGTGATTCAACGTGTGGTAGAGCACGGCGATCAGCGTGAGAGCCGCGACGGCCGGCATCCGGGCGCTCGCGAACACGATCGTCAGGCCAAGACCCGTGAACAGCAGCCCGACGTTCTCGATGGAGGAGTAGGCGAGCAGACGCTTCATGTCGGTCTGCGCCGCGGCGAACACCGTGCCATAGAGCGCGGTGAACAGACCGAGCGCCAGGGGCACCAGGCCCCAGGAGCCGAGCGGGTGGCCGAGGAGGTCGAACGTGACGCGCAGCATGCCGTAGAGCGCGGTCTTGAGCATGACCCCGCTCATCAGGGCGGAGGCCGGGGACGGCGCTGCCGGGTGCGCCTCGGGAAGCCAGACGTGCAAAGGCACGAGCCCGGCCTTTGCGCCGAAGCCGAGCAGCGCGAGGAGGAATGCGGCGGTCGCCCAGTCCGGCGCGAGATGCGCCGCGCGCATCGCATCGAATGTGAACATCCAGCTGCCGCCCTGCAGGATGCCGAAACAAAGCAGCAGCGAGAGCGCACCCAGGTGGGCCATCAGCAAGTACAGATAACCCGCGCGCCGGATCTCGGGAATTCGATGCTGCGCGGTCACCAGGAAATAAGAGGAGATCGCCATCGTCTCCCAGGCGAGCATGAACGCGTAGGCGTCGTCGGCGAGCAGCACGAAACCCATGCTCGCGAGAAACAGGTGGTACTGGATGCACAGCAACCCCGGCAAGGTGCCCTCGCCCCTGCGGAAGTAGCCGGCCGCGAAGATCGAGATGCCGCAGGCCGCGGCACCCAGCAGGGCAAGAAAAACACGGGCGAGCGCGTCGAGGCGCAGATGGAAGGGCAGGTCCGGAAGGCCCAGGGGCAGGATGAGCTGCTGCGCTTCGCCGTTCAAGCTCGTGAGAGCGACGAATGCGAGCGCGGCGCCGGTGAGTGCGCCCAACGGAAAGAGCACCCGGCCGACCAGGGCGATGCTCGAGGGGCGCAGCAACCCTGCTGCGCCGAGTCCACACCACGTCAGGAGCAGGGCGAGCTCGAGGCTCAACGGATGGTGCAGTAGAGCGTCCAGGGCGGGTGCGGGGCGAGTACGAATGGCAGTAACTTACATGCTATTATAATAGCATGTGCATCCAAGCGTCACACAATGTGAATTAGGTTGACCCAGGAAACACGCACTGCGCGCCTCACGATCCTCATCGATCCGCGCAAGAAGCAATATTTCGAGGAACTGTGCGCCGCCGAGGACACGACGGCATCGCAGGTGGTCAGGCGGTTGATCCGCAACTACATCGAGGAGCGCACGGGCAAGCCCTGGACGCCGGATGCTGCGGGGAGAGCGGGGGGCGCAGGCCCTCGCAGCGGGCGCCGGCGGCCGAGGTAGCCTCTTCCCCGAAGGATGCTAGGCTTGCGCTCGGGCATTTCGCGCAGGAGGCCGTCGGGTGCAGAGGGAAGAGATCGTGTTCGTCGGAACGAGCGACCTTTCCGGGCATTTTCGCGGTAAGAGCTTCCCGGTGAGCGAGCTGCCCGCGCGTCTCGCGCGCGGCGTCGGTCTCGCCCCCACCAACATGTACATCTCCGCATTCGGCCCTATCCAGGTGACCACCTTCGGCACCGAGGGCGAGGTGTTCCTCATGCCGGATCCGGCAACCGAGGTGCGTGTGCCGTTCGACGGCGCCGCCGCCGAGCACTTCCTGCTGGCCGACATCCAGACCGAGGCGGGCACGCCCTGGGCGTTCTGTCCGCGGCAGGTCCTCAGGAGCGCGGTCGAGCGCCTCGAGCGCGAGATGGGATTGCGATTGCTCGCGACATTCGAGCAAGAATTCATCTACTCCGGGGTCCCGCCGCATCCTCCTCAGCCCTACGAGCTCGATGCCTATCGCCGACAGGGGGTCTTCGGGGAAACCCTGATCGGGGCGCTGCGCCAGGCCGGGGTCGTGCCCGACTCCTTTCTATCGGAGTTCGGCGCGCAGCAGTACGAGATCACGACCGCGCCCGCCCTCGGCGTGCGGGCGGCGGACGAGGCGGTCATCACGCGGGAAATCACGCAGGCGGTCGCCTTTCACTTCGGTCACCGCGTGAGCTTCGCGCCGAAGCCGACTGCGCACGGCACCAGCAACGGAACCCACATCCACTTCAGCTTCCTGGATCGCGAAGACCGAGCGGTCCTCTACGCGCCGGGCCGGCCCCTCGAGCTGTCGGCGTTGGGCGCGAGCTTCGTCGCGGGCATGCTCGAGCACTTGCCGGCGCTGTGTGCCGTGACGGCACCCTCGGTCGCCTCGTACTACCGATTGCGGCCGAGTCACTGGGCACCGGTCGAGGCGAATGTCGGCACGTACGATCGGGGCGCGGCGGTGCGTATCTGTGCGGGGCGCGGCACCGACCGCGAGGCTCGCGCCCGGCACTACAATCTCGAGTTTCGCGTCGCCGATGCGACCGCGAACCCCTATCTTGCGCTCGCACTCATGCTGCAGGCAGGTCTGGAGGGGGTGCGCCGCCGGCTCGATCTCGGAGCCCACCGCCCACGCCCTTTGCCCGACAGCTTGAGCGTTGCGCTCACACAGCTCGAGGCGGCGCCCGAAGCGCGCGAATGGCTGGGAGTCGAGCTGCTTGAGGGATACCTCAAGCTCAAGCGGGCGGAGATCGCGGGCCTCGAGGCGCTGGATGAGAACGAAATCTGTCGGCGTTATGCCGAGGTGTATTAGAGATATGAACGCACCGACGAGCCGGGAGATCGAGATCGAATTGGCCGCCGCGGCGCTGCTGTTCGTGGACGTGCAGAACTATAACTGCACGCGCGAGGGCGGCGAGTACGCGCAGCTCGGCGAGCGTGAGCGTCGCGAGCGCTACGACTATTTCTTTCGCACGCTCGAGGCGAGCGCGCTTCCCAACATGCAAAGGCTGCAGGCGGCCTGTCGTCGTGCCGGAATCGAGGTCACCTACACCGTGATCGAGAGTCTGACGGCTGACGGCCGGGATCGCTCGCTCGATTACAAGATCACGGGCTTCAACGTGGCGCGCGGCTCGCACGATGCCCAGGTGCTCGCGCAGATCGAGCCAGGACCCGACGAGATCGTGTTCCCGAAAACCTCCTCCTCCGTATTCATCTCGACCAACATCGATTACGTGCTGCGCAACCTGGGCGTGCGCTACCTGATCATCGCCGGCTGTCTCACGGACCAATGCGTCGACTCGGCGGTGCGCGACGCGTGCGACCTGGGCTACCTCGTGTCGGTCCCGACCGATGCGTGTGTGACGCTGTCGCAGGACCGGCACGACTGGTCGCTCAGGAACAACCGCGGTTATTGCCGCCAGCGCACGACGCAGCAGCTCATCGATGAGATCGAGCGGCTGCGGCTTGCGCGTACCGTGGCGCAGGTGCGCTGAAGGAGCTCGTCTCATGACGACGCTCGTCAGGCGCCTGCACCTGCCCGAGGCGCTCGCGCTGTCCTTTGCGGTCATTGCGCCGACGGTCACCGCCGCCTTCAACATCACGCTCGTCGTGCAAAGCGCCGGCCCCGCAGCGCCGCTCGCGTTCGCCATTGGCATGCTGGCGATGGCGCTGGTGGCGCTCTCGTTCATGGCCTTCGCGCATCGCGTCTCGCACGCGGGCTCGGCGTATGCCTACGTGGCGCATACCTTCGGCCGCCGGCTCGGCTTCGTGGCCGGCTGGACACTGCTGCTCACGTATCTCGGATTCGCGGCGGGCTTTGCGCCGCTCGCCGGCGGTTTCCTCGAGGCCGCACTCAAGCAGCTCGGCATCGTCTGGCGCCCGCTGTGGGCGATCGCCGCCGCGAGCTCGATCCTCATCGCCTGGTGGCTCGCCCATCGCGATATGCGCCTTGCGGGTCGCGTGATGCTCGTGCTCGAGGGGGTGGCGGTGCTCGCGATCGTCGGCCTGTGCGTCACGATCCTCCTCCAGGCGCATCCGACGGCGGCCAGTCTACGGCCGGGATTCCAGCCAACGGCGGGCTACAACGGCTGGGTGGGCCTCGGTTTCGGCATGGTGTTCACGGTGTTGAGCTTTGCGGGATTCGAGGGCGCGGCGACGCTCGGCGAGGAGACCGTCGATCCCCGGCGCAACATCCCCCTGGCGCTGCTCGCCACGGTGTTCGCCTCCGGCCTGTTCTTCGTGTTCGTGGCCTACTGCGAGCTCATCGGTTTCGGGCCGCAGGGCATCAAGGATCTCGCCCGCTCGCAGGCGCCTCTGGACGATCTGGCGGTGCGCTACGCCTCCCCGCGGCTCGCCGTGCTGCTCGACCTCGCTGCGGCCACCAGCTGCTTCTCCGGCGTGCTCGGCGGCATCGCGGCGGCGGGGCGGATCCTGTTCGCGCTCTGCCGTGCCGGCCTGTCGGAGCGGCTCGCGGTCGTGCACCCGGTGCATCGCACGCCCTCGGCCGCTCTCGCACTGACGGCGCTCGCCATGCTCAGCCTCTTGCTTCTGGGCGCGCCTTTCATCACGGCGGGCAATTTCTACAGCTACTCGAGCACGATCGGCACGCTCGCGCTCATCCTCATCTACATCGCGGTGGGGACGGCCGAAACGCTCGAGGCATGGCGAGAGCAGCGCCGCGCGTGGGCGATCACGTGCTTCTTGGGACCCCTGCTTCTCCTCTGGGTGCTCTACCGGAATGTGTATCCGGTACCGGAGTACCCGAACAACCTCTGGCCCTACGTGGCGCTCGCCTGGGTCGCCGGCTCGCTGCCGCTCATGCGCCTGCGCCCCCGGGTCGCGCAGGCGCCGCTTCCCGACTACCCGTGAATGGGTAACATAGGCCTGCGAGTGGGTCGACCGGACGAATGACGAGGAGAAACACATGAGGGGATATCTTGCCGCGGCCGCTGCGGCCATCATTTGGAGCGGGGTGAGTGCAGGGGCGGCGTCCTCCGCGACCGCATCGAGCGGCGATGCCACGGGCGCGTCGCTGACCGAGGCCCTGGCGACGCTCAAGGCGCATCGCTTCGTCGATCTCACCCACAGTTTTGCGCCCGGGATCCCGCACTGGAAGGGCGCGCCGGATGAGCGGGTGAAAACGCTCTACACGGTGCAAAAGGACGGCTTTCGCATCAACGAGTACTGCCATGTCGGTCAGTGGGGTACGCACGTCGATGCCCCGGCCCATTTTCACGCCGGCATGCACAGCGTCGACCAGATCGATCCGAAGGAGATGCTGATGCCGCTCGTCGTGATCGACGTGCATGCGAAGGTCGCGAAGAATGCGGACTACACCTTGAGCGTCGATGACATCCGCGACTGGGAGAAGCGCCACGGTACGATCCCGCGCGGCGCCTTCGTCGCCATGCGCACCGACTGGTCGAAGCGCTGGCCCGATGCGCAGGCGCTTGCCAACAAGGACGCAGCCGGAGTGTTTCACTATCCCGGATGGAGCAAGCCCGCCTTGCACCTGCTCTACGAGGAGCGTGGCATCACCGCCTCCGGGCATGAGACGACCGACACCGATCCGGGCCTCGCAACCACGCACGACGACTACTCGCTCGAGTCCTACATCCTCGGGCTCGGGCATTATCAGATCGAGCTCCTCACCCAGCTCGATCAAGTGCCCGAGGCGGGCGGTGTGGTGTGGGTCACTTTTCCCAAGGTCGAGGACGGTGCTGGATTTCCGGCGCGCGTGATCGCGGTGGTGCCGTGACGAGCGCACCTGCCGCGGCGCACCTCGCCCCGATCGAGTACGGGCAGGCCTCGGCCGAGGTGCGCGCGATCTACGATGACATCATGGCCACCCGCCAAACCGATTGGATCAACAACTACTGGAAGGTGCTCGCTCACCATCCGCCCACCTTGCGGCGCATGTGGGCGAATTCCAAGGAGGTCATGGGCCCGGGGGCGCTCGATCCACTCACCAAGGAGCTGATCTATCTCGCGGTGAGCGTGACCAATGGCTGCGAGTACTGCATCGCCTCGCATGGGGCTGCTGCGCGGCGCAAGGGGCTGACCCGCGAGCAGCACGCCGAGCTCGTCGCGATCATTGGTCTTGCAAACGAGACCAACCGGCACGCAGCGGCGCTTGCCCTCGAGATCGACGCACGCTTCAAATGAAGCATCACACCATCCATCACCATCACTTCGGCTGGGACAACAGTCTCGCGCCGGCCTTTCGTGTCGAGCCCGGGCAGTCGCTTGAATTCGCCGTCACCGATTCCTCCGGTGAGCAGCTCTCGCCGCGCTCGACCGTCGCCGATGTGGGAAAGCTCGATTTCGCGCGCATCAATCCCGTGACCGGCCCGGTGTACGTCGAGGGCGCGGAGCCGGGTGATGTGCTCAAGGTAACGTTCCTCGATTTCACGGCCTCCGGCTGGGGCTGGACGGCGAACATCCCGGGGTTCGGGCTGCTCGCGGAAGATTTCAAGGAGCCCGCCCTGCAGCTATGGAAGTACGATTCGAATACGCTCGCGCCCGCTGCATTCGGCCACTGGGCGAAGGTGCCGCTCAAACCGTTCACCGGCACGATCGGCGTTGCTCCCGGCGCGCCGGGCCTGCACAGCATCGTGCCGCCGCGGCGCGTCGGCGGCAACATGGACATTCGCGATCTCGGTCTCGGCAGCGAGCTGTTCTTGCCCGTGGAGGTGAGCGGCGCGCTGTTCTCGGTGGGCGACACCCATGCGGCGCAAGGCGATGGTGAGGTGTGCGGCACGGCCATCGAGAGCCCCATGCGGGTGGCGCTGCGCTTCGAGCTCATGAAGGACATGCCGCTGAGCTTCCCGCGCTTTCGCACGCGAGGGCCGGTGACGCGGCATCTCGACGGCGAGGGCTATGAGGTAAGCACCGGCATCGGCCCGGATCTCATGGAGGCGTCGCGCGCCGCGGTGCGCTCGATGATCGACCTGCTGATGCACGAGCGCGGCTTGGCCGCAATCGATGCCTATCTGCTGTGCAGCGTGTGCGGGGACCTGCGCATCAGCGAGATCGTCGATCGGCCGAACTGGACCGTTTCGTTCTACTTTCCGCGCAGCGTTTTCGCCTGAGTGGATCGCGCCGCCCGCGCAGGCGACTCGTTATAAATCATCGAGCTCGATGAGGCCGAGCGGTGCGCCCCCGCCCGGCGCATCGCGCGCCACGGCGGTGTAAATGCCGCCGTTCGCGAGCGTGACGGAGGTCGGACCGAGCAGGGGCGTCTTCGAGCCGGCTGCCGTGATGGTGAGGTCGTAGCTCCCCGCCGCGAAGGGCTGAGAGCCCGTGTCCCCGCCGAGGGGCACGGATGGATAGGTCGGCGAAAGACCCGCAATCGCGCTCCCCGCGGCAGCCACATAGATGTCGACCAGGGCCGCGGACGGTGCGCCATGGATCAAGCGCAGCTTCGCATAAGTCGCGACCCGGCGATTGTGATCGTGCGTCACCAGCGCACCGATGCTGGCGAGGGGACCGCCGACATAGAGCGTGTGGAAGGTGCCCGGATCGAGATCCACGTCCTGCGCGAGCAACACCTGTGCGGGATTGCTCGCGGGGGTCACATCAAGCGTATAGAAACCGGCGGTCTCGTTGATATAGGCGCTGAAGTTCGGATAGGTGAGGCTCGCCACGATCGGCGTCGTCGACTGGCCCGCGAAGTAGACGCCGAGTGCTCCGCCATCCGCGACATCGTGCACGATGCGCAGGGCTGCGGGGGTCGATACATCCACGAGACGCGTGTTGTTGCCATCCTGATCGACCGCTGCGATCTCGAACGGCGCGGCCATGGTCGCGGGAAACAGGTTCTGCACCGCCGCGAGCAGCAGATCCGCGCCGGGCAGCAACGTGATGCTTCCCGAGTCGAACAACACCGGGGAGGTGGCCCCCGCGGGCGTGATGCGGATCTCGTAAGGCCCAGAGGCGACGTCGGTCGGGCCCGCGGAGCCCTGATAGGAGAGTGTCGCCACCGGCGTGCTCGAGGCGAGGCTCGCACCGGGTGCGGTGAGATAGATGCTCATGCTCGGGCCGGAGGGGGCCGCGTGCACCCACTGCACGCGAGTCATGTTGCCCGCGATCGTCGTCTGCGGGTACTTGGAGCTCGCCGGCGCGATGCTCGCGACCGAGCCTTCGATGAGGATGCGGTAGGTCGTATGGGCGCTGAAGGATTCCGTGAGCGGCCCAATGAGCGTCGTGGGCGCGCCCGGGGACAGACCCTGCAGAGTCACGGTGTGCGATTGGGTCGCGTCGAGGGCGAGCTGTGCAGTGCCCTGGGCGTAATCGAGTGTGGGGGCCGCCTGGGCGCCATCGATGAGCAGCGTGAGCGGGGGTGCGTCGGGCGAGGTGTTGACCACCTGCACCCATGCCTGCGTCCCAGGAGGTGGCCCGACGTAGTCGTACTCATGGTCATCTCCGTAGCACCCCGCGAGGAGCGACGTTGTGACCGCGGCGATGGACAGCAGGCGAGCGGCTCGGGTCATGGCATCCCCTCCCTTCAACATGATACCCAATCGTGCTAAACGCTCGGTGGGCGCCATCGGTTGACCGGGCGGCGGAGCGCGTCTGCGGCGATTCTGACAACCCGCACGCTCACCGGGATAGTGCGAGGTTGGTCGTTGCGATGAAGCAGGAGTAGCATTCGGCAACGAGCTGACTCGACCACAACAGCAACAAAGGCGCCACCGAGCACCCCAAAACCAAGAGGTGGGGCGCCGGTTCTGATCGCCTCTGCCGGGAGTACAACATGCACACCATGATTGCTGCAGGCTCTGCTGCTCGCCGCCAGGGCCGTGAAATTTTTCACCGTTCCAGACTCTCAAAGTTCATTTTGCTTGCCGCTGCGATTGCAACCTGCGCTCATGCGCAGGCGCCCGTCGGAGAGGCCGACCCGCCGATCCATGGACTAGCCACGCACGGAGCCTCTCCTCCTGCTGTCGCGCATCCGCGGGTGGCGGCCGGGCGCGCCAGCTCAAATACCACTGCAGCGCTCCACCCAGCCATCTCCCCCGTCCCTTGTCCCGAGCCGACCGCGAGTCTTTGCGGGTACGTCACGGTGCCGCTCGACCGCAATTATCCCGAGGGCGCTCAGATCCAGATCTATTTCGAGCAGTACCCGCACACGAATCCCGGGCCGGCAGTCAGCGCCATCATGTTCAATTTCGGTGGCCCGGGCGCAGGCACGACGCCTGCCCGAGATCTCGTGCAATCCTTGTTTGCTCCCGACACGGACGTTCATGACCTCCTTCTGGTCGATGATCGTGGGCAAGGCTTGTCGGCCACAATCAACTGCCCGGACTTGCAGTTGGGCACGGCCGATATCGTGCCCTCCATCAGCGCTTGCGCCGCACAGCTCGGACTCGGCGCGAGCCGCTATGGCACCGGAGACGTCGCCGATGACATGAACGATGTCCGTCGGGCCTTGGGCTACGACCAGGTGGACTACGTCGGTTTCTCCTATGGCGGAGCAGACGCCATCGCTTTCGCGACCCGCTTCGGTGCGCATGTGCGCTCGATGGTACTTGATGCCGGCACGGGGCCGGCCATGGTCGCCGCGTTTCGGCGATTGCAGCTGCGCACGCACGCCGATGCGCGAATGGTTCGACTCGACTGCCAGCGCTCCCTGCTGTGCGCACCGGACCATCCCAATCCGGATGAAGAGTTTCAGCAGTTAATCGACAGCGTCCGTGAGCACCCCGTCGAGGGGGATTCTTACGACTCGTTCGGCAACCCGCTGCACGTGGTGGTCGATGAGAAGGCGTTGCTCAACTTCATCGTCACGTACCCGAGCGGCTATTTTACAAGCACCGGTGAGATCCTGGCGGCTGGCGCCGCGCTCCAGCGTGGCGATCCGGCGCCGCTTCTCCGGCTTGACGCAGAAGGGTTCACGCCCACGCCCCTCATAGGCAATTACGGTGATCCGACGTTCTACTCGCAGGGTGACTACTATGCGAAGCTATGTGCGGACCTGAAGGAACCCTACGAATACAACGACCCGGTTACCGAGCGCAAGCGTCAATACGAGGCCGCCGTCGCTGCGCTGCCGGGGGACTTTTTTGCTCCTTTCTCGACGTCAGCACCCACCGGAATCGATTTCTCCGCCGGCAAGCAGTGTATTTGGTGGCAGGAGCCGACGCCACCGAATCCGATGGTGAAGCCCGATGCAGCCTATCCGTCGGTACCGGTGCTGCTGCTTTCGGGCGATCTCGACAACCGGGTGCCACTCGCGAGCGTCGAGGAGAACGCCGTCCATTTTCCCGCCAGCACGCTGGTGGTAGTCCCCGAGGCAGGCCACGAGGTGATCAACTACTCCACGTGCGCCACGAACCTTGAAATAAGTTTCATCGAGACGTTGACGACAGGGGGCGTGACGACCTGCACGGATGTTCCTATTTGGGCTGCGGTAGGCCGCTTCCCGCTCCTCGCCAGGGACGCGCGTCCTGCAGCAATCGATCGGTCGCAATCGAACGAAATTGAAGAGCACGAGCGAAAAGTGGTTTCCGTAGCGGTCGCCACGGTGATCGATGCCCTACAGCGCAGCATCATCGACAATTATGGCGAAGCCAGCGTAAGCGGCGTCGGGCTTCGCGGTGGCACGTTTCAGACGGCGTATGGCCCCGCCTGGACCGTCACGCTCACCAACTGTCGGTTCAGCGAGGACATCGTTGTGAATGGCACCCTGACCTGGGCCGCCGATTACACGATCAGCGCAGATATCACGCTCTCTGGACCTGGAACTGGCGGCGGGACGCTGCATATCTCGGGTCCCCCCTGGGAAGCGCCTGGCAGTGGGCCGGTGGGCTATTTTCACGTCTCGGGGTCCCTCGGAGGTAAGAACGTCGCGGTACTTGTCCCAGAGGAATAAGCGGTACCTCGACGTGCACTTCGACCTTGCTACGCGCAGGCGAGGAGACGGCGATGCTCTATGAGCTCTATTACTGGCCGTCGATTCAAGGTCGAGGCGAGTTCGTGCGGCTGGCGCTCGAGGAGGCCGCGGCGCCCTATCGCGATGTGGCCCGCGAAGCCGGACGGCAGGCCGGGATAGCGGCGATGCTCGCGCTGCTGCGCAACCGGGCGCTCAGCGATACGCCGCCATTCGCACCGCCCTTCCTCAAGGCGGGACGCACGCTGATCGGACAGACGGCGAACATCCTGCAGTACCTCGGTCCGCGCCACGGGCTCGCTCCCCGGGACGAGCGCCGCCGGCTCTGGCTGCATCAGCTCCAGCTCACGATCGCCGACTTCGTGACGGAGATTCACGATACCCACCACCCGATCTCGGGTGATCTTTACTTCACTCAGCAACGGCGCGAGGCGCGGCGGCGCACTCGCGCCTTTCTCGCCACTCGATTGCCCAAGTTTCTCGGCTACTTCGAGCACCTGCCGGCGCCCCGCGGCTCGAGCCATCTCGTCGGCAACCGGCTAACCTACGTCGATCTGTCGATGTTCCAGATCCTGGAGGGTCTGCGCTTCGCGTTCCCGAAGACACTCGCTCGCGTTCGACGCCGCTATCCCAGGCTCCTTGATCTGCACGCGCGAGTCGCCGATCGACCGCGCATCGCCGCGTACCTGTCATCGGCGCGGCGGTTGCCTTTCAATAACGAGGGCATCTTCCGCCACTACCCGGAGCTCGAGCACCGAGGCGGGTGAGGCGAGGGAGATCCCGCCGGGGCTTCCGGCGGGATGAGGCAGCCCATCAGCCTCCGGGCGGCCGGAAGGTCGGTGACTTTGCGAGTGCGCGATCCATCTCCTCGACGGTCATGAGCGGCGTGACCCGCGTGCGCACGAATCCCGAGGCGGATGCGGTGATGGACATCGCAGCGGCGCTGGCCGCATCCGGTAGATCGACGATCATCACCACATCGTGCTCACCAAAGGCCCCGTAGAGAGCCTCGACCTGCCCGTCGAGACTTTTCACGGCTTTGGTGACGGCCTCTCTGCGCCCCGACGCCTTGTCCTTCTGCAATCCGCGCAAACCGTCCGCAGTGTAGGTCGCCTGAACGAGGAACTTGGACATGGAGGTCTCCTTTTCCTGGCTGGGTGGGAATTAGGCGAGGACAGCGGGCCCGAGTTTACGCCCCTCGAGCAGGGCGCGACCGCTATTTCTTGCGTGACAGGGTGCGATCCAGATCGGCGCGCTCCTCGGTGGAGAGCGGGAAATGCTCATCGCAGCTCGCGCAATAGGCTTCGATTTCCGCGCCCGACTGCAGTAGCTGCAGGAGCTCCTCGCGCGTGTGAGCCGTTTGCACCCGCTCATGGCCGCATCTCGGACATTCGCACGTGAAAGTGGTGGGTAAGGTCATGGGAATTGCAAAAAAAGGGCTGCGCTCATTCTACGGTAGTCCGCTCTCACTCGCCCGCCGCCTCCTGGGGTAAACTTCGCGACCATACTCAGCTGCGCGGAGCTTCGGATGGCCACCACCTTCACGCTCAACGGCGAGAGCAGGACCCTCGATGCAGACCCCCAGATGCCGCTGCTGTGGGCGGTGCGCGAGCTCGCGGGCTTGCCGGGAACGAAGTACGGCTGCGGGATGGCGCTGTGCGGCGCGTGCACCGTCCAGGTCGATGGCGCAGCCACCCGCTCATGCGTGCTGCCCCTGTCCGCGGTCGCCGGTCGCCAGGTGACCACCATCGAGGGCCTGAAGAGCCGCGAGGCCAAAGCCGTGCAAGCGGCGTGGATCGATTTGCAGGTGCCGCAGTGCGGCTACTGTCAGTCGGGACAGATCGTCTCCGCGACCTCGCTGCTCGAGAAGAATCCGGCTCCCACGGACGCGGACATCAACAGCGCCATGAGCGGCAACATCTGCCGCTGCGCGGCCTATGTGCGCATACGGGCTGCAATCCACGCCGCGGCCCACACCTTGAAGGCTTGAGAACGTGTCCCACCCCACCACTGCCTCCTCCCGCTCCTCGCGCCGCCGCTTCCTCAAAGGCGCAGGCCAAGTCACGCTCGCCGCCCTCACGATCGGCTTCGAATGGGGCGCCTCGAGTCGCCGGGCGCGCGCGCTGTCCGCGGGACCCAAGACGGCACCCTTCGCCCCGAACGCGTTCCTGCGCATCGGCGCGGACGACAGCGTCACGGTGATTGCGAAGCACGTCGAGATGGGGCAGGGGGCCTATACCGGGATTGCGACCATCGTCGCCGAGGAGCTCGATGCGGATTGGAGCCGGGTGCGGGTCGAAAGCGCGCCCGCCGATGCGAAGCGCTACGCCAATCTTGCATTCGGCACCATTCAAGGAACGGGCGGCAGCTCGGCGATGGCGAACTCCTGGATGCAGCTGCGGGAGGCGGGCGCGAAGGCGCGCGCCATGCTGCTGTCCGCGGCGGCCCAGCAGTGGGGCGTCCCGGTCGACCACTTGATGGTCGAGCAAGGGGTCGTGCACGAGCGCACGGGGCATCGCAAGGCAACCTTCGGGGCGCTCGTAGCCCGGGCGTCGACCCTGCCGGTGCCCGCCACCGCCGCGCTCAAGGATCCGAAGGATTTCAAGCTCATCGGTCAGCGCGCACCGCGCGTCGATGTGCCCGCGAAATGCGACGGCACGGCGCAATTCACGCTCGATGTGCGCGAGCCCGGGATGCTCGTCGCGCTGCTCGAGCGCCCGCCGCGCTTCGGCGCGACGGTGCTCTCCTTCGACGGCGCGGCGGCGACCGCGGTGCCGGGCGTCGTCAAGGTGGTGCAGGTGCCCTACGGTGTTGCCGTCATCGCCCAGGGCTTCTGGTCGGCCAAGAATGGCCGCGATGCCCTCAAAGTGCAGTGGGACGAGACGCATGCCGAGAAGCGCAGCTCGGCGGAGATCATGAGCGAGTACCGGCGCCTCGCCGAGCAACCGGCACTTTCGGCGCGCAAGGAAGGGGATGCGCAACGCGCTCTCGGCACGGCCGCGCATCGGTTGAGCGCGACCTTCGAGTTTCCCTACCTCGCGCACGCGCCCATGGAGCCGCTCGATGCGGTGGTGCGGCTCACCCCCGAGCGCTGCGACATCTGGGCGGGCGACCAGTTTCAGACCATCGACCAGGCCAACGCGGCGCGCATCGCCGGCCTCGCCCCGGAGCAGGTGTACATCAATACGCTCTATGCGGGCGGCAGCTTCGGCCGGCGCGCCAATCCCGGCTCGGACTACATTTCTCAGGCGGTGGCGATTGCCAAGGCGCATGGCGCCGACGGCACGCCGATCAAGCTGCAGTGGACCCGGGAGGACGATGTCCGGGGAGGCCTCTACCGGCCCATGTACCTTCACAGCCTGGAGGCGGGACTGAGCTCTGCGGGTGAGCTGGTCGGCTGGCGTCATCGCATCGTCGGCCAGTCGATCGTCGCAAACACCCCGTTTCAGTCGATGATCAAGGAGGGCGTGGATCCGACTTCCGTCGAGGGCGCGGCCACTATCGCCTACGCCATTCCGAACCTTTCCGTCGAGCTCGCCACGACTCAGGTGGGTGTTCCCACGCTCTGGTGGCGCGTGGTCGGCAGCTCGCACACGACGTTCGCAGTCGAGGCGTTCATCGATGAGGCGGCTCATGCGGCAGGACAGGATCCCTATCAGTTCCGTCGCAAGCTCCTCGCGAATCATGTGCGGTTGCGCGGAGTGCTCGACCTCGCTGCGCAAAAAGCCGGCTGGAGCTCGAAGCCTTTGTCGTCCGGGCGCGGCCGCGGGATCGCCGTGGCCGAGGCGTTCAATACGTTCGTCGCGCAGGTCGCCGAGGTGAGGGTGGATCAGGCCGGCACGGTCACCGTCGAGCGCGTCGTGTGCGCGGTCGACTGCGGGACGCCGATCAACCCCGACATCATCAAGGCGCAGATGGAGGGGGGCATCGGCTTTGGTCTCGGCGCGGCGCTCTATGGGGCGATCACGCTCAAGGACGGCCGGGTCGAGCAGAGCAATTTCAACGGTTATCGGGTGCTGCGCATCAACGAGATGCCCGCGGTCGAGGTGCACATCGTGCCCTCGAGCGAGGCGCCGACGGGCGTGGGCGAGCCGGGCGTTGCGCCCATCGGACCCGCACTCGCCAACGCAATCTTTGCTGCGACCGGGCAGCGTCACTACGTGTTCCCGCTGACCAAGTCCTGAAGAGCGCTCGAGCGCCCCGCGCCGCGCTATCCGCTTGCATTGGTTTTCTGGAATCATGCCACGATGATCGTGCACCTCATCGACGGCACGTACGAGCTGTTTCGCCACTTCTATGGCCTGCGTCGCTTCACGAGCGAGGATCGACCGTTCGGCGCGGTCGTCGGGGTGCTGAACGGCACGCTGCAGATGATCGAGGAAGGAGCCACGCACCTCGGCGTCGCGACCGACCACATCATCGAGTCCTTTCGCAACGAGCTCTGGAGCGGCTACAAGACGGGCGAGGGCATCGAGCCCGCATTGCTCGCCCAGTTCCACCCGCTGGAGGAGGCACTGGCCGCGATGGGCGTGAAGGTGTGGCCGATGGTCGAGCTCGAGGCCGACGATGCGCTCGCATCGGCCGCGGCGCGAGCCGCGCGCGAGCGTCGAGTCCGGAAAGTGAGCATCTGGACGCCCGACAAGGATCTCGCGCAATGCGTCGTCGGTGATCGCGTGGTCCAGGTCGATCGGCGCAGCAAGAGCATTCGCGACGCCGCCGCCGTGCGCGCGAAGTTCGGTGTGGCGCCCGAACGAATTCCGGATTATCTGGCGCTGGTGGGCGACTCGGCGGATGGGTTTCCCGGCATCACGGGCATCGGTCCGAAGGGCTCCGCCCGGCTCATCGAGCGTTACGGGCGGATCGAGGACTTCCCGGAAGAGATCCTCGGCGCGCAACGTCCGCTCGCACTGCTCTTCAAGCGCCTCGCCACCTTGCGCACCGACGCGTCCGTGTTCGAGAGCGTCGATGAGCTGCGCTGGCCGGGTCCGACGGCGCACTTCCCGGCCTTTGCCGCCCGCTTGGGCGATGCGCGTCTCGCGGCGCGCGCCAGCGCAGCGGCACGCGCCGCTTAAGATGCGGAGAGCCGCAGAGAAGATTTCCGGCCCTACAAGAGATCGCGCTTGAGCGTGCTCGGAGTCTCCCGGCGGAAGATCTCCACGGCGCCTTTCTTCGCCACCACCCATTCCTTCAAATGAAACTCCTCGGCGGTCGAGGTCAAGTCGGCTCCGAACTGGATCGTGCAGTCCCAATCGCCGCGTTGCCAGCGATTCATGTGCTCGAACCTCATGTGGCCGCTGTCGGGGTCGCCTTCCGTGATCTCGATGGTCCGCCGGGTCGATGAGGTGCTGGTCGTGCCGACCGCCGAGATGAAGGTGACGGTCGGCTCGGCGTCACGGTCGTAGTGAATTCGACCACTCGGATCCCGCGTGGGCATCTCCGTGCCGTCGGGCGGTGCAGGCGCTGCCTTCGCCCAGTGCAGTCCGTTGGCGTATCCGCGCGTGCCGACCTGGGCGGGCGCGGTGTGGATGACCGGAATGGTGAAGGGCGCCTCTCGGGCTGGAGCGGGTCGCACCGGCAGCACGAGGCAGGAGGCGCCGAGTGCGATATCGAGCGTTGCGATCTGCGGCGAGGGCCAGACCAGGGGCCACAGGTTCTCCGAGAGGGCCGCGCGAATGCGATTACCCCGCCTGAACCGATGCGCGATCATGTAGAGCGGCAGCTCGACATCGTAGAACTCGCCGGGCTTCAAGGCGGTGGGCTGCTCCATCGAGGAGCGGCGGGTCAGATTGAGTACGTTGTAGGTCACGAGCCAGGATTTGCCTTCGGGCGTGACTTCCGTCAGCCGCACCGCGAGCTGAGCCACGGGAACGTCGGCGCTCACGCGAATCCTGGCGATCGGGTAGCCGAGGATCTCGAGGTCATGCTCGAGCGGCGCCGAATCGAACAACAGCGAGTTGCGATCGTCCGGGCTCTGCTCGAACTCGGTCGGATGTCCATAGACCCACTGGGGCTTGGTCAAGCCGACGATCTTGTCGCCGACGTACTTGACGTGCTCGCGTGATTTCGGATGCGGCGCGAGACGCGCGCCCGCATCGAAGTACAGAGTCGACGATGCAATACGCGGCGAGGGCCAGGTGCTCTCCGCCACCCAGCGACCGGGTATCTCGTTCGGATAGGCCTGCGAGTCCGCCTTGTTCATCATGTAGACCCGCAGCATCGGCTCGTCCATGATTCCCGTGTCGATTCCCCCGAGCCACTGCTGCCACCAGCGCACTTCCTCGTACGGCCAGTCGAGGCCGAGCGGCGTTGCCAGATTGGGGAAGATGTGACCCCACGGACCGATGAGACCCTTGCGCGGAACTTTCAGATGCGCGAGCAACTCGCCGATGACGTTTTCGTAAGGATCACCCCAGCCATCGACGACATAGACCGGACAGGTGATGGCGGCATAGTCGGTGGCAATCGACCCGCGCTTCCAGTAGGCATCGTAGGTCTGATGCATCGACCAGGTGCGCATGATCTGCGGCGTGGCCTCGAGGCGCTGACGCCACACAGACTCCCAACTCGCGCCCATGACCTGCGGGTCCGGCGGCGCCGCCATGTCGCCCTTGAAGGAACTTCCCCACGCCATGTTCTGCTCGCCATAGGCGCCGCCCATGTAATGGGCATCGTCGGTATAACGATCGACGACGCATCCCATCGGCATGATGGCCTTGAGCTGCGCAGGCCGCAGGGCGGCGATCTGCAACGAATTGATACCTCCCCAGGAGATGCCGCGCATGCCGATCGATCCGTTCGACCAGGATTGGCGGGCAAGCCAGGCGATGATGTGCACCCCGTCGGTCAGCTCGGGAACATCGTACTCATCGACCATCACGCCTTCGGAGTTGCCGGTGCCGCGGATGTCGACCCGCACGAACGCGACGCCGTAGGGCGCGAGGTTCTCGGCCGTCTTGTCGTCGCGCCAGCGCAGGTCGTCCCACAGGCGGTACGGCAGATACTCCCAGACCACCGGCACCGGATGCGCCTCGGCCCCCTCGGGGATCCAGAACCGTGCGGCGAGACGCACACCGTCGGGCATCGCGATCCACTCATTCTCGATCACCTTGAAGGGCCGCTTGGGCGGCAAGCTCCATGCGGGCGCCGCGCGGGAGCGCCCCGGGGCCAGCGCGAGCGGGCCGCCCAGCGCGACCAGCGAGGCGCTTGCGGCGCTCCCGAGCAACAGCATGCGGCGGGAAATGGTCATCGAGCCTCCCGAGTAAACCCCGTCACGGGCGCGCGCCGGCGAAACAGGGCTGCTTTTGGGTCACAGCATCCAATTTATAAGAAAAGCGCACCGTCCGGGGTGCCGGTCGAGCTCAAGAAGCGCGCGGCCGAGCGCCGGTGCGATGCGCCGATGAGCCGTGGCTCCAGCGGCTCGCCGATTCTGGCCCTTATGGCGCGCCTTGCTTTCGTGCTAGGAATGGAGCCTCTCGAGAGGAATGGGTCTTCTCGAGCACCGGAGGCCTGAACGCCATGAATGCCCAATCCCGCCCCAACGAGCTGCGCGACGTCGTCGACGCCGACCGGACGCACGTTTGGCACCATCTCACCCAGCATCAGCGCTTCGCCAGCGAGGATCCGCGCGTTTTCGTCGAAGGTCGGGGAATGAAGCTCTGGGACACGACGGGGCGGGAGTACCTCGATGCGGTGTCGGGCGGCGTGTGGACGGTGAACGTGGGCTACGGCCGGCAGAGCATCGCGGAGGCGGTTCGTGATCAGCTGGTCAAGATGAACTACTTCGCAGGCTCCGCCGGCTCGATCCCCGGAGCGCGTTTCGCGGAGCGCCTCACCGAGAAGATGCCCGGCCTGAGCCGCGTGTACTACGCCAACTCGGGCTCCGAGGCCAACGAGAAAGTCTTCAAGATGGTGCGGCAGATGGCGCATCGCCATCATGGAGGACGCAAATGGAAGATCCTGTATCGCGAGCGCGATTATCACGGGACCACGCTCGCCGCGCTCTCCGCGAGCGGACAACCGCAACGAAGCCTGCAATACGGCCCCCCCGTGGCCGGCTTCGTCGAGGTGCCGCATTGCCTCGAGTATCGCAGCCAATATGGCGAGGTCGCCAACTATGGCGAGCGCGCCGCCGAGGCCATCGAGCAGGTGATCATGCGCGAGGGCCCGGACACCATCGGTGCGCTGTGCCTCGAGCCCGTCACGGCAGGAGGTGGCGTGATCACCCCGCCGGCCGGCTACTGGGAGCGCGTGCAGGACATCTGCCGCCGGCACCATATCCTGTTGCACATCGATGAGGTCGTCTGTGGCGTCGGCCGCACGGGCAAATGGTTCGGCTATCAGCATTACGGCATCCAGCCCGATTTCGTGACCATGGCGAAAGGCGTCGCCTCGGGCTATGCCGCTATTTCCTGCATGGTGACCACCGAGGCCGTGTTCGACCTCTTCAAGGATGATCCGGGCGATCCGCTTTCCTACTTTCGCGACATCTCGACCTTCGGCGGCTGCGCCTCCGGACCCGCCGCGGCGCTCGAGAACATGCGCATCATCGAGGACGAGAGCCTGCTCGAGAACACGCTCACGATGGGCGCGCGTCTGATGCGAAACCTGCGCGAGCTTCAAGAGCGTCACGCGGTGATCGGCGATGTGCGCGGACTCGGACTCTTCTGCGGCGCGGAGCTGGTTCAGGATCGAAAGACACGCGAGCCGGCGGAGGAGAAGCGGGTCCAGGCGGTGGTCGGAGAATGCATGGCGCAGGGCGTCATCATCGGCGCCACCAACCGCTCGCTCCCGGGATTCAACAACACCCTGTGCCTGAGTCCGGCGCTCATCGCCTCGGCGAGCGACATCGACCGGATCACCGCGACCATCGACCAGGCGCTCTGCAAGGTGTTCGGTTCCAGATAGCTCAAGGATTGCATCGGAGACGCTCATGAAGATGACGACGGAAGAGGCCTTCATCAAGGTGCTGCAGCAGCATGGCATCGATAACGCGTTCGGCATCATCGGCTCGGCGTTCATGCCGATCTCCGACCTTTTTCCCAAGGCGGGCATCAAGTTCTGGGACGTCGCGCACGAGACCAACGGAGGGCTCATGTGCGACGGCTTCACGCGCTCGACCGGCAAGATCGCGATGGCGATTGCGCAGAACGGCCCGGGCGTCACGGGCTTCGTCACCGCCCTCAAGACCGCATACTGGAACCACACACCGATGCTGCTCGTCACGCCCCAGGCCGCCAATCGCACCATCGGGCAGGGCGGCTTTCAGGAGCTCGAGCAAATGGCCCTGTTCCGCGACATCGTCGCCTATCAGGAGGAAGTGCGCGATCCGAGCCGGGTGCCCGAGGTCCTCAATCGCGTCATCAGCAAGGCGAAGCGCCTGTCGGCTCCCGCGCAGATCAACATTCCGCGTGACTTCTGGACGCAGGTGATCGACGTGCCGCTCCCGACCCTGATCGAGTTCGAGCGACCGTCGGGCGGTGAGAAGGCGATCGCCGAGGCGGCCCGCCTGCTGTCGCAGGCGCGATTCCCGGTGATTCTCTCGGGCGCGGGAGTCGTGCTCGGCAATGCGCTCAGCGAGTGCGTCGCGCTCGCCGAGCGTCTCGATGCACCGGTCTGCAACAACTATCAGCACAACGATTCTTTTCCGGGCGAGCATCCGCTCGCTGTCGGCCCGCTCGGCTACAACGGCTCGCGCGCGGCCATGGAGCTCATCTCCGAGGCCGATGTCGTGCTCGCGCTCGGCACGCGGCTCAATCCATTCTCGACGCTGCCGTGCTACGGCCTCGATTACTGGCCGAAGTCTGCCGCCATCATCCAGGTCGACATCAACGCGGATCGCATCGGCCTGACGAAGCCCGTGGCGGTCGCAATCTGCGGCGACGCTAAGCAGGTCGCGGCCCAGATCCTCTCGCGCCTGCAGGCGAACGCCGGGGATGCGGGCCGCGCGGAGCGCCGGCGCAAGATCGATGTGCGCAAGCGCAGCTGGGCGGATGCGCTCGAGACCATGGACCATGAAGAGGACGACCCGGGCACCGTCTGGAACGAGCAGTGCCGATCGCGTGAGCCCGACCACCTCTCGCCGCGCCAGGCGTGGCGGGCGATCATGGAGGGGCTGCCGCGCGAGGCGATCATCTCGAGCGATATCGGCAACAACTGCGCCATCGGCAATGCCTATCCGATGTTCCCCAAGGGCCGCCAGTACCTGGCCCCCGGTCTTTTTGGACCCTGCGGCTACGGTTTCCCCGCGATCATCGGGGCGAAAATCGGCAATCCGAAGACCCCGGTGGTCGGCTTTGCCGGCGACGGCGCCTTCGGCATCTCGATGAACGAGATGACCTCCATCGGCCGCGATGGCTGGCCGCATGTGACGATGGTGATCTTTCGCAACTATCAGTGGGGCGCCGAGAAGCGCAACTCGATTCTGTGGTACGACAACAATTTCGTCGGCACGGAGCTCGACCCGAACCTGAGCTACGCGCGCGTGGCGGAGGGGTGCGGTCATCGCGGCGTGACGGTGCGCAGCGCCGACGAGCTCACCCGAGCGCTCAAGACGGCGTGCGCCGCGCAGGCGGACGACGTGACGACCTTCATCGAGGTCGTTCTGAATCAGGAGCTCGGCGAGCCCTTCCGGCGTGATGCGATGAAGAAGCCGGTCGCCGTCGCCGGCATCTCACGCGAGGACATGCGCACGCAACGGCCTGCATGAGCGCGGCGCGTGGACAGCGCGTGCTCGTGCTGAATGCGGGCTCTTCGTCGCTGAAGTTCGCGCTGTTCGAGGGCCTCGAGCGTGTCTTGCACGGGCAGGTGGAGGGCATCGGGGCTCAGCCGCAATTCGTGTGCGGCGAGATCCGGGAGAAGCTGCCCGCAGGCACCCGCCACAATGCCGCGCTCGAGCGAATCCTGGCGCTGATGCGCGAGCGCGGGACCGGCACGGGCAATCTGGCCGCATGCGGTCATCGGGTGGTGCATGCCGGCACCGCCTTTCTCGCCCCGACGCTCATCGATGCGCAGCGGCTCGCCGCGATCAACGCGCTGCGCGCGCTCGCGCCGCTGCATAACGGGTTCGGCCTCGACGCGATCGAGGCGATGCGCACGGCGGCACCGGAGCTGCCGCAGGTGGTGTGCTTCGATACGACGTTTCACGCGACGATCCCCGAGGTGGCCGCGCGCTTCGCGATTCCCACCTCGCTGCATGCGGCAGGTTATCGGCGGTTCGGATTCCATGGTCTGAACTACGAGCACGTCACGGCGACGCTTGCCGAGCGATACGGGCCTTCGGCGACCGCGCGTCTCCTCATCTTCCATCTCGGCAATGGCTCGAGTATCTGCGCGGTGAGGAACGGGCGCAGCGTGGCGACGACCATGGGGTACTCGACTCTCGACGGTCTCGACATGGGCACGCGCTGCGGGGCGATCGATCCCGGGGTGCTCATCGCTCTGCAACGCCGCGACGGGTTTACCCTGGATTCGCTCGAGAACCTGCTGTATCGGCAGTCCGGCTTGCTCGCGCTGTCGGGCCGCAGCTCCGACATGCGCGAGATCGAAGGGCTCGATGAGGAGTCGTGTCGCTTCGCCCTCGAGCATTTCTGCTACTGGGCGGCGCGCCATGCGGGCTCGCTCGCCGTGGCGCTCGGCGGCGTCGACTCGGTCGCCTTTACCGGCGGCATCGGCTGCGGCAGTGCCCGGGTACGGGCCGGCATCGGCGCCCACCTCGGCTGGCTCGGCGTCGAGCTTGCGCCGGAGCGCAATGCGCATCACGACGCCGCCATCGCCGCCGCGGGCTCGCGCTGTGCCGTGTGGGTCGTCGCCGCCGACGAGGAGCGCGCGATCCTGAGGCACGTGCACGCGCTGCTCGCCGGCAGTGGACAAGCCTCCCGGCCTCGGCTATAGCTACCCGTCGCGCCGCGCCCTGAACGCCGATGGATGTCCAGCGTTGCCGCTGGCGCTCGAGGCGGGTGGCAAGGGTGGGTGGAGGGCGACGAAGTAGTCAAGTGCTCTGGCGACAGCTGCTCCCGTTGCAGCCGGCCTCCGCGCTCACTCTGCAGGCGCAATTGCGCGCGCGCCTGATCGAGGCGATCGGCGCGGGCAGCCTTCCCCAAAACCGCCCACTGCCCTCGAGCCGGGCGCTCGCGGCCCAGCTCGACATTGCCCGCAATACCGTCGTGATCGTCTACCAGCAGCTCGCCGATGACGGCTACCTGATCGCGCGCAGCCGGCGCGGATATTTTCCGAACGCGGCCATGATCACACCGCGTCCCCGAGGGGTACCCAAGAGCCCGGCGCGCGAGGTCGTGCCGGACTGGCTCGCGCGCCTCGAGCGGCGCCCTTCGCTTCCGCGCCAGATTTCGAAGCCGCCGGACTGGGATCGCTACGAGTATCCCTTCATCTACGGTCAGCTCGACCGCAGCCTCTTTCCGGCCGCGGACTGGCGGGCGAGCTGTCAACAGGTGCTCGCCGACACCGATGCGCTCGATTGGGCCCAGGATCAGGTGAGCCGCGACGATGCCGGGCTCATCGAGCAGATTCGCGACAAGGTGCTGCCCCTGCGGGGCATCTGGGCGGCGAGCGATGAGATCCTCGTGACCATCGGCGCCCAACATGCACTCTACCTGCTCGCCGACCTGCTCATCGAGGCGCAGACGCCGGTCGGCATCGAGAATCCCGGATATCCGGATGCGCGGCACATCTTCGCGCGCCGCACGCGGCTCCTTCAGCCGCTCTCGCTCGATGAGTGCGGGCTGTGCGTCGGTGAGGCGCTCAAGGGCTGTCGGTTCGTCTATGCGACGCCGAGCCACCAGTCGCCCACGACCGTCACGATGCCGGTGGAGCGGCGTGTCGAGCTGTTGCGGCAGGCGGCAGTCGATGATTTCCTGATCATCGAGGACGACTACGAAACCGAGGTGAGCTTCTCCGGGTTGCCCAATCCCGCTCTCAAGAGTCTCGATCGCAACGGACGCGTGATCTACGTGGGCAGCCTCTCCAAATCCCTGGCTCCCGGCCTGAGACTCGGTTATGTCGTGGCGCCCCCCGCGCTGATCACGGAGCTGCGCGCTTTGCGCCGGCTGATGATCCGCCATCCGAGCGCGTTCATCGAGCGCAGCTTCGCGCGCTTCCTGGCCCTCGGATATTTCGATGGCTTCAACCGGCGCCTCGCGACGGCCTATCGTGAGCGCGCCGTGGCGTTGAGCGAAGCCATTGCGCGTTACGTGCCGGCGGTGCGCCATCCACCCATCACGGGTGGATCCTCGTGCTGGGTCGAGGGACCGTCGTGGCTCGATGCGCGCCGGCTGGCGCAGGACGCGCGCGCCGAGCGCGTACTGATCGAGCCCGGCGACGTGCACTTCGCCGACGAGGCCCCGCCGCTCAATTATTTCCGGCTCGGCTTTTCCTCGATTGCGCCGGCTGCCATTCGCACGGGCGTGCGGCGTCTGGGCGTCCTCATCGATCGGCAGCGCCCCGCGCGCTAGGCTCGAGAATCTCGGGGCCTCGCCGCGCTCCGCCCCACGCCCGGCGCAGGCCGTAGCCGAAGAGCATCAAAAGCGCGCTGGCGACCCCGAAGAGCAGCGGCAGGCGCTGATCCGCGATGAATCCCATGGCCGCGACAATGCCGATCATCAGGACGATGGCGAGGATCGTCAGGCCGGGATAAAGCCACATCCGCACCCGCAGCCGCTCAGGGGCCTCACGCTCGATGCGGCGGCGCAGCCGCAGCTCGGAGATCGCGATCAGCAGGTAGACGAAGATGGCGACCGTTCCGTAGGAGTCCACCAGGAAGGGGAATACGTGGTCCGGCGAGACGTAGCTCATGACGACCGCCGCGTAGCCAAAGGTCGTGCTCAGGAGGATCGCGCGCACCGGCACGCCGCGACCATTGAGTCGCGACAGGCCGCGCGGCGCATCGCTGCGCAGGGCGAGTGCCATCACCATGCGCGAGGAGGCGAACAACCCGCTGTTGAGGGCCGACAGCACCGCGGTCAGGATGACGGCGTTCATGATGTGGGGCGCGGCCGGAATGCCAATCACCGTGAGCGCCGCGACGTAGGGCTGCGCCATGCGGGGATCGATCCACGGAACGAGCGTGACCACGACCAGAATGGAGCCCACGTAGAACACGAGCACCCGTGACACCACGGATTGAGTGGCGCGGGCCACCTGGCGTTCCGGCTCGGGCGACTCGGCGGCTGCGATCGTGACGATCTCCGAGCCGAAGTAGAAGCCGGTCGCGGCCACTGCGCCGGTCAGCACCGGAACGAAGCCGTGAGGCATGAAGCCGCCGTCGTGTGTGAGGTTGGCAAACCCGCCCGCATGGCCTGGAAAGAGCCCAGCCACCACCAGCACGCCGAGGATCAGAAAGAGCGTGATGGCGGCGACCTTGATGAAGGCAAACCAGTACTCGGCCTCACCCCAGGATCGCACCGACAGCAGGTTGAGCAGCGTGAACAGCGTCATCAATCCGAGCGTATAGACCCACGGGGGTGCGGGATACCAGGTGGCCAGCAGTCGTGCGCCGGCCACCGCCTCGAGCGCGACGACGATGATCCAGAAGTACCAGTACATCCACCCCGTCATGAAGCCGGCGAGCTCACCGAGCGCAAGCCGGTTGTACTCGTAGAAGCCGCCGACCGCCGGATAGGCCGAGGCCATCTCGCCGAGCATGCGCATCACGAGCACAACGAGGGATCCGGTCAGGGCGAAGGACAGCACCGCCGCCGGGCCGGTCGCCTGTATGACGACTCCGCTGCCGACGAAAAGGCCCGCGCCGATCACGCCGCCCAGGGCAATCATGCGCATGTGGCGTGCGCGTAGCGTGCGGTGCAGGCCGCTCGGGCCGATCGGATCCTCGGATGATGAGGGGGGCGGAAGGGACACGTTAATGACTCACTGAGTGCAGCATGCTCGATGTACTAGTTTGCGCCGCTGCAACTCTTTTGCACCGTCGGGTCCGTCAAATAAAGCATGAAAGCGAGGCCTGCCCCCGTCTTGTTATCGATGCCGTTCGCGATCACCCGGCACTGATCGTTCGTTCCGACCGCGGAGGTCAACGTATAGGCTTTGGCGTCGGCCGAGGAGATCTCGTCGTTGAGGTCGGACGGGACGTAATGCGCATGAGTCCATAGAACCGCATGCCACGCTCCCGCCGCGCTCTGAGCGGTGCCGGCAACATCGCCCTGGATGTTCAGCGCGTTTGCGTAACTCTGCTTACCGCCGAGCGTGCCCAGGCTGTAGGGACCGGTATGGGGCCCCCACAGTGTCGCGTGCGCACTGCCGTTGCCGATTTGCGCCCAGCCGACAATGAAGCCCCGGTCGTTCACTGCCACGGCCTCGCTGTTCAACCCGCCCAATGTGCCGAGATTCCTGGAGGACGCCCCTTCGAATCTCGCGGCCTGCTGCGTGTCGCTGTCAAGGCTCAAGGCAAAACCGACGACCACACCGAGATTATTGATGGCAACGGGGGCATCGACCGCCAACTCAAACGTTGGAAGAGGGCCCGTCTCGCCGAAGGGGCTTGCCCAGGAGGCGGGTGCACCCCCTTGAATTCCGACGATCACCCCGTGGTTGTTGATTCCGGTAGCGTCGGAGTTTGAGTAATCGCCCAAGTAAACCGCTCCTGCGGTGGGCGCCCATGCGAATGCCCCGCCATTGATCGGAACAAGGCCCACCACGATGCCCTTGTCGTTGACGGCGTTTGCCAGTGCACCAAACGGAACAGCTCGGAAAACGAGGGTGGGAGTCCCTCCATTCCAGATGACCGCCTCCTGATTCCCGGAAGCCGAGTCAACGACACTGCCCACGACCTGGTCATGGTTGTTGATGGCGGCTACTTGAGCGCTGCTGGCGCCCTCGAGGGGCGGCAGTACGACCAGCCTGTACTTGGCCGCCTGAGCCGACGTTGCGGCGCCGATGCAAACAACGCCGACGACAGCGGATGCAAGAAGCCTGTTCAAAATAGACTGGGTGCGAGAGCTCGCCCGCAATTCTCGACGCCCCGTATGCTTCGGCATGGTATCCATTCCAATCTCCCTGTTCATTGAACTCTTAGAAGGTCCCGGCAATCGTTTGAAGGCGACGATCGCTGGGTGGTTCGAGAACGCCGAATGGCTCGATCACGTGTCGCCCGCGGTACACCGTGAGTGCGGGCAAGTGGAGGGGAGCATAAGTGGCCAAATCAATCGATGCAATTCAATGACCCGTACGGGTCGCGGCATCAAGGATCTGTCCGTGCGTGGTGGCGCAACATTGGCCCGACGTCACCCACCGCTCTAGTCTCAGCGGCGAAACCCTAAGCGGCGAACCGCTGTATGAGTCCTTGTGCCACGACGTTCAGGTCGGGTCCCAGTATGAGCGGCTGAGCGCCGACAGCGAGTGGTGCGTTGCCAGCGCGGGCTATGAACGCCGTTTTCCACCCGGCCGCCGCTGCTCCCAGAATATCCCACGTATGACAGGCGATAAGGCACAAATCCGCGGGCTGCAGGCCGAAAGAGGTCTCAACTTCCCGATATACCTCGCGGGCCGGTTTGTAGCGATGCGCCGTGTCGTCGACGCTAAACTGCCGTTCAAAGAAATGAGCGATTCCGGCCTCCCGGAGCTGTCGTTCGCAGGTGGCTTTGGGATTATTCGTTAGAGTGTAGAGACGAAATCCCGCCTCCCGCAGGCTGACGAGGGCCTCGCGCACTTCAGGGTGAGGCGGCATTGTTGCAACCGCTTCTTTCAGCTCATGCAGATCCGTGTCATTGATGGGGACTCCGCGGGTGCGCCCCAGCATTCTCAGCACCGCACCGCCCAACTCGCCAAAGGGTACGTACGTATCGCTCAGTGTGATTGCCTCCGAATACAAAATCACTTGAGCAAACCACTCTCGAAGAGTGCTGCCTTCGCCGAACATGCGTTCAAAATGCGGGGTCAGTGCCTCAAGATCCAGCAGGGTTTCGTTAACATCGAAAACAAGCAGTGGAACCGTCATGGCGGGTTGCTCACACGGCCGTGCGTCCGCCGTCGAGGGCGATCGTGGCGCCGTTGACGTAGGCAGCCGCATCGGATGTCAGGAATGCGACCGCCTCGGCCACTTCGGCCGGGGTCCCTGTGCGGCCGACCGGCGTGGTTTTGCCCAGTTGCTCCAAAGCGTCGCCCATATTGGCAGTCCCTTCGGTTCGAATAGGCCCCGGTGCAACGGAGTTCACGGTAACACCGCTCGGACCGAACTCCGCGGCCCACGATCGTGTCAGCAATTGCAGGGCCGCCTTGCTGGACCCGTAGAGGGCTGCTCCCACCATGCCAAAATGTGCGACCATGGTCGTGATGTTGACTATTCGGCCCCATCCGCGGGCTGCCATCGCCGGTGCCAGCCCCGCCGCAAGAAAATAAGGGCCGCGTACATTGCTGGCGAACATTTGATCAAAGGCCGCCGCGGTGGTATCGGCAGTTGGCCCAAAGGAAAAGATGCCGGCGTTGTTGATCAACATATCAACTCTGCCGACGAGTTTCTCCGATGCTTTGGCAAGCTCCGATGCCGCGGCCACGGTGGCCAGATCGGCAGCATGAAACAGTGCATCTCCCCCGCGGGCGCGAATCTTCTTGACGACTTCGTTGCCACGGGCTGCATCCCGGCCCGACACAATGACGCGGACACCTCGCGAAGCCAATGTTTCGGCAATGGCCTGCCCAATGCCCGAAGTCGCGCCGGTCACGAGCGCATTGCGAGTGATCGCAGTCATAAAATTGCCTCCGTAATTAGGTCGTGCAAAGGTACGCGGCCCACGCGGCGAAGGGAATCAGACTGCGGTCCGGGTTAGAATGACAATTTGTCATTCTCGGAACCTGCCATGGACCACTTGTCTGGACTCTTGGCATTTGTCCATGCTGTCGAAGCACGAAGCTTCACGCGCGCAGCGCGCCGGCTGGGCATTTCACCCTCCGGCATCAGCAAGGCAATTTCGCGGCTTGAGTCTCGTCACGGCGTTCGACTGTTGCAGCGAACGGCGCGCAGTATCAGTCTGACACCCGAGGGTTTGGCCTACTACCAACTATGCAAGAAGATCGTTGCCGACTTGGAGGAAGCCGAACATGTCTTGACTGACGCACACAAATCCCCGCGCGGACTACTACGCATAACGCTGCCCTTGTCGATAGCACGCTTACACTTCGCGCGCATGCTTCCCGAGTTCGCGCGCCAGTATTCCGAGGTTCAGCTCGAAGTACACGTGTCCGATCGTATAACTGATCTTGTCGAGGAAAAGTTCGATGTTGCCATCCGCATCGGCAAGCTTAGTGACTCGCGCTTGGTGGCGCGCCGCCTGGCGAGCGGCACGCTCACGACCTGCGCGACACCCTCGTACCTTAAGCGGCACGGTGTGCCAAAGCGCCCGGAGGACCTGCTGCAGCACAATTGCATTCAGTTCGAAGTTCCCAACACCGGACGTGCCCAACCCTGGCAGTTCCAGCGGGACCAACGACGCCTCAGCGTGCCGGTGCGCGGGAATTTGCGGCTGGATCACGCGGAGGCTATGGTGGAAGCCGCGCTCGCCGGGACCGCGCTCATCCAAATATCGAGCTACGTGACCGCACCGGCAATCGCACGCAGACAGCTAGAACCGATACTGACTGCCTACCAAGTGGATAGTCCGCCCATCTGGGCCTTGTATCCGAAAAACTCCAATCCGACGCCTCGCCTCAAAGCGTTCGTCGATTTCATGGTGAGGTGGGGAGCACTCAGCAATCTGGGAAGTCCAACACTTCAACGATAGCCCGCACGCTCAGACGATTTCGCGCATCGCCAAAATTCGCCCCAGAACCCAGGACGGGAAATTTCGCGTGATTTAGGCCTTCACTGGAACCGTTTTCGGAATCGGGAGCCCTCTGGGAATCCTGGAACCGTAGCGGAGTAATCAGTGAAACTCTAGTGAAATCAAACGGGAGCGTCAGAATATGAACCTGCGACTCCTCCGGGCAGCAAATTGGTGCGGGCGGCGCCTCGCACGGTTCTGGACCCCTCCCGGGTTCCTCGCAGACTTTTCCGAATTCACTTACGGAGTTCGATCCGCATGCCCCGCGCGATGCGAAACTCAGTGCATTTTTTGGCTAGGTCCGGCCCGAGGGCCGGGACTGGCAGGGAAAGAGCCTTGTCGGCAATTATTGGATTAGCGTCGGCTCGTTCTACAACTACGATGAAATTGCGCTCGAGGCGCGATATCGGGATTGGCTGCGAGCCGGCATAGCCTACTCGCCGGACCCGTGACGCGACTACTATGATCGGGGTACGGTTCGCGTCCAGGCCGAGTGGGTGGAATTGAGCTTGCAGCATCCACTGATCGGTGAGCTATCTGCCTTCGGGCGGGTTCCCGTGGTATTTGAACGGTACCATTGCCGAGATGGAGCGGCAGAAGGCCGAATCGGAGAACTTCGAACCGATTCATAATCATTCCGCAAAGCATTGATCGAGTTCGACAAGGAGCCCCACCTCGCAATTAGCGCGTTAAACCGTTATCGTGCCACGCGGTACTTACTCTGCGTAACCGCCCTTGCGCGAGATCGTCATGTGGTGTTCAGTTGTTGCGTAGCCGCCTGCCTTTGGTGACGCTCTACGTGACGGAGCGCTGTAATTCGCGCTGCGTTACCTGCGACCATTGGCGCCACGGACGTACCGATGCCAGCCTCGCCTCGATAACCCGCTTGCTGCCAAGTCTCGAACTGCTTGGTACAAGAATGGTGGCGCTGTCGGGAGGGGAGCCACTTCTGCATCCGCAGTGGGCCCAAATCGCGCAGTTGTTGAAATCCCGAGGGCTTGAGCTTTGGCTGCTTACGTCCGGGCTAGCTCTGGCCAAACACGCGCGTCGCGCCAGCGAGCTGTTCGACTCCGTGACAGTGTCGCTGGATGGCACGAATCGGGAGACTTACGCGGCGATCCGGGGTCTCGATGCGTTCGACAAGGTTTTGGAAGGCATCCGCGCGGCGGCGTCTCATGGAGTGGCTCCCAACCTTCGAGTCACTCTGCAGCGGTCGAATTACCGGCAGTTGCCGGCGTTCGTCGATCTGGCCCGTGCCGTCGGCGCCCGCCAGGTGTC
>Ga0070734_10001261_pt1 | contig 38508 bp, 26 predicted proteins | sample Coa_R1_8_FD_66444 | JGI IMG/M metagenome (GOLD analysis project Ga0070734, IMG submission 66444) | Surface soil microbial communities from Centralia Pennsylvania, which are recovering from an underground coalmine fire - Coalmine... | ecosystem: Environmental > Terrestrial > Soil > Unclassified ...
GGCGCCGCGGTGGCGACGCTCATCAGGTTGTAGCTGAACGTGTTGGGGATGGCGTCGGTCCCGCTGCCGTAGTCGTGGTGTGCGACGGCGTCGAGCTCGCCGATGTGGCCCGACTGCGTCAGGCCGGTCATGTACTTGCCGAACTCGCCCTTGTTGAGGCTGTCGTTCTCGGGGCCGATGAACTTCGGCATCGCGAAGCCGCCCGTCGTGGCGGCCGCGGCCGTGGCGACCGCCGCCCTCACGGCGTGCAGCGCCTCGCCGTAGCCGGCGTTCGTGGCGTCCTCGGTCGGGTCGAACAAGCAGGTCCCCTCGTTGTTCGTGGTGTAGTCCGGCTCGTTCTGGATGCTGACGTAGTCGGGAACGATGCCGCCCGAGGCCGCGGCGAACGCGGTCAGGCTCTGCGCCCACCAGGTGGCGAAGCTGGCGTAGTCGTAGCCGCCGCTGGCGTCCTTCGTGAGCGTCCCGCCCATGCGCAGCGAGCCGTTGCTCTTCAGCGACAGCGGCGGATTCCAGGACGTCATCAGGAGGATGGGCGAGTACCCCATCTGGTGCACGGCCGCCACGAACGCCGCGGTCTGGGTGAACCCGACGTTGTTGTCGTTGTTGTTCTGGTACCAGTTCGCGACGCGCAGCACCTGGATCCCCAGGTCGCCGAACAGCGTCTGGAACAGCTGGGCGCTCATCGGGTTCATCATCGCCGAGGCGTCGTAGTAGGCGACCGCGGCGCCGAACCCGACCATCGTCTGGTAGGTGGTCGCCGGGTCGACCGTGATGGTCGCCGCCACCGGGCTGGCGTCGATCCCCGCGTCGGCCGTCGCGGCCCCGCCGCCGCCGCATCCGGCCGCCGCCGCCAAGAGCAGAGAGAGAAAGAGAGACGCGGCGGACGACGAGAGGCGGAGGCGGACGGCTTTCACGAAACCTTTCAGCGGCCGGTGATCACGAACAGCGTCGCGGACATCGGCAGCAAGCGATAGCTAAGTTGGTTGTTGGCGATCGATGCGTCGGGGAGCGAACGGATGTTGGACGAAGTCGCGTCGAAGGTGAAGACCTTCGCGGCGGCGTAGTTTCCCCCCTTGAGCGCGATCTTGCCATTGAAGGCGGTGTGCTGCTCCTTGTTGATCACCAGCACGGTCAGCGTCCCGGGGTGCTTCGAGTCGGTGGCGGCGAAGACCGAGGCCTTGTTGAGGTCGCCCGGCGTGGCGACCACGGCCGTGTCGCCGAAGACGCCGCCGTGGCCGTCATAGTTGCGGAAGATTTGGAAGGCCGCCTTGATGTAGCTCGGCAGTTGCCCGTTCCCCGGGCCGTTGCCCCAGTAGTTCGCCAGGAAAACGCCCTCGCGCCCCAGCACCCCCAGCACGTCGGCCTGCGTCAGCCCGCCCGAGATGTGCGTGCCGCCGCCGAAGTCGTACTCGGTCATGCTGAGCTTGGTCCCCGGGTAACGGGCGGCGATCTTCTCCTGCAGCCAGGGGATGAGGCGGATCGGCTTGCCGCCCAGCTCGGCCGCGATCCAGCTCTTCTCGACGTAGTTGGGATCCCACAGGCTGCGCGGCGCCTGCACGCGCGCCTCGATCGTCTTCGGCGTGTTGTCGTTGTCGGTGATCCGCTTGGCGCCGCGCGCCTCCGGGTACCAGTGGATGTCCAGCGAGTGCACCAGCCGCTGGTGGTGCTTCTCCTCGAGCTTCTTCATGGTGGCCAGGAAGAAGTCGAGGTAGCTGCCGTACTTCGCGTTGTGCTCGGCGGCGTCGGGCGCGTCCTGCAGCGACTTGTACTCGCTCCAGCCGTAGGCGACCGCGCCCAGCAGGAAGGCCGAGGGATCGACCTTGAGCACGCCGGTGGCCGTCGCCTCGGTGCGGGAGATCATCTCGGCGTAGGTCGTCTTGTCCGGGTGGATGCGCGGGTGGGTGCTGGGCCACAGCGCCGGCTCGTTGTCGAGCGAGTAGAAGCGGATCCCGCCCTGGGCCGCCTTGCCCAGCTTGGCGACCAGCGCGTTGACGAACTCGTCCTCGTACACGACGCCGTCGCCGAGATCCGGCGAGGTGGTGAACGCGCCCGGCTTCTGCGGCAGCGACTTGTCCCAGCGCTTGCTGGGCGCCTTGTCGGCCTCGGAGACCGGCCCGCGCTTGTCGGCCGTGACCCAGTCGACCATCGGCACGGTGGCGATCGACTCGATGCCGGCCTTGCGGTTCTGTAGCCCGAAGTTGATGAACTGCGCCCCCGGGACGTTGCAGTCGGTGTAGCCGAGGACGGTGCAGGGCCAGTCGTCGCTCTGGTGGTTGTAGTCCTGGCCGGCGTTGGAGGCGTTGAGCTCCCAGTTGTAGGCGGTCTGCCGGTTGCCGCCCATGCGGCGCACCGTCGTGCCGACGCCCTCGAACGGCTGCGAGTTGATGCCGTAGACGTAAGGGCTGATGGGGCGGATCACCTCGCCCGCCGATACGGTGACCGGCAGGTCGCCACCCTCGGTCGGCGGCTGCAGGGCAGCCTTGGCGGCCGCCTCCTTGGCCGCGGCGGCGGCCAGGTGCTCGCGCTTCTTGTCGGTGGCCTGCGTGCTGGGGAGGTTCGAGTAGGCGATGGCCTTGCCGAAGTCCTCCACCTTCACGCCGCCGATCTCGATGACCTGCGGGTCGTAGCCGAGGCGGAAGATGGCGTGCCCCTCGCCGGGCGCGTAGCTGCGCGCCGCCTTGAAGCGGACCAGGATCTTCGACCACCCGTCGGCCCCCTGCACCGGGTACTGGATCGACTTGGTGTAGGGCGAGCTGCCCAGCTCGAACACGAACTCGGTCTCGCCCACGCCCCCCTCCTGCGGCGTCGCCGTGCGCAGGTAGAAGGTGGCCAGGAGCGCGTCGCCCGACTCGATCGGCGTGGTGTTCTCTGCCACCATCTGCACCGCCCACTCGTGGCCCGAGCCCTCCTTGATCGCGGCGCGAACGGCGTCGGTGAAGGGCTGGCCCTGGACCGCCAGCGGGTCGACGGCCACCTTCTGCGTCTCGCCCTGCACCTTGAACGCCGCCACGCCGGCGCCGCCGAGGATGTCGGTGCGCGGCAGGCCGGCGATGCGATCCTCGGCCGCCTGGACGGCCGCTGACGGCGGGGGCGCCGCCGCGGCGGGCGCGGTCGGGGAGGCCGGCGTCCGCATGATGCAGCCGCTGGCGAGAAGTCCAAAAACAACGGCGAAACGAGCGATCTGGCCTGGGGGGCGCTTCGACATGCGCGGCAGGTTAGCCAATTCGCCAGCTTCGGGGAAGCGCGCCCCGTGAGGTATCGTGCGCGCCTCATGACCTCCCCTCGGAAGACCTTCGGGAAGCTGCTCCTGACCGCGGGCTTCGCAGCGATCACCTGCGGCGGTGTGGTCGGGAGCGCCGCCCTACCGCTGCCGGCCTACCGCGATCCGAAGCGCTCGGTCGACGAGCGGGTCGCCGACCTGATGTCGCGCATGACGTTGGCCGAGAAGGTGGCGCAGCTCGGGAGCGTCAACTTCCGCTGGGACAACGACGACAAGAACGTCATCGACGATCCCAGGACGCACGAATTCTCGCCGTCCCGGGCGCAGAAGGTGATGCCCGACGGCGTCGGCGAGATCACCCGCCCGTCGGATCGCCACGACGCCAGGGCCGCGGTCGCCTTCGCCAACGCGATCCAGAAGTTCCTGCTCGAGAAGACGCGGCTGGGGATCCCGGCCCTGATGCACGAGGAGGCGCTGCACGGGTTCGTGGCGCCCGGGGGGACCAGCTTCCCGCAGGCGATCGGCCTGGCGGCGACCTTCGATCCGGCGCTGCTCGAGCAGGTCTTCACGGTGGCGGCGCGCCAGACCCGCGCGCGCGGCGTGCAGCACGTGCTGGCGCCGGTCGTCGACGTGGCGCGCGACCCGCGCTGGGGCCGGATCGAGGAGACCTACGGCGAGGATCCCTACCTCGTCACCCGGCTGGGCGTGGCCGCCATCCAGGGGTTCCAGGGGCGTCAGGGGGCGGACGCGCCCGTCGACGCGCAGCACGTGCTGGCCACCGCCAAGCACTTCACCGGGCACGGCACGCCCGAGGGGGGCCGCAACACGGCGCCCGGCAACTGGTCGCCGCACGTCCTGCGCGAGGTCTTCCTGCCGCCGTTCGAGGCGGCCGTGCGCGAGGCGCACGTGGCGACGGTGATGGCCAGCTACAACGAGGTGGACGGCATCCCGTCGCACGCCAACCGCTGGCTGCTGACCGATCTTCTGCGCGGGGAGTGGGGCTTCAAGGGCCTGGTGGTCTCGGACTACTTCGGCGTCGCCGAGCTCGAGCGCAAGCACCACGTGGTGGCCTCGTTGCCCGAGGCCGGGCGGGTGGCGCTGCAGGCGGGCGTCGATCTCGAGGTCCCGCAGTTCGATGGGTTCGCCACGCTGGCCGCCGACGCGAAGGCGGGGAGGCTGCCGCAATCGGCGATCGACCGCGCCTGCGCGCGCGTGCTGCGCGCCAAGTTCCTGGTCGGTCTGTTCGAGCGGCCCTACGTCGAGGCAAATCTGGAGGGCGAGCGCCCGGCCGATCGCGCGCTGGCGCGCCGCGCCGCCGACGAGGCGATCGTGCTTCTCAAGAACGACCGCCACACGCTGCCGCTCGATCCCACGCGCCTGAAGTCGATCGCCGTCATCGGGCCCAACGCGGCGGTGACGCGCCTCGGTGGCTACAGCGGCGCGCCCGACCGTCCGGTCAGCGTCGTCGACGGGCTGCGCGCGCGCCTGGGCGACAAGGTGAATGTGACGACCGCCGCGGGCTGCGGCCTGACCAAGGGAAACCGCGGCTGGGCCGACGACCTGGTCGAGATGTCGGATCCGGCCGAGGACGCCAAGCTGACCGCCGAGGCGGTGCAGGTGGCGGCCGCCGCCGACGTGGTGGTGCTGGCGCTCGGTCAGAACGAGCAGCTCTCGCGCGAGGGCTGGGGCGACAACCACCAGGGGGACCGCTCGTCACTCGATCTGCCCGGGCGGCAGATGGACCTGGCGCGCGCGGTGCTGGCCACCGGCAAGCCGACGATCCTGCTGCTGCTCCACGGCAGCCCGCTGACCATCCCCGAGCTGGCGCAGAAGGTGCCGGCGATCCTCGACGGGTTCTACCTGGGCGAGGAGACGGGAACGGCGGTCGCCGACGTCCTCTTCGGCGATGTCAGCCCGGCGGGGCGCCTGCCGGTCAGCGTGCCTCGGTCGGTGGGGACCATCCCGGTCTACTACGACTACAAGCCGTCGGCGCGCCGCCTCTACCTGTTCGAGCAGGCGGGCCCGCAGTGGCCGTTCGGCTACGGCCTCTCGTACACGACGTTCAAGTACGACCGGCTGGCGGTCTCGCCGGCCAGGATCGTGCCCGACGGGAAGACGACGGTCTCCGTCACGGTCACCAACACCGGCAAGCGCGCCTCCGACGAGGTCGTGCAGCTCTACATCCACGACCTGGTCAGCTCGGTGACCCGCCCGGTGCAGGAGCTGAAGGGGTTCCGCCGCATCCACCTGTCGCCGGGGGAATCGAAGAAGGTCGACTTCCCGCTCGGCTTCGACGAGCTCAGCTTTTACGACGCGAACATGAAGCGCGTCGTCGAGCCGGGCCGCTTCGAGATCATGGTCGGCGGCAGCTCCGACAACGTGAAGAAGGGGAACCTCGACGTCGCCGCCCGCTAGCAGGGCGGGGGGATTTCGCGGCTCCGGGGCCCCCTCTGATACGATGCCGTCCGAGGAGGTCTCGGATGCGGTTCGGTCTGGCGCTCCTGGCGGTGGTCGTCCTGCCGTCGCTCCCGGACAGCGCCCGGGCTGAAACGGTTCGTCAGCCTCAGGCGGTCGCCGGCTGGTTGCTCACGGGCGCCATGCGCCAGCCGCGCAAGCAGCACGACGCCACGCTGCTGGCGGACGGGCGGGTTTTGGTGTGCGGCGGCGAGCAGGACGACGGGCCGAAGGTGTGGCTCGTTCCGGGCTGCGCGCTCTGGAATCCCGAGACCGAACGCTGGAGCGACGGCGGGACCCTCGCCCGCCCGCGCGGCGGGCTGACGGGTGCGCGGCTCTCCGACGGTCGGGTCGCCTTCTTCGGCGGCTTCAGCTACCTGGCGCCGTCGCTCCAGGACGTCAGATACGCCGTCGACGTCTGGGATCCGGCGAGCAACACGGCGACGGCCGCAGGCTTGCTCCCGTTCCCGACGCAACACCCACTGGTCGCGCGCCTGGGCGATGGTCGCGTGCTGGTCGTCGATGACCAGCGACTCCGTGCCGCGACCTGGAATCCCGCGGACGGAACGGCGTCCCCCGAAGAGACACCGCGTGACGCCGGGAGACCGCTCGGCCTGTTCGTGGACCGGCAGGGCACCCTCACGCTGGTCCTCGGCCGCCTTGGATGTCGTGAGGTGGCCATCTGGCGGCGCGGCAGCGGGGCGCGGTGGACGCTGGCCCACGTGGACGGCGTCTCGGGCTGCGCCGGGGCACGCGCGGTCGCCCTCGACGACCTGCGGATCGCGCACTGGTGGGCCTCCTCGTGGATGAGCCCTACCACGGTGCTGGTCTGGAACGCGTCCTCAGGCGCGGTTCGCAGCGTGGAGATCGCCAATCCCATCCCGTTCGAATCGTTACTCTCGTTGGGGACCGGCGGCGCGCTCGAGCTCGACCAGATCTCCGCGCGGACCGAGCCGATGCGCGGGGCCTCGTACCTCTCCTGGTCCGGCCAGCCTTGGCGATTCGCCGGCTTCATCGATCACGGCGGCAACGACACGTTCACGCCGCTCCCCGACGGAAGGGTGCTGATGGTCGGACCCGCGCACGCCCGCGTGTGGACGCCCTGGACCTTCTCGACCAGCGAGCCCTGCCGTGGGGTCACGGCGCAGATCGAGGACGCGCTGAATCGACCGTGGTCGGCCATCGACGTGCCGGCGTCCGACAACGTCAGTCCCGCGTGTCGCGCCCAGATCTCCGCCGATCCCGGGTCGCGGGCGAGCCGCGCGTTGAAGGAGCTCGCCCAGCGCCCCGGCGACGGCGGGGGACCCGCGGGGGTCCAGGCGCTGTGCGCGCTCGGCCCGGCTTGGGCGATGGACACGATGATTCGGGGCCTCGGCCCGGACGCGTCGCAGGACCGCGGCGCCACCTGCCTGGCCGCTCTGGCGGACAGCGATCAGTTCTCCGCCCGCCAGGCGGTCGACGGCTACATCGAAGGCTGCGGTCACGGTGACCGGCCTTGCGAGGCGCTGCCCGGAGCGATGCTCTCGTCCGAGCGGGCGCGCCTGCGGGCCGCGGAGATCTACGCGGCGGTCCGACGAGAGAACGGGGATGGTTCCATCTTGCTGGGCCGGGCCGTCTGCCAGGGGACCGTCCCGAAACCCGCGGTCACGGCGTGCCGGAGGGCCGACGAGGCGCAAGAGCCGGAGTGGCGTCGCGAGCAACGCCGCCGCGCATGGCTGGAGACGGGGGCGGTGACCGCCGTCGGCGCCGGTCTGGCCGTTGGCGGCTTTGCGACCCGGAACGACGACACGGGGCGGGGGTTCGCGATCGCCGCGGGGGCGCTCGGTCTCGGCGCGGTGTTCGCGTCACCGATCCTGGTCGACGACCACGGGCCGATGGCTGGCTTCGCCGCGCCTCTCGCCGGCTTTCTGGCGGTCATCGGCGGACTGGTCGGCGGCGGCGTCGCGGCCCTCGCCAGCGCAAATCCGGGCGGGTCGCGGGCGGCCATCTCCATCACGGGCGGCGTGTTGTTCACGACCGCCTCGCTCGTTCCGATCTGGCACTTCTGAAAGAGGTGCCTCGCGGCCTACGGCCCGCCCGAGACTGGCCAGCCGTCGACGGTCCAGGCGATCTCGGAGATGCGCAGCGTGGCCGCGCCGCTCGAGCTCCCCTTGAGCGCGTGATAGATGTTGTAGGTCTTGTTGTTGTAGGTGATGACGGCGTTGTGGCCGGGCGCCACCCAGTCGGTGTTCCCTGCCACCAGCTGGGTGCCGCCGCCCTTCATGAGGTCGACGCCCGCCTCGTCGAGGTAGGGCCCGGTGACGCTGGTCCCGCGCCCGACGCGGATGTTGTAGTCGTAGGCGCCGCTGCAGCAGGCGCCCCACGACGAGAAGAGGTAGTAGTAGCCGCAGCGCTTGAAGATCCAGCCGCCCTCGAGGCTCCCTTTGGAGTTCGCGCCGTTGGCGATGGAGTAGAGCATCGTGTCGGCGCGCAGGCCGGTCGTGGGGTCGAGCTTGACCAGCTTGAGGCCGCTCCAGAAGCTGCCGAACTCGAGCCACGGCGTCCCGGCGTCGTCGATGACGACGTTCGGGTCGATGGCGTTCCAGTTGTCGGTCTCGCCGATGTTCGAGCAGAGCACCTGGCCCTGATCGGCCCAGCTGCCGCTCGCCAGGTCGGCGCGGGTCGCCTGGCCGATGCACGACTTGTTGCTGCCGAACGTCGAGGCCGCGTAATAGAGGTGGTAGACGCCGCCGAAGTACGAGATGTCTGGCGCCCAAAGGTTGGTCGCGCCGGTGGCCGTCGCGGCCCAGGAGGGGAGGGCCAGCGGCGTCGGGGCGTTGTTCCAGGTGGTGAGGTTGGTCGACGTCTTGGCGATGAGCCCGGTGGCCGCCAGGTAGATGGTGTTGCCGAGGACGTAGGCCGCCGGATCGTGCGCGCCCAGGCTGCCCGACAGCGTCAGCGGCTGCGGCGGGTTCGAGGCGTCGTAGGCGGAACCGGGCGCCGAAGCGCAGGAGATCGCGCCGCCGGCGCCGCCCGTTCCGGTCGCCCCTGACGATCCACCCTGGCCGGGCGCGCCGGCCGCCCCGCCGCTCCCCGTCGCTCCGCCCTTGGCGCCGCCGGTTCCGGGGCCGCCGGAGCCCCCGGCCTTGCCGCCGGTTCCGGTCGTTCCACCCGAGGCGGTCGTACCGCCGGAGCCGGTCGCTCCCCCCGAAGCGGTCGTGCCGCCGGAGCCGGTCGCTCCCCCCGAGGCCGAGGCGCCGCCGCTGCCGCTCGCGCCCGACGAGCCACCTTGGGCCGAGGCCCCGCCGCCTCCCGTGGATCCGCCGGAGGCGGACGTGCCGCCGCTGCCGTCTCCCGTGGCGCCGCCGCTCGCCCTCTCGCCGCCGGTCCCCGTGTTGCCGCAGCCGAGAAGCGCGCAGACGCCCAGCGCCGCGAGCGTCCCGAGCTTCGATCGAATCGTCATGATCCCGTCCTCACGAAGGTGAAGTCGTCCAGCGTGACGGACTGGTTGGCGGCGGCGGTGGTGGTGACGCCGATCTGGCAGGTGCCGTTGCTGACGGCGATGCCGGAGATGGTCACCTGCGTCCAGCCGCTCATCGCCTTGGTCAGTGCCGCGTCCTTCTCGGTTCCGCCGAACCCCTTGGCGTAGAGGTTGGCCGTCGTCTGGCCGCCCGAGCTCTTGGCCCAGACGGCCAACGAGTACGTGCCGCTCGGCAGCCCGGTCACCGCCTGGTTCAGCGTCGCCTGGTAGGCGGCGGTGGACGAGAGCTGCCAGCTCCAGTTCCCGGTGTGGCCGCCCGAGACGTTGGTGTAGGGCGTGGCGCCGCTGGTCGTCGTGCTGGTGGTCCAACCGGCCGGCTGGGTCATCGCCACGCGGTCGGCCTCGAAGCTGGGGTTGAGCGCGTAGTTGTTGTCGGGCCCGACGCTCCAGGTGCCGGCCGTGGCGTCGAACGACCACTCGCTCATCGAGGCCATGCTGGGCGTCGTGCCGCTGAAGGTCAGCGGGCACCACTGGTTGTAGCCGAGGCCGTTGCCGGCGAAGTCGCTCCAGCGATCACCCGCGAAGATGACGGTCGTGCCGGCGGTCCCCTTGATGGTGACGAAGAAGCCGGTCTGCGAGACGTGGCTGAAGTCCGCGTCGGTGTTCCCGATGATCCCCTCGGCGCCGTAAGGGCCCATGATGTTGCTGGCCGCGATGTAGTAGCTGTGCGACGCGTTCCAGCCGTGGAGATCCGACGAACAGAAGTAGTACATGCCGTTGTACTTGAACATCGTGTTCCCCTCGCGCCCGGCGCCGCCGAAGATGCGGGTGGCCGCGTCGATGCTCAGCGAGTCGGCGGCGTGGATCGGCGCCACGTAGAGGTTGCTGCGGCCGTTCGACGACGAGCAGATGAGGTACGACTTGCCGTCGTCGTCGGTGAAGATCGTCTGGTCGCCGGTGGTGGTGTTGGCCACGTTGGTGACCGCGGCCTGGATGTGGTCGAAGGCGAACGTCCCGGTCGGCGTGTCGCTGGTGGCGAACAGCTCGCCGGTCCCCGCCGGACCACCCTGGTACTGCGAGATGAGCACGTACTTCTTGGTGTTCGCGTTGTAGACGACGCCCATGCGGCCGATCCAGGTTGCGGAGTCGACGTTGGCGCCGAGGCTGGCGCTGGAGAGGACGTCGTTCTCGTGCTTCCAGGTCACCAGATCCGTCGACGAGTAGCAGGTGATCGCGGCGAAGCTGGTGTCGCTGTTCTTCTTGGTGGGGTTCGCCGCGTAGGTGACGGCGCCGTTGTACTTCACGCCGTACCAGTAGTAGGTGCCGTTGAAGTTGAAGACGCCGCCTCCCTGCGAGTAGATCGGCGTCCCGGAGGTGTCCTTCCAGAACACGTCGTTGTGGATGAGCGCGCCGGTGCTCGACGAGCCGCCTGAGCCCGCTTGACCGGTGGCGCCGCCCGACCCGCCACCTTGACCGGTCGCGCCGCCCGATCCGGTGGTGCCCGCGCTACCCCCGGTCCCTCCCTTGCCGCCGGTCGCCGTTCCCCCGGCGCCTGACGATCCACCTTGGCCGCCGGTCCCGCTGCCTGACGATCCACCCTTGCCGCCGGTGCCCGTGCCGGCGGCGCCCCCGGTGCTCGAACCTCCCTGTCCGGTGGCACCGCCCGTCGCGATCGTTCCGCCTGCGCCGGTGCCGCCGCTGCCGGTCGCACCGCCCGTCGCGGTCGTGCCGCCGCTGCCGGTCGTGCCGCCGCTGCCGGTCGTGCCGCCGGTGGCGGAGGCGCCGCCGTTCCCGGTGGTGCCGCTGCCGCCGGTGGCTCCGGTCGAGTCGCCCTGGCCGCCCGTGCCGTCGGTCGAGCCTCCGCCGGGGCTGCCGCAGCCGAGCAGGAGCAGCGCGAGCGCCAGCCCCAGCCCGCGTGCTCCGCGCGGCGAACGTGCCAACGACTCATCCGCGAGGGGGCGGGGCATGAAGGGGGGCTTCATCAGATGAACAAGGGGCTGGGCTCCGAGATCTGTTGCCGCGGCCACTCGCGGAGACCCACTTTTCGGCGCTGGCCGCCGCGCCGCGGCAGGGTGCCGCTTTCCGTTCCACCGCCGCCGGGACCGGCTGATTTCCGACCGGTCGATCGCCGCGCCGCCGCGCCGCCGCCGCCCGTTCTGCCGGCACGTCGGGTGCACCACGCTCGGCCATGAAGTGGCGCGGTCGGGCCGCAGTGATCCTGGTGACGGTGGGATGGCCGGTCGGCGGCCGCGCGGAGCCGGCCGCGTCCCCGCCCCCGACGACGGCGGCGCCACCGCTGGCACCGCGCGCGCCGATCTGCAGCGGCGCCTACGCTGACGACTTCACGGCGCTGGCCGCCGACGCCCGCGCCTTCGATCGGCGGCCGGAGGCGGTGTTCTCGTACTGCGTCCGCAACACCGCCGTCTACGAGTGCCTGTCGTACGGGGCCGACGGCGCCGTCCGTCGGGATCGCAGGCGCGCGACGCTGCACGGGACGGCGTTCGCCTACAAGAAGCAGGGCGGAGACACGCTGCTGCTCACCAACGATCACGTCGCCGCCTGGCCGGCGGTCACCGACGCGCAGCACACGATCGACGGCGTGCCCTCAGGCTGCAAGAAGATCTCCGAGTCGCTCACCCTGGTGGATGACGAGCACGACGCCTACGCGCTGGATGACGTCCCGCTCACCCGCGTGGTGACCGATCCTCAGCTCGACGTCGCGGTGCTGAAGGCCCGCGCCGACCTGCAGGTCATGCGCTGGAAGGTCGGGCACAGCGCCGGGCTCACCGAGCGGGACGTGGTCGAGGTGCGTGGGTTCCCGCTGGGGGCGTTCCGGGCCACGAACGTCGGCACCGTCATCTCGGCGCACGACCACGATGACCAGGGCGACTGGGACCACGACGACTTCGTGATCGACGCGCTGCTGTCGGCCGGAAACTCCGGCTCGCCGGTGCTGGCTGTCTCCTGCGCGACCGGCGAGTACGAGCTGGTCGGCATCTTCCACGCCGGCTACACCGAGGGGAGCGCGCTCAACGTCGTGGTGGGGATCGATCAGGTGCGCGATCTCATGACCACGCTCAAGCGGCAGCCGCACGATCGCGACGCGGTGGCGGCGGCGCCCGGCGCCGCGGGGCGCGCCGCGCTCGAGGCGGGGCTCGACGCCGACGGTGAGACCTTCTTCACCTTCGGCTCGCTGGTGGCGCTGGTGCGCGCGCGACCGGATCACGCGCTGCTGTTCGCCGTGCTCTCCAAGGACTTCCCGCGCGCCGTGACGCCGCTGCTGGTGATCGAGGACCTGGCGGCCAGCGATCCGCTGTCGTTCGGGACACCCGGGCGCGTCTGGCTGGGAGGTCCGCGCGGGCTCGCGCTCACCGACCGCGCCGCGCTCGATTCGGAGGCCGCGGTCGAGGTGGGGCGGGCGCTCGACGGGCTGCGCGCCGACGCGACCGCGGTGATCGCCTACCGGAATGCCGACGCGGCGGCGGGCGCCTCGCGTCAGTCGTCGAAGCGGCTGGCGAAGATGGCGGAGGCGCTCACGCGCACGGCCGCCGCGCGCGCCGATCTTGTACAGGCGGTGAGCGATCTCGCCGATCGACTGGGGCCGGCTGTCGGCAGCCGCGGCACCACGCTGGCCGAGATCGGCGTCGCCCCTTCGACGCCCGTCGCCAAGCCGCAGGTCAGCAAGGCCGAGTGAGCGCTCACCGACGGTGAGGCGAGCGATTCACCGTCGGTGAGGGGGAGAGTCTCCAGGCCGATCGTGGTGCACGGCACCGCTCATCGCAAAACCGGTCACGTCGTTTCAGCCAGATAGCGCGGTCTCGATCCGGCGCGCCTTTTGCGTAGCGACGCGGGCTAACCCTGCCTCGGCAGGGCGACCCTAACCCGACGGATTCCCCCCCACCGACGGAGATTGCATGACCCCCAAATCCCCCCGACCCGTGTTTCGTCTGCTTGGAATTCCATCTGTGCTCGCGCTGGCGTGGGCCGCCGGCTGTCTCGGCCAAGGTGCGCCGAGCGATCAGGTGGTCGCTTCGTTGACCTCCGGCGCGACCTCGGCCGTCGTCGCGCTGTCGAGCGACTGGGGCGCCGGCTACTGCGCCAACGTCACCGTCTCGAACAGCGGCGCCTCGGCGACGACCAGCTGGCAGGTGGTGATCAACTTGAACCAGTCGACGCTGTCGAACATCTGGAGCGCCAGCGACACGCTCTCGGGAACGCAGATGACCGCCGCGCCGCTCGCTTACGACGCGGCGATCGGGCCGGGCGGCAGCGTGACCTTCGGCTTCTGCGGCAGCGCCACCGGCAGCAACTACCGTCCGACGATCGTGTCGGCGTCCGCGACCGGCAACGGCGGCGGCACGACGACCGGCGCCGGCGGCTCGCCGGCCAGCGGCGGCACCACCGGCAGCGGCGGCGCGAAGGGCGGAGCGTCGGGCAGCGGCGGCACGCCGGCGAGCGGCGGCGCTCCCGGCAGCGGCGGCACGCCCGGCTCGGGCGGCTCGTCGTCGGCCCAGTGCACGCTCCCCTGGGCCACGAACGACGGGACCGGCTCGTTCACCTGGTACTACTTCGGCCAGGGGACAGGACAGGACAGCCTTGGCTATCGCACCGCCTGCGGCTACACCGGGCACGAGCCCTCCGGCCAGGACTCGGACACGGTCATGAACATCGCCACGCCCGGTTACTTCGCCGCCGTCCCCGGCGCGACCGGCTCGAACTTCAACACCGTCAACCACTGCGGCGCCTGCGCGCAGATCACCAACGGCAGCAAGTCGGTGATCGTCACCATCATCGACGAGTGCCCCGAGGACTCGAACCCGGTCTGCGCGAACAACCCGAACGGGCACCTCGATCTCAGCCGGCCGGCGTGGAGCGCGCTCGGCTTCCCGACTGGCAACCCGACCGGCACCACCTGGAAGTACGTCCCCTGTCCGGTCTCGGGCGGGATCGTGGTGCGCGGCAAGTCGGGGAACGCCAACCAGATCTACATCGAGAACGTGGTGCTGCCGATCGCCAGCGTCAGCGTCAACGGCGCCGCGGCCACGCACCTGTCGTACGGCGCCTGGCAGCTCCCGGTGAACGCCAGCGTCGGCCTGCCTCTGACGCTGACCGACGCCGCGGGGCGCGTGACCACGGTGAAGATCGCCGACACCAACCCGGCCGACAACACGAGCACCGGCACGCAAGAGCCGCTCTGCCAGTAGCCAGTGGTCGATCGCCTGAGCATGGCCGGGCTTTGCCCGGCGCTGCTCGTCGCGGGGGATTCAAAGGACCTCTCAGGGGCCTTTGGTCCAATGCTTGCTGGACCGGCCCGGCGTGCGCGCGCGTCGATCTCTGAACTCCGGCTTCAGCCCCGCTTTCGAGCGCCTGCGGCGGGTCTGCGCGCGTCTCATTCCGCGTCGGTCGGCGCGCGGGCGTTCGGTTTCTTGTCGGGCGGCGTGGGCCGGGCTCGCACTCCTGTCGGTCGCCGGCGGCGCGGCCTGCGGGATCTCCCGCTCGGTGGTGGCCCCGAATCAGGCCAGCTCGGGCGGCGACTTTACGGTCGTCACCCTACCCGATACCCAGTACTACGCTGCGGCTCATCCCGAGATCCTGGACGCGCAGATCTCCTGGATCGCGCGCGAGGCCGCCGCCCAGAACGTCGCCTTCGTGCTGCACGAGGGGGACATCGTCGACGCGGACGAGCCGCGGCAGTGGGCGCGCGCCGCGGGCTCGCTGCACGTGCTCGACGGCGTCGTTCCGTACGTTCTCAGCATGGGCAATCACGACTACGCGCGCGGCGACAGGGTGATCACCCGGCGCACGCTGGTCGACCGCTACTTCCCGCCGCCCTCGACCGGCCTCTACGAGCCGGGGCGGATCGAGAACCGCTACCAGATCTTGCCGGCGCCCGGCGGCCCCTGGCTGGTGATCTCGCTGGAGTTCGGGCCGCGCGACGGCGTCCTCGACTGGGCCGACCGCGTGGCCAGGCGCTACGCCGCGCTGCCGGCCATCGTCGTCACGCACGCCTACCTGGCGTCCGACGACGCGCGGTTCGATCACGTCGGGCACCCCGAGCAGCTGTTCGGCCCGCACCGCTACCTCGACGACAGCGTCGCCGGGAGCGTGAACGACGGCGAGGAGATCTGGCGCAAGCTCGTCGCCCGCAACGACAACATCCTGTTCGTCCTCTGCGGGCACGATCTGGGCGACGGCGTGGGGCGGCTCGAGAGCGTCCGCCCCGACGGGACGACGGTCCACCAGATCCTGGCGAACTACCAGATGCAGCCGCTCGGGGGCGGCGGCTACCTGCGCCTCTTGCAGTTCTCGCCGGCCGACCGCCGCGTGCGGGTGCGGACCTACTCGCCTTACCTCGACCGGTTCAAGACCGACCCCGACAACGACTTCCACCTCGCGTACTGAGATGGCAATCAAAAGGAGAGACAGATGAAACGGATGCTCATGGCCCTGATCCCGACCGCTCTGATGACGTTCGGACCGATGGCGCTCGCCGCCGACGCGCCGGCCGCCAAGGCCGACGCGGCCGCCAAGCCCGACTGCACCGAGAAGCAGAAGGCGCTCGACGACGCCAACGCGGCCGTCAAGACCGCCAGCGCCAAGCCCGACCTGTCGAGCTGCAAGGACAAGAAGGGCAAGGACAAGACCGACTGCGAGAAGCCCCTCAAGGACGCGCAGAAGGCGGCGGTGAAGGACGCGAAGGACAAGGCCAAGGCCGCCAAGACCGCGGTCGATTGCTGCAAGAACCCGAAGAAGAAGGGCTGCACGCCGTAACGTGTGTCCCGCGCCCCGCCGTCCCTGGGCGGCGGGGCAGTTCCCAGGGTGTGATCAAGGTGGTATTATCGGAACACCACCTTTATGAAGACTAGCCATATGACCGCGGGGCGTTTTCTTGTTCTCGGCATCGTCGGCGCGACACTCTGGGCCGCTTCCTGTCAGGGGCCGCAGGAGTTCCTTCGTGACGGGTTGAGCGGCAGCGGCGGCGTGACCGGCAGCGGTGGTCTCACCGGCTCGGGCGGCGTGACCGGCTCGGGTGGCGTGACGGGCTCGGGTGGCGTGACCGGCACCGGCGGCAACGTCGCCACGGGCGGCGTGACGGGCACCGGCGGCAAAGGTGGCGTGACCGGGACCGGTGGCGTGACCGGCACCGGCGGGGTCACCGGCACAGGTGGAAAAGGCGGCGTGACGGGCACGGGCGGCGTGACTGGCACCGGCGGTGTGACCGGGACCGGCGGTGTGACCGGCACGGGTGGCGTGACCGGGACCGGCGGCGTGACGGGCACGGGCGGCGTGACGGGCACCGGTGGCGTGACGGGTACCGGCGGCGTGACGGGCACGGGCGGCGTGACGGGCACGGGCGGCGTGACGGGTACCGGCGGCGTGACGGGCACGGGCGGCGTGACGGGCACCGGCGGGGCAGGGGGGGCGGTCGGCGCGAACTGCGTCGACACCATCAAGCTCAACGGGTACTCGGGCAACGGCAACTCGTGCGCCGCGTGCAAGGACAACAACACGAGTCAGGCGACGATCTGTCAGGCGGTCATCGATTGCCTGGACAAGAACTATCCCTGCAGCGGGAACTGCTCGCTGAGCTGCTACAACTCGGCCGGCGCCAGCGGCGTCGTGATGACCTGCGTGAGCGGGATACTCGGCACCTGCATGTAGCGGCGCTTGCGCGCCCCCGGATGAGCCCGTAACTTTCGGGCCCATGAAACTCCCGGTCCTGTTCGCCTCCGCTGCCTTCGTCTGCGCGCTCGCCGGCGCCGCGCGCGCCGATCTCGAGCTGCCGCGCCCGAGCCCGTTCGCCAAGGTCGTCCAGACCGTCGGCCTGACCGACGTCACCGTCGACTACAGCAGCCCCGGCGTGAAGGGGCGCAAGATCTGGGGCACGGTCGTCCCCTACGATCAGATGTGGCGCGCGGGCGCCAACAGCGCCACCAAGATCACCTTCAGCCGCGACGTCACCTTCGCCGGCAAGCCGGTCCCGGCCGGGTCGTACGCCTTCTTCGTCATCCCGACCAAGGGGGCCTGGACGGTCATCCTCAACAAGAAGGCCGACCAGAACGGCGTCGGGCGCGAGTACAAGGAGTCGGACGATCTGCTGCGCGTGCAGGTGACGCCCAAGGCGGCGCCTTTCCGCGAGCGTCTCGCCTACCTGGTGACCGACTTCACCGACGACAAGGCGTCGCTGGACCTCGAGTGGGAGAAGGTTCGCCTCGCCATCCCGCTCACGCTGCAGACCGGGGCGCAGGCGCTGGCCAACATCAACAACGCCGTCGACAACACCTGGCGCACCTACGCCAACGCCGCCCGCTACATGCTGGAGAACAAGAAGGACACCGACGCGGCCGGCAAGTACGTCGACCAGTCGCTGGCGCTCAAGGAAGACTGGTACAACGTCTGGATCAAGGCGCAGGTGCAGGCGGCCAAGGGGGACCTCAAGAGCGCCCGCACGACCGGCGAGCACGCCTTCGAGCTGGGCAAGAAGGCGGGGCCCATGTTCTTCCTCGAGGGCGAGATCAAGAAGACGCTCGAGGAGTGGAACAAGAAGAAGGCCTAGGCCGGCCGCGCCCGGCTAGGGTTTCCTGGCCGCGTCCCGATCGAAGAGCACCCGGCGGTAGACCGCGACGTAGCGATCGACCGCCGGCTCGATCCGGTAGCGGGTCTCGGCCAGGCGGCGCGCGGCGGCGCCCAGGCGCGCGTGCAGCGGCGGGTCGTCGAACAGGCGGCACGCGGCGGCGGCCATCGCCTCGACGTCGCCCAGCGGACACAGGAAGCCGACCTCGCCATCGGGGATGACCTCGGGGAGGCCGCCGACGGCGGAGGCGATGACCGGCACGCCCGAGGCCATCGCCTCCAGCGCGGCCAGGCCGAAGCTCTCGGTCTCGCTGGGGAGCAGGAACAGGTCGGCCTCCCGCAGCACGGCTGGCAGGTCGACCCGCTCGCCCAGGAGCTCGACCTCCGCGCCCAGGCCGAGCGCCCGCGCGCGCGCCTCGACGGCCGGGCGGTCGGGGCCGTCGCCCACCAGCCGGAGCCGGACGGGGCGCTGGGCGCGCAGGCGGGCGAACACCTCGACGACGTCGCCCACCCGCTTGACCGGACGGAAGTTCGAGACGTGCACGACGACCGGGACCTCGGGCAGTGAGCGTGGCGGGGCCGCAGGGCGGAACCGCTCGGCGTCGACGAAGTTCGGGATCACCTCGATGGCCACGCTGGCCGGCACGCCCAGCGTCTCGTGCGTGGCGCGCGCCAGCCAGGCCGACGGCGTGGTGACCGCGTCGCTGCCGGTGATCGTGAACCGCGTCAGCGGCAGGAAGCTGGGATCGCTGCCGACGAGGGTGATGTCGGTGCCGTGCAGGGTGGTCACCAGGCGGGGGGCCGCCGCGCGGCCGGCCGGGTCGGCGGCCAGCACCTCGCGTGCCAGGTGCGCGCTCACCGCGTGGGGCAGGGCGTAGTGCGCGTGCACGACGTCCAGCCGGTGGAGCCGCGAGACCTCGACGATCGCCGAGGTGAGCGCCAGCGTGTAGGGCGAGTGGCGGAGCTGCGGGTAGTCGGGCGGCGCGACGCGATGGAAGGTGATCCCCGCCTGCGCTGGATCGAGGCGCCCGGGGACGTCGTCGCTGAAGACGTGGACCGCGTGCCCGCGGCGCGCCAGCGACATGGCCACCTCCGCCGCCACCACGCCGCTGCCGCCGAAGGTCGAGAAGCAGACGACGCCGATCCGGAGCGGGGCGCGGGCGTCCTTCATGGCTGAAGCTCCCGCAGGCCGGCGGCGAAGGGGCCCGCGTCTGCCAGGCGCGCGAACACCAGCGCCTTGAGCTCGGCCGGGCCGATGCGCCCGGCCAGCGACGGCCAGCCGTAGACCCGCTCTTGCGGAGCGCCGCCCGGCAGGAGCGCGTCGCGGATACGCGCCAGCCGGGCGAGCGCGACGCCCTCGCGCTCGGCCAGCTTGCGGGCGTAGCGGGTGGCGAGCCGCTCGAGCGCGCGGGCGACATGCGCGCGCGTGCGCTCCGCGGCGCGGGTCAGGTTCCGGTCGCGTGGATCGAGGGCCGCCACCGTGGCGGCGATCTGATCCACCGCGGGCGTGATCTCGGCGGCGACGCGGGCGGCGACGTCCGCAGCGCCGGGGGCCGCGACGCGCGGGAGCAGCGTGACGAGGTCCGTCTTCGCGCGGGCGAGGTCGTCGGCGCGGAGGCCCAGCTCGCCCAGGCGCCGCTGCGTGTGCGGGTCGACGTACCGGAAGCTGGCGCGCGGCACGATGACCGGCATCGCGACCCGGAAGTGCTCGTAGAGCGGGGCGGCCTGGGCGAAGTAGCTGACCTCGGCGGGCCCGCCCACGTACGCCGCCGTGGGGAGCAGCGTGTCCTGCACCAGCGGGCGCAGCAGCGCCGAGGTGGAGAAGCGGAGCGGATCCCGCTCGAGCGCGTCGGCGAGCTCGGCCCGCGACCAGCGCGCGCTGCAACCGGCCAGCCCCCAACTGTCGCCGGCTGTCTCGCCGGGGCGCGCGGGCGGCTGCAGCCGGTAGCGCGGGCCGGTGGCGGAGTCGCGGTGCCCGAAGACCAGCGCGCAGCCGGGGCGGGTGGGGATCTGCTCCTCGAAGCCGGCCTCGGCCAGGCCCGCGCGCCGCGCCTCGAGCCGGCGCTCGATCTCGGCGGCGCCGTCCAGCGCCTGGCGGTAGAGCGGCGCCGCCAGCGCCGCGATCGGCGCGGTGCGTGGGTCGAGCACCAGCAGCCCCTCGTCGGAGAAGAGCTCGGCGAGCAGGCCCCCGAACGCGGCCGCCAGCGGGCGCCCGGCGCGGTAGTGGGCGCGCAGGAGGGCCAGCGTCTCCTGGGCCGCGGGGCCGGGCCCCAGCAGGTCGCCGAGCGCGTCGAGCAGGCCCGCGACCTCTGCCGGCAGGCGGCGGTGGGCGATCGAGACGCGCGCCTCGGCCTCCGGCTCGGGCGGCAGCGCCAGCGCGACCGGCCGCCCGCCCGCGCCCGCGACCGTCGTGGCGGCGATCTCGGCGTAGTCGTGGTCCTCGGTCTGCAGCCAGAAGAGCGGCACGCACCTCACGGACGACTCTTCGGCCAGGGCCCGCGCGACCGCCACCGCCGACGCCGCCTTGTAGAACGCGTAGAGCGGCCCGAGAAACAGCCCCACCTGCTGGCCCGTGACGACGACCGCCGTCCCGCCGGCGGCCAGCGCCTCGAGGTTGCGCGCGCGCGCCGGGCTGGCCGGCAGCGATGCTTGCTGGGCCCGCAGCACGGCGAGCAGCTCGGCGGGGGCGCGGCGGGCGGCCGCGGCGCGGGTGCGCGCCCTCCGGTCGTCCCCGGACCGGAAGTCGAGCGGCAGGAACGTGCGCGCGATCGCCTCGCCGGCCAGATACGAACTGGAGAATCCTCGAGCCAAGAGAGGCATCAACTATACTCGCTCACACCGTCTTAGCCCGTCGCCCGAACGTCCATGCATCATCGCGCCGCTCCCCTTATCCTTGCGCTGGTCCTCACGCTCTCCATGTCTCAGACCCCCGCGCGCGCGGCCGGCCCGCCGCCGCAACCGTCCGCCGCCCAGATCGCGCTCGGCCTGCACCGGCTGGGGGTGGCCGGCAGCGTGCTCTATGTCGCCGCGCACCCGGACGACGAGAACACCTCGCTGCTCGCCTACCTGGCCAACGGCGCGCAGGTCCGCACCGCCTACCTCTCCCTGACTCGCGGCGACGGTGGCCAGAACCTGATCGGCTCCGAGCAGGGGCCGGCGCTGGGGCTCATCCGAACCCAGGAGCTGCTGGCCGCGCGCCGCATCGACGGGGCCGAGCAGTTCTTCACGCGCGCCCGCGACTTCGGGTTCTCGAAGAACCCCGAGGAGACGCTGCGCATCTGGGGCAGGGACGCCGTGCTGGCCGACGTGGTGGCGGTCATCCGCAGGTTCCGCCCCGACGTCATCATCACGCGTTTCTCGCCCGAGCCGGCCGACACGCACGGCCACCACACCGCCTCGGCGATGCTGGCGCTGGAGGCGTTCCACGCGGCGGCCGATCCGAAGTTCCACCCCGAGCAGCTCACGGGCGGCGTCACGCCCTGGCAGGCGCGCCGCATCCTCTGGAACCGCTCGACGTTCTCCCTCAAGCCGACCGACGACGTCAGCCGCGACGTCAAGCTGGACGTCGGCGGATACAACCCGCTGCTCGGCGAGTCGTACGGCGAGATGGCGGCCGACAGCCGCAGCATGCACAAGAGCCAGGGGTTCGGCGTGGCCCGCAACCGGGCGCCGATCATCGAGTACTTCCACCTGCTGGACTCGGCCGATCCGAAGGAGAAGGCGGCCGGCAAGGTGGGCGCCGGCGACGGCGGGCTCTTCGCGCGGATCGACACCAGCCTCAAGCGCTTCGGCGGGGCGGCCAAGCTGCGGGGCCTGGTCGAACAGGCGAACGCGAAGCACGACTTCACCGAGCCACACAAGCTGCTCCCCAACCTGGCCCAGATCGACGCCGCGCTCGGCGAGATCCCCGACGCCACCTGGCGGGCCGAGAAGCAGCGCGAGGTCCGCGATCTCGTCGCCGCCTGCGCGGGGCTGTTCCTCGAGGCGACCGCCGCCGACTTTCGCGCGGCGCCCGGGACGGCGATCGAGGTGACCGCGACGGCGCTGGCTCGCTCGCCGGTGGCCGTGAAGCTGGACGAGATCCGGTTCCCCTTCGAGCCGGCGCGGGCCGTGGCAGCGGCGCTGGACACGCCCGGCAAGGCCGGAGGCGCCGCCAAGGCCTTCGAGCTCAAGGCCAGCGTGAAGCTGCCGGCCGACCTGCCGCCGACGACGCCGTACTGGCTGGAGACGCCGCCCGACGCGGGCCTCTACCACGCCGACCCGGCGCTCATCGGGCTGCCCGAGCGCGGCTCGCCCGTCGAGGTGACGTTCGCCTTCACGGTCGACGGCCGGCACTTCACCGCCACCCGCGCGGTGGCCTACAAGTGGACCGATCCGGTGATGGGCGAGCGCTACCGCCCGTTCGAGGTGACGCCCGCGGTCTCCGTTCGCCTGGACACCAACGTCGTGATGTTCCCGCGCGGAACGGCGCAGACAGTCCTGGTGCACCTGGTGGCCGGCGTGCCGTCGGCGACGGGGGTCCTGCGCGTCGAGGTCCCCGCGGGGTGGACGGTCGACGTCCCGGCGAGGCGCTTCGCCCTCGGCGCGGTCGGCAGCGAGGCCGTGTTCCCCGTGGGCCTGTACCCGAACGCCAGCGGCGGGCCGCATCCGGCGCCGGTGGTGGCGCGCTTCGTCGCCGAGGTGGGCGGGGTGCGGGAGGCCCGGGGCGTCGTTCGCATCGAGCACTCTCACATTCCGATCCAGACCTACCTGGTCCCGTCCGAGGTCAGGCTGGTCCCCCTGGACCTCGTCACCGGCGACAAGCGCATCGGTTACATCCCGGGGCCCGGAGACGAGATTCCGGCCAGCCTGCGCCAGGTCGGCTACCAGGTCACGATTTTGAACGAGGAGGCGCTGGCCGGCGCCGCGCCGGCGCTGGCGCACGTCGACGCCATCGTGGTCGGCGTGCGCGCCTTCAACACCGACGCCTGGTTGCGCTCGGAGCGGGTCAACACGTTGCTGATGTCCTACGTCAACAACGGCGGGACGCTGGTGCTGCAGTACAACACCAACAACCGGCTGGCCCCGCTCACCACCGAGCTGGGGCCGTGGCCGTTCCAGATTGGCCAGAAGCGCGTGACGGACGAGACCGCGCCCGTCACCTCCACGCCGGCCACCCATCCCGCGCTCACCTCGCCGAACCCGATCGGCGCCGCCGATTTCGACGGGTGGGTGCAGGAGCGCGGCCTCTACTTCGCCGACAAGTGGGATCCCCACTATGAGACCCCGCTGTCGATGCACGATCCGGGCGAGCCGGCCCAGGCAGGCAGCTTGCTGTGGGCCCGCTACGGGAAGGGGACCTTCGTCTACACGGGGCTGGCGTTCTTCCGCCAGCTGCCGGCCGGCGTGCCCGGGGCCTACCGGCTGTTCGCCAACCTGCTCGCCGGCGGCCACGCGCCGGGCAGCAAGCGCTGACGCCATGGCCGACACGACGGACGAATCGCGTCACCGCGCCGAGCTGGAGGACGCGCCGCCGTTTCTCACCTGGCGCGCGATCTATCTGCTGGTCCTGGGCGCGCTGGCGGTCGAGATCGTGCTGGGCGCGGCGCTGACCGTGGCCGTCCGGTGAGCGGGCTCGACTGGGCGGTCCTGGCCGGCACGCTGTTCGCCATCGTCGCCTACGGGATCTGGAAGACGCGCGGCCCGTCGAACATGGCGGACTTCGTCCACGGCGGGTACCGAGATCGCTGGCTGACGATCGGCCTGGCCGTGATGGCCACCCAGGCCTCGGCCATCACGTTCCTGTCGATGCCGGGGCAGGCCTACGACGACGGGATGCGCTTCCTGCAGTTCTACTTCGGCCTGCCGGTGGCGATGGTGATCCTCTCGATCGCCTTCATCCCGCGGTTCTACCGGCTGCGCGTCCTGACCGCCTACGAGTACCTGGAGTCGCGCTTCGACCTCAAGACGCGCCAGCTGGCGGCGTTCCTGTTCCTGCTCCAGCGCGGGCTCTCGGCGGGGATCACCATCTACGCGCCGGCCATCGTGCTCTCCAAGGTGCTCGGCTGGCCGCTCAACGCGACCTGCCTGGCCATCGGCGCGGTGGTCATCCTCTACACGGTGGCCGGCGGGACCCGCGCGGTCAGCCAGACCCAGAAGCACCAGATGGTGGTGATGCTGCTGGGGATGCTGGTGGCCTTCGTCGTCATCGTTCACAAGCTGCCGCCCGAGCTGACGCTGAGCAAGGCGGTGTCCATCGCCGGGACGCTGGGGAAGATGAACGTGGTCGACTTCTCGCCCAGCCTCGGCAGCCGCTACACGTTCTGGTCGGGGCTGACCGGCGGCTGCTTCCTGGCGATGGCCTACTTCGGGACCGACCAGTCACAGGTCCAGCGGTACCTGTCGGGGCGTTCGGTGACCGAGAGCCGCCTGGGCCTGCTGTTCAACGGCCTGCTCAAGGTCCCGATGCAGTTCCTGATCCTGTTCGTCGGCGTGATGGTCTTCGTCTTCTACCAGTTCAACGCGCCGCCGCTGTTCTTCAACACGCCGGAGCTGGCGCGCGTGGCGGCCACGCCGCACGCCAGCGAGCTGCGCGCCCTGGAGCTGCAGCACCAGGCGACGTTCGCCAGGAAGCGGGCGGCGGTCTCGCGGCTGGCGGCGGTGCTGGACACGGGCGACGCGGGGGCGGTCGCCGACGCGCAGGCGCGCGTGCGGGCCGCGGCCGCCGACGACGGCCGGGTGCGCGAGGAGGCGCGGGCGCTGGTGGCGTCGGCGCTGCCGCGCGCCGAGACGCACGACGCCGACTACGTCTTCCTGACCTTCGTGATGGCCAACCTGCCGCGGGGGCTGGTGGGCCTCTTGCTGGCGGTGATCCTGTGCGCGGCGATGTCGTCGACGGCCAGCGAGCTGACGGCGCTGGGCGGCTGCACGGTCGTCGACTTCTACCGCCGCAGCTTCCGACCCGCGGCGACCGACGCCCACTACCTGCGCGTCGCCAAGCTCGCCACCGGCGCCTGGGGGCTGCTGGCGGTGGGGTTCGCGGCCTTCGCCGCGCTGGTCGACAACCTGATCCAGGCGGTCAACATCCTCGGCTCGCTGTTCTACGGCACGATCCTGGGGATCTTCCTGGCGGCCTTCTTCTTCCCCCGGCTGCGCGCCACGCCGGTCTTCGTGGCGGCGCTCCTCTCCGAGATCCTGGTGATCGCGCTCTGGACCTGGACCTCGATCGGGTTCCTCTGGTTCAACGTGATCGGCTGCGCCGCGGTTCTGGCCTTGTCATTCGTGATCGGCGGGTCAAACTCCGCCGCGAAGCTCGACCAACCACGAACCCAGACCTAGACAGGGAGCTCCCATGAAGATCCGATCGCGCCTCCTGATCGCCACGCTGGCCATTGCCGGAGTGGCCGGCTTCATCTCGCGCGCCGACGCCAAGAAGGCGGCGGCCCCCGCCGCGGCCGCGCCGGCCGGCGCATTCCAGAGCGACTACCTCGGGCTGCTCGACGACGTCGCCAAGAAGGTCCTCTCCCTGGAGGACGCCATCCCGCAGGACAAGTTCAAGTGGCGGCCGGCCCCCGGCGTCCGCTCGGTCAGCGAGGCCTTCCTGCACATCGCCTTCGCCAACTACGGTCTCACCAAGGCCGCCACCGGCCACGCGCCGCCGGCCGAGGTCGGGTTCGACGGCAACATGCAGAAGTGGGACGCCCAGACCACCGACAAGGCGGCCATCAAGAAGATCCTCGAGGCCTCGTACGACAACGTCCGGGCTGCGCTCAAGGACGTGAAGGACGCCGACCTCGACAAGAAGGTCCCGCTGTTCGGCCACGAGCTGACCGAACGCCAGATCCTCATGATCGTCTTCGGGCACAGCAACGAGCACCTCGGTCAGGAGGTCGCCTACGCCCGCGCCAACAACGTCGTCCCCCCGTGGAGCAAGAAAGAGTAGCGCCCAGCTCAAGCATTCCACCGCCGGCGCCGATACCAGAGGCGCGCCATGCGCCGGCGGTCGGGCAGTCTCTGGTGGGCGGGTTGGACGGCGGCCGGGGCCTGTGGAGGCGGGTCGCCGGGGCATGGCGCTGATTTCTCCGCCCGTCAGTGAACGGCGAACGCGTCGCCGACGACCTCGCCGTTCGGCTCGCCGAGCTGGTCTCCGACGACCTGGCCGGGACGAGCTTCGTTCGGGGGCGGCTGGCAGGGGACCGCGACCCTGTTGTCGCCCGGGGCGAGGACGATCTCGCGCGTCTGCCGAGCGCAGTCGGCGCTGCCCACCCTGACCGTCAGCGCCTGGCCCGGGGCGAGCGCCTCGATGGTGCAGGCCCGGCCGTTGCTGCCGCAGCCGTAGACGTTCTGGCTCTCGCCCGCCGCGGCGTGCAGGCTGGCGCTCACCCCGCCGCCGGGCGGCGCCCCCTCGAGGCTGATCCGCACCGTCGCCAGGCCCTCGAGCGGGTTCGCGCGGCAGGGCGGGTTCAGGCAGACGGGATCGGGGTCGCCCGTCGGGGGCACTGCAATGGGCTGCTCGAGGTGCCAGCCCTCGCCGACCGCCAGCAGGATCATCTGCGACGCGCCGTCAGGCACGGGGAGCTGGAACCGGCAGGCGTTGTCGACGTTTCCGACGCGTCCCGCCTGGACCACGCCGTCATCGTCGTCGAGATCCTCGACGTCCTCGTCCTTCGCCGGAAGCTGGCTCGGAGCGTAGAGCCCCACGTGCGCGATCGGGCAGCGCTCGCCGCTCGGGAACCCGACCGCCCCGCGCAGCGTCGGGAGGGCATCGACCTGGACGACGAGATCGCGCGCCGGCGCGGTCACCGACCGGAGCGTCGCCGTCCGCAGACCCGGTCCGGAAAGCGACAGATCGTACGCCTGGCCGGGGACCAGATGGTCGGCCTCGAACCCGCTGTCGCCGACCACGGCCCCGTCGTCCCAGTCGGCGCGTCCGGTGGGCGAGACCTTGACGGTGACCGAGGCGCCGGCCGGCGCGCGGAACGTCCCTTCGAGCGACACCGAACGCACGAGGACGATCGTCGTCTCGCGCTCGGCGCCCGCGCGGGCCGGGACCCCCGCCACCAGCCCCACCCACGCGCCCCTGAAGGCCTCGAGGGTGTACTGACCGGGCGGCACGTGAAGCTCGAACGCGCCGTCGGCCGAGACCCGCGCGTTGATGGTCCGCGCGCCGTCGTCGGCGGCGACGAGGAAGCCGTCGAGATCGAGCGCCTCCCCCGCAGGCGCCACGACGCGCCCGTAGAGGCGCGCCGGTCCCGACGGTCGCTCGGGCGGCCGGGGCGGGCGACGCCGCTCCGCCGGCGGCGGCTGCGGCGTCGGCGCGGCGGCCGTCGAGGTGTCCTCCTCTTCTGCCGGCGGGCGCGAGCGGCGGTGGTGCCGGCGCGGCGCGAGCGTCACCGTCAGCGCCACCAGCATCGCCAGCAGGAGCCCGAGCGCGAGGAACGACCGCATCCCGATCGAGGGACAACGGATCCGGGCGCGGGTTCCGTGGCGCGCCGCGAGGTCCGTTATGATGAAACGATGACGGAGGTGGCGCCGTGCTCTGGGGGCTATTGATCTCGTTGCTCGCGCGTGTCGGAACGGGGACGGACCCGGCCGCGAAGGCGGAGGTCGTTCACAGCTTGCCCGAGGCGGACTGGCCGAAGATCGACGCGGTCACGGGGTTTCACAGCGTGGTTCACAAGCCGGCGAAGCTGGAGCTCCGGGTGATCGAGTTCGACGGCTCGGCGAGCGTCGCGTGGGACCCTGTGTCGCTGTTCGTCGTGGCGACCAACGACGGGACCTCGGATCTCGAGGAGAACATCTGGCTGCTTCCACGCGGGGTAGAGGCCGTCAAGAAGGTGTCAGCGACCGCTTGCGGCGTGGAGATCCAAGCCAACGTCGACAAGATCGGGAAGGGCGAGCTGATCGTGGGAGAGGTTCCCGTGACGCTCGAGGCCTGCTTCATCGACCCGCAGGGGAAGCTGGAGTCCGACCTTCGGCTCTCGGTCGGGCCCTCGGTCAGCGGGCGGTCCAGCCGCCGTCGATGAGGAGCGTCGAGCCGGTGATCATCGCGGCGGCCGGCGAGCAGAGGAAGACCACGGCGGCGGCGACGTCGGGCGGCTCGCCCACGCGGCCGAGCGGGATGCGGGCCAGGAGGTCGCGGCGGAAGTCCTCGTTCTCGAGCCACTTCACGGTGCCGGGGGTGCGGATGAAGGTCGGGGCGACGGCATTGACGTTGATGCCGTGGGCCGCCCACTCGACGGCCAGGCACTTGGTCAGGTGGGCGATGGCCGCCTTGGTCATGCAGTAGACCGACTCGGTCGGCAGGGCCACGAAGCCGGCCTGCGAGCTGAGGTTGACGATGCGGCCGCCGCGGCCGGCGGCGATCATCGCGCGCCCGGCGGCCTGAGCGACGAAGAAGGTCCCCTTGAGGTTGACGGCCAGCGTGGCGTCGAAGTCGGCCTCGGTCACCGCCTCGGCCGGGTTGGGCGGGCCGATGCCGGCGTTGTTGACCAGGATGTCGAGCCGGCCGAGCGCGGCGGCCGCCTCGGTCACGGCGGCCGAGATCTCGGCGGGGCGCGTGACGTCCATCTGCAGCGGCAGCGCGCGGCGGCCGAGCGCGCGGATCGCCTCGGCGACATCGCCGCCGGCGCGCTGGTCGCGGAACCCGAGCGCGACGTCGGCGCCGGCGCGGGCGAGCCCGAGGGCGCAGGCGCGCCCGATCCCGCGCGCCGCGCCCGTGACCAGCGCCACTTTGCCCGCCACGTCGAAGGCCGGCGTGGCGTCGCCGGGACTCGCGGTGCCCGCGGTCCCCGCGGTCGTCGTTCGATCCGATTCGCCCATGGTCGAGCGGCGACGTTAGCGGATCGGGCGGCGCGCGTCTCCCCCGGCGACGCTCGCTGCGACCGGCGCAAATGCCGTACAATGGGGCATCACGACCTCTGTCGGCGACATCGGTCTTGAGCTGCGGAGCCGGCGTCGCGGACCATCGCGGCAGGGGGCGGCGCTGGTGGCGGTCTGCCTCTGCGCCCTGGCGCCGCCGGCCCGGGCCGGCGATCACGGTCTCTCGGGCGGCGCGGCGGCGCAGCGCGCGCCCTGGGAGACGCGGTTCATGACCGCGCCGCCGGCGGAGATCCTCGCCGCGGCGGGCGCCGTGAAGACGCCCGCCGACACGCCGGTGGTGATCCTGTTCGAGGAGCTGGTCCACACCTACGACGACGCGCACCGCAGCCGGCACCGCTACCGGCAGGTCTACAAGGTGCTGACCGCGCACGGGGTCGACGGGTGGGACCAGCTCTCCAGCGGGTGGGCCCCCTGGTACGAGGACAAGCCGTCGCTGCGCGCGCGGGTGGTGGTCCCCGGCGGCCGCACGTTCGCGCTCGATCCGAAGACGATCGAGACCAGCGGGCAAACGGGCGGCGACGACGCGGTCTTCAGCGACCGGCAGATGGTGCGCGCGCCCATCCCCGGCGTGGCGGTCGGCGCCGTCGTCGAGGTGGAGATCGCCTGGGGCGAGCGGTCGCCGCTGTTCGAGGCGGGGACCACGCACCGCTTCTTCTTCGGCGGCTCGGCGCCGGTGGAGAAGGCGCGGCTGGAGATCGACCACCCGGCCAGCCTGCACGTCGACCACGTGGTCCGGAACGTCACGCCGCTGACCCAGTCGCTGACGATGCAGGGCGATCATCTGACCGAGGTCTACGAGAGCGGGCCGTACGCGGCGCTGCCCGACGAGATCCCGGGCCAGCCGCCCGAGACGACGCTGCCGGCCTACCTCGCCTACACGACGGGCGCCTCCTGGGGCGCGGTGGCCGCGGCCTACGCCGAGCTCCTCGACCGGCAGCTGGGAAAGCCCGACCTTTCGGCCTACGTGCGCGACGCGCGGAAGGGCCTCGACCCCAGGCGCGATCGCGACGCCATCGTCGGCCGGCTGGTGGCGCGCCTGGGCGCCGACGTGAAGTACACGGGCATCGAGTTCGGCGAGGCGTCGATCGTCCCGCGCCCGCCGGCCGAGGTCGTCGAGCACCGCTATGGCGACTGCAAGGACAAGGCGCTGTTGCTGGCGGCGCTGCTGCGGGCGTCGGGGATCCCGGCCGAGGTGGCGCTGCTCGACGCCGGGTTCGGCGCCGACGTCGACCCCGACATCCCCGGCCTGGGCGGCTTCGACCACGCGATCGTCCACGTGCCGGGGCCGCGGCCCCTCTGGATCGACGCCACCGACCAATATTCGGCGGTGGGCGAGCTGCCGCTCGGGGATCAGGGGCGGCTGGCGCTGGTGGCGGCGCGGGGGACCAAGGCGCTGGTGCGCACGCCGGTCGCGCCGTCGGCGGTCAACCTGACGCGTGAGAACCGGAGCATCACCGTGGGCGAGGACGGCAAGGTCCGGGTGGTCGAGATCTCGACCCTGACCGGGTCGCCGGGGCACGCCATGCGCCTCGACTACAGCCGCGCCGACCGCAAGCAGATCGAGGAGCGGCTCTCCGGCTACGTGCGGGCGACCTATCGGGCCAAGACGCTGGGGCGCTGGGAGACCTCCGACTTCTTCGACGTGAGCCGGCCGCTGAAGATCGATCTCGAGACGCCGGACGCCGGCATCGGGACGCTGACCGACGAGTCGGTGTCGGTGTCGCTGCCGCTCGCCGAGCTGTTCGAGCGGCTGCCCGACTTCCTGCGCAACCCCGACGGCGCCGAGCACAAGCGCCCCGCCGCCTCGGCCGCGCGCACGCTCGACTACGTGGCGCTCGATCCGCACGCGCACGAGCTCCGCTACCAGGTGACGGCGCCGCACGGCTTCGCCGCCGATCCGCCGCCCGCCGACGAGGCGATGACGCTGGGGCCCGCGCGCTACACCGCCGGCTACCGCGTCGAGCGCGACGGCAGCCTCAGCGCGACGTTTCGCTTCGACACCGGCAAGCCCCGGTACACGGCGGCCGAGCTGACCGCCTTCCTCGCGGCCATGAAGACGCTGGGCGCGCGGCGGCTGCCGGTGGTGACCTTCCACCAGACCGGCGAGGCGGCGCTGGCGGCCGGGCACGTGCGTGAGGCGCTGGCCGAGTTCCGGCGGCTCGACGCGCAGCACCCGCTCCATGCGATGCACGCCTGTCAGATCGCGCGCGCCTACCTTGAGGCCGGGCTGGGCGCCGCCGCCCGCGCCGAGGCGCAGCGGGCCGTGGCGCTGGATCCCGGGTCCTCGCGCGCCCAGCGGACGCTCGGCTGGGTGCTGGAGCACGATCTCGTCGGCCGCCGCCTCAAGCCGGGGGCCGATCCGAAGGGGGCGGAGGCCGCTTACCGCAAGGCGATGGCGCTGGACCCCGACGACCAGGTGGCGCGCGCCTCGCTGGTGATCCTGCTCGAGCACGACGCCGACGGCGAGCAGACCTTCCGCCCGTCCGGGGCGCGCCTGGCCGAGGTGCTGCAGCTGCACCGCGAGCTGCGCAAGGCCGAGCGGACCGGCCTGCTGGTCAACCAGCTGCTCGATCTCCTCTACGCCGAGCGCTTCAAGGAGGTGCTGGCCGAGAAGGAGGCCGTGGCCGGCAACGCCACTGCGCAGGGGATCTACGTGGCGGCGGTGGGGGCGACGGCGGGCCCCGCCGAGGCGGCGCGGACGGCGCGGGCGATGATCGACGACGCCGAGCGCGCGCACGAGGCGATGCGCCTGGCGGGCGCCGAGCTCATGACGCTGCGGCGCTACAAGCCGGCCGCCGCGCTGCTCGAGGAGGCGGCGCAGCACCACGCCAGCGCCGAGGCGATCCACCAGCTGGCCGATCGGTTGCGCTCGACGCGCCGGCGCGAGGAGCTGAAGCTCGACGATCGGACGCCCGCCGGCGCGGCGCGGATCTTCTTCTCGACGTTCTTCGGGATGGCGGGGGTGGCGGATCAAGCCGCGTTCGCCCGCCTCAAGTCGGTCGTCACGCCGGCCTTCGCCGCCTCGCTGGAGACCGAGAGCCCGCAGGCGCTGCGCCGGTTGATCAAGGCCATGATCCGGAACAACGCCGACCTGCGGGCCATCCCGCCGCCGGTGATGGCCGACATCCTGGCGTCCGCCGAGGTGACGGTGGAAGGCGAGCCGGGCGGGGTCCAGCGCGTCTTCTGGCCCGGCGCGGCCGGCGCGGGCGAGTCGGGGGCGGCGCTGCTGCTGGCCGAAGGGGGGCACTTCCGGGTCCTGGCGCTCTCGAACGACCTCTCGCCGCTGGGTGGCGAGGCGCTGCGCGCGGCGGACAAGGGGGACCTCGACCGCGCGCGCCGGCTGCTCGATCACGCGGCCAGCGACGCCAGCCTGGGGACCGCCGACGAGCCGCTGTCGGCCTCGCCGCTGGTCGCGCTGTGGACCAAGGGGGCGGCGGCGCCGGCGCGCGACGTCCGGATCGCCGCCGCGGCGCTGGCCGCCTTCGAGCCGAAGCCGACCGAGGCGGCGGGGCCGCTGGCCGACTGCCACGCCCACCCGGCGAACGATCGGGCGGGGGTCGCCTGCGCGAGCGCGCTCCTCACCGTCTGCGACAAGCTCGACAAGCTGGACGAAGGGATCGCGCTGGGGGCCGAGCTCGGCAAGCGCTTCCCGCAGTCGAAGCGGGCGTTCTTCACCCAGGTGTCGCTGCTGGAGCGCGCGCACCGGGACGCGGAGGTGCGCGCGTTGCTGGAGGCGCGGGCGGCCCGCGAGCCGAACGATCACCAGCTCGAGAGCGCGCTGGCCAATCAGCTGTTCGAGATGGGCGACTTCTCCCGCGGGGAGAAGACCCTCGACGCCCTGGCGCGCGCCGGCGCGCTGCCCTCGATGGTCTACAACATGCGCGCCTGGCTGCGCCTGCTGCGCGGGCAGCTCGACGGCGACACGCTGGCGGCGGCGCAGCGCGCGGTCGAGTCGAACCAGCGGCGCGAGGCCTCCATCCTGCACACGCTCGCCTCGGCGCAGGCCGAGCTCAACCACCCCGAGGACGCCTACCACACACTGCTCGAGGAGATGGACAAGCGCAGCGACGACGGCAGCATAGTCGGCGCCGAGTGGTACGTCATCGGACGGATCGCCGAGTGCTACGGCGCGCTCGACGCCGCGCGCGACGCCTACGCCAGGGTCGATCGCCCGAAGCGCCAGTCGCCGCTCGACACCTGGAACCTGGCCGACCGGCGGCTCCACGCCATCAACGCTGGATCTCCACCAGCAGCACCCAAGAATTGAGGATGCCCGAGGCGAACGCCAGCAGCGTTCCGGGCACGATCCAGTAGAGGCCGCCGCCGGAGCCGGCCAAGATCGAGATGCCAGCCACCAGCAGCGGCAGCGAGCCGACCTGGTGGATGAACGCGCGGGTCGTGACCCAGGGGGTGCGGGCGCCGGGCAGCCTCGCCGCGCGCCGCTGGATTCGTATCGGAAAGAGCCAGACGAGAAGCCCGACTCCGACGATCTCGGCGCCCAGCGCCACGCGCGACTGTCCCGGTACCAGGCCGAGCGCCGACACCATCAAGACGCCCATCAGCATGATCAGCGACTCGCCAGCGCGCCCCGGGAGGTGCGGGAAGGACAGGATCTTGGCCAGGTTGATCGACACCGCCACGAACAGGAGGCCGGTGAGCGCCGCGGCCGCACCCACTTCGGCGACGAAGAAGTTCTCCCATCCGGCCGTGGTGTACATGGTCGGCGGCACGCTACCACGCGGGTGTAACATGGACGGGCGTGAGGGCCTTCCCATTCGGCGCGGTCTGCGCCGCTGCGCTCGCCCTCGGCTGCGGGAGCGGCGGCAGCGCCCAGAGCGGACAGGACGCCGGCAGCGGCGGGGCGAGAGGCGGTTCGGGCGGTAGCGCGGCGACCGGGGGGGCCGGCGGCAGCGCCGCGGCCGGCAGCCCCGCGACCGGCGGCAGCGGTCTCGGGGGCGCCGGTGGGGCGGCGGCCACGGGCGGCGTGTCCGGTTCGGGCGCCTGGGTGATGGGGTACTGGGCGGTCTGGCAGGCGACGCAGTATCCGCTCCCACACGTGGCCTGGGGCGACATGACCCACGCGGCGCTCGCGTTCGTCGAGCCCCGCGCGCCGGCCTCCGCCAGCGCCTACGCCACGCTCGACTGGAGCAACGTCGTCTCCAACCTCGGCGCGACGGGCCTGGCGGATTTCGCGCTGGCCGCGCGCGCAGGCGGTGCGCACCCGATCATGTCGCTCGGCGGGGCGGGGGCGGGGGCTGGTTTCGCGGCCGCGGCGGCGCCGTCCAACCAGGCGGCCTTCGTGGCCGACGTCGTCGCCGCCTGCGCGACGTGGGGTTACGACGGTGTCGATCTCGACTGGGAAGATTCGGTCGACACCGCCAACTTCGAGAGCCTGGTCCTGGCGCTGCGCGCGGCCGCGCCGAAGGGGTTCCTCATCACCGCGCCCGTCGGCGCGGTCAACAACAACGCCGGGATCGATTCGGCGACCGCCGCGCTCTGGTCGGCCGTGGCGGGCGCGGTCGACCAGATCAACGTCATGACCTACACCGGGTCGGGCAACTACCCGGGCTGGTCGGTCTGGTACCTCGACGCGCTCATGGGCGCGGGGGCCGATCACCCGGTCGACGTCGCCTCGTCGCTGGCGGCCTGGGCCGCGCTCGGCATCCCCAAGTCGAAGCTGGGCGCGGGCATCGGATTCTACGGTCGGGCGGTCAGCGCGCCGGTGACGGCGGCGCTGCAGAGCTACGGCAGCGCGACGGTGTACGAGGACGACACGCACCTCTCCTACGGGAACATCCAGCGCTACTTCGTCGGCCACGGCGGCGCGGTCTCGCAGTGGGACGACGTCGCGAAGACCAGCTGGCTGACCTGGACCAGCGACTTCCACCCCACCTGGACGGACCAGTTTCCGGGCGACGCGGGGCCGGCGACGCAGTTCCTGACCTACGAGGACGTGGCCACCGTGATGGCGAAGGGCAGCTGGCTCAAGGCGAACGGCTACGGCGGCGTGATCATCTGGACCATCAACGAAGGGACCGAGTTCCCCTACGGCGCCGACGGGTACGCCAACCCGCTGCTCGACGCCACGGCCGCGGCGTTCCGGTAGACGATGGCCGGCGCGGTCGCGGCCTGCGTGACGGCGTTGCATCTCCTCGTCTGGCCGCACCTCGCCGACTACCGAAAGCGGCTGCGCCCGATCACCCGGCCGAGGTCGCGCGACTTCTAGCTCACAGCCGGCCGGCGTAGGCGGTCTGCATCGGCGGGTAGAGCGCCAGGTCGGGCAGGGCGGTGTAGCTGTTCCCCGACGGCTGCCAGAGCGCGTGCGTCTTGAACCCCGACGGATCCGTGGGCTGGGCGGCGTTCCAGCTCCCCTGCGAGGTCGGCTCCCAGTCGAAGGTCCCCAGCCCCTGGTTGTTCGGCAGCCCGAAGACGACGTCGTTGATCTCGCGCTCCATCGGGCCGTACTCGGCGGCGAAGAAGCGGATCTTCGGGTAAGCGGTGACGAGCTGCGAGAACGTCGACTGCCACATGCTCTTGGTGTTGGCGGTGCTGGACGTGTCGCCCTGGTACTGCTGATAGCAGGACTCGCCGAAGGTGTCCGGCGTCGCGCCTTGCTTGATGGCGTTGTCGAGCCAGTTCTTGGTGGTCGAGTAGGCGTTGCCGCGATCGATGTGGAACGAGATCAGGATCCCGGTGTCGACGTCCTTGACCCCCTGGATCCCGGCCTTGAGCAGCATGCCGAGGTTGGCCCAGTTGGACGTGCTGCCGTTGACGGCGCGGAGCGTGCTGCTGTTGGGCGTCGGCTGTCCCCCGCTGTCGCAGGTGTGGAGCAGCATCCCGGGGGTGGTCTCGTTGCCGATCTGCACCATGTCGGGGCGCGCGTTCGCCGCGATCAGCGTCTGGATCGAGCTCTTCACGTAGTCGTGGAGCGCGTTCGAGAGGTCGGTGATGTTGGTGTAGCCCTGCCAGTCGACCGGCACGCACTGCTTGCCGGGGTCGGCCCAGTTGTCGCTCATGTGGAAGTCGACGAGCAGGCCCATCCCGGCCGCCTTGACCAGCTTGCCGAACGCGGCCGTGTGCGTGATGTCGTCGTAGCCGTTCGTCTTGTCGTACCCGTCCGACGCCTTGGGGTTCACGAACGTGCGCAGGCGGACGAAGTTCATCCCGTTCGCCTTCATCTGCGTGAGGAGGTTGTTGATGGCGGTCGTGCCGGCCGGCTCCTGATCGGTGACGTCCGCGCCGAAGAAATAGCTCGGCAGCGTGCTGGCGCCGCCCGTGCCGGTGCCGCCGCTGCCGGTCGTCCCACCGGTCGCGGCACCGCCGGAGCCGGTGGCGCCGCCCTTGGCGCCGCCGGAGCCTGTCGCGCCCGCGGCGCCGCCGCTGCCGGTCCCGCCGGAGCCGGTGGCGCCGCCCTTGGCGCCGCCGGAGCCTGTTGCGCCCGCGGCGCCGCCGGTACCAGCCCCACCGGAACCGGTCGCGCCGCCCTTGCCGCCAGACCCGGTCGCGCCCGCCGATCCGCCCTGGCCGGTCGTTCCACCCGAGCCGGTCGCGCCGCCGGTAGCGGTGGCGCCGCCGGAGCCGGTCGCGCCCCCTGAGGCGGTGGTTCCGCCGGAGCCGGTCGTCCCGCCTTGGCCGGTGGTCCCGCCGGAGCCGGTCGCGCCGCCCGAGGCGGTGGTTCCGCCGGAGCCGGTCGTCCCGCCGCTGGCGCTGCTGCCTCCCGTCGCGGAGCTGCCGCCTTCGCCCGTGTCACCGGTTCCCTGGCTGTTCGCGCAGCCGGCGAGGGTGACCGCGAAGATGAGAAGACACGTCCGCTTCGACATGGGGGGCCTCCGAACCGTTAAGGGGCAGCCTTCGATTTTTCGGTGCCGAGCGTTGCTCGCGCGGAAATCAGTACTTCCGTTAATCGGGTGACATGTGGGGTCAAATTGCTAACTTACGGAATTCCCAAATAAATATTTTCCTTACCTGTGGTGATTCGTGTTGCTTGCACCTACTGCGCGCGTACGCTTCCGGCTTTGGAGGATTGCGGGAGGGTCGACATGCGCGCGAAATTTTTCATTGTCGTCTTTGCGCTGGTCGTCTCGGCCGGGTCGACGCGCGCGTTTGCCCGCAAGCCGGTCTCCGAGGAGGCACAGCGTCACCAGCTGCTCGACCAGCTGGCCGCCGCTTCGGCGGAGATCCCGCCGGAGGAGAAGACCGACGCCGACCTGATGTACCAGGCGATGCGGCAGTGGCGCGGCGAGCCGCGCGGCAGCGCCGTCGTCGACAAGGTGCTCGAGCAGTCGAAGTCCGACATCCGCCACGATCGCAAGGCGCTGGAAGAGCGCGTGCGCTCGATGTTCTGGAAGGACCCGTTCTCGGCGGAGGTGGTTCCGGTGCGCAAGAAGGATCGCGATCTCTTGCGCGATCACGCGGCGCGCGTCGCTGCCGCGCGCGGCGAGGCGAACGCCGACGAGATCGCCCGCCTGCGCGCCGACCTGGCGACGGTGCGAGCCGAGAACTCGCGGCTCCGCTCCGAGCTGGCCCGCGCCGAGGAGCGGGCCGGGGGCGGCGACGGGGAGGCAGAGGCCGACAGCGCGCCTTCCAGCCGGCACCTGCACGCGCGCCGCTCCGACGGCGGACGCCCGCGTCCCGACCGCGACTACCTGGAGGCGATGAGCTCGCCGTCGCCGGTGCATCACCGGCGGAAGGCCCACCACCGGCAAGAGGCGGTCGCGGCCGCGCCGTCCGATGCGCCCACGGCCCCCGCCGCGGCGGTGACCGGGCCGCCCGCTGGCTGGCAGAGCAGCGACCCGCGCGGGATCATCGTCGTTCCGATCGAGGCACCGGTCCCCGTCCACGCCGACAAGCCATCGGCTCGCGCGCACTAGCCGGGACCCGAGACGAACGTCCGCACGAACTCGGTCGCGGGGTTCGACGCCAGCTCGGCGAGGGGGCCGCGCTGGGTGACGGCGCCCGCCTCCAGGACGATCACGCCGCCGCCCAGCGCCTCGACGTCGGCGCGATCGTGGGTCACGACCACCGTGGGCAACGCCCAGGAGCGCAGGCGCGCCGCGAGGAAGCGGCGCATCTCGCGCCGGGTTGCGACGTCGAGGGCGGCCAGCGGCTCGTCGAGCAGGAGCGCCCGGGGACGCGCCGCCAGCGCGCGCGCCAGCGCCACCCGCTGCGCCTCGCCGCCCGACAGCTCCTCGGGCCGCCGCCGGCCCAGCGCCTCGGCGTCGAGCTCGGCGAGCGCCGCGCGCGCGGCCGCCAGGCGCTCGGTCCGGGAGGGGGCAGCGATGCCGAACGCGACGTTGCCGAGGACGTCGAGGTGGGGGAAGAGGGCGTAGCGCTGGGGCAGAAATCCGATCCGGCGCCGCTCGACCGGGACGTCGACCCCGGCCGCCGCGTCGTAGAGCGGCTGGCCATCGAGCGTGACCCGCCCGCTCTCGGGGCGCAGGGCCCCGAGGATCAGCATCAGCGCGCGGGTCTTCCCCGCGCCGTTGGGGCCGACGATCACCACCGGCTCTCCCGCCGCGCACAGCTCGAACGCGATGGAGAGCGGCCCGGCGCTTCCCCGCACCCCGACCTCGAGCGCGCTCATCGCCGGCCCCCGGCGCGGATGGCCACCAGCAGCGCGAAGGCGACCGCCACCAGGAGGATCGACAGGCTCTGCGCGGTGCGCAGATCGGACTCGAGCGCGCTGTAGATCGCCAGCGGCAGGGTCTGGGTCCGGCCGCTCATGTTGCCTGCGAACATCAGCGTGGCCCCGAACTCGCCCAGCGCGCGCGCCCAGCTCATCGCGGCGCCGCCCGCCAGGCCCGGCCACGAGATCGGGATGGCCACCGCGAGCAGGAGCCGCGGCCGCGAGGCGCCGAGCGTCCGCGCCACCAGGAGCAGGTCGGGGTCGAGCCGCCGGAACGCCGCCACCGCCGCCTGCAGGTAGAACGGCGCGGCGACG